>Ga0182012_10000803_pt1 | contig 34321 bp, 28 predicted proteins | sample 612S2SmetaG_FD_120486 | JGI IMG/M metagenome (GOLD analysis project Ga0182012, IMG submission 120486) | Permafrost microbial communities from Stordalen Mire, Sweden - 612S2S metaG | ecosystem: Environmental > Terrestrial > Soil > Wetlands > Permafrost | place: Sweden: Stordalen | collected...
AATGCTGGCCCGCATCGGAGACGAGCAACAGCGAACCAAGGCCGCGCTCGAGTCGGCCCGCGACTTCGCGGCTGTCGCCTCGCACGAGTTGCGTACCCCGTTGACAGCCATGCGCACCAACCTGGAAGTGCTGTCCACCTTGGAGCTGGCCCCCGAACAGCGGCACGAGGTGATCGGCGACGTCATACGAACCCAGAGCCGGATCGAAGGCACCCTGACCGCGCTCGAACGACTGGCTCAGGGCCAACTGACCACCGTCGATGATTTTGTTCCGTTCGACATCACCGAGCTATTGGATCGTGCCGCGCACGACGCCCCTCGTATCTATCCCGGTGTGGAGGTGTCGCTGGTGCCCTCGCCCACGGTGCTGATGGTGGGGCTGCCCACCGGGTTGCGGCTGGTGATCGACAACGCCATTGCCAACGCCGTCAAGCACGGCGGCGCCACCAAGATTCAGCTGAACGTGGCCAGTTCCAGCGAAGGCGTGGAAATAGCGATCGACGACAACGGCACCGGCGTGCCCGAGGGCGAGCGCACCGCGGTCTTCGAACGCTTCTCCCGCGGGTCTACGGCATCGCGGTCCGGCTCCGGGTTAGGACTGGCGCTCGTCGCCCAGCAGGCCGAATTGCACGGTGGCACAGCGTCTCTGGACGCCAGCCCGCTGGGTGGCACGCGGCTTTTACTGAGGCTGGCCGGTGATGGGCGTGGCCCCGGGCTGAGTCAACTCCCGGAGAGGTAAACGACGAGTTCAAAATGCCGGCGTCTGTTCGGTCAGGTTCAACAAGACGTAGGCGATGCAGAAAAGGAAGTTCAACACGACGAGCACCAAGCCCGCGAAGATGAGCGAGTGGGTGCCCCGGCGGCGTAGCCCCCTGAGCTTCGCGGCCCGTTTTTCACGGTTGATCTGCGTCGCGATCAACGCGAAATTGACGTCGGTAAATTCATCGTCCGCGACGGGAACACCGGCCACCATCGCCTGAAGGCGTTCCGGACGGGTTTCGATGCCGACGCGCGCGCAGCGCCGGCACACGCGCCGCGCCTCCCTGCGGCCAAGAACTTGACCCCGCATCTGTAGCTGATGCGAGAGTCTCCCTCGTTCGTCGCCCCAGGGGTTCGACGCGGTGGTCACGATTCGGGAGTCTAGTTCTTTTGCGCCGGATTTTGGGGGCAGAATCCACGTTGATTGTGCGTTCGCGGCGACGACACGCCGAGCCGAGCTGCCGCGTGCGCGCAGTAAACGCGATAACAGCTCGCCAAGGACGGTAAAAGGGGATTGCGTGTGGACGCCGATGATCACGCCCGTCCCAGCGCGCTGACCCGCCGGTGCGCGCTGCTGGGGCTCGGTGCAGTGGCCGGTTTCGCCGCGGTGGACGTGGGTGGGTTCGCCTATGCCGGCGGCTGGCTGCGCCCCGGCGGGCCGACCCCGCTAGCCCCTTCGAGGTTCGCCGACGGTTTCGAGCAGGTCTACGGCCGGCACGACGGGTTCCGCCGAAACCATGCCAAAGGCCTCAGCGCCACAGGATCTTTCGCGAGCAACGGGGCAGCGCGGAGATCTGCCGCGAGGCGGTCTTCAAGCACGGCGACACTCCCGTGATATGAGTCAAGCCTGCACCCACTCCTGCGATAACAGCCACAGCCGCTGCGCCGTGGCCGGATCGGTTGCCGCCGGGGCGGCCTCCGCAATCTGGCAGTCGGCCAGGTAAGCGCCACCTCGGCCGGCCAGGGATGGCTCGGTGGCGGCCCACACGGTGGTGGCGGCGGCTTGCGCCACGGACTTCATGTTCTCGGGGGCGAATGTCTGGCTGCTCATTGCGAACAGCTTCTTGGCGGTTGCCCGCTCCATGTAGCGGCCGAGGTTGGTCGCGCAGGTGCCCGGATGGACGGCCAGCGCAGTGATGCCTGCTCCGCCTTCGGCGCCATTGGCGCCCCAGCGCCTCTGCAGTTCCACCGTCATCAGGATATTCGCGGATTTGGACTGACCGTAGGCGAGAAACGTGTCGTAGCCGCGACGGTCGAAGCTGATGTCATCGAGGTCGATACCCCAGTTCCGGTGCGCTTCGGAAGTCACCGTGACCACGCGGGCATCACCCGCCGCCGCGGCCGCCGCGCGCAGCTGCGGCAGCAGCAGTGTGGTCAGCTGGAAGTGCCCGAGGTGGTTGATGCCGAACTGCAGCTCGAACCCGTCAGCGGTGGTGTTGTGCGGGGTGAACATCACGCCGGCGTTGTTGACCAAGATGTCGATCTGCGGGTATCGCGAGGCGATCGTTTGGGCCGCGGCGCGCACGCTCGCCAGGCTAGCCAAGTCCAGCGGCACCGGATGGATTCGCGTCGTCAGGCCACCCAGTTCGAGCCAGTCGGTGCCGGCGCGGAAACTCTCGGGATCCCTTACCGCCGCAACGACGTCCGCGCCCGCGGATGCCAGTGCGGCAACGGTCTGCAGTCCGAGACCGCTGGACGCGCCGGTCACCACGGCGGTCTTGCCGGTCAGGTCGACACCGGCGATCACGTCGTCGACGGTGGTGGCAAACCCAAACAACGACAGCCCCCTTCAGTCGTTAGCGGCAAGCAGGTCAGCTAGGGCTAAACCTAGATTGTGCATGCTGCCGGTTGTGTCGGCCGGCGTCGATGATTGCCAGACGCCGCCAAGATGCGGTACAACACATTGTTTTGTCACCATTGACCAGCGGTATCGATAGAGGTTTCGAGTGAAAGTCCACTTGCAAGTTGAGGGAGCGCCGGGCCGGGTGGCCGAGCACGCGGCGGAGCTCGCCGGGCTGGGCGCTGACGGCGCATTTACGTTCGAGGGCCCGAACGACGTATTCCTGCCGTTGGCGGTTGCCGCCGGCCAGCCGTCGCTGGAACTGATGACCAACGTCGCGATCGCCAGTCCCCGCAGCCCATTGCACCTTGCGCACGCGGCCTACGACTTGCAGATCTACAGCCGGGGGCAATTCCGCTTGGGACTGGGTTCCCAGATCAAAGTGCACATCGAGAAGCGTTACGGCGCGCAGTGGGCCAAACCCGCGGCCAAGATGGCCGAAACGGTGGCAGCGATCAAAGCGATCTTCGCGGCCTGGGAAGGGCAGGCGCCGTTGAACTTCCGCGGGGAGTACCACACCCACACCCTGATGCCGCCGAACTTCAACCCGGGGCCCAACCCTTTCGGAGTCCCACCGGTGCTGATGGGGGCACTCGGGCCGATCATGACCCGCAAGGCCGCCGAGGTCGCCGACGGACTATTGGTGATGCCATTCAACAGTGCCCGCCACTTCGCCGAGCGCACCGTGCCCGCGCTCACCGAAGGTCTGCGCAGATCCGAGCGCGCACCAGGCGACTTCCAAGTGGTGGCCCAGGCCATTGTGGCCGTCGGTCGGACCGAGGCTGAACTGCGCGCGGCGGTCGACGCGGTAGGCATGTTGATCGCCTTTTACGGATCGACGCCGGCCTACGTGCCGGTCCTGGAGGTCGAAGGGTGGGCCGACTTCCAGCCCCAACTCAACGCACTGTCCAAAGTCGGGAAGTTCGCCGAGATGAGAGCGCTCATCAGCGACGAAATGGTGGCCCGCATCGGCGTGGTCGGGACGCCGGAGCAGTGCGCGGCCGAAATCGGTCGCCGCTACGGGGCTTACGCGAGCGACGTGTGCTGTTATTTTCCCGGCTACTCGCCCCCGGGCGCCCAGATTGCCGACCTCATCGAAGCGTTACACAAGACCCCAGCGCTGCCATGACCCATCTGACCGTCAGCGTCGCCGACGGAGTCGCGCTGGTCACCCTCAACCGGCCAGAGCGGCGTAACGCATACACCGGGCAAATGGGTGAGCTACTCAACCGCGCCTACCGGGACTGCGACAACGACGACGCCGTGCGCGCGATCGTGCTCACCGGGGCCGGCGATGCTTTCTGCGCCGGCGCGGACTTCGGCGATTTCTCAAAGGCAACAAATCCTTTCGACGCCCCCGCCGAAGGTTCCGCGTTCACGGCCGCGCCGACCGACCCCGCCGCGTTCGAACTCCGCACCCCGGTTATCGCTGCGGTCAACGGCCATGCCATCGGAATCGGTTTGACCATCGCGTTGCAGACCGACATCCGGATCATGGCCGTCGACGCCAAATATGCTGTCGCGCAGGTTCGGCGGGGCGTGATACCGGACTGCATGTCGCACTGGACGCTGCCGCATCTGGCGGCGGCGCGGTGGCGGCCGATCTTCTTCTGACCGGGCGCACCTTTGGGGGCGCCGAGGCGGTGACGATGGGGATCGCCACCCGGGCACTGCCGGGCGGTGACGTCCTCGAGCACGCGATGGAGGTCGCGCGCGACATTGCCGTCAATGTCGCGCCCATGTCGGCCGCGCTGAGCAAACGGCTGCTTTGGGACACCATGATCAAGGGATATACGCCGCGCCAGGTTGCCGACTTGGAGACAGAGCTGCATCACCGGGTGATGGGCAGCGCCGATGCCTACGAGGGCGTCGAGGCGTTCGTGCAGCGCCGTGCTCCGCGGTGGAGCCTGTCGGTATCGCGGGAGTGGGAGCCGTTGCCGGAGTGCTGATTCGGCTATGAATCAGAGGTGTTCGCTGCCGCGGCTCGTCAGCGTTCTCGCGCCAGGGCCGCAACGATTATCCGCGTCGTCAATTCAGCGCGTTGCCGCGAATATGGCTGCACCCCAGAAAGGATTGGATACACCACACCGCCCACGATGGCGTCCGCCGCCGACTCGGCTGTCGCCTCATCGATGCCGTCGGCAAGAAGTCGGACCCGGACGCTGTCGTGCAACGGCACACTGAATCCGGCCCGCAGTTTGACGGCGGTGTCCTCGTGTTCCATGTTGGCGACGGTCAGGGTCCGCAGCATGGCCGACCCGCGGGGCGTCGTCAGGCTAGCGGCGAGGCGGCGTACCCACCGCGCCAGGTCGGTCGCCAGGTCGTCGGTGTGATCTACCGACCCGAGGATCTTGTCGGCGTCTTCGAGCATCACGTCGGCCACGAGTGCGGGACGGCTGGGCCACCAGCGATAGATGGTCTGCTTTCCGACACCCGCTCGTGCGGCGACCGCCTCGATGGTCAAGCCGTCGAAGCCCCGCTCGAGAAGCAGTTCGCGCGTGGCGGTGACGATGGCCATCCGCGACTTCTCACTGCGGCGCCGCGGCGGCCTCACCGGGGTGCTCGGGTCCAGATCGATGGGCATCCGGGGTCCTCGTTCGCTGGCTTTACCTACTTCGACTAGCATCGTAGCTTGCTACAAGACGAGACGGTTCGTCTTGTCTGATCGAAGGGTACCGGTTCGGATGGCGCTGGGACTTACCCCGGAGCAGCAGGCGCTCAGCGACGCCGTCGGCCAGTTCGCCGCCCGGCACGCCCCGGTAGCCGCGACGCGGGACAACTTCGCCGCGCTGGCTGACGGGCAATTACCGGATTGGTGGGATGCGCTGGTAGCCAACGGCTTCCATGCGGTGCACTTGCCCGAGCACTTGGGTGGGCAGGGCGGTCGGCTGATCGACGCCGCGTGCGTGCTGGAATCGGCCGCCAAGGCCCTGCTGCCCGGTCCACTGTTGCCGACGGTGACGGCAGGGGCTGTCGCGCTGCTGGCCGATCCCGCCCCGGCCGCCGACTCGCTGGTTCGCGAACTGGCCTCGGGTGTGCCCGCGGCGATCGTGCTTCCCGATAACGGTGAATTCCAAGCGCGGGCAGAAGGCGAACGGCTTTTGATCACCGGCGAATCGGATGTCACCGCTGGCGTGTGCGCCGCACGGGTAGTTGTCATCGGAGCCCGCACTCAGGACGGCGGTGTCGTGTGGCTGCCGGTGGACACCCGAAACCCAGCGGCAACAGTCGAATCTCTGAACGGCACCGACCTGGTCTGCGACGTCGGGATCCTGCGACTCGGCGACTACGAGGCAGCCCCGCGGGATGTGCTCGACGGCATCGACACCGAGCGCGCCGAAGCCGTCGCGGTCGGCCTCGTGGCCAGCGCCATGGCGGGCATCACCCAGTGGTGCGTCGAGGAGGTGACTGCGTACCTGCGCACCCGGGAACAGTTCGGCAAGGTGATCGGCACCTTCCAGGCGCTGCAGCACAGCGCGGCGATGCTTTTGGTCAACAGTGAATTGGCCACCGCGGCGGCGTGGGACGCGGTGCGCGCCGCCGATGAACCGCCTGACCAGCATCGCATCGCCGCGGCCGGCGCGGCGACGATCGCGATCTCGCCGATCCCCGATCTGGTGCTCGATGCGCTCACGCTGTTCGGCGCTATCGGTTACACGTGGGAGCACGACCTGCACCTGTATTGGCGGCGGGCAATCAGCCTGGCGGGTTCGATCGGTCCGGCCAGTCGCTGGGCCCGGTTGCTGGGGCGCCTGGGGTGCGCGAAGCAGCGCGACATGTCGGTGAACCTGGGTGATGCCGACTCGGACTTCCGCTCCTGGGTCGCCGAGACGCTGGACGCGGCCCTGCAGCTGCGCAACGACAAACCGGGGAGGCAGGGGGATTACGAGAACCACGCCACCGGGCCGCAGCGCACGTTGATCGCCGAAGCCGGTCTCATCGCGCCGCACTGGCCCGCGCCGTGGGGCGTCGACGCCGGGCCGCTGCGGCAACTCATCATCGACGAGGAGTTCGCAAAGCGACCCGGCCTGGTCCGGCCGTCGCTGGGCATCGCCGAATGGATCCTGCCCGCGGTGCTCGCCGGCGCGCCCCGGGAGTTGCAGGAGAGCCTGATCCCGGGGACCCAACGCAACGACATCACGTGGTGCCAGTTGTTCAGCGAGCCGGGAGCGGGCTCCGATCTCGCCTCGCTGGCCACCCGGGCGACCAAGGTCGACGGCGGCTGGCAGATCAACGGCCACAAGATCTGGACATCGCTGGCGCAGTTCGCCGATTACGGGGGATTGTTGGCGCGTACCGACCCAGCGGCGAGCAAGCACCGCGGCATCGGCTACTTCATCCTCGACATGCGATCCCCGGGGATAGAGGTTCAGCCGATCAAGACAGCAAGCGGCGCAGCGCATTTCAACGAGGTCTTCCTCAACGACGTCTTCGTGCCCGACGACATGCTGCTGGGCGGCCCCACCGACGGCTGGAGCCTTGCGATCGCCACCATGGCCGAAGAACGTTCGGCCATCAGCGGATACGTCAAGATCGACAGGGCCGCCGCGCTGCGTCGGCTCGCCGCGGAACCGGGACCCGAGCGCGAAGACGCCCAGCGGTCGCTGGGCGAACTCGATGCCTACACAAACGCCATCAAGGCCCTCGGGGTGCGGGAGACGATCAGGCTGCTCGACGGGCAGCCGTCCGGCCCTGCGTCGAGCATCGCCAAGGTGGCGATGAATGTGGTGCTGCGGCGCACGTTCGAGGCGACCTTGCGGCTGACCGGGCGAACGGGCATGGTCTCCGATTCCGACCCGGATGTCGTGCCGTCCTACCTGCACCTGCCCGCCGAACTGATCGGCGGCGGAACCAAAGAGATCCAGCTCAATATCATCGCCCAGATGATTCTCGGCTTACCCCGTAAGTAAGGACGCGACATGGGATTACGCGGCGAGGCGGCAATCGTCGGCTACGTTGAGCTCACGCCCGAGCGGATGAACAAGGCCTCACTGGCGCCGTTCGCCATCGAACAATGGGCGGAACTCGGCGCCGCCGCGCTGGGTGATGCGGGGCTGCCCTTCGAGGTCGTCAACGGCATCGTGGCGTCCCATTTGGCCGAGTCGGAGATCTTCGTGCCCTCCACGATCGCCGAATACCTGGGAGTGGGAGCGAGATTCGCCGAACATGTGGACCTCGGCGGGGCCAGCGCCGCGGCCATGGTGTGGCGTGCCGCCGCGGCAATCGAGCTCGGCATCTGCGACGCTGTCCTGTGCGCACTGCCAGCGCGGTACATCACCCCGATGTCCAGCAAGAAGCCCAGATCGCTGGGCGATGCCTTGTACTTCGGTTCGTCGAGCAACCAATACGGTTCTCCGCAGGCCGAATTCGATATCCCCTACGGCAACCTCGGGCAAAACGGCCCCTACGGCCAGGTGGCTCAGCGTTACGCGGCGGTCTACGGATACGATGAGCGGGCGATGGCCAAGATCGTCGTCGACCAGCGCGTCAACGCCAACCACACCGATGGCGCGATCTGGAAGGACAAGCCGCTCACCGTTGACGACGTGCTGGCCAGTCCGGTCATCGCCGATCCGCTGCACATGCTTGAGATCGTGATGCCCTGCGTCGGCGGCGCGGCGGTCGTCGTCGCCAGCGCCGACGTCGCGAAACGGTCCCGGAACCGACCGGTGTGGATCAAGGGATTCGGCGAACACGTGCCGTTCAAGACCCCCACGTACGCCGAGGATCTACTGCACACGCCTATCGCGGCCGCCGCCGACACCGCCTTCGGGATGACCGACCTGACCCGCGACCAGATGGACATGGTGTCGATCTACGACTGCTACACCATCACCGTGCTGCTGTCGCTGGAGGATGCCGGCTTCTGCGAAAAGGGCAAGGGCATGGAGTTTGTTGCCAATCATGACCTCACCTTCCGCGGTGACTTCCCGCTCAACACTGCCGGCGGCCAGCTCGGTTTCGGTCAGGCGGGATTGGCGGGCGGGATGCACCATGTGTGCGACGCCACCCGCCAGATCATGGGTCGGGCGGGCGCGGCCCAAATAACCGACTGTAACCGGGCATTCGTGTCCGGCAACGGCGGGATCCTGTCCGAGCAGACGACGCTGATCCTGCAGGGAGACTGACGACCGTGACGACTTTCGAGCATCCGATGCCCGTCAAGACGCCCACCACCGCACCGTTTTGGGATGCGCTGGCCCAACATCGCATCGTCATCCAGTACTCGCCGTCGTCGCAGGCCTACGTGTTCTATCCGCGCGTCCGCGCCCCGGGTACCCTGGCCGACGATCTGGAATGGCGAGAGATATCCGGCATGGGGACGTTGTACTCGTTCACCGTGGCCCGCAGACCGGTCAGCCCGCACTTCGCCGACGCCGTTCCGCAGTTGCTTGCCATCGTCGAATGGGACGAGGGCCCAAGGTTTTCTACCGAGATGGTCAACGTCGATCCTGCCGAACTACGGGTCGGCATGCGGGTGCGGCCAGTGTTCTTCGATTACCCCGAACATGACGTGACCCTGTTGCGTTACGAGCCGGCCGCCTAAGACCTGATTCAAATCTGCCCAACGCGTCTCGGTGGAAGTGGCAGTGGGATATTTGCCCGGCTTTCAGCGACAACGCGCCCGCGGTTGTCGCTACTAGGTAGGCCCGGATGGCTCGATTTGGTTCGCAGGTCAGCCGGGGTTCCAGTTGCGGGCTGTGGGTATCGAGTCGGCGGCGGCGCGGGCCTGGCTGCCGGCCTTGATGATCAAGATCCGATTACAGTGGGTCACGCAAACGAAGTTCTGGATGCCTCAACCTGTTTCAGCTTCGATACGATGCTGCTTAACTAAACTTAGTTGTGTGGTGGTGGTGGCTGTGGCCGAAACGGTTCGTACCACCACCAGTCGGCGCGCTCGCCGGTAGGTCCCGGGCATGGCGCCACCGCGGGTGGGGGTTGTGTGGGTGGGCGCGCCAGTGATCCCGGTTGCAGTACTCGGCTGGCGTGACCGGTGACGGTGAGAGCGCAGGGGGTTCCGGTGATGGTGATGAGGCCACGATGGTGGCATCGGTGATGATAAGGACACAGCAGGACCAGGTTGGCCAACTCGGTGGGGCCGCCGTCTTCCCAGTGCCGAAGGTGGTGGGCGTGCAGGCCACGGGTGGCGCTACAGCCGGGAACTACGCACGTGCGGTCGCGATGCTCCAGGGCGCGGCGAAGCCGCCGGTTGATCAGCCTGCTCGCCCGCCCGGCGCCGATGACCTCGCCGTCACGCTGGAACCAGACTTCGCAGGTGGCATCACAGGTCAGATACTGGCGCTCGGCGTCGGTCAGTAGCGGGCCCAGGTGCAAGGCGGCCGCGCGTGCGGCGACGTCGAGGTGCACCACCACGGTGGTGTGCTGCGCGTGGGGGCGCGCCGCCGCCTCGACGTCCCAGCCCGCTTCGACCAGGCGCATGAACGCGTCGGCGGTGGTCGGTAACGGGGGCCGCTGATCTACCGGGCCGCTGCCGTCGCCGTGGTCGTGCTTCCACTGGGCCATCAGCGCGTCACGATGCGACGCCAACGCGGCATCGAATTTCGCGGCGTCATGGTGGCCCAGGGTGATCCGGTAGCAACTGCCCGCCTCATTGGCGGTCGAGGCGATTGAGCGCTCGGGTTCGGGCCGGGCTTCGGGGTCGGGTCGTGGTCCGGGGTCGTGGCGGGGTTCCAGCTTGACCGCGGTGCGCAGCTGATTGACCGTGGCGACCGCGGCTAACTGCGCGTAATGCTCATCAGATCCCGCACCGGCGCGTGCCGCGATGACACCGACCTGATCCAGCGACAGCCGACCCTCCCGCATCCCCCGCGCGCACCGCGGGAACTCCGCCAGCCGCCGCGCCACGGTAGTGACGGTGTGCGCATTGGCCGAAGAGCACCCCGTCTTCCAGGCCACCAACGCCGGCACCGACCGCGCGCCGGTCATCCCGCACAGCTCGTCGCGTTCCATCTCGGCGACGAGCTCCACGATGCGCCCGTCAATCGCGTTGCGCTGACCTGTCAACTCCGCCAACTCCTCAAACAGCACATCCAGGCGCTGCACAGGACTCACCCCCACGGCGCCAGCGGATGCGGTCGAAGACATAACGTCATCATCTCAAAGGCCACCGACAAATCCCGGACACATCCGGGCCGCCTGATCCCCGCTTCTGTATTTAGTGCCACATCCCCCGCCCAACCCAGAAAGCAACAGCTAAACCCACTACGACGACCGCCAACCCCGAATCATGAGCCAAGCCAGATTAGACAGCCAAGCTGACCCGCAGCCGCCAGCACCGGTTCGTCCGCGCCATCAACCGAACATTTTGCGAGGTGGGCAAAGCTGGTGCCGACTCGTCCAGTGACTCGTGTGCCGAATGTGACGACCGGCCGCCCGAAGCGGCTCAGCGCAACTGTTCGGTCGGCACCGAGTAGCGGTCCTGGTACGTGCGCACCCGGTCACGAACCTCACCCGCATCCAGGCCGGTGTCGGACCAGGTGTAGCGGCCCCGCCCCCCATCTGAAGGATGAGCGGCCAGGAAGTCCCGCATCTTCTTCTCGGTGTCGGAACGCAATTCGCGGCCCAGCTTCTGATAGATGCCGCTGATCGTCTTCCAGGGATCCTTCATGAAGTCGGCGAACTGGACGTCGATGAAGCTGCCGGCGGGCACAGCGCCGCTGTCGCGCAGCGCCATTCCACGGTCGAGGCCGACGACGATCTCTTCGTAGGATTGGGCCGCGCACTCGGCGATGTTCGATTCGTCGCTGCCCATCCGTCGCAGGTGGTGGGTCAGCGCGGCGATAGACGAGATGACGTTGAGCGGATCGCGGTGCGTTTGCACAATCAGCGCATCCGGGTATTCGGCGAGTAGCGTGTCCAGCTGCCACAGGTGCGCCGGCGATTTCAAAAGCCACTGCCCGGGAACGCCAGACTGCAGATGCTGCAAGAAGATTCGGTGAAAGCGGTAGGCGCCGGCGTGATCCGCCTCGTACAGCAACCAGCGGTAGTAACTCGGCAGGCGGTACTGCACGGTAAAGATCATGCTGGTGAACTCACTGGCCGTGATACGGACGCACTCCTGGCCGACGAGAGCACCCATCGGGTGAAATGCCAGGAACCCGGGGATGATCTGCTCGGAAAGTTCGAGGCTGGCCTGCGTCGCCGCGATGCGTGGATCGCTGTGGTAGGTCTCGGACTGCGGGACCGGACATGGCGCATCGACCTCCCACGTGAGCGGCGCGCGCAGGTCAGGATCCTGGGCGAGCAGGTCGTAAAGGATCGTGGTTCCGGTGCGGGGTTGGCCGCAGATGAAAATCGGCGCAGTGATGGGCTTGCTGGCGATCTCGGGATGCTTCTTACGCCAGGCGATCACGTCAAGCCGGTTTTTCAAGGCGCGCATGATGTCGAGGTGGGCGATCTCCACACCAATGACCGACAACCGCGCTTCGTTGACCAGGCCGTCGGTGACGCGGTCCAGCCCGGGTTGCCAGCCGTCCTCGCCGAAGTCGTCGCTGCCCGCTTCGTCGCAGGCCGTGGCGATGAGCCGTTCCGGGCTGAACCGTTCCTGCAGCGTCACGCCGGCCGCTCGCGTCGGCGCACCGTTACCTCGACGGCGGGCGGCTTCGGATTATCGAGCCATCGCAGCACCACGAATCCGCGTTGCCGGCCGCCGGTGTCGAGCCAATGTCCAAATCCGAAGTCCTGCGCTTAGATCGCGATGCGCACCCGCCCGTCGGCGTCAGGCTGCACTCCACGATTGGTAACCGAGCTGTGCCGGCGGCGCGGCTCGAGGCACTCATGCCAGATGTTTTCCAGCGTGACGTTCCAGTACCGGGTGTCGGGTGGCGCGATGTCGAGCACAAGTGCCTGGTCGGGGTCGAGCCGGAAGGTCCCCATCATATAAAGGTTGTCCGGGGTGGTGTCGGCGGCACCCAGGTCGGCGGCCTCGGCTGTCAGCAGCGTGTTGGGGGTGTCCAGGAGCTCGGGCTTGATGGTGCGATGCAGGGTAACGAGTTTCATCAGCGACCACGCCATCGCGGTGAACTGGTCGGCGAGTTCGCCGTCGGTCAGCGGCGTCACCGGGTCGGGGTTGAGGGCCTCGATGCGCATGGTGGCCAATTCTTCGGAGGCGGGGTCGCCGATGTACTCGCGGACGACGACCGATGATGCGTCGTGGGGGATTTGCACCCATAGCGCGCCGCCGAGATCGGCTGGTTCGTCCGCTGAGAGCACCAGCGCGAATTCGCCTGCGGTCAGGTCCAGGTCGACGTCGCTGACGTAATTGGACATCCGTCGCGGGGTCAGGCCGGTGCCGGCGAGGATCTGGAATCCCAGATAGGCGGTTGTGCCGCGGGAGCCGGCGATCCGGTAGCGCCGGTCGCCGCGGATCATCGCCAGGTAGTAGGCGCCGTCGGGATTGGGGCCGCCGATCATCCGGGTTGGGGAACACATATCGAAGAACGACGGGCGGTCCGGGTCGGCCTCGACGGACAGTTGCGCGCACAGCGATGACACCCGGGCGATGACGCGTAGCCCCTCGAGGAGTTCGCGCTCGGACTCGGCGTCGTCGGTCACGATCTTGGTGACGTCAGCGAGCATCTGCTGGAAGAACTGCCATGCGGCCTTCGAAAGATCCTGCGCCTTCGCCAGATCTTGAGTCATAGTCTTATGCTTAGACTATGTCTCACTCCTTGTCCAGTGCGATGTCACCGTCCGCGCGGAGGCGGGCGGCCACCCGGGAGCGCATTGCGGAGGCAGCCGCGCGACTTGTGGCCGAGGTTGGTCTGGCGGGGGCAACGGTGGACCGCATCGCGAACGCCGCCGACATCGGCCGGGCTACCTTCTTCCGCTACTTCAACTCCAAGGAGGATGCCGTCGCCGAGGGGGTGAATGCCCAATGGCTCGGTCGGATCACGACCGCGCTAGCCGCCCAACCGGCCGGCCTGACGGCGACCGAAGCCGTCCTTGGGGCCTTTCGTGAGTTGGCTCTCGGGTTCGCCGAAATCGAGGGCCAGGTGCGTGAGTTGGCCACGCTCACAAGGTCGTCGGAGACATTGGACGCCTGGACGCTGCACATCTACGTCCGGTACGAATCGGCGATTGCCGAGTTAGTTGCACCGCGGATGCCGGACGTGGTTCCCCAGGATGCCAGGCCGCGCCTGCTCGGTGCGCTGGCGATGGCGACGGTGCGCATCGCCCTGGACGACTGGCTCAGCCACGGGGGGTCACTGCCGGACCGGGTGCGTGCGGGGATGGCTGCGATCTCGATCGCTTAAACGCCGCGGCTATTCCGCTGGCCCCGTGCCCGCTTGCGGTATTTTCACCATGACGCCGGCAGCTCGCTGAGCCCGCCGGCGCAGACACCTTCGACGACGCCAGCATCCGGCATCAGGTCAGCGGCCCGGGGTGAGGGCATCGACGTCTGCCTCCCCGCAATATCTACCGGGTCTTGATTGGTCCTTAGGACGTAGATTTGACCTTGAGACATTGAAGAGGAGTCCACGGTGCCGATATTCATGGTCGAGCGCACCTTCGCCGAGGAATTGGAACCCAACCTCGACGCCGCCGATGGAATCAATCGGATCAACGCCGATGAGGGCGTTCGATGGCTGTACTCGTTTCTGTCGGCCGACAAACGAAAGACGTATTGCCTGTATGAGGCACCGTCGCCGGAGGCCATCAGAACCGCGGCCGCTCGTGCCGGTCTTCCCGCCGACGTCATTGTCGAGGTAAACCAGCGCGTCACACCGGACGGCGCTCTGTCCGACATCTGAGCCTCACCCGAGCAGCTCACGATCCGCGGCGTACATCGCCGCCTGGGTTCGGTTCGCGGCTCCGGTCTTGATCAGGATGCTGCGAACATGGTTGGCCGCCGTGTTGGTGCTGATGTAGAGGCGTTCGCCGATCGCCCGATTGCTTAGCCCCGCGGCCAACAGCCGCAACACCTCGACCTCTCGGTCCGTCAGACCGTCTGGGCCCGTTGTCAGCAACGCATCCACTAAGTCGAGAACCCGGACCTGGCCGATCGGCGCGGCAATACCGCGGGCCTCGCCGGCCAGGCGTCGGGCATCGTCGGTGCGACCGCGTGACGCCGCAAATAGCGCTTGCCGGGCAAGCGTCTCCGTGACATGAACCATCGAGCCCATCCGCCGGTCCATTTCGAGTGCCGCGCCGAAATGACGCTCGGCTGCACCCTTATCGCCGCCAAGCGCCGCGATCCGGGCGAGGTATCGGTCGGCACTGCCGAACAACGCGACGAACTGACCGGCCACCAGGTTCTTGCCGACATAGCGGGCGACGAAAGGGCGCAGCGTGTGAATCGCTTCGCGGTTTCCCAGCGCTAACGCCGCCTCGACCATGAACACAAGCTCCATCGGCCACTGCGCCTCATCGGTGCGGTCGCTGAGGTTGCGGTTGAGCAGGTGATTCAGCGCGCGCGTCATGCCACCTTCGCACTCGAGCTCGGTATACAGCGCAAGCAAGCCGGGCACCCAGCGTCCGGCGAATGTTTCGCTGCCGTCGACGAATCCGGCGAATCTCTTTAGGTCTCCGGATTCGCGGCGGATCATGAACATCTGAACTCCGTGCGAGCCTTCGATGTCCTCTGCGCCGAACAAATCACCCGTGCGCAAAGCGATGTCGGACCACCGTTCGGCACCGGCGAAGTCACCGTGCAGATAGGTGAGCGCTTGCTCGACGCACGCGCCGACGAAGCCGAACACGGGTTGTCCGCAGGCTTGGGCTCGCCGCATGTCGGCGGTCGACGCGGCCAGGTCATCGGGCCGGCCCGCCAGATAGCTGACCATGGCACGGAAATGCGAGGCCGCCCCCAGCGCCTCGTAGTCGCGGCGCGATATCGCGATTCGCGAGGCCTCGGCTGAACGCTCCAATTGGATCTCGCACATCTCGGGGGTGAGACCGTGCCACAGGCTTGTCTTCAGAGTGTGCAGCATCACCGCTGGATCGTCCGCGATCCGCGCGCGTTCGATGGCGTGGCTACCGATTTCGCGAGCGCGTGCCGCCTCGCCGGCAAATGCCAGCGCTCGTCCAAAACTGCCAAGAGCCTGCACGTAGCGTGGGTCGTCGGTGGTCAACCCGCAGGATTCCAGCGCGGATGCCAGCAGATCGGCAGCCTTCGAGTCGGCCTGCCCGCGTCGCCAGTTTGCGTCCTCGTAGCCGACGGCCGCCTCGAGGCGGATGAGCGGCTCGTCCATCGCGCTAATGCGTTCGTAGATGGCCCGCGCCTGGGCAAAATCACCGGCGCGTACATGGTTCGTGGCCGCATCGAGGTCCATCCTTGCCCGATCCGCGAGGCTCAGCGCAGGAAGCGACGCTGCCCGCTCGAACCATTTGGCCGCGTCCTCATAAGCCAGGCTCTGTTCGGCCATCCGGGCCGCCTGGCGCGCGTATCGCAAAGCCTGCTCGTGGTAACCGAGCACGTGTGCCCGCAGGTAGTGGTTGGCCAGGCGTGGAACTACTGATAAGTCCGCGCGCCCCTCGAGCGCCTCTGCGGCGCGCGCGTGCATGATCCGCAGCCGGGACGCCGCCATCCCGCCGAGTACGGCCTCGCGGGTGAGCGCGTGCACGAACGAGAACTCGCCGTCGGAGTCGTGAACCGCTCGGACCAGCCCGACGGCTTCGGCTGAATCGATCGCTGCCAGAGTCGCGGTGAGATCAGACTCGCTGGTCGCGATAAGCGCGGGTAGATCAAACGTTTCGCCCAGCACCGCTGCTTGCTCGATAACCTCCCGGACGGTGACACCCAGTCCGCAAAGGCGGCGGGCGATGGCATCTCCGATCGACGCCGGGACGGTATGTTGCACACCCAACGTGGCTATCCCGCCCCGGATTTCCAGGTCGTTGACCAGTTCGGTCAAGAAGAACGGATTGCCGCCGGTCCTGTCCCGAAGAAGGGCAGCGGCCGTGCGCGCCGACGCAGGGGCGAGCTGCTGGATTCGGCTGACGAACTCGGCGATCGCCTCGGTGTCGAGGCCCGCGAGATCCAGGCGCCGGATGCCGTCGAACCGGTGCAGTTCAGCAAGCCGGGTGGTGAGTTCGTCGGAGCGGTCCGGTTCGGTGGTGCGGAACGTGGCCACCAGCAGCATGCGGACATCGGCGCAGCCGATCAGCACGTGTTCGAGCATCGCGAGGGTGGGCAGTTGCGCCCAATGCAGGTCGTCGAGGATCAACGCGATCGGGCGATCGATCGCCAAGCGCCGCAGGAAGCCGGTCAGTGCGTCGAAAAGGGCGCGCCGGGCTGTCCCGTCCTCCTCCGCCGGGCCGCTATCGGGCAGATGCCGATCTACGTGGAAAGTCAGCCGCCGCAGCTGTGGTCCCGCGTCCGCCAGCGCGCCCGCCATCGAACCCGGTGGAGCGGCGATCAGCAGGCGATCCAGCGCCGCGGCGAACGGTGCGTACGGGACGTCCGCATCGGCGGTCGAGCTGCCCACGAGCACCGCAACGCCGTGGTCGGCAAGCATGCCGGCTACCTCGGCGGCCAGGCGCGTCTTGCCGGCCCCGGGTTCACCGCCGATGAACACCGCCTGGCGGTTGCCGCCCTCGACCCGCTCCCAGGCCTGCTCGAATGCCGCTAGTTCGGCGCCGCGACCTACCAGCGGGCCGCGGCGGCGTACGGTCAGTTCGGCTGGTAGCGGGGGTGGCACCCACTGCGCCATGCTCTCAAGGTAGCCGTGGCGCCGTGGCCGGTCGATAGTCAGATCTGACTAGCATGGCGCGTCTCGGAAATGCTTTGTTGTGGTCATGACGCGCGACCTCCTCGCCTCGTAGCGTCGCGGTATCAAGACCTGCGAAGCACGAGGAGGTGTGGGTCATGAACCTGACAACCGCAACCAACGAACTACGCACCATGCTGGGCGCGGAGGTAATCCGCCCCGAGGACCCGGGATACGACGAGGCTCGGGTGCTCCACAACGCGATGATCGACAAGCGGCCGGCGATGATCGTGCGCTGCGGATCCGCCGCCGACGTGGCGACCGCTCTCGAGTTCGCGCGAAAGTCGAAACTCGCGATCGCGATTCGTGGGGGCGGCCACAATGGCCCTGGTTTTGGCTCCGTCGAGGGTGGCCTTGTCATCGATTTGTCGCGGATGAACCGCGTCGACGTCGATCCCGACCGGCGCATCGCCCGCGTTCAAGGCGGAGCGACATGGGCACAAGTGGACGGCGCGACCCATGCGCACGGTCTGGCGACCCCGGCCGGCATCATCTCCACCACCGGGGTCGGCGGCCTCTCCTTGGGCGGCGGCCACGGCTACCTGACCCGCAAGCATGGCCTGACCATCGACAACCTACTGGAGGCCGAGGTCGTGCTGGCCGACGGTCGTATGGTGAAGACGTCCGAATCCGAGCACCCCGACCTGTTCTGGGCGCTGCGCGGCGGTGGCGGAAACTTCGGCGTGGTCACCTCGTTTACGTTCCGCCTGCATCCGCTGCACACGGTGATCTGCGGCGCCACGGCATGGCCGGTATCGGCCACCGCCGACATCCTCAACTGGTACCGAGACTTCATGCCCGCTCAAGACGGGGACCTCTACGGGTTCTTCGCGGCCATGACCGTCCCGCCGGCGCCCCCGTTCCCGGAGAGCTTGCACCTGCACAAGGCGTGTGCCGTGGTCTGGTGCTACACGGGCGATCCCGCCTCGGCCGACGAGGCGTTCGCCCCGGTCCGGCAGATGCAGCCGGCCTTCGACGGTATCGGTGCCGCCCCTTATCCGGCGCTGCAGTCCACATTCGATGCCCTCTATCCGAAGGGGCTGCAGTGGTATTGGCGTGGTGACTTCATCAGGACGATCCCGGACGCTGCGGTCGAAGCCCATGCGCGCTTCGCCGAGGAACTGCCGAGCATGCATTCGACGATGCACCTCTACCCGGTCGACTGCGCGGTCCATCGGGTCGGGCAAACCGAAACCGCGTGGGCCTACCGGGACGTCAACTTCTCACAGGTCATCGCGGGGGTCGATCCAGACCCGGCGAACGCGGAAATGTTGAAACGCTGGGCGATTGACTACTGGGATGCCATCCATCCGTACTCGGCGGGCGGCGCTTACATCAACTTCATGATGGACGAAGGCCAAGACCGAATCCGGGCGACTTACGGTCCGAACTACCAGCGGCTCAGTGAAGTCAAGGCGCAATACGATCCCAGCAACGTGTTCCGTATCAACCAGAACATCGAGCCGGCGGGATCGTAAGGGGCCTGACAACCGGGTGCAGATCGAACTGACCCGCGGCCGACGCATCGGCTAGGCATTATTCGGGACTAATAGTCAGTTGTGGCCCGTCGGATCATTCGAGGCTGGCACATGTGGATTCTTACCCGGCACATCGGTTGGGGTGGGGCAAAGAACTGCTGAATGTCGTCAGCATCTACCGGTGTTAATCAGCACGTTTAATTGTGCCGGCGCTGGCGATCGGCAGAATTCGCGAGGTGCGTGTTGATGTGGACCTCAGTTGCCGCGGGCGATTGACACTATGATTCATATCATTATCTACTAGTCCCTATAAGTCACCGATCCTCACGCTCGGAGGGTGAGGATCCAGGGCGCACGATGCGCCGATCACGCGGAGAAGCAGTTAGTCGCAAGGGGAAGGCATGAACAAAGACGATCTGATCCTGATCAGCGTGGACGACCACATCGCTGAGCCGGCGGACATGTTCGACGCGCACGTCCCCGCGAAGTACAAGGACCGCGCACCAAGGGTGGTCATCGAGCCCGACGGCATCGAGCAGTGGTACTACGGCGAGGTTCGCGGCCGGAACATGGGGTTGAACGCCGTCGCGGGCAAACCCCGCGAGATGTACAACATCGACGCCTCGCGCTACGACGAGATGCGGCCGGGTTGCTTCAACGTCGACGAGCGAGTCCGCGACATGAACGCCGGCGGCCAGCTGGCGGGTCTGAACTTCCCGAATTTCACCGGCTTCTCGGGCCAGGTCCTCAACCAGGGCCCGGACCGCGAGGTCAACCTGGTGATGATCAAGGCCTACAACGACTGGCACATCGACGAATGGTGCGGCGCGTACCCGGGACGCTTCATCCCCTGCGGTATTCTCCCTCTCTACGACGTGACCGAAGCCGCCAAGGAAGTCAAAAGACTGGCGGACAAGGGCTGCCACGCGGTGACGTTCTCGGAGAACCCAGAGGCGTTGCAAATGCCCAGCATTCACACCAAGTACTGGTATCCGCTGTTCGAGGCCGTGTGCGAGAACAAGACAGTGCTATGCACCCATGTCGGCTCTGCATCCCGGTCTCCGATGGTGTCGACGGACGCCCCGCCCAGCGTGCAGATGACCGCGTCATCGATGATGAGCATGTTCACCTTCACCGAGCTGATCTGGGCGCAGTTCTACGCCGACTTCCCCGAAATCAAGTTCTCACTCACCGAGGGCGACGTCGGCTGGATACCGTACTTCCTCTGGCGCGCTGAGCACGTCTACAACCGTCACTCGGGTTGGACGCTCGCGAAATTCCCGCCCGGCTATGGCGGACCGACCGATGTGTTCAAGCGGCACTTCCTCACCTGCTTCATCAGCGACAAAGTCGGCGTGCGGAATATGGACTGGTTCAACGAGGACATGCTGTGCTGGGAGTCTGACTATCCGCACTCCGACAGCAACTGGCCGTTCGCGCCCGAGGACATCATCGAGAATCTGGGCCATCTGGACGACTCGGTGATCAACAAGATCACCCACGAAAATGCCATGGCGGCTTACTCATTCGATCCGTTCCGATACGTCCCAAAAGAGCACGCCCGGGCCGGATACCTGCGCACCCAGGCGGCCGGTGTCGACGTGGTGACGCACGTCGGCCGGCAGGCCAGCCAGCGTGACCGCGATGCTTGGACCCGGATGACGCAGTTCGCCCTGCAGGCACAGGGGGCGCCTGTGACGGCTGTGACTGCTGAAGCCGCCGGTATCGCGGGCCGCGCAACAACTCTGGGCAACTGAGCGTGGCAGGCCACGCCCAAGCACCGTTTGCGGGCTGGCGTGTCTTGGAGTTGTCCAACGGGATTGCAGTGTCGTACTCCGGGAAGATGTTCGCCGATGCCGGCGCCGAGGTGGTGAAAGTCGAATCCCCACAGGGCGACGCGGTTCGGGGCTGGTCGGCGGGCGGAGCGCCCGGAGCGCTGTTCGGGTACCTGGCCGCAGGCAAGAAATCGGTCGTCTGCGATGACCGGGCTGCACTCGCGCCGCTGCTGGCCGGCGCCGACGTCGTCCTCACCGACCTCACCGACGGCTGGACCCTCGAGGACGTCACGGCCCACACCGGCCCGTCGGCGGTGGTGGTGTCCGTGACGCCATTCGGAACCACGGGACCCTATGTCGACGACAACGTGCTGGCCAACGAGTTCATCCTGCAGGCGTTGTGCAGCTCGATCTCCGGGCGCGGCTGGCCCGGCGACGAACCCGTACAGGCGGGCGGCCGGCTCGGTGAGTGGCTGTCGGGAACGTTCGCCGCAGCCGTCGCCGCGGCCACGGCCCGGCATGCCGCCCGGGGCGGGCGCGGCGAAATCGTCGACGTCTCGACCTTCGAGGCGATGGTCATCGGGATGGGTGGTCTGTCCGCCATGTCGGCCAGCGTCTTGGGGGAAGATTCCCTTCTGCACCAACGCAGTTTGGAACTGCCGTCGATCGTACCCACTGCCGACGGGATGGTTGGCTTCTGCACCATCACCGCGCAACAGTTCCAGGACTTTCTGGTCATGATCGACCGGGCCGACCTAGTCGACGACGCCGACCTAGCATCATTCGCGGGCCGAGCCCAGCGGCGCGACGAATTCCTTGGCATGGTCACCCACTGGACCGAGACCCGCACCACTCGAGAGATCGTCGACCTGGCGGTCGCCTTCCGAATCCCGGTGGCCCCCATCGCCACACCACCCACGCTGCCGACGATCGACCACTACGCAGAGCGGGGGGTGTTCGTCGAGTCGGAGCTCGGGGTGCTGCAGCCACGGGTGCCGTATCGCAGCGACGCCATGGCGACCAGGCCGCCGGGCCGCCCTCCGCGACACGGCACCCACAATGGACGTGTCCACTGGCCACCGCGAGCCCAGCGGCACGCCACAGCTGACGCTGACACACTCCCATTGTCCGACATCCGAGTAACCGACTTCACCGCCTTCTGGGCGGGACCGGTCGCCACCCAATTCCTTGGCTCGCTCGGCGCCGACGTGATCAAGCTGGAGGGCGTCCGCCGACCGGACGGTCTACGATTCGCCGGCGGCCGCCCACCCGACTGGGACCAATGGTGGGAATGGGGACCGGTCTTCCTGTGCAGCAACAACAACAAGCGCGGCATCAGTGTCGAGCTCAGCACGGAAGCGGGGCGAGCCATCGCCTTAGACCTCATTGCCGCCAGTGACCTCGTGCTGGAGAACTTCTCACCGAGAGTGATGGAGAACTTCGGCCTGGACTGGGATGCTATCTCGGCAACCAACCCATCTGCGGTCATGGTTCGGATGCCGGCCTTCGGCCTCGACGGCCCGTGGCGCGACCGCGTCGGCTTCGCGCAGACGATGGAGCAGGCGACCGGGATGGCCTGGATGACGGGGCATTCCGACGGGCCACCGGTGATTCCCCGGGGCGTGTGCGACCCGATGGCCGGCCTGCACGCCGCGTTCGCAGCGGTGGCCGCGCTGGTGATTCGTGACCGGGACGGCGCCGGGATGCACGTCGAATCGACGATGGTGGAATCGGCGCTGAACGTGGCGGCCGAAATGCTGGTGGAATATTCGCGCAACGGAATCGAGATGCGCCGGAACGGGAATCGAGGCCCCGGGGCGAGCCCGCAGGGCGTGTACCCCTGCGAGGGCGAGGATCATTGGGTCGCCGTCGCCGCGGTGGACGACGACGCACGCGAGGCGCTTGCCGACCTCATCGATCGACCGGACCCTGCGCCGGACGAGATTGACAAGCTGATCGCAGACTGGACCGCGCGGCATTCGGTGGGCGCGGCGGTCGGGGCGCTACGTTCCCGCGGCGTGGCCGCCGCGCCGCTGGCGGCACCCGCGTCACTGCTGACCGATCCGCAACTGCTGGCACGGGGGTTCTGGGAAACCGTCGACCACCCCATCGCCGGTTCGTTCCTGTGCACCGGGATGCCGTTCGCGTTCGCCGGAAAGCCGCGGCGCTGGATCCGCCGGGTGCCCCCGTTGTATGGCCAACACACCGACGAGGTGTTGACGGAAGTGTTGGGGCACAGCGCCCAAGATCTGGTTGCGTTGCGAGACTCGGGGACGACGAGCGCGCGGCCGGCGGGTCTGTGACGTGGCTGTCACGCTGTGCGTGCCGCCACGCCCCGGCGAGTTGTGTGCACCGGTTCGCTTTTTGGTGCGTGAGGATTCCGTGGTGATGGAACTGACTGCGCGACACCGGATCACCGGCGTCGAGTGGGATACAGGCGAACGCGCGGTGGCGATGGTCGTCGAGATCACCGATCCGCAAACCGCGCGGCCCGTGGACGTTCGAATTGAAGTCATCGAGGAGGGCACTGCACGAGCACACCCGCGGGCCAGGACGATCGGCACCGTGGTGCGCGACGGGCGGCGGTTCGATGTCGTCGGAACCTATCTGGGGGTCGTTGCGGATGAAAACTAAAGCAGCCATCGTCGGGGTGCACAACACCCGGCAAGGACGCCGCCTGGACGGCGAGACCTCGCACGGGCTGGCGCTCAAGGCCATTCAGGGCGCACTCGACGACGCCGGCCTCACCCTCGACGACGTCGACGGGATCAGCGCGGGAGCGCTTTCGACGGCGCTGATCTACGACCTGCGCGTCGGCCCCGCGTGGCAGGGGCTGGCCTTCGGGGTCGGCATGATCACCGAGGCAGCCACCGCGATCGAGCACGGCATGGCCGACGTGGTGGTGCTCGTCGCCGCTCAAGCGGGCGAATACCGCGATCACGAAGCCACGGCTCCGTGGACCAGGCCCGAGAACGAATTCGTGGCGCCGTGGGGAATGTTCACCACCGCTGAGTTCGCGCTCATCGCCCGACGGCACATGCACGCCTATGGGACGACGCGCGAACAAATGTCGCTGGTTGCGGCGACGATCCGCAACAACGGATCGCAAAACCCCGAAGCCATTTACTACCAGCGCGGACCATTCACTCCAGAGGACATCACCGCGTCCCGGCCTATCGCGGACCCATTTCATCTACTCGATTGCGCCACCACCTCGGAAGGCGGTTGCGCGCTGGTCGTGGCCAACCTCGACAAGATCGATACCGCGCGCCAACCGATCTACGTGCTGGGCAGCGGCGCGGATTTCCACGGGCCGTCGTATCAACACCCGCCCGCGTGGGATCTCTCGGGGCGGCGCGGCGATCACGTTAATGGTGTGGTGGGCAGACGCGCGGCCGACCGCGCGTTCAGCCACGCAGGAATTCGCCGCGACGACGTGGATGTCCTGGAACTTTACGATCCGTTCTCGTTCGAGATCATTCGGCAGTTGGAGGCGTTCGGATTCTGCGGCGAAGGAGAAGGCGGCCCATTCGTCGCCGACGGTCACATCGCCCCCGACGGGAGCCACCCGATCACCACGGACGGGGGGACCATGTCCTTCAGCCACGCGGGTGCCAACCCGCAAATGATGCAGCGAGCCATCCGAGCCGTCCAGCAGCTGCGCGGTGAGGCGGGCACACTGCAAGTGCCGGACGCGCATATTGCGTTGTGCAGCAACGGGGGAGCGGGAGCCTTGTTCACGACACTGCTGATTTTGGGAGACGAGCCGCTGTGAATTTCGAGACGTCCGAGCCGTTGCGGCCCCAGACCGGGCCGGTGCCGCATGCCAGTAGTCAGGTCAGCATTCCGTTTTGGCAGGGCTGTCGATCGGAGGAGCTGCGTTATCAGCGCTGTGCGGCTTGCGGCCTGGCGAACTTCCCGCCAACGGAGAATTGCCGCCAATGCCTTTCGGCCGAATTGCGCTGGACTGCGGGTGGTGGTGTCGGCGAGGTATACAGCTGGACGGTGGTGCACCGCCCGGTGACCGCGGAATTCGAGCCGCCTTATGCTCCGGCGATCATCACCCTGGACGAGGGATACCAGATGTTGACCAATGTCGTCGGAATTGCGCCGGACGACTTGGCGATAGGAATGCGCGTTCAAGTGCAATTCCATGAGTTGGGTGCAGACTTGACGCTTCCGTACTTCACCGGGGCAGGGTAGGCCACGGTGAGTCCGGCGCGCACCAGCAGCGGCCTTCCCGTCACCGCCTACCTGGTGCTGGGTGTGCTGGCGGCCAACGACGAACAACTCACCGCCGGGGAAATCAAGACGCGCGCTGAACTGTCGGTCGGCCACTTCTATTGGTCGCCGTCGGTCAGCCATGTGCGGCGCGAACTCAACAGACTGTTGGCGCGGGGGATGGTCGGCGAGATCGGCGCCCAATCCGGCAAGCGCGCCATCACGTTGTACGAGACCACGGACGCCGGGCTCGATGCGCTTCGCCGTTGGGTGCAGCACTTTCCGGGCCAGGATCGGGTCGTGATCAAGCACCCGGTCATCCTCAAGACGTGGCTGGCCAGGGGCCAGGATCCAGAGCACGTCATCGATACGTTGGAGCGGCATCTCGAGGCGACCCGGTCTCGGCTGGACGAGGCGCTATGGTCGCGGCAGCGGTCGCGCGAGCTCGGCATCGTCGATGATCCGGAGCAGCGTTTCTCCTTCGCCGTCCTCGACTACGCGATCCGCGGCCTGTACGCAGAGATCTCCAACATCGAGCAGTTGCGTGATGAGATCGCCGCCGGCACAACCCGCGATCCGGCCAAACGGGCGCGACGGCCCAAGGGGCAGATTCGCCGTCGGGTGCGGGTGGACTCCTAGCTCGAGGACGCGGTCAGGTAGGCGGTCCCGCGTTCTTCGCGCACCCACAGCGTCTCGCCTTCGCCGACAGCCGTGCCCAGCACAATCAACTGGCGCTTGAGCACCTTGTGCGTGGCGGTACTGGGAAGTTCGGCGGCGATGCGGACGTAGCGCGGCCGCGCTTTGAGGGATAGGTCGGGCTGACCGTCGAGGAACGCCTCGAACGAATCAGGGTCGAGGGTAGCGCCATCGTTGAGGACTACCGCAGCCATCACCTGGTCGCCGACGCGTCCGTCGGGGACGGCGTACACCGCGACGCGACTAATCGAACTGTGGCGCAACAGGATCCGCTCTATCGGTGCCGCCGCTAGATTCTCTCCGTCCACCCGCATCCAATCGGCGGTGCGTCCTGCCAGGTAGATCCAGCCCTCGGAGTCCTTGTATGCGAGGTCCCCGGACCAGTACATGCCGTGGCGCATCCGTTCGGCGTTGGCATCGGGATCGTTGTAGTAACCGGTGAAGAAACCCGATCCCGAGGTATTGACCAACTCACCTACGGCTTTGTCGGCGTTGGTGAGCGCCCCGTGGGCGTTGAATTCTGCCACAGCGCACTCGGTTATGGTGTCGCTGTGGTAGACGGCGACTCCGTCGGCCCCTCGGCCGATTGAGCCCCGGGGGGTGCCGGGTTCGCGGATCACCATGACCGCGTTCTCGGTTGAGCCGAAGCCATCTTCGACCTGTACGCCGAAGCGGCGCTCGAACTCCTCGATGTCCTTGTCGTTGGCCTCGTTACCGAAGGCGACCCGCAGTGGATTGTCCGAGTCGTTTTCGCGCGCGGTCGTGGCCAGGATGTAGGCCAGCGGTTTGCCGACGTAGTTCATGTAGGTGGCGCCGTACCGGCGGACGTCGTCGAGGAAGTTTCTCGCTGAGAACTTTGCGGGCACTATCGCGGCGCCAGAGCACACAGCAGGGGCCCAACCCGCGACAACGGCGTTGGAGTGGAACAGCGGCATCGACACGTAGCAGGTGTCATGCTCGCTCAGGGCGAAGCGCTGGGCCAGGGACAGACCGGCGACAGTGGCCATCAGATGAGAAACCAGTACCGCCTTAGGATTTCCACTGGTGCCGGACGTGAAGATCATCATGAACGGGTCCGTCATGTCGACCTGCCGATGCGGGACGAGGGCGCCTGCACCGCCGACAAGTTCTGCCCACTGCGGTGTCGAGGTTTCGAAGACTTGTGTACCGGTGAGGTCCAGTCCCTCCAGCAGCGGGCGATGTTCAGCGTCGGTCACCACGATCTGGCAATCCGCCCGCCGGATGTCCGCGGCGAGGGCCTCGCCCCGTCGCGTGGTGTTGAGGCCACACAGCACATAACCGCCCAGCCCGGCAGCCGCCATCTGGATCAGCATGTCGGGTGTGTTTCCCAGCAGGGTGCCGATGTGCATGGGCCGGTGTGGATCGGCGGCCTGCAGAAGGGCCGCGGCAACAGCGGCCGACTCGGCCAGGTATTGCGCCCAAGTCTGTTGTAGATCACCGGATTTCACGGCGACTCCCGTATCCGAGATGCGGTTTCGCAGCAGCGACTGAATCGTGTCGGTCATGAATTCGGATCCACCTTCACTGTTCGCACTTGGTCGTTTGAATGTAGCCAGCGAGAAGGTCGACGAGTACTCGACGGTCATTGGTCGTGTCGACGGCCTTCGGCATGATCAGCTGGGTCGCGATCATTCCGCGCAAAGTCGTCAGCAGGTGCTCGCCGATGGCCGCGCTCTGGGTCGGGTCCAGATCGATGGCGATCATCCTGCCCAATGTGGTGAACGTTTTGGCCAGCTGCCGCAGATGTCCAGCGGCCTCGGCGCCGCGGCTGGCCCGCGTCCCAATCAGAATCTCGCCGGCAGCGCGTGCCGTCGGGCTGGACATCGCATACCAGGCCGCCGCGACCACGGTGTCGACTCGCTCTCGTGTCGTCGTTTCCGGCGTCGCCGGCGGCAAAGACTCCAGGGCGTGGAGGAGTTCGCCGAACCCTCGGTCGATCACCGCCATGAGCAGGCCGTCGCGGTCTCCAAAGTGATACTGGATCACGCCCCAGGTGACGCCGGCCGCATCGGCGATATGCCGGCCGGTAGCGGCGGCAAAACCTTCCTTCAACACGATCTGGACGGTCACGTCGATGGCCATTGCGCGGGTGCGTTCGGCCCGAGCCTGGTTCCCGTGCGCGGGCCGGGTCGGCGCAACTCGTCGCGGCATAACCACCAAATCAACACCACCCGTTCAGTACCGGGCGGGAGGCCAACCCCGCCCGCTGTTCTAGATGCTAAAACATTGCACCCGCTAAGTTATAGCGAACATGGTGAAGGCGGGTGTCGCTATCCACCCACCATCATCAGGCCACCGTCGACCGCGAGTAGTTGCCCTGTGATAAAAGCCGAACCCGGACCGGCCAGAAAGACCAGGACGGGCCCGAGATCCCGTGCCGGGTCTCCCAGGGCCCCGCCCAGCGGAATCATCGACTTGAGTTGCTGGTCGATGAGGGCGCCGGCGTCCGGGCCGAGGAAATCCCGCAACCGGTCGGCGCCCGGGGTCTGTACGGCGGGCGCCAAGGCGTTGACGGTGACGTTGTCGGAGGCCCAGGCGCGGGCAGCGGATCGGGTCCACGCCTGCACCGCTCCCTTTGTCGCGGCGTACACGGCCGAGATCGGACTACCCATGACGGCTTCGGAGGACCCGAAGTTGATGATCCGGCCGCCGGTTCCCTTCAGCACGGCGTACGCGGCCTGGTTGGTGAGGATGGTTGCCTTCACGTTGGTGTCCAACAGGAACGAGATCTGGTCGGCGCTGATGTATCCGGGTATCCCGGGCTGCCACAGCCCGGCGGCATTCACCAGGGCGTCCAGCCCGCCAAGGTTATCGGCGGCCTGTTGCACCGTTGCCGAGACCGCGTCCGCATCGCGCACATCGCATTGCAGCCATGTCGCGGCCAGATCATCCGGCGGTGCGGTTTGGTGATAGCTGGCAACGACTTCGGCCCCCGCCTCGGTGAGCACCCCGACGGCGGCCGCGCCGATCCCGGTCGCTCCGCCGGTAACCAGAATCCGTCTGCCTTGCAGCGGTGGCGTCAAATCTGACATTCCGAAACGCTACCAACCGGCACAACGCTGTCAGACCAAACCTTGCCAACAGAATCCCTTTGCTGTTCTCGACCCGCCCGGCGGTCATTCGGATCCGAATTTCATCGAAAGCGATCGATGAACCAGAAGCGCAGCTGAGTCGTTAAGCACTAATGGGGCGATGCGGTGATGTTTTGCTTATCTGCACGTCACATTGAGGGCATACAGTTGGGAATTGTGATGGACAAAGGCAGGACGGCTATCACTTTGCGCGCTGCCGCGGCCATGTTCGTCTTGATGGTCGGCTGCGGTGCGGCAGTCGGTGCGCAGGCAAGCCCACCGACACCGGACGCGCCGGCGACGGGCGCTCCGTCCAGTGAAATGCCCGCGCCCCCAGAAGATCCGGGCGGCCTTACTGGCGGCGGCGCCTTGCCTGTGGTTCCCGCCAGGCTTGCCCCGCTGCCGCAGCCTGGCGGCTGCATAATCGGCCTCGACTGTGGGTGCATCCGTGGCGTCACGTGTCCCGGCAGTACCCCGCACCACAAGCCCGCTCCCGGTGATGGCCATCCGCAAGATGCGCCCCCGCCCCCTGCCCCGACCCCGTAACCGGAAGCTGGTGACTCTCATGCGCGTGCAATTCATCTGGATCGTGGGTATGACGATGGTCGCCTGCGCCGCGGCTGTCGGTGGTCCGCAGCAAAGCGCACCTGCACCGGCCGCCACGGCGACGAGCGCTTATTCCAGCGCAACGCCGGCGCCTCCACCCGGTCCGAGCAGTATTACTCGTGGCGGCGCCTTGCCCGTGGTTCCCGTCGGCGGAGGCGCGTGCATTGCCGGCCTCAACTGTGGGTGCATCCGTTACATCACCTGTCCCGGTACCATCCCGCACCACCATCCCGCGCCCGCCAACGACCATCCGCCCGACGCGCCGGGTCCCGGGCCCGGCCCCGGCGGAGGCTGAACCTGGCCGCTGGGGTCAGCGGGGCGCTAGGCGCGTACCGCGACCGTCGACAGCAGGTCGGCGAGCCGATCCGGGCGGTCCAGCATCGAGAACGTCCGCGCCCCGTCGATCACCACGAGACGGGCGTTCGGGATCGTCGCGGCCAGTCGTTGGCCATCCTCTTGGGCGAAGAAGACGTCGTCAGCCGACCACGCGATGAGCGTGGGCTTTTCGAACTCCGGCAACCGCGCGGCAACACCGGTGGCGACTTCCTTGCGCAGCGATAACGACAACTGGCGCAGATCTTCGGCGACCGCCGCATCGGTTAGCGCCGGACGCACCCAGGCCTCGGTGAGATCGTCGATGTCGCTGTGCGCCAGGCCGTCATACGCGCGCCTGCGCGCGACTGGTGCCCGCAACGCCTGGATCGCGGTACGGAATACGGCCTTCGATTTGGCCGCCAGGATCACCGGCTTGAGGATCGGTGGCGGAAAATGTTCGAAAGCATCGCAACTGGTGAGCACAAGCGCACCGACCCGCTCGGGATGATGCACCGCGACGAGTTGGGTGACGAGACCGCCAGTGTCGTTGCCAACCAGCACCACGTCCTCGAGGTCTTGGGCGGCGAGAAAATCGGCGACCACGTGTGCGACGCCGGTGATGGTCGGATCCGCGCCGGGACGCAGCGCCTCCGGGTGTGCGCCGAGCGGCCAGGTGGGGGCGATGCACCGCAAACCCACGGCGGCGAGCCGTTGGCTGACTGGGCGCCACAGCTCACCGCCCATCATGAACCCGTGTACGAACACGACGGGCCTGCCGTTTTCAGGTCCGGTTGCTTCGTAATGAATGGTTCCGGCGCTAATGTCGATCGTCGGCATGGAGGACTCCTACTCCGAGGGATATTGTTACAAACAGTCTGTCTGTTCGTAAGTTACCAACAGGTTGTATGGAAATCAAGAGACGCACTCAAGAGCAACGCTCCGCGGCGACCCGCGATGCGCTGATCGCGGCTGCCCGCGGGCTTTGGGGCCAACGGGGCTACGCGGAGGTGGGAACGCCGGAGATCGCCGCGGTCGCTGGTGTCACTCGCGGCGCGATGTACCACCAATTCGCCGATAAGGCGGCGCTGTTCGGTGAGGTTGTCGAGGTCGTGGAACAGGATGTGATGGCCCGGATGGGCGCCATGGTGGCCTCGTCGGGCGCCGCGTCAGCCGCAGACGCGATCCGGGCCGCGGTCGACGCCTGGCTGGAGGTGTCCGCTGACCCGGAGGTGCGCCAGTTGATCCTGCTGGATGCCCCTAGCGTGCTGGGCTGGGCCGCGTTTCGTGACGTCGCCCAGCGGTACAGCCTGGGCATGACCGAACAATTGCTGATCGAGGCGATCAAGACCGGCCAACTGGCTCGGCAACCAACACGACCGCTGGCCCACGTACTCATCGGCGCATTGGACGAGGCGGCTATGGCCATCGCCACCGCCGACGACCCGAAACGCGCCCGGCGGGAGACCGGGCAAGTGCTGCACCGGCTTATCGACGCCATGCTGAAACAGCCCTGAGGGCGGGAGCGGTCGGCGTTTCAGTGCTTGAGAACTGACCGGCTCAGCGGTGGTGCTGGGCGAAGAATTGCCAGATGGCGTCGGTGGCGTTGATGGCCGTCGATGGTGCTGGGAGACCCGCGAGCTTCTCCAGCACCGGACTGGGCTCTCCGCCGGGCCATTGATGGCCCGCTCCGGCCACCGAAATCAGCTGCACGGCGTGCCCGTCGGCGCACCCGGCTGTTTGGGTGGTCACGTCGCCGGAAGTACTTGAGTTTGGCGCCCCGCACGCGTCGATGGCACGCCAGGTGGCGTTGACAGACTCCACCGAAGGTCCGTCGACGCGCGCGGTCCCGTTGGCCGTGAACGCTTTTCCTGGTCCGCCGTTGTAGGGCACTCTGTCGTCGGCCGTGCCATGTATCTGCATAACCGATGTCGGCCGGGCTTGGGAGCAGTCGGTCACGAGTGTTCCTGCCACGGGTGCAATCGCGGCAAAGGTGTCAGTCTGGCAGCCCAGTCGAAGCGCCATCATGGCGCCGTTCGACATGCCGGTGACGTAGAGGCGGGCGCGATCGACGGGGATCTCTTGCTCGATGGCGCCGACCATGGCGGTGATGAATCCGACGTCGTCGGTGTTATCCCGCTGAGGCTCACCGCAGCAGGTCCCGGCGTTCCAGGCGCGGTTGAGACCGTCCGGGTAGGCGACCAAGAAATGCCCGCCGTCGGCCTCGCCGTCCCAGTTGTAGGAGTGCTCGGCTTGTGCGCCCGTGCCGAAACCACCGTGCAGCATCACTACCAGGGGTGCCCCATCGGCCAATCCTGGTGGCCGGTAGACGTTATAGGTCCTGCTGACCCCGCCCACCACGATTGTCTGAGAGGACTGTCCGACCGGGATCGATTGGGAACCAGGGGTTCCCAGCGCATGGCCGCCGCCAAGGCAGCCGCCGAGCACGACAACCAGGGTTCCGAGGAGAAACACGGTGAGTACCCGAACGCATCCAGATCGCATGAGCCCATCGTGGCAGCAGCGATGTATTTTGACAAGTAACTTGTCAAAATGATTTCAAGTGGCACACTGTATGGCCATGCGACGGATTCTGGACGCCGAGTGGGAGCCCACCGTGCCGGCCCTGGTGAATATGGTGGCTGCATCCGGGTCACCCAGGCTGAGAGCGGCATTCTCCGCGGCGGGACTGGACGGGATACGTCCGGCGCAAGCAGTTGCCCTGGTACCGCTGGCAGCGGGCGGGTTACACGCCTCGGATCTTGCCGACCGACTCAGTGTCAGCCGGCAGGCGGTCGCCCAGGCGGTAGCGGGGCTGGAACGGCATGACTACGTCTCCCGAGCGCCCCACCCCGCCGACGCCCGCGCCCGAATCATTGAGCTGACGCCTCGCGGTCGGCAAGCATTGCGCGTGCTGCGCGCCAACGCAATCGATAGGGAAAAGCGTTGGGAACGAACCCTGGGCCAGCAGCGATTGGGAGAATTGCGCGAAACCTTGTTGATGCTACTTTCAGCGGAATCCCAAGAACCCGGAGCGTCCGCAGCGTGGGATCGCACACTTAGTTAGCCTGTCGGGACGTGGCCCCAGGATTGGTGGACACCGCTGTTGACGTCCGCGGAACACTGGGCCAGGCAGTACTGCTTCACCGTGGGCCCGTTCGCGCCCAGGCTTGGTGCCCAGTGCCAGCGTGTTTCGATGGTGGTGCCGGCGCGCACGCTGTCGCGCCCACCGACGCTGCAGTGCAGGGTTCGGTGTGCGATGTCGCAGGTTTCGATGAGCACTTCGTTTGCCAGCAGGCCAAGCGGATTGTGGATCAGCCACACGCCGAACCGCTCAGCTTTGCCATGGGCCCGAAGGCATTTGGCGATACCGGTCAATGCGGCCTCGTCGTCGGGGTTGACCGGCGCGGTGGGGCCGAAGTCGCCCGGGTTGGCGAACTCCATGCCGATGAGGCCTACACCTGTGCTAACGTCGGGATCGAAACGCATCGAAGTCGCGTTCAAATCCCGCGCGGAGCGTCGCTGGACAAGCGTGGTTTCGGTTCCGCGCGTCGCCGTGGTGACGCTCTCGACAAAGACCTCGCCCGCAGCAGGTTCAAAATGCTTATGCAGCAGCCAGATTGCGAAGCGCTGAAATGCATCGGTAGAGACGAGATAGTCGCCTAACTCGTCAAGACACGTGCGGTCGTCCTCGCTCAACGTACCCACGTCGGTGGCGTCCATGTCGCGCAGCGCGACATAATCCTCGATGTCGTGCTCCCGCATCGTCAACATGGATACTCTCCTTCTGCCAACCAAGATCGACGCCAATCGTCACGCTTGGTTGTTGGGTACAGCTGGGTGGCAGCTATCGCTGGCCTGTGAGATCGCGCGTGGAAACTCGTTGGTATTCAATGACGTCAGGAGTCGAATGGCGCTAGCCGCACGGCTAATGGCAGTCCACAACGAACGAGGAGACCGAAGCGTCCCGTCGGCACCGCTGCCGCCTCCGCACGCATCATGCCGACAAGCTCCCGCTTGAAATCGCCCCTGGGGTAACGGCGCAGCACTTCCTTGACATTGCCGGGAGCGATGTCCCAGATACGCAGTCCGGCGCCATCGACCATCGCCCCCCATTGGAGGTAGCAGCCAATCGTGCCGTCGGTTTCAACCTTGACCCCTGGTGTTGTGTGAACACAGATGCCGTCGGCGAGCTGATCAACGTGGTCATGAGTTATTTTCGCGGAACTCGCGCAGCGACGCATCCGATCGACGCTCCCGAGAGTGAAATCGCGGTTTGCCGTGGGACTCACAATGCCGTAGTCGTGCAGGAGCGCCCCGCAGTAGAAGAGTTCGTCGTCCAGCATGGACCCGTCGATGACCGCGAGCGCGCGCCCGAACAACCAGGTGCGGTACGAGTGGCCCTGAAGAGCCGCCGGCATTTCCGAACACGCGTCTTCGGCCTCACGCGCGAACTTGGAATCGGGTACGTGGAATGTATCCAGGTCGACGCGCGCTGCCGCGGCCGGAAGCCGTCCCAGCGCGAGCTTGGCCCTTCCCACGGCGTTCTCCCATTGGCCGATTGCGATTGCGCGCAGGAGGCGGCGCCGCTCAGTGCGCGATAGGTTTCCACCGGTGCGACGGACCCAAGCGAGGCCGCCAAGCCGCTGCGGATCGGGCGTGGTCATTTCGCGCGCCGACTAACGGCCGCTACGGGGTTTTGAGGAACACGTCGTTGAGGGTGACGGTTCGAAGGTTCCGCGAGCGGATGATGTCGATGAGTTGCGGATAGACGTGAGTGACGGGCAGGTGATTGAGGTGCCCGATAACG
>Ga0182012_10000806_pt1 | contig 34276 bp, 32 predicted proteins | sample 612S2SmetaG_FD_120486 | JGI IMG/M metagenome (GOLD analysis project Ga0182012, IMG submission 120486) | Permafrost microbial communities from Stordalen Mire, Sweden - 612S2S metaG | ecosystem: Environmental > Terrestrial > Soil > Wetlands > Permafrost | place: Sweden: Stordalen | collected...
GGTCAGGTCAGGTCAGGTCAGGTCAGGTCAGGTCAGGACGATCTCGTCGTCCTTGGCGTCCACGGTGACCGTCGAACCCTCGGGGTAGCGCCCCTCGAGCAGGGCCAGGGCCATCGGGTCCTCCACCCGGCGCTGGATGACCCGGCGGAGGGGACGGGCCCCGTAGTCGGGGTCGAACCCGGTGCGGGCCAGCCACTCCTCGGCCGCCGGGGTCACCGCCAGCGACAGCCGCCGTTCGCCCAGCCGGCTCCGCAGGCCACCCAGCTGGATGGAGACGATGCGGGCCAGGTCGGCCTCTGTCAGCGGGTGGAACCGGACGATCTCGTCGATCCGGTTGACGAACTCCGGCTTGAAGTGCTCGATGGGCTCGCCGGGGATGTTGGAGGTCATGATCAGCACGGTGTTGGTGAAGTCCACCGTGCGCCCCTGCCCGTCGGTGAGCCGCCCGTCCTCCAGCACCTGGAGGAGGATGTTGAACACGTCGGGGTGGGCCTTTTCGAGCTCGTCCAGCAGGACCACGGCGTAGGGCCGGCGCCGCACCGACTCGGTGAGCTGGCCCCCCTCCTCGTAGCCGACGTACCCCGGCGGGGCCCCCACCAGGCGGGCCACCGAGTGACGCTCGCCGTACTCACTCATGTCGATGCGGATCATGGCCTTGGCGTCGTCGAACAGGAAGTCGGCCAGGGCCCGGGCCAGCTCGGTCTTGCCGACCCCGGTCGGGCCCATGAAGAGGAACGAGCCGATGGGGCGGTTGGGATCGGACAGGCCGGCCCGGCTGCGACGGATGGCGTTGGCCACGGCCGACACCGCCTCGTCCTGGCCCACCACCCGGGCGTGGAGGGCGTCCTCCATCCGGATGAGCTTCTCGACCTCACCCTCCAGCAGGCGGCTGACCGGCACACCGGTCGCCCGGCTGACCACCTCGGCCACGTCCTCGGCGTCCACCTCCTCCTTCAGGAACCGCTGCTCCTTCTGGAGGTCGTTGAGGGCCCGGGTGGCCTCGTCCACCTGGCGCTCGAGGTCGGGGATCACTCCGTAGCTGATCTCCGAGGACTGGGCCAGGTTGCCGTCACGGGCCAGGCGCTCGGCCTCACTCCGGTGGCGCTCCAACTCGCCCTTCAGGGTCTGGATGGTGGTGATGGCCTCCTTCTCCGACTGCCAGTGGGCCGTCATGCCCACCGACTGCTCGGAGAGGTTGGCCATCTCCTCGTCCAACCGGGCCAGCCGCTCGGCCGAGGCCGGGTCGGTCTCCTTGGCCAGTGCCATCCGCTCGATCTCGAGCTGGCGCAGCCGCCGGGTGACCACATCGAGTTCGGTGGGCATGGAGTCGATCTCGATGCGCAGCCGGCTGGCCGCCTCGTCCATCAGGTCGATGGCCTTGTCGGGCAGGAACCGTCCGGTCACGTAGCGGTCCGAGAGCACCGCCGCGGCCACCAGGGCGGCGTCTTGGATGCGGACGCCGTGGTGGACCTCGTAACGCTCCTTCAACCCCCGCAGGATGGCGATGGTGTCCTCCACCGACGGCGGCGGCACGAAGACCTGTTGGAACCGGCGTTCGAGGGCGGCGTCCTTTTCGATGTACTTGCGGTACTCGTCCAGGGTGGTGGCCCCGATGAGCCGGAGCTCCCCGCGGGCCAGCATGGGCTTGATCATGTTGCCGGCGTCCATGGCCCCCTCGGCGCCGCCGCCCGCACCCACGATGGTGTGGAGTTCGTCGATGAAGGTGATCACCTCACCGTGGGCGTCGGTGATCTCCTTCAGCACCGCCTTCAGGCGCTCTTCGAACTCACCCCGGTACTTGGCCCCGGCCACCATCGAGCCCATGTCCAGTCCGATGACCCGCTTGCCCTTCAGGCCCTCGGGGACGTCACCCTCCACGATGCGCTGGGCCAGACCCTCCACGATGGCGGTCTTGCCCACCCCGGGTTCGCCGATCAGGACCGGGTTGTTCTTCGTGCGGCGGGAGAGCACCTGGATGACCCGGCGCACCTCCTCGTCACGGCCGATGACCGGATCCATCTTCCCCTGGCGGGCCAGGGCGGTGAGGTCCCGCCCGTAGCGCTCGAGGGCCTGGAAGGTCTCCTCGGGATTCTGGTTGGTGACCCGGTGGCTACCCCGCACATCGCGCAGGGCCTCCAGGAGCTGGTCCCGGTCGACGCCGATGCGGTCGGCCATGGCCAGTACCAGGTGCTCCACCGACAGGTACTCGTCGCCCATCTCCCCGCGCTGGGTGTCGGCCGCCGTGAGAACGTCCCGCAGCTCCCGGCTGAGGGAGGGGTCCTGGCCTCCGTAGGCCTGGGGGAGCCGGCCGAGCTCGGCGGAGATCCGCTCGCGCACGACCGCCGGCTCCACACCCACCCGGACCAGCACCGGTCCGGCGATGCCGTCGGACTGATCCAGCACCGCAGCCAGCAGGTGGTCCGGGGTGACCTCGGCGTTGTGGGCGGCCCGGGCCCACTCCACCGCCGAGGCCAGGGCCTCTTGGGTCTTCAGGGTCCAACGGTCGGGACTCAGGCTCATCGTGGACCTCCTGCTGCCCGGCCGCTGTGGCGGGGACGGATCGGGACCGGCATCTGGGACAGGGGGACCAGCTCGCGCCGGTACTGGCGGTGGGTGGTGGCCACGGCCTCGCGGGCCTCGGCCTGCGTGGCGGCCAGCTCCTGGCGCAGCCGGGCCACCTCGGCCTCGAGCTCCATCACCCGGCGCACCCCTTCGAGGTTGAGTCCGGCGGTGGTCAGGGCCTGGATGTGGCGGAGGCGGTCGAGGTCCATCTCGCTGAAGCGCCGGCTGCCCCCGTCGGTGCGGCTGGGATCGAGCAGACCCTTGCGCTCGTAGATGCGCAGGGTCTGGGGGTGGACGCCGGTCAGCTCGGCGGCCACCGAGATGATGTAGACGGCACGGGACCGCGGATCGTCGCTCATGTCACACTCCCAGGGCGTGGCGCGCCGGCGGCTCGATCACCTTGGCCAGAGCCTCGACGGCGGCGCGTTGGTCGTCGGTCAGTTGATCCGGGACCGCCACCTCCACGGTGACCAGGAGGTCGCCGGCGGCGCCCTTCTTTCCGGCCGGGACTCCCCGGCCCTTGACCCGGAAGGTGCGCCCCGAGGGCGTCCCGGGCGGCACCTTCAGGGTCACCGGATCGGTGAGGGTGGGAACGGTCAGCGAGGTGCCCAGGGTGGCCTCGGGGTAGGAGATGGGCTCGGTCAGGGTGAGGTTGCGGCCCCGGCGTCCGAAGACCCCGTGCCGGTCGACCCGGACCACCACGTAGAGGTCGCCGCTGGGCGCGTTGCCCCGGCCGGCCGCCCCCTTGCCCTTGACCCGAATGCGCTGCCCGTTCTCCACGCCGGCCGGGATACGGACCTTGACCGTCCGGTTGCGGTGCTCCACCCCGGAGCCCGAACAGGTGGGACACGGCGTGGTCACCACGGTGCCCCGGCCCCCGCACTGGGGGCAGATCTGGCTCAGGGAGAACAGTCCCTGGTTGTCCTGGAGGCTGCCGGTCCCCCCGCACTGGGGGCAGGTGACCGGCCGGGTGCCGGGGGCGGCCCCCGTGCCCGAACAGGTGTGGCAGCGCACATCGGTGGTCAGGTTGACCGAGGTGGTCACCCCGGACACGGCGTCCTCGAACGACAGGTGCAGCTCGGCCTCGACGTCAGCCCCGCGCTGGGGTCCGGTGGACCCTCCCCCGCCCCGCCGGCCCCGCCCGAACAGCCCCCCGAAGAGGTCGCCCAGATCGCCCATGTCCTCGACCCGGTACGTCCCCCCGGCCCCGCCCCCGGGGAAGCCGCCCCCGGGGAAGCCGCCCCCGAAACCACCGGCCGCCGGACCCAGGGTCCGCACCTCGTCGTACTCCTTGCGCCGGCCGGCGTCACCGAGGACGTCGTAGGCGGCGCTGATCTCCTTGAAGGTCTCCTCGTGGCCCGGGTTGGTGTCCGGATGGTGCTTTTTGGCCAGCTTCCGGTAGGCGCTGGTGATCTCCTTGGCCGTGGCCGTGGAGGAGACGCCGAGCGTCTTGTAGTAGTCCTTCTCGAACCATTCCCGTTGCGGCGCCACGTGGCCTCTACCTGACTCCTCTGTCCCCGCCTTGTTCCTGTGTCTGTTCTCTCTGCTGTGTGCTAGCTGTCTGTGTCGGTGCGCCGGCTGTGTCGGTGCGCCGGCTGTGTCGGTGCGCCGGCGGTCCGGTCTAGCCCCGGACCATCACCATGGCCGGACGGACCACCGATCCTCGCCAGCGGTAGCCCGGCCGCATGACCTGACCCACCACCGGCTCTCCCGATGCCCCGGCCCCGTCCCCGTCGGCCGGCGTCCCGTCAGCGGACGGGTCCGGACCGGAGTCGCCGGCGCCGTCCGGCGCGACGCCGGTGGCGGTGTCGGACTCCTCGGGGGGAAGCTGTCCCACCGCCTCGTGGGCGTTGGGGTCGAACTCCTCACCCAGGGGGTCGATGCGCTCCAGACCTTCCTTGCCCAGCACGTCGCGCAGCTGGCCCGAGGCGGCCAGCAGGGCCCGCCCGTCTCCCGACTCGGCGTCGCCGAGGTGCGAGATGGCGAGGTCCAGCGTGTCGAGGACCGGCAGCAACTTCTCCACCAGGGACAGGGCCGCCCGGGCGGTCTGGTCGCTCTGCTGCTTGGCCACCCTCTTCTTGTAGTTCTCGAACTCGGCCTGCAGCCGGCGGAGGGAGTCGAGGTACTCGTCCCGCTGGGCCCGGGCTTCGGTCACGTCGGACAGTTCGGCATCCTCACCGCTGACGACCACGGTGGCGTCGTCGTCGCCAGACGCCCCGTCGATGATCTCGACGTCCACAAACCCGGCGTCGGACCGGTCACCGGCATGGCCGCCCGCCCCGGAGTCGGAGATCTCTTCGACCTCCGACTCCCGCGGCTGGGCGTCCTGGCTCGACCCGAAGGTGTCGGTCATCGACGATCAGCTCTTGTCGTCGACGATCTCGGCGTCCACGACCTCGTCGTCGGAGGAGTCGTCGGCCGGCACCTCTCCGCCGGGGGCGGCGGCATCGGCCTTGGACGCCTCTTCGTACAGACGCTGGCTGAACGACTGGCTGGCCGTCAGAAGGGTCTCCGTGGAGGTCTTGATGACCTCGACGTCCGAGCCGGCCAGGGCCTCCTTCAACGAACCCAGGGCCTGCTCGACCTTCTCCTTCTCATCACCTTCGAACTTCTCCCCCTGGTCCTTCAGGAGCTTCTCCGTCTGGTACACGAGGGTGTCGGCGTTGTTGCGGATCTCGGCCTCCTCCTTGCGGCGGCGGTCGTCCTCGGCGTGGGCCTCGGCGTCCTTGACCATGCGCTCGATGTCGTCCTTGGCCAGTGAGGACTGGCCGGTGATGGTCATGGACTGCTCCTTGCCGGTGGCCCGGTCCTTGGCCGACACGTGGACGATGCCGTTGGCGTCGATGTCGAAGGTGACCTCGATCTGGGGCACGCCGCGGGGAGCCGGGGGCAGGTCCACCAGCTGGAACTTGCCCAGAGTCTTGTTGTACATGGCCATCTCCCGCTCACCCTGGAGCACGTGGACCTCGACCGACGGCTGGTTGTCGTCGGCGGTGGTGAAGACCTCGCTGCGCTTGGTGGGGATGGTGGTGTTCCGCTCGATGAGGCGGTGCATGACACTGCCCTTGGTCTCGATGCCCAGCGACAGCGGGGTCACGTCGAGCAGGAGGACGTCTTTGACCTCGCCCTTCAGCACGCCGGCCTGGACGGCGGCACCGATGGCCACCACCTCGTCGGGATTGACGCCCTTGTGGGCCTCCTTGCCCGTCATCTGCTGGACCAGGTCCTGGACCGCGGGGATCCGGGTGGACCCTCCGACCAGCACCACGTGGTCGATGTCGGACTTGGACAGGCCGGAGTCGGCGATGGCCTGGTCGAAGGGGCCCTTGCAGGCCTCGACCAGATCAGCGGTCAACTCGTTGAAGGTGGCCCGGCTCAGCTTCACGTCGAGGTGCTTGGGACCCTCGGACGTGGCGGTGATGAAGGGCAGGTTGATCTGGGTCTCCTGCAGGGAGGACAGCTCGATTTTGGCCTTCTCCGCCGCCTCCTGGAGGCGCTGGGTGGCCATCTTGTCGGTGGACAGGTCCACCCCCTCGGTGTCCTTGAACGTCTTGACCAGCCAGTCGATGATCCGCTGGTCCCAGTCGTCACCACCGAGCTTGGAGTTGCCGGCGGTGGACTTGACCTCGAAGACGCCGTCACCGATCTCGAGGAGGGACACGTCGAACGTGCCACCACCGAGGTCGAAGACCAGCACTGTCTGTTCGGCCCCTTCCTTGTCCAGCCCGTAGGCCAGCGCGGCGGCGGTGGGCTCGTTGATGATGCGCAGCACCTCGAGGCCGGCGATGGCGCCCGCCTCCTTGGTGGCCGTCCGCTGGGCGTCGTCGAAGTACGCCGGCACGGTGATGACCGCCTGGTTGACCGTGTCACCGAGGAAGGCCTCGGCATCCCTCTTGAGCTTGCCCAGGATGCGGGCCGAGATCTCCTGCGCCGTGTACGCCTTGCCGTCGATGTCGACGGTCCACGACGACCCCATGTGACGCTTGACCGACCGGATGGTCCGGTCGGGGTTGGTGATGGCCTGGCGCTTGGCCACCTCACCCACCAGGACCTCGCCGGACTTGGCGAAGCCCACCACCGACGGGGTGGTCCTGCCACCCTCGGCGTTGGGGATGACGACCGGCTCGCCGGCCTCCAGAACGGCAACCACCGAGTTGGTGGTCCCGAGATCGATACCTACGGCCTTGGCCATACTGCGTCCTCCTGCTCTGGTGTCCGTCCGGACACGCTCTGATGCGACCTCTTCAGGTCCAACGTCGTAGAGAGGACCGTGACCTGGGTCTCTGTCCTGTCCACCCGGCGCTCCCTTTTCTTACAGGAACCACTATACACAAAGTTGAGTGCCTAATGCATAACTTTTCTAAGTTTTCAATAAGTACCTTCTGGAGTCGTCGGGCTCCGCACCCGAAAACCCTGGTCAGGGCCGGCTTCAGCGGGAACTGAGTTCCTGCAGCAGGAGCTCTACGCCACAGGCCCCGCCGGCCACCCTTCTTCGCGGAGGCCCCCGGTCAACGTCCCGGTGCGACGGATGGGCCGGACGCACGGTGTGACCGGGAGGCGGCGCGGGGCCCTATCTGGCGCCGGGTGATCTCGGGTGGGAGGGGGCCCCGTGGTGGGGAGGTTGGTGGGGTGGCGTCGGTTCCGGCCCCCGGTAGCCGAGCCTCCGCAGGATCCACAGGCCGAACCGGTTGGGCTTCTGCGCTTCCTGGGCCGCCTTGGCTTCGGCCTCGTGACCGCCGGTCACGTGATAGTCCCGGCCCGTCCAGCCCCGGCGGTACCTGGCGGTACCGCTCCACGGTTTGGCCATCCGTCAAGTATGGCTCCGGCCGTCCTCAGAGTTCCGCCCAGTCGGGACCGGATACGCTCGGGACCATGCCCCAGCTGGTACTTCTCCGACACGGTCAGTCCCGGTGGAACGCCGACAACCTGTTCACCGGGTGGTACGACGTCGACCTCAGCGACCAGGGCGAAGCCGAAGCCCGGGCGGCCGGGGGCCTGCTGGCCGGGGCGCCCGGAGTGGACCTGAGGGTCCTCCACACCTCGGTCCTGACCCGGGCCGTCCGGACGGCGGACCTCGCCCTCGGGGTGGCCGGTCGGTCGTGGCTCCCGGTCCACCGCCACTGGCGGCTCAACGAGCGCCACTACGGCGCGTTGCAGGGCAAGAACAAGAAGGAGACCGCCGCGGAGCACGGCAAGCCCCAGGTCGACGCCTGGCGGCGGAGCTACTCCACGCCCCCTCCCCCGGTGGAACCGGGCAGCGCGCACCATCCGGTCGGCGACCCCCGCTACCGGGACGTGCCCGCCGATGTGCTGCCCACCACCGAGTGCCTGGCCGACGTGGTGGCCCGGGTCCTCCCCTACTGGGAGGATGCCATCGTGCCCGATCTCCTGTCCGAAGGGGCCCGGGGCGGGGCGGTGCTGGTGGTGGCCCACGGCAACAGCCTGCGGGCCCTGCGCAAGCACATCGACGGGATCGGTGACGACGCCATCACCGGGCTCGAGATCCCGACCGGCATCCCCTTCGTGTACGACCTCGACGCCGACCTCAACGTCGTGTCGGGGGCCTACCTGGGCGACCCCGAAGCGGCCCGGGCCGCGGCCGAAGCGGTGGGACGCCAGGCCGGCTGATCAAGTCCCGCCGATCAGGCCGGCCGGACCGCCGGGCGGGGGGAGGGCACCACGCGCAAACAGGAGGACAACGCAGAAGGCCGGCTCTTGCGAGCCGGCCTTCTGGTTTCCGGTCCGTCTGTCCCCACAAACGACACCATCAATCTTAGGGTTGTCCGGTCAGAGAGCGTCCGATCCGCGCTCTCCGGTCCGGACCCTGATGACCTCTTCGACCGGCAGGATCCAGACCTTGCCGTCACCGATCTTTCCGGTGCCGGCCGTATCCACGATGGTGGAGGTGACCTCGTCCACCTGGGAATCGTCGACGAGGATCTCGAGCCGGATCTTCGGCACGAACTCCACCTCGTACTCCGCTCCCCGGTAGACCTCGGTGTGGCCCCTCTGCCGACCGAACCCCTGGGATTCGGTCAGCGTCAGGCCGTGCACACCGAGGGTCTTGAGGCCCTCCTTGACATCGTCGAGCTTGAACGGCTTCACGACCGCTACGACTAGCTTCATTGATTTCTCTCCTTGACTCGTAGTGGTCCGGTCAGCTGCCAGGTTCCACGGGTGGCGGCCAGTCCTGGGGTTTGGCCGACAGTCCTTCGTCGACGTCGACCCGGGCCGACACCTGGGTGTCTCCACCACCACCCGTTGCTGCGGGCTCCTTGTCACCCGACATGGTCATGGCCCCGACACGCTCGGCGAAGGTCTCCTCGGGGAAGGCCTCCTCACCGTGGATGGACAGGTCGCCGACCTCGAGGATCTCATCCTTGTACCTCGCACCTCGGAGGACAAGCTTGATCAACTGCATGATGATGAAGGTGACGATGGCCGACCACAGGATGACCCAGACGGCCGCCCGGAACTGCTCCCACAGCTGGTGGGCCGAGCCCGTGTAGACGAGCCCGTCCACCCCGAACGGTACGCACTTGCCCCCCGCCGAGTTGTACTGGGCGGTTGTGGTGGCGATGACCTGGTTGGACGCATCAAGGTGTCCGCATCCGAGCGAGATGTTGCTCGGATCCCCGAATATCCCGAGGAGGAGACCTCCGAAGAAGCCGGCGATGCCGTGGGTGTAGATGACCCCGAGGGCGTCGTCGACCTTGGAGAACGGACGGACCTTGGAGAGGAAGTTCCAGGCCACCCAGACGATGGCACAGCAGATGACACCGACGTAGATGGCACCCTGTCCGTTGACCCAACCGGCGCAGGGTGTGATGCCGACCAGACCGCAGATCATGCCGTTCACCGCACCGAGGAAGGTGGGCTTCTTCTCCTTGGACAGCCAGGCGTCCATGGCCACCCAGGTCAGCAGACCGGCGGCGGTGGCCAGGTTGGTATTGACCACGGCTGCGGAGGCATCGGTGCCGGCGTAGTACGGGTCACCACCGTTGAAGCCGTTCCATCCCAGCCACAGGATGCCGGCCCCGACGGCCGCCATCACCAGGTTGTTGGGCAAGAAGTGCTGTCTGTCTCGTAGGAGTCGGGGACCGAGCACCCAGGCAGCCACGAAGCCGGACACCCCGGCCGACATGTGAATCACGTACCCACCCGAGTAGTCGAGCGAACCTTCCTGGGCGAAGTAGCCGCCGCCCCAGAGCAGGAAGGCGTCGATCGAGTAGACGAACGTGGACCACAGCGGGACCAGCAGGCACCAGGCACTGAACTTGATGCGGCCGAGCACGCTGCCGAGGAAGAGCAGGGGTGTGATGGCCGCGAACACCAACTGGAAGTAGGCCAGTGTCGATGTCGGGAAGTGGAACGGAACCGCGGTGTTGGCTGCTGACACCGCCATCCCCTGTTCACCCTGCGGACTGAGGATCGGCCCGGGTTTGCCCCACATGTTGTCGAAGAAGTAGCTCAACCCCTTCCCTGTGCCGTATTGGGTCTGCATGCCGTCCTTGACGCCGCCACCGATCGAGTTAGGCCCAAATCCGAGTTTGTACTCGTAGACGAACCAGCAGACCATCACCAGCGAGAAGCCGGCGAACATCATGGCCAGTACGTTCACGGCCCACTTTTTCGGGACCAACGACGCATAGAGAACCGCCAGACCCGGGAGGCTCATCAGACCGACGAACGTGGCGGCCGTCATCTGCCACGTGTTGTCACCCGGATTCAGCCAACTGGGATAGGGGACATATGAGACTGCTGCGGCTAGCACGGTTTAAGTGCTCCTCTCTTCGGTAACTTCTACCCGACGTCCCGAGGGCTTCTGACTCGGCCCGTCAAGGGCAAGACGAGCAGTTTCGACTTGCCGCCGCAAACAATGCTTGGTGGGGATTTCGGCACGGTCACAGCGGTGTTACCAACGTGTGAACTGATCGATAGATCCAGGTCAGAGGCCGAGATCACGCCAGATGGCGGCCGGTGAAGGCGAATTGGCGAGGCGTGCCGGCGTTCCGTTTCGGTCCCCGGCCGACCGCCCGGCCCGCGCTGAAGATGTCACCGCCAGATGACCGGCGACAGCCGGTCAGGAGGACCGGCTCAACCAGCTTCGGTGCCCTTGGCCGGGTTGCCTTTGGGGGTCCGGCGGGTCGGCGCCACCGGTGGCGTGTACCGCTTGTTGGGTTGAGCCCGGATCCCGCCCGGTCCCGCGGTGGGGGCGTCAGCGGCCTTGGCCAATTTGAGCTTCTGGGACAGCCGGTAGGCCCGGACCATGTACCACGCCCCGATCATGATGTAGGGCACCCCGAAGCCCCAGTAGTGCAGGTTGAAGAAGGACAGCCCGTACAGCGCCGAGGCGATGCCGATGACCAGGCGCTTCCGGAACCAGGCCCCGCCCAGCATGACCAGGGCCAGGGCCAGGGTGACCAGGCCGAGCTCGGTGTAGACATTCGGGTCGGTGTGGCGGGGGTTGACCGCCCCGTTGGCCAGCAGGGCACTGGGATCGTTGTGGACGAGGCTCGACATGACCAGAAACACGATGGCGGCGGCCACCGGTGCGGCGATGAGCCCGATGATCCGTTCCTTGTCGTTGGCCTGCTTGATGGCCGCTTCGATCTCAGGGACCGTGGTGGGTTCGCCCGCCGCCGGCCGATCCCCTCCCGTGGCGTTCTCCGCGGCGACGGCCGGCTTCAACGCGAAGTTGCTCACCGTTCCGGTGAAGCGCTTCCACCGACTGACATCCGGCTCGTCGCCGACGTCGTCAAGATCGCTGGGCATACCGCAGGCTACCTCGGCCCGGCGGTGGCGGTCCCATCGGGGGCCGGTGCCCTGGACGGCTCCGGGCGGCGCAGATAGATGGCGACCAGAACCCCCACCACCACCGCCAGTAGGAGGCCCGGGATGATGAAGGGGGTCCACGAGGCGTGCTGGCGCGCGATCAGACCGGGCGTGGACAGCAGCTTCGGATCGCCCGGGACCGCCACACCCTGGACGGTGGTCCCCGGCGCGTGGAAGGCCAGGCCGGGTATGGCCTGGCGGTAGACCGTCCCGTCCAGCGAGTAGGTGCCGTCGCACGAGTAGCCGGCGCCACTCTGGCCGGTCCCCCCCATCAGCCCCATGCAATTGGTCACCGACACCGTGACCCGGACGCCGTGGTGGCGGAGGCTGTTGATCTGACTGTTGTTGTTGATCCCGGCGATCAGGAGCACGACGCCGGTCACGGTCAGGGCCACCAGGCACACGCCGATGACCACCTGCCCCGCCCGCCGCCTGTCCACCTCAACGGTTCCGCCCCGGTGGGCGGTGACCGGCCCGTCGCCCCCCGCCCGGTCCGGGGTCGGCACGCCGCGGGCGGTGTCGGGTTCATATGCGGTCATCGGCAGGGATCCCCATGTCCACGTGGCCCGGCTCGTGGCCGATTCTGGACGGGTCCCGAGCGTACCAGCGGGGTGCGGCCGGGGGCGTCGGGCCCCGGCGTCCCGACGGTCCGGGAGCTAGCCTCCAGACCATGTCTCCCATCTCCAAGGCGCTGGAACTCAAGTCCGTCTGGCTGTTCTCCAACTGCAGCGGGTCCGAACTCAAGAAGATCCGCGGCTCTCTCGACGAACTGACTGTTCCGGCGGGCAAGGTGCTGGTGGAAGAGGGCCGGATCGGGATGGAGTTCTTCATCATCGTGAGCGGCACCGCCGCCGTCACCCGCGACGGGAAGAAGGTGGCCACGCTGGGACCGGACGCCCACTTCGGGGAGCTGGCCCTGCTGGACCGGCACCCCCGCTCGGCGTCGGTGGTCTCGGAGACCGAGATGGACCTGCTGGTCCTGTCCCAGCGCCAGTTCAACAGCCTGCTCGAGTCGGTGCCGAGCATCGCCCGCAAGATGCTGTCGGCCATGTCCCTGCGGCTACGTGAGGCTGACGCCCTCGCCTACGACTGACTCCTGCGGCCCCATCGACTCTTCCAGCAGCTGGGAGAGGTCGAGGACCCGGACGTCGTCCTCCTTGGCGTTGGCCCGGACGGCGTCGTCCAGCATGATCATGCAGTAGGGACAGGCGGTCGACACCACATCGGCACCGGTGCCGAGGGCCTCTTCGGTGCGCTCCATGTTGACCCGTTTGCCGATGTTCTCCTCCAGCCACATCCGGGCACCGCCGGCCCCGCAGCAGAATCCCTTCTCCCGGCACCGGCGCATCTCGACCTGGGTGGCCCCCGGGATGGCGTCGATCACCGAGCGCGGCTCGTCGAAGACCCGGTTGTGGCGTCCGAGGTAGCAGGGGTCGTGGTAGGTGACCGTGCCCTGGTACCCCGAGCCCGGGGTCAACCGTCCCGCCTGGACGAGGTGGTCGAGCAGCTGGCTGTGGTGGATGACCTCGAAGGAGCCGCCCAACGACGGGTACTCGTTGGCCAGCGAGTTGAAGCAGTGGGGACAGGTGGCGATGACCTTCTTCACGCCGGCCCCCTCGAGGGTCTCGATGTTGGCCCGGGCCTGCTCCTGGTAGAGGTACTCGTTGCCCAGCCGGCGGGCCGGATCCCCGGTGCAGCTCTCCTTGGGCCCGAGGATCCCGAAGGTCACTCCGGCCCGGTGGAGCATGCGGGCGGTGGCCTGGGCCCCCTTGCGGGCCCGCTCGTCGAGGGCGCCGGCGCATCCCACCCAGTAGAGGTACTCCACGTCGTCGGGGATGGTCCCCGAGATCACCGGGACCTCGAAGTCGAGGGACTCGGTCCAGTCGGTCCGCTTCGAGCCGCCCAGTCCCCAGGGGTCGCCCTGGTTCTCGATGTTGCGCAGCATCAGGCCGGCCTCGGTCGGGAACCTCGACTCCATCAGCACCTCGTAGCGGCGCATGTCGATGATGGTGTCGATGTGCTCGATGTCCACCGGGCACTGCTCCACGCAGGCACCGCAGGTGGTGCAGGACCACAGGACATCGGGATCGATGACCGAGGGGACCAGGGTCTCCACTTCCACCCCGGCGGCCCGGTTCTTCGCCATGACCCGGTCGGCCGACGCGAACAGGTTGTCGCGCAGGTCCATGATCAAGAGCTTGGGCGAGAGCGGCTTGCCGGTGTTCCAGGCCGGGCACTGGGACTGGCACCGACCGCACTCGGTGCAGGTGGCCATGTCGAGCAGCTGCTTCCACGAGAAGTCCTCGATCCGGCCGGCACCGAAGACGACCTCGTCGTCTTCACCCACATCCTCCATGGACATGTCCGGTGTCGACGCCAGGGCCCCGAGGGCCCGGGGCCGGCGGGAGGTGGCCACGTTGATCGGGGCCAGGAAGATGTGGAGGTGCTTCGAGTACGACACGAAGACCAGAAAGCCGGTGATGATGGTGATGTTGGCCAGCAGGGCCACGGTCTCGATGACGCTGTTGACACCGGTGCCGAGGGGCTTCAGGACGTTGGCGATCCCGTGAGAGGCGAAGGCCCACCACCCGTAGGGGAAGTTGCCGGTGTTGACCTGGGCCGCCCGGTAGACGAGCAGGCTGATGATGACCCCGGAGATCATCGCCAGCACCAACCAGGCGGCTCCGGTGTGGGAGCCGAAGAAGCGGGAGCGCCGGTTCTCCCGGGCCGGGGAGTGCTTGACGCGGATTCCCACAAACACCAGCAGGGACACGAGGACCGCCACGGCGAAGAAGTCCTCGAGGAACCCGATCACCGCGGTGTGTCCGATCAGGGGGATGTGGAAGTTGCGCTGGAACAGGCAGCCGTAGGCCTCGATGATGGTGAGGAACAGGATGGTGAAGCCCCAGAAGGTGAAGGCGTGGGCCACACCGGGCACCGTCCACTGCAGCAGCTTCTTCTGGCCCCCCACCTCGACGAGCTCGGCCTTGATCCGCTTGGGCACGTCACGGAACCGGGTCGGGACCGCCGGCTGGCCGGCCGATACCAGTTTGAACAGCCAGAAGAAGCGGCGGCCGGCGATGGCGAACATCACCACGGTGATGCCGAGGCCTACGGCGAGTCTGAGCGGCACTGCGTTCCTCCTAGGTGGTTACTCAAGAGTAACAAAGGTCGGCCGCCGGGATGACCAGGCGAAATCGGTCACGGGCGGAAGTTGTCGGCGTACCGGCTGGGGGTGGGGCCCCACTGCCCCTGGTACTTCGAACGCAGGCCGTCGGAGCCGTAGGGCTTGTCGGCGGCGGTGGTCATCTGGAGAAAGCTGATCTGGCCGATCTTCATGCCCGGGTACACGGTGATGGGGAGATTGGCCACGTTGGAGAGCTCCAGGGTGAGATGGCCGTCCCACCCCGCGTCGACGAAGCCCGCCGTCGAGTGGATCAGGAGCCCGAGGCGGCCGAGGGACGACTTCCCCTCCAGCCGGGCCACCAGGTCGGCGGGCAGCGTGACCTTCTCCTGCGTGGATCCGAGGACGAACTCACCGGGGTGCAGGATCAGGGGTTCCTCCCCGATGTCCACCAGCTCGGTGAGGTCCTCTTGATCCTCGCGGACGTCGATCACCCGACTCGTGTGATTGCGGAACAGCCGGAAGTACTGGTCGACGTGGAGATCGACCGACGAGGGCTGGATACAGCTGTCGTCGAAGGGATCGATGACGATGGTGCCGGCGGCGAGCGCCTCACGTATAGAGCGGTCTGAGAGAACCATGCCGGACAGACGATAGTTGGGCCGAGCCGACCCGGCCGTTACCGGGTGATCAGGATCAGGATGGCGATGCCCACACCCATGAGGGCGATGACCACGCCGAAGGCGGTGGACAGCCGGATCCGCAGGGCCGGAAAGCGGTCCGGGTCCGACGGTGGTGCCGCCCGGTACTGCCAGATCCCGAGGACCGCCGCCGCCGTGCCGACCAGGGCGAAGATCACCCCCAGGACGCCGTAGGCCGCCGAGGCCCCCTTGTCGACCAGCGATGCCCCACCGAGCCCGACGGCCAGCACGTAGGCCCCGAACGACGTCCGGCACCAGGCCAGCAGGGTGCGGTCGTCGGCCAGCTGGGTCCGCTCGTAGGCCAGGCGGGTCCGCTCGTCGGCCAGGCGGGTGCGCTCGTCGGCCGAGTCGGACCGCTCGACGTGGGACGCGGGGTTCTGGTCCGCAACCATTCTGATCTCCTCGGCGGTCGGGCGGGTTGGGGGCGGTCTCTCAAGTCTGGCGCGTGGCGGCCCACCGCCCCGGTGATGGCGTCGGGGCCGGGGCCGGCAGGGTCCGGGGCGGCCGGAGGCGACGATCTGCAACTGATAGTTGCATCGGTGACGGCGAGCAGTCATGCTGGGTTTTTCGGGTCGGCGGAATTCGAACAGGCGAGGCGGGTGGACCCGGTGGGGGGTCGCCTCGTATCGGAGGCCCAGCGGATGGAGGATCAGGTGGCGCACGTCAGGCGGGTGACGCCCGTGCGGGCCGACGACGGCGCGCATCCCGCAGAGCGGGGGCCGCAGAGACCCCCACCCGACCGGGCCCCGGACCGGGCCCACAGCTTCGCCGAACCGGTGCTGGTCGTGGCGGCCGCCGTCGCCATCCTGGAGGGCTATCTGTGGCTCGACGTCATCCACGCCGATGGATGGCGGCCCTGGGCCCTGGTCTTCGCCCTGGCCACCGCAGGTGCCGGCGTCGCCCTGACCCGGACCCGGGGCCACCCCGGCCGGGTGGTGGGCACCGCCCAGGTGGCCGCGGCGTCCTTCGCCGTCCTGGCCGTGACGGCGCTGGCCCTGACGGTCCACGGACCGGCTGTCGCCAGCCTGGCCGGAGCGGTCGACCTGGTGTTCGCCCTGGTGGCCCTCGGCGCGGTGGTGGCCACCGGACGGACGGCCCGGAGGACCCCGGCCGTCACCCCCGGGGAACCTGGCGTCGCCTCCGCCCCGGCCCGGGTGCACCCCCCGGTCACGGCCCCGGCGTCAGTGGTCACGGCCCCGGCGTCAGTGATGGTCGAAAGTGGTGGCGAACCACCGTGAGACCCCGCTGCCCGCGGTGACCATCCGGCCCAACCGTAGGGATCCCGCCGCCACCTGCCGGGACCTCCCCGGGGCCGCCCCCTCGAGCAGTTCGTTCCAGAAGATCCCCCACCCACCGGCCATGGCCCGGCCCACCCCCGGCGCGGTGAGGAGCCGCCCCACGGCCGAGACGGCCCGGGGCCGGCCGACCAGGGCGGCATGCCCGGCCGCGGTGACCCGCTGGTATGGAAGGTGGGCCCGGGCCAACTCGTAGCGGTAGCGGGAGGCGGCACGGCCCGGTGAACCCACCACGGCCTCAGCCGCCGCCCTCCCGCTGGTCATGGCCTGGGCGATCCCCTCGCCCTGCAACGGGTTGACGAGCCCGGCGGCATCGCCCACCAACAGGACCGGCCCGGCCGCCGGGGAGGTCCCGACCATCCCCATCTTGAGCCAGCCCCCCGTGGTGCGGGGAAGGGGATCCGGGACCCGGTCGAGCAGACCCAGGCGGACCAGATGGCCGAAGTACTCCGGTAGCACCCGCACCGCCCCGGCCCCGGCGCGGCGGTCGGCCAGGGTGCCGATCCCCACCCCGATATTGGCCACCCCGTCGGGACCGGGGAATATCCATCCGTACCCGGGGAAGGCGTGCCACGGGGTCCGGTCCCACAGGGTGATGGCCGGCAGGTCGACGGGCTGGTCGAGATAGGCGCGCACGGCGAACCCCCACAGCACCCGGGCGCTCTCGACCAGGCCCGCGGTGCGGGCCACGTGGCTGGTGGCCCCGTCGGCCCCGATGATGAAGTCGGCCCGGAGCTCCGTCCCCCCCACGGCGAACCCGTCCGGAGAGTCCCCGGGTCCCAAGGGTCGGTCGGCCCGTCCCTCGTAGGGTTCGGCGCCGGCCTCGATCGCCGCCGAGCGCAGGGCGTCGTCGAACACGGTCCGGGTCACCGCCCGGGCCCGCCCGGGATACGACACCCCGTCGAAGCACGGCAGGACCACCCGGCGCCCGGCGGGTCCCACCACCACCATGTCGCCCACGTCACAGCCGGGCGGCTCGGGCACGCCCAGGTCGGCCAACACCTGGAGACCCCGCGGGCCGATGAAGTCCCCGCAGGCCTTGTCGCGGGGGAAGCGGGCCTTGTCCACCAGGGCCACCCGCGCCCCGGCGCGGGCCAGGACCAGGGCGGCGATACTGCCGGCCGGTCCGGCCCCGATCACCAGGGCATCGAAGCGCCTCGGGTCCATATCCCTCCTCCCGGGCGGAGACGCCCTCCGGTGAGATCCTCCCACCTGAGGATACGGTGAGGTCTTCGCACCCGAGGAGGCGGCATGGAGAGTCCGAACCCGGTCAGTCCCAACCGCTTCGCCCAGCGGCTGTTCACACCGCTCCCGGCGCGCTACGACCGACTGGCCGAGGTGCTGTCGATGGGACAGAACGGCCGGTGGCGGCGGGCCATGGTGGACCACATCGTGCCGGCCGGGCCCGGCCTGGTGCTGGACGTGGCCTCGGGGACGGCCGGTGTGGCCATCCAACTGGCCGACCGGAGCGAAGCGCGGGTGGTCGGCCTGGACCTGACCCTCGACATGCTGAGGCAGGGTCAGCACAACGTGGCCGGCCGCAGCCTCGACCACCGGGTGCAACTGGTGGCCGGGCGCGCCGAACAGACCCCGTTCGCCGATGGGACCTTCGATGCCATGACCTTCACCTACCTCCTCCGGTATGTGGACGACCCCCAGGCCACCCTGGTGGAGCTGGCCCGGGTGGTGAAACCGGGAGCTCCCGTGGCCAGCCTCGAGTTTCTGGTGCCCGCCAGCCGCTTCTGGCGGTTCTGGTGGTGGCTCTACACCCGGCTCCTCCTCCCGGCCGGGGGATGGCTGACCGGCGGCAGGGAGTGGTTCGAGGTCGGTCGGTTCCTCGGCCCCAACATCTCGTCCCACTACCGCCGCTACCCGGTGGAGTGGACCGTCGAGGCCTGGCAGCGGGCCGGTTTCGTCGACGTCCGGGTGCGCCGGATGAGCCTGGGTGGGGGCCTGGTCATGTGGGGACGGCGTGCCGGTGGCTGATCCCCCGGCCCCGTCGCCCCGTCCGGCCTTCTACGCCGCCGGGTCCGGACGGTGGCGCGACTGGTGGACCCTGCTCCACCCGCCGTACACCGCCTGGCACCTGGCCTACGTGGTCATCGGGGCGTGCCTGGCCCCGATCATCAACCTGACGCGGCTGGCCGCCACATTGGTGGCCTTCTTCTGTGCCGTGGGACTGTCCGCCCACGCCCTGGACGAACTCCACGGGCGGCCCCTCCGCACCCACATCCCCGGCCGCGTCCTGGTGGGGGTGGCCATCGGTGGGTTGGTCGTCAGCCTCGGCCTGGGCATCGCCGGCGTCGTGCAGGTCGGGCCGGCCCTGGTGCCCTTCCTGGTGGTCGGACCCCTGCTGGTGGTGGGATACAACTTCGAACTGGCCGGCGGGATCGTGCACAACGACCTCGGGTTCGCCGCCAGCTGGGGGGCGTTTCCGGTCCTCACCGCCTACGTGGCCCAGACCGGACGTCTGGCCGTGGCCCCGGTGATCGCCGCGGTGGGCGCCCTCGCCCTCTCGCTGGCCCAGAGGGCCCTCAGCACCCCGGCCCGACTGCTCCGGCGACGTTCCACGGGGGCCACCGGATCCATCGGACTGACCGACGGCGGTGGGATCCCGGTGGACCGGGCCCTGCTGCTGGCCCCCCTGGAACGGGCCCTCGGGGCCATGTCCTGGGCCGTGGTGCTGGTGGCCGCGGCCCTGGCCGTGGCCCGGTTGGACTGAACCGGCCGACGGCCCACGGACGGTGGCGCGGTCGGGCGGCCGCACCGGTCGATGGGCCCGTACCCGTCAGAGCGCCTCGATGCGCCGCCGGAACCCTGACACCGTCGTCTCCACCACCCGGTCGTGCCCCCACTGCAGGAGCGGCCGGCCGATGCGACTGGCCAGCCTCATGGCGGGCTGTCGCATCTCCACCGTCCACACCGCCTCCACCCGGGTGCCGGTGCCGTCGGGGGAGAACCGGAGATGGGCATCCCCGCGCAGGTCACCGTGGACGGTGGCGTCGATGACCCGGGGCGCCACACACCGGTCCAGCACCACCTGCAGACGCATCCGGTAGGGAAGTGGGGGGTTGACCGTTCCCGAGAGGACCGACCCGTCGGAGAGCCCGGCGCCCTCCACGGTGAGGTCGGTCAGCCACGGCCACCACTCCTCAAACCGCCCGAACGACCCGATCTGCTCCCACAGGTGGTCCGGCCCCAACTCGAACCGGAAGGTGCCCCGGTAGGTGAGGACAGGTGCCGCCACCGACCCAGGGTACGGGGCTCAGGACGTCGGTCCGACCACCGTGACCAGCGTGCCGATCGGGGTGAGTGGCCACACCTTGGCCGCGGTGGCCACCGGCATCTCCACACACCCGTTGCTCTGGGGGAAGCCGTAGGACGCGCGTACGAAGCCGTGGAGGGCGTCCCCGCCGTTGAAGAAGCTGGCCCAGGGGACGGCGGGGTCGTCGTAGGTGGAGCCGTCGGGATTGGTGCCCTGCATCCTCGAGGCCACCACGTGCTCGAACACCGGGTAGGTCCCGTCGGCGGTGTCGGCCCCGGGAGCACCGGTGTTGACCAGGATGGCGGGCAGTGCCGGGCTCCCGTTGGCATAGAGGGTGAGGGTCTCGGGCAGTTGCTTGGTGACGAAGGCGTAGGTGTACGGGTCGGCGTTGACCTTTCCGGTGGTGGTGTCGGCCAGCAGGTCCGTCCAGACCTCGCGGCCGGCCAGACCGTCGACGGTGAGTCCGTTCTGGTTCTCGAAGTTCATCACCGCGCCCTTGGTGATGACGTTCTCCGTGCCCTCGGTCCACAGCGCGGCCAGTGACGGCGGGGTCCCGGGCCACCTCCAGTGGAACGTGCCGGTCTGCGCCTCGAAGGCCTGGGCCGGAGAGGCCACCGGGGCCGAGGCCGTGAAACCGACCGGGAGGTAGCCCAGTTGGGCCAGCATCTGCTGCAGCCGCTCGGTGCTGGCCTGGGTCACCGTGAAGGTCACCGTGTCGGGGGCAGCCAGGACCCGTCCACCCGCACCCCGGGGACCGGCGGACCCGGCCGGGATCACCAGGGTTTCGGTGGTCGTGGGGATGAACGGGTCCGACGGGGTGAACGACAACGAGGCCGGCCCGCTCCGCGACCAGGCGCCGGCCACCGGGGGATTGAAGGTGGGCATGCCGGCGGCGGTCGACACCCGGTCCGAGAAGTGCACCGTCACCACCTGGTCCGAGGGCACGTCGGCGGCACCGTCGGCCGGCACGGTGGCCAGCACGGCCAGGGGCACGGGCTGGGTGGTCGAAGTGACCGCGGCGGCGCCGGCGCCGTTGGCCCCACCGGCCCGGGCCGATCCGGCGCCGTGCCGCCCGAGGACGTACGCCCCCGAGGCCAGCGCCACGACGACCACCGCCGCCAGCACGATCCACAGCAGGCGGTGACGCCTGGGCGGGGGGACCAGAATCCGGTACTCGGTCATGGATGTCGGCTTTCCGGTGGAAGGATCGTCGGGGTTCCACAGCCCCTGGTCGGCTCCGGTGGGTTCCGCCGCATCGCTTCCCTCCGAGAGTAGCCAGCGGGCACCCCGAGGGGAGTGCACCTCCGGTCCGTCCGGAGGGGGAGCCGGCGGGCGCCACACAATTGTGTCTGGACAATTGTGTCTGGATGGAGATCGGGTCCGGATTCCAATTGGGTCCGGATCGCGATTGTGTTCGGATGGCCCATTAGATACGGTACGCCTTGGATCGTATTTAAGCGGCCGCCGGAGCCGCCGCCTTCCTCCAACGGAAAGCATCCCGACGGAGAGAACGCATCCCGACGGGGAGACAGCATCCCGACGGGGAGACAGCATCCCGACGGGGAGACAGCATCCCGACAGACGGACAGGAGCCGACATGCCAGGACTCGACCGCAAGTGGTGGACCCTCATCGCCGTGTGCACGGCCACCTTCATGCTCCTGTTGGACATCACGGTGGTGAACGTGGCACTGCCCGACATCCAGCGTTCGCTGCACGCCAGCTTCAGTGACCTGCAGTGGGTGGTCGACGCCTACTCCCTCACCCTGGCCGCCTTCCTCCTGACCGCCGGGGTGATCGGCGACATGTTCGGGCGCCGCGAGGTGTTCGCCATCGGCCTGGGGGTCTTTACGGTGTCCTCCCTCGTCTGCGGGCTGTCCACGTCCTCCCTCATGCTCAACCTGGCCCGGGCGGCCCAGGGGGTCGGCGGCGCCATCATGTTCGCCACGGCCCTGGCCCTGATCGCCCAGGCCTTCTCGGGACGGGAGCGGGGGACGGCCTTCGGTGTCTACGGAGCGGTGGTCGGCGGGGCGGTGGCCGTCGGACCCCTGGTCGGCGGGGCCATCACCAGCGGGATCGGATGGCGGTGGATCTTCTTCGTCAACGTGCCCATCGGCATCGTGGCGGTGGTCCTGACCCTGGCCAAGGTGCAGGAGTCACGCGACCCGAACACCCGGAGCATCGACTGGATCGGGTTCGTCTCCTTCTCCGCCGCTCTGTTCATGCTGGTGTTCGCCCTGGTCCGGGGACCCGACGACGGGTGGGGCAGCGCCCTCATCACCGGCCTGCTGATCGGGGCCGGCGTGCTGCTGGTGGTCTTCCTGGTCGCCGAGTGGCGCCAGAAGGACCCGATGCTCGATCTGACCCTGTTCAAGCGGCCGGCCATGGTGGGGGTCTCGCTGGCCGCCTTCACCCTGGCGGCGTCGATCTTCGCCCTGTTCCTCTACCTCACCCTCTACATCCAGGACGACCTGGGGTACGGCCCCCTGGCGGCCGGGGTGCGCTTCCTGCCCATCACCGTCCTGTCCTTTCTGGTGGCGCCGGTGGCGGGAAAGCTGACCGTGCGGATCCACGCCCGGTACATGCTCGGGACGGGACTCCTGCTGATCGCCGTGGGATGTCTGTTGATGGCCACCACCCACGCCACCTCGGGGTGGACGGTGCTCCTGCCCGGGTTCATCGTGGCCGGGGTGGGGATCGGGACCATCAATCCGGTGCTGGCCTCGTCGGCCATCTCCGTGGTCCCGCCCCAGAGGAGCGGCATGGCCTCGGGCGCCAACAGCACCTTCCGCCAGGTGGGCATCGCCACCGGCATCGCCGGGCTGGGGACGGTGTTCCAGACCCAGATCCAGCACCACACCCTGGCCGCCCTGGGCCGGTCGGCAGCCGGACAGGCCGTGGCGGCCCACGGAGGGGCGCAACTCGAAGGGGCTCTGGCCGGAGGGGGCGTGCGCGAGGCCCTGCCCTCCCTTCCCTCGGAGGCCGCCCGCCAGGCCCTGTTGGACGCCTACCGGGTGGGATTCTCCGCCTCCCTCGACCATCTCATGGTCATCGGGGCGGTGATCGCCTTCATCGGTTCGATCGCCTCGTTCGCGTTGGTGCGACAGAAGGACTTCGTCCCGAGCTTCGCCCCCGCCCCCGCGGCCGAGCCGGTGCCGGCGGGAGCCCCGCAGTGACGGCGACCGGACTCGATGCCCCCTCCACCGACACGGCCACGGTCGGTCGCGGACCCGGCCGGCCCCGCGACCAGCGGGCCAGTTCGGCCATCACCGGCGCCGCCCTCCGCCAGCTCGCCGAGTGCGGATACGCCCGGGTCTCCATGGAGAGTGTGGCCCTCGAGGCCGGTGTGGCCCGAGCCACCATCTACCGCCGCTACCGCGACAAGGCCGACCTCATCACGGCCGCCATCGCCGGCAACAACTCGACCCATCTGACCCGGCAGGTGTCCGCCGAGCCCCGCGCCGACATCATCACCTACCTGACCGAATTCGACGAGCGCTTCGCCGAGGGCTGCCTCGAGGTCGTCGGCACCCTCATCGGGGCGCGCGAGGACCCCACGGCCCTGGCCCTCCACCGCCAACGGGTGTGCGAGCCCCGCATGGCCTATCTCCGGTCGCTGCTGGCCGAGGCCCGCGGGAAAGGAGAGCTGCGCGCCGATGCCGACCTCGACCTTGCCCTCCAGATGCTGGTCGGATCGGTGTTCGCACGGCGCATCGCCGGTGAGGATTCGGTCACGGGGTGGGCCGAGCGGGCGGTGGAGACCGTCTGGACCGGTATGGGCGCGGCCTGACTCCGTCAGTCGGTCGGCGCCATGGTCTCCAGCATGGCCGCCATCTGCTTGTGGATCAGGGTGACCGCCTGCAGAGGTCGGATCATCACCCGGAACTCGACGATGCGGCCCCGGTCGTTGCACCGGATGATGTCGACCCCGTTGACGTACTTCCCGTCCATGGTGGTCTCGAACTCCAGCACGGCGTTCTCGCCCGACAGGACCGACCGGGTGTAGCGGAAACTGCCCACCAGCGCGTCCTCGTCCGCCGGCGACCCGGGGCGGTCGCCGGGGAAGGCCTGGCGGGCCGCCCGGAGGTACAGGGCGGTCACGTCTTTCCCCCGCTGCGGTGTGAACACGATCGGCGAGTAGAACACCACGTCGTCATCGAGCAGTTCATCCAGCGCGGCGGGATCCCCGTCCCGCAGGAAGCCGTGCCACGCCTCCACCACCTGTCCGATCATCCTGTCACCTCCCCGGGGCCCGGTGACGATCGGACGTCCCGGTCCACCGGACAGTTCTATCCCAGCGGAGGCCTCGGCACCGCCCGCCGGACGGGGACCGCGCTCCGGCGTGCACTACCGTGGGGTCCGAAGCCCGACCCCCGGACAGACCGGGCCGGCAAGGTGATCCGACGTGCGCCCGGCAATCTGGTTCCCATCCCTCGTCTGTGCGTCCCTGGTCCTGGCCGGGTGCACCGCCTCGACCTCCACCACCCGGCCGTCCACCACCACGCCCACCCACCCCTCCTCCCCTCCCCCCTCGACCCCGGAGGCGGGGACTCCGCTCCACTTCTCCGCAGCCACCCCGGTGGCCCCGGGGACCGGACTGGCCTCGGTCTCGTGTGGGAGCCCGACCTTCTGCGTGGCCTTCGACGCCGCCGGGCGGGCCCACGTGTTCAACGGCACCCGTTGGAGCGGTCCCGACCCGGTCGCCCCTCAGGCCATCGGACCGGGTGCCATCTCGGTCTCCTGCTCCAACCCGATCTACTGCATGGCCGTGGCCACCGCCGGGGACCAGGTGACCAGCTGGGACGGCCAGACCTGGTCCGCTCCCGTCACCCTGGACGGGGCCAACGGACTGGAAGCCGTCGGATGCGCACCGGCGGGCTACTGCGCGGCCGTGGACGCCGAGGGGAACGCCTTCGCCTTCACCGGGGGTTCATGGTCCGGGACCAGCGGGGACTGGGGTTCGGTCTCGGCCATCTCCTGCGTCAACCCCTCGTTCTGCATGTCGACGTCGGGGGGGATCTCCCAGTGGAACGGCGCCCAGTGGTCCACACCCGATCCCTACGGCGCGACCTCGTCGTTCACCGGCGTCTCCTGTCCCACCGCGTCGTTCTGCACCGCGGTGGAACAGGCCGGAAGTGCACTCCAGTGGAACGGTGCCACCTGGTCCGCCCCGGTCCGCATCGAGCCCGGGCCGGCCCCGACGACGTCCATCGGGGTGGCCCCGACCGCGGTGTCGTGCCCGACGGCGTCCTACTGTGCCGCCACCGACGCGGCGGGAGGGATCCTGCAGTGGAACGCCGGCGTGTGGACCCGGGCCGATGTCGACGGCGGGCGGACCCTGACCTCGATCTCGTGTCCCACCCCCACCCTGTGCGTGGCGGTCGACCGGTCGGGGAACGCCGTGGTGGGCCGGCCCTGATCACCGGCGGACCACCCGGATCGACCGGGCCCGGACGCTCAGAACGGGAGGGCGTCCGCCTGAACGCGGGCCAGTTCGTCGAACATCCGCCGGCACGAGGCCTCGTCGGACGGTGAGAGGGGATCGCGGCACAGGGCCTCGAAAGCCGGTGCCGGATCACCCTTGAGGGCCGCCTGCACCACCAGCTCCTGGAGTTCGATCTGGGTCCGCATGAACTCGGCCAGCGGCTCGATGATCGGAGGCACCTGGTCCGGGGCGACACCGTCGCCGTCGGCCATGGCGGGCACCTCGACGATGGCCCCCTCGGGCAGGTTGGGCACGTACCCCCGGTTGGGGACGTTGACGGCGTTGAGGTGGCGGGGTTCCCCCGACCACATGGCCCCGATGACCGGAAACACCTCTTCCTCCGAGCGGCCCGCCTTGTGCATCGGAAGGTGGGACCGGCCGTCGCCGTAACGGGTCACCATCCTCTCCACCCGGGCCATGACCCCCTGGTGGAAGTACGGGGGGACCGGGTGCCATCCCGCCGCCTCCCGGGCGAAGGGGACGTACTCCCCGATGTGGCTGTCGACGGAGCACGGGAGCAGGCCGTACTCACGGAACATCCGTGTGACCAGAGGCGAGTACATCTGCTCCACGGCGATCTGGACCCAGGGCACCTTCACCAGCTGCTGCGCCGCCGCGGTGACCGGCGGCGGGTAGTCGAAGAACCGCCTCTGCCACAGCTGGCGGAGGCGGGGGTAGAGATCCTCACCGGTGTCGGTCCGGCGGATGTCGGTGAAGAAGGTGAAGTGGTTGATCCCTGACGCCTGCGCCGCGATCTTCTTCCGGGGGACCCGCAACAGCCGGGCGATCCGGCCCACCCCGCCGGCGAACTCATGGCACAGGCTGATGTTCCGCACGGCCGTGCCGGTGTTGACGGCCAGCGCCACCCGACTCAGTGGATTGGTCAGGTTGATGAGGAAGGTGTCGGGGCAGTACCGCTCGATGTCCCGACAGATGCCGAGCATGGTGGTGATGGACCGGAGAGAGTGGAAGACCGCCCCGGGCCCCCCGTTCTCACCGGTGATCTGCGTGGAGCCGTAGCGCACCGGGATCTCGTAGTCCTCGATCCAGTGCTCCCACCGGCCGACCTCGGCACTGGTCAGACAGAAGTCCGCACCGGACATGGCCTCGGCCGGATCGAGGGAGGCCTCGACGGTGATGTACGAGCCGGTGCGCTCGTTCACCCGGGTGGCGAACCTCCGGGCCACCTCCAGACGTTCGGGGCTGACATCGTGCAGCATCAGCGTGGCCCCGCGGAGGCGCCGGGTGTTGACGGCATCGAGAACCATCACCGGGCCGAAGGACATCCCCCCGGCGCCGATCAGGCAGATTTTCGGTCCTTGCCGCTCGGTCATACATCCCCCGTCCCTGAGGTCGCCGCCCGCATAGTACCGGCGCCGGGCCGCGGTGCGCCTGGTGACACCGGAGTCGCCGGTCCGCTCCGTTCAGGCCACGTCCCGGCCGCGTCCCGGGGGTGGGGGATCGGTGCCGGGCGCACCGTTGTCCATCACGTGCTCGGTCCACGCCGTCCCCGACCACCAGCGCTGCTCGTGCTTCACGAACGGGTCGGTGAACCAACCCGGGGCGGTCCCACCGGTCTGGCCGCCGACAGTGGGGGAGGAAGGGGTGGACGGGCTCCCCGGGGGGCCGGTGGGCGGCCGGTGGCCGGAGGTGAAGGACCGGCCGGGACCGTACCCGGGATGGGGTCCGGGATGGGGTCCGGGACCACCCGGACGTCCACCCCGGCGGCGCTGGGAGGAGAGGGCCCGCATGGCGAACACGGCCCCGAACACCACCAGGGCGATCCACGAGCCGTGTCCGTAGAAGACCATGCCTGCAGTGTACGGCCGGGACCCGACCGTCGACATGGCGGGCCTGCCCGGCGCACCCTCGCCGGATCCCCGGCCCGGGGGACGGCGGGTCAGACCATGGCGGAGCCGGTGGCGGGGGAGTCGGTGGGACGGGCGCCCACCGGACGGAGAGCCGCCCGCAGTCCTTCGGCGAACCGGACCGCGCCGCCGTAGGAGGGATGGCGGAGATAGGGCGCTCCGGTGGCCTGTTGGGCCACCCGTCCGACGGCCAGCACCGACCGGTGCCGGCACACCAGGGCCAGTACCGGCCCACACGCCTCGACCTCGGCCCGCAGCGGGCGCCGGTTGTCCTCGCCGAAGAGCATCGAGGCGTTCCACAGCAGGACCTCGTCCTCGCACTCCAACTCGGCCAGGACCCGCCGCACGACGGTGGCGGTGGGCTCAGCCGGGCCCGTTCCGGTGAGCTGGCGCGGCGAGCTGAACGGGACCCCGGTCCACCGGGCCCCGTCCTTGCCCGGCGCCTCGCCCACCAGAACCGTGCCCGCCCCCCAGTGGGCCAGCAGGTGGAGCCGGAGGGCCTCCCACCGCGCCATGGCCTGGCCCGGCTCATCCCCCCAGGCCTGTGACTGGCCCTCGTCGTAGAGGTTGAGAGCACCGGGCACCCGGATCCGGCTGACCCGGGTCATCACGTCGTCGACGTCGTCGACCTCGTGGACCGGGTGGACCGGACGGACGGGACCGACCGGGATCACGGGGGGTCGGCTTCCGTCTCCCCGTCGATCCACCGGAGATAGCCCGGGGCTCCGGCCGTCAGCGGCACGACGACGACCTCGGGCGTCTCGTAGGGATGGTCGGCGACGACGGCGTCGATGACCCGGGCGCCGAGGCCGGAGCGGGTGGTCAGGACCACCAGCCACTCCTCGGCTGTCTCCTGCACCCCATGCCACCAGTACCGGCTCCGGACCGGGCCGCTCCGCTGTCCACAGGCCACCAGCCGCCGGTCGAGGAGGGACCCGACCATGGCGTCGGCCCGCTCCGCATCGTCGATGGTGAAGTGGATCTGGACGTGGTCGACTCCGTGGTCCGCCCTGTGGTCCGCCCTGCGGTCCGCCCCGTGGTCCACCCTGTACTCCTCCCGACGACCGACCGGACAACCGCCCGGCTCCGGGCCCGGGCGCCCGGCGCGCGTACCCTACCGGGCCCCTCCGGCCGCCCGCCGGTTGTCTCCGTACAGCCGACTTCAATAGGGTGTGTCCCGGCCCGACGGGCCGGCGCGGTGCGGGGCCGACAGGGAGCGATGGACATGGACGCAGACAGCCGGAGACGACGCCGGGTCCGGATCGCCGCGGTGGTTGGCGCCGTCCTCATCGGCACGGCGGCCTGCTCCAGCTCCACCACGTCGGGTTCCACGTCGACGACGGCCGCCACGGGGGGTTCCACCGCCAACGCGCCCGCCCCGGTGAGCTCGGCCAGCACGTCCACCCGCGGCGTCACCGCCACCACCATCAACGTGGTCTTCCCCGAGGTGTCGCTCAGCTCCCTGGCCGGCCAGGAGGGGTTCGCGCAGGACGCCGAGTACGGCGAGCAGACCAAGGCCATCGACTTCTACGTGAATCAGATCAATGAGAGCGGCGGGATCAACGGCCGCAGGATCAACCCCATCATCGCCACCTTCGACCCCACCAACGAGTCCCAGATGCGGGCCCTGTGCAAGACCTGGACCGAAGGGTCGCCGGCGGCCTTCGCCGTCCTGGACGGGATCGGGGACTGGACCGGTGACGACCAGCTCTGCATCACCCAGGAGGGGCACACCCCGTTCATCGGACAGTGGACGACGGTGACCAACTGGACCGATGAAGGATCGCCCTACCTGTGGTGGACCGGGCCGGACCAGGCCACCATCCTCCAGGCCGTCGTCAACTGGGGCCTCAGCGCCCATCTGCTCGGGGGGACCACCAAGGTCGGGGTCATCGCCGGGGACCGGGCCTCGGACCAGCTGGCTCTCAACCAGTACCTCCTCCCCGACCTGCGCAATGCCGGGATCACCCCGGTGGTCGAGAGCATCGACTCCAATCCGGATGACACGGCCACCACCGACAGCCAGGCCCCCCTGGTCGTCCAACAGCTCCGCAGCGCCGGTGTCACCTCGGTGATCCCGCTCATCCCCTTCAACGTCTTCTACCCGGTCCTCCAGGCGGAGACAGCCCAGAAGTACTACCCCCGCCTCCTCCTCAGCGACTACGAGGAGAGCATCGAATCCGCCCTGGGTCTCATTCCCGTGCCCTACGAGGCCGCGTTGAACGGACAGGAGGGACTGACCACCCAGACCCTGGGCGGTGGCACCACCCCCTCCAACTACACCGGCCCGAAGGGATACGACCCCGGAGTGGAGAAGTGCTGGGTCCCGTGGCACAAGGCCTATCCCCAGATCCCCCAGGGCAACACCACGGACTACCTCGAGCAACAGGGCCCCGTCGTGAGCTGGTGCCAGGTCATCACCCTGTTCGCGCTGGCCGCCCGCAACGCCGGCTCCGATCTCAACCGGAGGACATTCGTGACGGCCCTGTCGCGGATCACCAACTTCCCGGGCACCTCCACACCGATCCTGAGCTACGGGCCGGACAAGCGCTACGGGCCGACCCTGTACAAGATCGTCCAGCTCCGCAACAACGTGCCCCCCTCCTCGCAGTGTCAGCTGACCTCCCAGGGGAAGCCCCAGGGGACCTGTTGGGTCAACCTCACCCCCTTCACGCCCCTGCCGACCGGCTGAGTGCGACCGGACGCCCTGATGACACGACCAACACCGCCGACACCGCCGACACCGGCCCGTTCCCGATGAACGTCGGCCACGCCACCGACGCCGCCCTCGCCGCCGTCCCCGACCGGACGGCTCTGGTGGTGGACGGGAACCGGTACACCTACCGCCAGCTCGAGCACCACACCCGCCAGGCCTGCACGGCGCTGGCCGGGGCCGGGGTGGGACCGGGCGACCGGGTGGCCCTGGTCAACCTGAGCAGCGCCCTGTCCATCGCCACGCTCTTCGCCGCGGCCCGGCTCGGTGCGGCGGCCGCCCAGATGAACGCCTACCTGACCCCCGGGGAGCTCGGGCAGCTGGCCGACCTGGTGGGGACCCGGGTCGGCGTGGCCGGCGCCGCCTTCGCCGACGGCCTGGCCCAGGCTGTCACCGGCCCGGTGCTGGGCGAGGACGAGATCTTCTCGGCCGATGCCGACGACACCGGACCCTCACCGGCCGTGGGGGACGGCGACGACACGGCGCTGGTCCTGTTCACCAGCGGGACCACCGGACTTCCGAAGCCCATCTCCATCAGTCACGGCGTGGTGGCCGACCGGCTGGCCTTCTACTCGAAGCCCATCGACCCCGACGCCCCCCAGGTGGTCGACATGATGTCGGCACCGATCTTCCACATCGCCGGCACCCTCGGGCTGTTCATCTCCCTGCACCAGGGCAAGCAGTTGGTGATGATGCCCCGGTTCGACGCCGGGGAGTGGCTGGACCTGGTCGAGCAGAACCGGGTCACCCAGACTTTCGTGGTCCCGGCCATGCTCCGGCGCATCCTCGACCATCCCCGCTTCCCCGATGCCGACCTCAGCTCGCTCACCGCGCTGAGCTACGGAGCCGCGGCCTCACCGGTGGAGCTGATCCGCCGGGCGGTCACGGCCCTGCCCCGGGTGGACTTCTCGAACACCTTCGGGCAGACCGAGACCCTCGGTGCCTACGCCGCCCTCACCCCGGACGACCACCGTCGGGGCGACCGGCTCGATTCCGTGGGCCGGCCCCTGGCCGGGGTGGACGTGATGATCGTCGATCCTGCTTCGGGCCGGCCCGTGGAGCCGGGCCAGGTCGGCGAGCTGGTGGTGAGGGCCCACCAGAACACCACGTCGGAGTGGCTCCACACCGGCGACACCGGCTGGCAGGACCCCGAGGGCTACCTCTACCCGACGGGCCGCCTGTCCGACACCATCAACCGGGGCGGGGAGAAGTTCGGCCCGGTGGAGGTGGAAGACGTCCTGCGTACCCACCCGGATGTCGTCGATGTGGGGGTGGTGGGCGTGCCCGACGAGGTGCTGGGCCAGCGGGTCGGCGTGGTGGTGGTGGTGGCCGAACCGGTGTCCGCCGAGGATCTGGTGCGCTTCTGCGCCGAACGGATGGCCACGTTCAAGGTGCCCGAGTACGTGGGCTTCGCCGACGAGCTGCCCATCAGTGTGCTGGGCAAGCTCAATCGGCCGGCGCTCCGGGATCTGCTGGCCGGCGCTCCGGCCGTGCCTCGGCCGGCGTCCTGACGCTGGCCGGGCCTCCGCTGGCCGGGCCTCCGCTGGCCGGGCCTCCGCCGGCCGGGCCTCCGGCGGACGGCCCCGGATCCGGAGGGGTCCAGTCGGGGTCGGGCTCCAGAAATCGGTCGAGGAGGGCCTCCAGTCCGATGGCGAAGAGCGTCCACTCCTGCTCCGCGCCGTCGGGCCCGGTGGGGAGGAGGATCCCTTCCATCCGCTCGTCCACCCTGTGGCGCAACGAGCTGCCCTCGGCCAGGGCCCCGACGGCGACCGACAGCTGCGCAAAGGTCAGGGGGGCGCGGATTCGCATGCCCACCAGACCGGCCAGGGCCCGGTAGGCCTCCTCCCACAACCCGGTGAAGCCGTCGTAGCCCTCCAGCAGGGCCACCCGGATCCTCTTGTGGTAGTCGGCCGGGCGCGACGTGCTGCGCGGTGGCTCCGATGTGGCCAACGACCAGACGGCGACCCACAGGGACCAGTTCGGTGATTCGAGCAGGGTCAGGATGTTGGCCGCCCCACCGACCCGGCACACCTCACGCAGGGACCGCCGGCGGGCCTCGGGGGTCGAGACGTCCAGGTTCTCCACCAACGGCAGGAGGGCCTGGATGGTCCGGTCGAACGCACCGAGTCCCTCCTCGGCGGCGATGACGGCCAGCACGTCGGCCTGGTAATCGGCCTGGTTCTCCCACACCCGCCGGATGATGGAGGCGTTGGACAGTCGCAGACCGGAGTCCGACTCCACCCGGTCGAACACCCGCTTGAACGTCAGGGTGTCCGCCCTCGTACCCAGCCCCTCTTCGATCAGGATGGTCCGCCCGGTCTCCAGGAGGAGGGAACGGAGGGCTTCGCGGCTCTGCTTGGGTTGGCGCTGGGTGCGCCCGGACCGGCGGTCGGATCCCGCATCCACCTTGCGCCGGTTCACCATCCGATCCATCCTCCCGCGTGCCCCGCACCTCCCGGGGTGACCCGGGTCCGGTCAGGCCGACCGGGACCGGACCGGGCCCCATCCAGACTACCGGGCACCCCGGGTGGACCCCCCGGTGGGTCCGGTCGGGGACGGGGCCGGACCGGGGCCGACCCGGCGGCGTTTGCCGATGGGCCGTCCGGCGGCGGCTGCGTTTGCCGAGGGGCCGTCCGGCGGCGGCTGCGTTTGCCAAGGGGCCGTCCGGCGGCGAAAGTCGGGAGATGGATCGGGCCGGCCACTACCGCACCACCGTGGGCTCCCAGACGGTGGATCTCCCGCTGGTCCCGCTGTCCGACGAACTCACCATCGCCCTTCTGATCTGCGTGGACCTGGGCGTGGCCTTCGCCGCCACCGCCGGCCGCGAACTGGCGGACCACCTCGAGCCGTTCCGACCCGAGCTCGTGGTGTCGGTGGCCACCATGGGCATTCCCCTGGCCATCGAGGTCACCCGGGCCCTGGGCCTCGACGACTACGTCATCCTCCACAAGACGCCGAAGACCCACCTGGGCGAATCGCTGGCCGAGCCGGTCCGCTCCATCACCACCGGCGTCCCCCAGAAGCTGCGGATGGATCCCGACCGGGCGGAGGCGGTGCGGGGCCGGCGCGTGGTCGTGGTCGACGACGTGATCTCCACCGGAGCCTCCACCCGGGCCGCTCTCGCCCTGGTCCGCCGGGTCGGTGGCCGGCCGGTGGCCACCGGGGCCCTGGTCACCGAGGGATCCGGGTGGCGGACGGCGTTGGGGGACGACGCCGACAACGTGCGGGTCCTGGGCGCCATGCCGGTCTTCCGCCGGACGCCGGGCGGCGCCCTGGTGGAGGTGTGGGACTGACCCCGGGCGGGTTCGTCCCCGGCCGGTGGGAGCGGGCCGACGGCCCGGCCCCACCGGCCGGCCGATCATGCGGGAGGGCCGCTCTCCAGGGTCACGGCGGCCGACTGGGTCTGACCCGAGGCGGTGGTCCACTGCAGCTGGACCACATCACCGGGGTGGTACCGCTCGAGGATGTTGCTCAGGGCGGAGGAATCAGTCACCGTGGCACCGCTGACGGAGGTGATGACGTCACCCTGGACCAGTCCGGCTTTGGCCGCCGGCGAGTTCGACAGGGTGCCCTGCACGGTGGCGCCGGGAGTGGAGGTGGTCGTCCCCGAGCCGCCGCCGAAGCTGAATCCGCCCGTCCCGCTGGTGGTCCCCGAACTCGATGCCGCCACGCTCACCCCGAGGAACCCGGTGGCCCCGATGTGGATGACGCTCGAGGCGTCACCGGCCTCGATCCGATGGGCGATCTTGAGCGCCGTGGCGATCGGGATGGCGTAGCCCTGGTTGGCGGTATCGGCGAAGCCGCTGGCCTGGGAGGCCGCCGTGTCCATTCCGACGACCTGGCCGGCCGCATTGACCAGCGAGCCCCCCGAGTCACCCGGTTCGATGCCGGCGTTGGTCTCGATGAGTCCGGACAGGTGCTCCGCGTTCCCCCCGCCGTCGTCGCTGGCGGTGATGGACTGTCCCACGGCGGTGATGGAACCACCGGCGGCGCTGGGGGTGCCGCCGGTGCCGCCGGCGTTGCCGACGCCCACCACAGCCTGGCCCACCGCGGCCGAACGGTCGGTGGTCACGGTGCGCAGACCGCTGGCGCCCACCAGCCGGATGACGGCCACGTCACCGGTGCGGTCGTATCCGACCACCTTGGCCGAGTACGTCTTCCCGTTGCCGACGTCGGTCACACTGATGCTGGTGGCGCCGTCGATCACATGGTTGTTGGTCAGGATGGTCCCGGTGGAGGTCAGGACCATTCCGGTGCCGGCGGCCTGCTCGTCCTGGTAGCTCAGGTTGGTGTTGATGTCCACCAGGTCCGGGGCGACCTTGGCGGCGATGGCGGAGATGTCCGACGGAGCACCGGCGCCGGTGGACGAATTGCCCGACGAGCCCGAGCCGCCGAACGGCGACAGCTCGCCGCCCGACGATCCTGAACC
>Ga0182012_10000808_pt1 | contig 34201 bp, 28 predicted proteins | sample 612S2SmetaG_FD_120486 | JGI IMG/M metagenome (GOLD analysis project Ga0182012, IMG submission 120486) | Permafrost microbial communities from Stordalen Mire, Sweden - 612S2S metaG | ecosystem: Environmental > Terrestrial > Soil > Wetlands > Permafrost | place: Sweden: Stordalen | collected...
CGTGACACAACCACATGTCCCTCTCGCCAACTGCCCGCGTGCCAAGTATGGTCAAAAAGTGTCAGCGTTTCCGTCAGCGTTTCAATCAATTGGAGGTGAATATACGTGAACAACCGCGGACTCAGAGGCTTGATATTGAACAGGAACTGAATACAAATGGACTCGCACGAACGAGTCATGGGGAGATGGCATGCAAGGGGTCAGGGTTCGAATCCCCTTACCTCCACCGAGTGTCCTAGACCCCTCCTAGACCCCGTTAACGAGGCCACGCTGATAAAAGTTGGATCTGGTTTTGGGTTAAGAACATGGACATCTTGGGCTACTCGCATCAATTATTGGATTCGCCAACTCAGCCTCCAAATCGCTTCTGCGCTAAGGACGGTGACACGAAGTTTCGTGTCCGCCCCTGTGGGCGAGACCCAAGGACCCCGAATGAGTAAAGACTCCTCAATCTGCAATCCGCCGCTCCAGAAACCCGTCGACTCGACCTGCAGCCGCTTGGGCTGGCTCAATTCTCAGTCGACTTCTTCTCGATTCCGTTGGTCAAAATTGACGAGGCAACGATTCCTGACGAGTGAAGCGCTCTGGTTCATTCGGCGACCATGAAAGGACCACCCGCCGCGAATCAACCCATGACGCAGGGCGCATAAGCGTGTACGGTCGTGGTCATGAGTCAGCGACTAACTCCGCCATTCCGCGCCGATCACGTCGGCAGTCTTCTTCGACCGCCGGACTTGCTAAAGGCCCGCCAATCTTTCGCCGAGGGGCAGATCAGTGCCAATGCACTTGGCGAGATTGAGGACAGAGCTATTCGCGACGTCGTTGCCTTACAGGAAGACCTTGGCCTTCAGGCTGCCACGGACGGCGAGTTTCGCCGCACTTCATGGCACATGGACTTCATCTATCAGCTCGGGGGAATTACCAGTACCGACGAAAAACTTCAGGTCGCCTTCAAGAACAACGAGGGCACGACCTCTTTCACGTCGGCGGCTCTGAAAGTAAACGACCGAGTGCGTCTAGATAAGACGATCTTCGGCGACGCTTTCGAGTTCTTGAAGTCGACAGTCGCGACGTCGGTGCCGAAACTCACCATCCCTTCTCCGAGCATGGTGCACTACCGCGGAGGAGCGGCCGCCATTGATCCCGCGGTCTATCCCGACGTGGAAGAGTTCTGGAGCGACTTGAGCGCTGCTTACGCGGAGGAGATCCGCCGTTTGGGCGAACTGGGCTGTACCTATCTCCAACTCGACGACACTTCGCTCGCCTATCTCAACGATCCTGCACAACGCCAGATGATCGCCGAACGGGGTGACGACGCCGAGCATCAACACTTACGCTACATACGTCAATTGAACGCCGCACTCGCGGCGCGACCCGCCGGCATGGCGATTACAACGCACTCATGCCGAGGGAACTTCCAGTCCTACTGGGCGGCCGAGGGCGGCTACGACTTTGTGGCCGAGGCTCTCTTCGGCGGACTTAATGTAGACGGATTCTTTCTCGAATATGACGACACCCGTTCCGGTGGCTTTGAGCCGCTGCGCTTCGTGCCCAAGAGCAAGATGGTGGTTCTTGGACTCGTCACAACCAAGCGAGGCGCCCTCGAATCAAAGGACCAGCTCAAACGACGCATCGAGGAAGCCAGCCAGTACATCGATCTCGATCAACTTTGCCTTTCCCCCCAATGCGGTTTTTCATCGACGGTCGAAGGCAACAGTCTCACTTTCAGTGACGAGGTCGCCAAGCTTCGCCTCGTCATAGAAACGGCGCACGAAGTATGGGGCTGATCCGCTCGACCAATCTCGTCTAGTCGCGCCAGTTGTCACTTGAGTATGCGCCGATGGAAGTTCGGAACGCATCACAAGATTCCACGACTCCTCAAGAATCGGCGAGAAAGTCTCGCTAGGGCGTCGACGTTCGTCAAGACGAATGTGAGCCCACGCTCGGCACGAAGTCTCGTTGGCGAACCAGGGCGAACGCGCCGATCGATCCCACCAGAGCGATGATCCCCGCGATCAACACAATTGTGTTGAGACTGGATGAGAAGCCGGCGCGATACGCATTTAGCAAGACCGTTCGAGCCGGGCCGGGCAGCGTTGCCGCCAGGTGGCGAACGTCCCCTCCGAGAACCGCGGCGCGCAGTTGGCCAGCACCACGAGCCGCGATGGCTGTACCAGTGTGTGATACCTGTAGAGCTTGCACGGTCTTTTTCTCAAGCTGGGACTGGAACACCGAACCCAGGCCGGCGATTCCCGTCGCGATACCAACTTGACGAAAGGTGCTGTTGGCGCCCGAGGCCATTCCACTTCGTTCCGGAGGGACGACCGATATGGCTGATGACGCCAGCACGGGGTTGACGGCCCCGATACCGACGCCCGCGAGAATGAAACCGGGAAGCAAAACAGTCCATGTCGAGTTGGCGTGCGTAAATCCCATGGTGAACAAGCCAGCGGCGATGAGCAGCAGACCCCCACCGAGCATGTAACGCGCCTGCACGCGCACCGTCAACTTACCTGCGACTGGCGCAACAATGAACGCAAGAGCAGTGAGGGGGAGGAAACGTACGCCCGAGGCGAGCGCGCCATAGCCCAAGTCATCTTGGATGAAGAGGGTGAGATACAAGAACATGGCAAAGATGGACGCTGAAATGGCGAACGCCGCAAGCGAGACACCGGTCATCGCTGGTCGCTTGAACAGGTGCAAGTCGAGCATGGGATCCGTTTGCTTGAATTCGGCGACGACGAAGATTGCGAGCAGCACGACCGCCGCGACGAGTAGCCCCACGATCAGCGGACTCGACCAGCCGTCATCGTTACCGCGGATGAGCGCGAAGACGGACATGAACCCTGCAGCAGAGAACGTAACGAATCCAATCCAATCCACTCGACGTTTGTTGGCGTCGCGGGACTCTTGAATTTTGGTCAACGTGATGATGATGGCCACGACCCCAATCGGAACGTTGATGAAGAAAATCCACCGCCACCCGATACCGGTAGTAATCGCGCCACCCACCAAGGGACCAACCGCGACGGCGCCGCCGAGTACTGCACCGTAGATACCAAACGCCGTACCGCGTTCTTTCCCACTAAAGGCTGCGGCGATGAGCGCAAGCGACGTGGCGAACATGATGGCGCCGCCCACCCCCTGAGCAGCCCTGGAAAGATTGAGCATCAACGAGGAATTCGACAATCCACAAATCAGTGACGAGACGCTAAACACGCCCAACCCGACGGCGAAGACCTCGCGTCGACCGAACATGTCTCCGAACACACCTGCCGTGAGTAAGAAGGCAGCGAGCGTGAGCGAGTACGCGTCCACGACCCACTGAATGTCGCTGAACGAAGAATGCAGCGCGATCTGGATATTAGGCAGGGCCACGTTCACCACCGTGATGTCCAGTAGGAGCATAAACGTCGCGGTGCAGACGGCTATGAGCGTCCACCACTTTCGGTCAAGCGCGGCCATGAAGTTCTCGTTCCTCGTCGGAGTCGACGCCACGGAATCCGACCGCGTCAACAGAAAGTCTTTGCTAATCGTAAGGGTTTAAACTTCGAATCATGACACCCTCCACCAATGCAAACCTCTAATTGTGTGGCGCCACTGGCCGTCAACTTGGAGGGCGACGTGACGATTGGTCGGCTGGACCCATCAGTGAAGATTACGAAATTCCGCAACATCATTGGGAAGATGAAGTGGTGAAACCGCCGTCCGAGGACCAGTTGAGACGACCCAAGAATCCCGGGTTCGAGGCGTCGCAGTCTGGTCAATGGTCGGTCCCTCTTTGAGTGACCCAATCAACCTGTTAAGCCAGGCTCCACCCGCCAGAAGCATCCCCGCTCGGGTGGACTTCAGGAGAGTTTCATGGTGCCTTCGCGCAAGAAACGCGCGTGCCACGAAAGTGACTCGTCGATTAAGTGCGGCGTGTGCTTGCCCGGAGCCGTTGCGCTCGCTCGGTCGAAGTAGTCCTGGAGCATGGGCTGGTAGTCCGGATGCGCGCAATTGTCGATAATCTTCTGAGCTCGTCGACGCGGCGCCAGTCCCCGCAAGTCGGCAACTCCCTGTTCGGTAATGATTACGTGCACGTCGTGCTCGGTATGGTCCACGTGACTGACCATGGGAACAATCGAAGAAATGGCACCGTTCTTCGCGGTTGACGGCGTAAGGAACATCGCCACGTAGGCATTGCGGGCAAAGTCTCCCGAGCCGCCGATGCCATTCATGATGCTCGATCCCATAACGTGCGTGGAATTCACGTTGCCGTAAATGTCGGCTTCGATGGCACCATTCATCGCGAGGCAGCCGAGTCGGCGTATCACCTCGGGGTGGTTGCTGATCTCCTGAGGACGCAGAATTATTCGGTCGCGGTATTGGGCGATGTTGGCGTGCAGGTCCGCCGCCCCCTCTTCGCTGAGTGAGAATGCCGTCGCAGAGATGGTATCCATTGTGCCCGACTTCAATAAGGCGAGCATGCCATCCTGGATGACTTCGGTGTACGCGGTCAAAGGACGAAAGGGGCCGCCGTCGAGTCCACGCAGGACGGCGTTGGCAATGTTCCCCACGCCCGACTGCAGGGGCAGGAGCGACGCGGGCAGTCGCCCTCCTTTCACCTCAAAGGCGAGGAACTCCAGCAGATTCTCGGCGATCCGCTGGGAGTTATCGTCAACTGGTTTGAAAGCGGTGTTGCGATCAGGGGAGTTCGTTTCTACGACTGCGACGATCTTCTCTGTAGGACAGTGGAAATAGGGCACGCCGATTCGATCGGATGGTCGAATGATCTGGATAGGTTTACGATTCGGCGGTAGCGCGGTGCCGTAGTAGATGTCGTGCATCCCCTCCAATGCCGCTGGCTGCCACGAGTTCACTTCGAGAATCACGCGGTCGGCCACGTCGATCCACGTCTTGTTGTTGCCGACCGACGATGAGGGAATCAGTTCGCCATCCGCAGTGACACCGGCAATCTCTATGACCGCAACGTCAAGGTGGCCGAACGCACCTTCCCAGACCATCTGAGCGACGTGTGAGAGATGCATGTCCAAGTAATCGAGGAGTCCGGCGTTGATTTTGGCGCGGCTCACCGGGTCAGACTGATAGGGCATGCGCATGTCAATTGCGTCAACCGCCGCCAGAGCGCCGTCGAGCTCGGGTGCGGTCGACGCGCCCGTCCAGACACTCACCGCAAAACGCTCACCCTGCTTGGCAGCATCCTCGACACGACGCACCAGGGCCCCGGGTACTTCCTTGGGATAACCGGCTCCGGTAAAACCGCTCATCCCCACGTTGTCGCCCGGGCGTATAAACTCGGCTGCCTCATCGGCTGTCATGACGCGGCTGGCAACGACGTCGTTTTCGATCCGAGACTCGTGAATAGGGGGCACTCGCAGAGCCTAATGCTGTCGGATTTCAGAGCTTCCTCGCCTGAAGGCGGAGCGTACGGAGGGCTGCCCGGTGGACTCGACTACGTCCTCTCCTAGGATCGCCGATTGAAGACACGTCACGCGGAAACAAGCATCGAAAACTGCATGACCCCCTAAAAGCACGCGAACCGTCTAGTCGGACGTCAGGATCGCTTCTCGGACTTTGATCTCTTCCCGTCTTTTTTCTTACGCTTCCCGAGATTCTTGCCCTTATCCTTCTTCCTCGCCTTCACCTCTTCTTTCTTTCGTTGCTTCTTCCGCTTTTTCTTGCCGTGATTCTTGTCCTTGTATTTCCTCTTGATTGGCTCTTCCTCTTCGATGATGCGTGTGCTCTCGTCGAATCGACCTAACACGCTCGAAGTAGGCGCTCGCAGCGGGCTCGGAGCCGCCGATGGTTGGTTGACGTGCACTGGTGCGACGCCGTGACCTTTCGCAGTGACGACGTCGAAGAACACACGTTCGACTACCGACATCTCGTTCTCTCGAACGTTCTTTACAAGCATCGCGCTCGGCGGAGTTCGCTCGACGGTCGACTGGTCGCTGATGAAAAGGTCCCGTAGGAGCGTTATTCGTGCTTGAGCGATGCAGGTCGCTCCATAGAGTTCCAAGAGATCTTCTACGGCCACATCGAGAAACGCCCGCAGCGCGGGAAGACCATCCACCGATAGCCGACGCGAGTCCATTTCGTACGCCGCGTAGGTAGAGCGAGCCACACCAATCAAAGTGGCGGCTTTCCTCTTGTCAATGCCAAGTTCAATTCGCCGCTCGATAAGCGCCTGTCCGAGGGTCGTCTTCTCCACTAGACGCTCACCACAACGTAACGCCAAACCTTGGAAGCTTCTCTTCGACAGTTCAACTCCATCGGTACAGTTTCGCAGCAACCGGCGATCAATTGTGTTCACTACCGCGAACTTCGCTCAAGGATCGCCCTCCAACTCGTCGAGGGCCCGTGAGAATTCCCTACAGCGCCTAGGTATTTGGCACAAGCTCTGCCCCGCGTACTGTCTCCTCGCCGTACCCTTTACGGCCGTGGCCGAGCAATGGCTCGAGCGCCGACTGCTCCCTCGCCCGGGTCCTGACCTCGATGAAGGACCTGCCAATGGCTCGCTATTTGTAACGCAAGAGCGACTCAAGGGAACTGTTTCGTTGTCTACACGAGGTGACTAGGTTTACTTGGAATTCGCGTGACGGCAGAAACAGCGCACCGGGAGCTCCACGCCATCACGTCCCAGAACCGAGATTACGAGCACCGCGGGTGGACGAGAGACTACAAAGGAGTTGCGATGAACGACCACTACGAGAAGAATCCCGAGGCAGTCACTCGCCTAAGTACGAGACAGTACGAAGTGACCCAAAAGAGTGCCACGGAACCAGCCTTCGATAACGAATTCTGGGACAAGAAGGATGCCGGCATCTACGTTGACGTCGTCTCAGGCGAACCACTTTTCGCCTCGACCAAGAAGTACGACAGCGGCTGCGGATGGCCGAGCTTCACGGCTCCCCTCGATCCGACGAACGTCGTCGAACACCGCGACCGCGCCTTTGGCATGGTCAGGACCGAGGTCCGCTCGACCCACGCCGATAGCCACCTGGGCCACGTATTCACCGACGGTCCCGTGAGCGAGGGGGGCCTGCGTTACTGCATCAACTCCGCGGCCCTACGCTTTATTCCGTACGAGGAACTCGAGAGCGAAGGTTACGGAGAGTACCGGCAACTGTTTGACGATTCCTCAACTACGAAAGAGGGGACGCGATGAGTCAAGCAACCGAGAAGGCAATCTTGGCTGGTGGCTGTTTCTGGGGCGTACAAGACCTCATCCGCCGCCGTCCGGGCATCATCGCGACGCGCGTGGGTTACAGCGGGGGTGACGTCAAGAATGCGACGTACCGTCACCACGGCAACCACGCCGAGGCGATTGAAATAATCTTTGATCCTTCAATCACGTCCTACCGCGAAATCCTGGAGTTCTTCTTCCAGGTCCACGACCCAACCACGGTGAACCGTCAAGGTAACGACCGAGGCACGAGTTACCGATCGGCGATCTTCTATCTCGACGAAGAGCAACGTCGAGTTGCCGAGGACACCATCGCTGACGTGAATGCGTCGGGACTGTGGCCGGGCGAGGTCGTCACCGAGGTGAGTCCGGCGGGGCCCTTTTGGGAGGCCGAGCCCGAACACCAGGATTACCTCGAGCGCTACCCCAATGGCTACACGTGTCACTTCCCGCGACCTGACTGGGTGCTGCCACGCCGAAGCCAGAGTGCAGGTCACGTCGACGACTAGCCGAGAGGCTCCTCGCTAGAGCAGCGCGTCAATCTGGCCGACGGCCAAGGACATTCCCTCTTGCATTCCCATGGAGAGGAATGTCTCCATTGCCTCGACGGACGGGAACATCGACTCAATCGACATTCGAGTACGTTGGGACGCTTCCTCGCTGAGTGTGACGCGAACGACCATCGCGGGCATGTCGGGGTGTGGTGCCCCCGTTTCGTCGGCGATACCATTCGCAAATTCAATTCGGTAAGGCGCTTCGATGGCGGCGATGTGCCACCAGCCACGTGACAGGTCACCATTGGGCCCGGTCATGTGGTACGAAACGTCCCCACCCACGCTGAAGTCATGCTTGGTCACGGTGGCTGGATACGTTGGCGGCCCCCACCAACGTTCGAGCTGGCGCGGGTTTTCCCAGAGCTGCCAAACCTTGGCCACTGATGCATCGAATTCGGCCACGACGGTCAACGTCATTGCCCTTTTGTCGCTCGTAACCTTCGTCACTGTCATTACTTCGCTCCTTTTGTACGGTCCTCGACGAGGATCTCTTCCATACGGTCAATGCGACTGCGCCACAGTTCCTCGTAACGACGCAGGTACTTCTCAGCTCGACGGATCGCCACGACGTTGCTTCGAACGAACTGTTCCCTACCTTGGCGCCTTTTCGTGACAAGTTCGGCGCGCTCGAGAACGACGACGTGTTTTTGGATGGCCGCGAAGCTCATCGGGTACAGACGCGCCAGCTCAGAGATGGAGTAGTCGCGTTGAAACGTCTTTTCCACAATGCTGCGACGAGTCGCGTCGGCGAGAGCGTGAAAGAGGACGTCGGTTCGACTCTGGAGTCTATTATCTACAACCATATGGTTGTAGATTAACAGCATCATCGGTTCGTGTCAAACTCATTTCGTACTACATCACTAGCTTCAAACGGCCATCTACTTGGCCGCCGCCGCGGCCGCATTCCTCTTCAAGCACTGCGGGGACGCTCCACTACCCCTCGAGCATCGAACTTGGCGCGGCCGCCCTCGGAAATTCACGAGCCCTTCAGACCGCTCGCCTACACGCCGAAGAAACGGTCCGCTTCGAAGGTTACGCTGAACTTCGATTCCTGACGCTGGATGAACGTGTCGACGCTTCCCAGTTTCATCTTTTCACGCTGCGCCGGTCGTCTAGGCGGCCAACTTGGCACTGGTTGACGAACACCAGCTGGATGACCTCGACGCGATGTTCGAGAGCTACGACCAAAAATAGATGCAACGATGGCGCGCACGGGCTACGCCGATCGCTTCGAGAATATTCAGAAACCTCAAGGGCTCTTTCGATGAGGAGGCACGGAGTTGCGAGTGAAGAGTCAGGGCGGCCCCGTGGATTTGTTGAGACGCACTATTTCTCGCTCTCCATTTCGCACTGCCAGCACAATTCCTTGTCCGCTTAATCGGAAAGGTCGAGACTCTTGAGGCTTCGCTAGTACGATTGACGCCGAGGCCGAGGAATTGTTTCGGAAACGTCGAGAGGCTGCGGAGGGCACATGACATCGATCATCACTCTCTGCATAGTGATCGTCACCTTCATCGCAATCTCGGTGATCATTTCCAAAGCTGGGTATTCGCGTGCTTGGGCTCTCATACCATTCGCCCCATTGGTTACCTGGATCGCCACGCTGGTCATGGCCAAGATTCAGTTGCACACCTTCGTGGTCTTTTGGGAGTTGGCACCCTTCTATCCGCATTCAATAAGCATCCTTCTAGACGTCGACAAGATCACAATTCTGGCCTCGTGGTTATTTCTTCTTCTCTTCGCCTTCTCAAGTTGGCCTGGCAGATCCGTAGCCGCAACCACCGAAGTGCCTGCGGCGAAGTCCCGTGGACAAAGGCCAGTACGAGGAATTGCAAACGACGGTGCCAGCACCGCTACCGCCAGCACGCCCCATCCCGGTTCGCGCTATCCGTTACCTCATGGCCCGGGTTTTGGAACGATCGGGTTTGTCGCGGGGCCCGGCGCAGCGATGCACGAAGATTCCTCCAGCGTCGCCACGAAGCCAAGGGGTAATCAGCTGGCGACGTTCTGCGCTCGTTGCGGTGACTCCGTACCCGGGAACCGAGCGCTCGCACACAATTGCCCTAACGCGGGCCATCCTGCATCATTCTGTCGCTATTGCGGTAAATCGATACCCGAAGGTTCCACCTTTTGTCCGGCGTGCGACGCGGCATCTTAGATTCATAAATCCCACAGACTTTTCGTCGGGAAACCAACGCCTTGTTGCGCCCCAGTCCAGTGAATCCTGGAAAGGATTCCTGGCAAAACCACCCGTCTCTTAGATTGCCCCGCTGGGGCCACCGTGGGCATTTTCCTCGGCTGCCCGAGTTCGAAAGATCGAAAAAAGATCGAACTTGTCTGCATCGTTCTTTCCAGAGGTCTTGGAAGGAGAGGTGTGGGTTGATGGCTTCTGCGCATGGACAGTCTTCGCGGGAGCCTTCTTCACGGCCTTCTTCGTCGCTGCCTTTTTGGCGGGCGCCTTCTTCTTGGCAGCCTTCTTCGCGGGAGCCTTCTTCACGGCCTTCTTCGTCGCTGCCTTCTTGGCGGGCGCCTTCTTCTTGGCAGCCTTCTTCGCGGGGGCCTTCTTCACGGGGGCCTTCTTCACGGCCTTCTTCGTCGCTGCCTTCTTGGCGGGCGCCTTCTTCTTGGCAGCCTTCTTCGCTGGAGCCATTTTCAGTCCTCTCTGACTTCGAAATCAAAACACTTGGACAATTTAACCAGACTTCAACACGTGAGTCCCGCATTACCCTCACTTATGCCCGGGCCCGAATTCTCCAAAATCGACACCGTCTGGCGCTACTGGAACGAGGACGGTCTCTTGATTGGCTCATCGCGCCCTCAACGCGGTCACGTTCAGGGCACCAGGTAGTTGATCCACTGAGAACGAGCCAAGGCCGTGCCCCAAGACGACACCAAAGGACGACTACTCCGCCAAAAGAGAACCCCTGAAACCCGCGTTAGGAGCAGGATTGGCCGGTGCCAAGCCCAATATCGGGCTCGTCGTCACTGTCGAATGGCCTACATTCCTCGAGCATTGTCGCTGAATTGATGCTCCCCTGCTGCCTAGGCGACCCGATGAACCCTCAGTTGACGGCTCACCCACCACCCTGGAGATGAACCAGAAGAACCGAAACAACGACCAAGGCAACTCCGGCGCAACGCATCATCCACTTTCGGGCCACCAAGTAGCGAGCAGAGACCAATGACCGTTCGCTCTGTTCGTGCAAGGTGAACTCGGTGAATGATCCTGACTTCTTCCCGCCGCGAGGTGCGTGGGCCGACCCATGGTCCACAGGACTCGACGCCAGCAGGATCACCTGCTTCTTCGACCGGCCCTGTCGCAACGCTGGCGACTCGTCGACCGGCGATAGTTGGTCTTGAGGCCCTCGCCCTGTCCTGGCACGAACGCCCGTAGCCTTTTGGGCAACTTCGAGCAATGCCACCGAAGGTCCGTCACCATTCGCTCGTCGCGTTAATCCCCGTGGCTCTACGTCCTCCAAGACTCTCTCGCGTGTTCGCGTGCTTCGTACCGGCTCGTCTGTCTCTGTTCTCTCGACCAGAGCACGCTCCTCGTCTTCACGCTCCCCTTCTTCTTTCTTCTCCTCAAAGAGTTCCACGAGCCAAAACACGACCACCGGGATTGGCAACACAATGAAGCCAACCTCTTCGACCAGATGTCCGCTGTGCAACGTGTGCTTGAGAAGTTCGCCGAGCAGCACACCTGTGGCAATGATGATCGCCCACGAAACGATACCGTTGGGCTTCCATTTCGCTACCTTGCGACTCTTGGGTATGCGTTCTTCGAAAAGTTCGAGGGTGAGGGGCGTAAAGAAGATTAGGGCACCCACGATGAGCGCCCAACTCGCTCCGAGAATCGCCACCGCGATGAAGACGAAGACAACGATTTGCGCCGCGAGCGACACGGCCCTTTGCAGTTTTCCAGACTCCAGGCGCCCTTCGTGACGAACCGAGGCGAGGCGTCCAGGAAAATAGTGCACCACGATGGTCTCTACGATGATACGAATACCCACGAACGCGAGCACCGCGAGGACGATGGTGCCGACGTCATGGTTGATCGGTAGTTCGACCCCCGACAAACCCGACAGCGCGCTGGTCATCTTGTCCGCCACCCACGCCGCGAACAGTCCACAGACCACGAGGTCCGCCATTCGTTCCCATAGGGCGTCAATTCTGAGCGAGACGGCTCGGCGCAACGGGCGCAACGCAGCCGCCGCGAGGGGCACCGCGAACCAGACGAGGAAAAGACCCATGCTGAGTCGAAGTTCAGGAGCCGAAGTTATATGTCCCGCAAACAATGAGCACAAGATGAAAGATGAGCCCGCGAGGAGACCGAACAAGGAGTCAAAGACACCCAGCGCCAAGATGACCAGGAAGAGTCCCAGGCTCGGCGGTACGGCGTACCAGCCCGAACTCGCCGACGCGTACGCCCCCAGTCCGATGCTGGCGAGACAGAGGCCGATCCACACGCTGCCTAGGACGGCGCGCAGATAGTCACCGTCGATGATCACCCGACCCGCAACGGGAGAGATCGTCGCGGCTTTGCGCGGGAACGTCTTGGACCATCGATCCAAAAATTTTGTGCCGGGCCATCGCCAGGTCTTAGAGCGATCACCGAGTCCCTCCTCACGAGACTCACCTTCGAGGCGCTCTAATTCAACGCCCTCGAGCGAAGCTCCGCCCAGTCCCCTTGAACCTCCGCCACCCGAACCCCCACCAACGGGCGCAGATCCACCGCCGCCCAAGGCGAGACCCCCGCCGAGCCCCGACGCCACGGCGGCCGCCGCGGCGGTGACCCCGGCGGTCGCGGCGAGCACGACAGTGCGGTGCGAACTCGGCACGAACTGGATGTCGCCCGCAAGCGGTGCGGGCGGCACCCAACCAATCGAGCCGAGTCGGTCACCCTTTACTACCGTAAAGACCTCTTCTTCAATGAAGGGACTGCCATTAGCCTTCTTGCCATTCACGATGACGTGGTGCACGCCAATCGCCAAATTGCGCGGAAGCGAAGCCGCCACGTCGAAACGACCGTTGGCCTGCACGGTGGTCGCACCAACCTGTGTAGGTGTCGAGTGAACGTCGACGGTGACATCAGTATTTGGCTCGAGACCCTGGCCCTGGATCGTGAGTTGACAGTTCTCAATCGAAACACCTGGCGAACCACAGAACGCGATATTGGCGTTCGTTGATGGCGGCATCGTTGTCGTCGTCGTTGACGTCGTAATCGTGGTCGAGGGAGGGATGGAGCCACCAGGCGGCGAGGTATTTATCGTGTCACTCGTCGTCGGCAAAGTCGTCGTGGTCGTCACACCGCCATTCCCCGCAGGGCTCACGGTTGTGGTGGTCGTGGTCGAAGGGGGCAACGACGTAGTGGTCGCCGGAGGCAGCGTCGTAGTGGTCGTGGTCGTGGTCGACGTAGTCGAAGTCGTGGTCGTGGTCGATGTCGTAGTCGTCGCCGGCGGTGGCGGTGGTGGCAGCGTCGTGGTCGTAGTCGATGTTGTCGTCGTGGTCGATGTTGTCGTCGTGGTCGATGTTGTCGTCGTGACCATGGTCGGGATTACCGGCGCGGAAGGAAGAGACGCGCTGCCGTGGGCGTCACCCGCGGGCCAACTGTAATTTGCAGCCACCGAAAACTGGTAGGAGTCGTTGTCCGTGAGGCCGAGAATGGTCGCCGTTCCTCCCGATGTCGTGACATTCGTACCGCTCGCCGCCGTAAATGACTGAGTCACCGAATTCTCCGGGTTCGTCGAGTCATCGGCGTAGACGGTATATCCCTGAACCGTTGAGTTGACGGGCGCCATGGTCCACGACAGCGAAGCTTCGCCGTCTCCACCTACTGGTGGAGCGAGCGATGGGCACGCGAGCGCGTCATCGACCTGCTCGACAGTTGGATCGTAGAAGTCAATAGGCAGCTGGTCCGTTCCCTCACTGAGGTTCTGCGTCACGTCAGGCAAGGTGCTCAGAATCTCGCCGTTACCATCGGGGGGATAGATACCCAGATAGAACAAGTAGCCGTCCCCTACCGCAATGATCGAACCAGTGCTTTCAACGAGCTGTTTTGGCGTGCCGTCAGGGTTGTACAACTCGAGCTGGTATTGCTCGAGTTGGTATTGGTTAAGCGTTCCAAGGTCGACGAGTCCGTAGTAGTCGCCTGTCGAGTAGTCGGTAGTCGCGCTGAGGTACGTCCAACTACCAGAATCGGTTGTAGCGCCGTTGGCGATATCGGTGAATGGAGTATTCAAGCCCGATATATCTAGTTGTGAAGTATTAGAAGCGAAGTAGGAGGGAGGCGAATAGTCTTCATCCCATTTCGTGTCATATACCGCGTTGGTGGCGATCTGACATGATGCGACATCGTGCGCGACCGGACCACTACCGGATGCGCCCGTGGGCAGAGTGCGATGACCGCTGGGCGACGAAGTCGAAGCGCCTATTGATAGCACGGCCGCGAAGAGACTGACCGCGAGTAAGAGTTTGGTAGGACGATTCACCTCACCTCGCGATTCGCCGGTGGCGGCACGCTTCTGCGCCGCGGCCCCCAGGCCTCGAGGGAAAGCCGTCAAGGTCGCGACGGAGCATCATTCCGCGGGAGTTGCGCAGTACTTTCGCACGGGTTGCTCCACTGGACACCATCGTGCGAATCTCCTTGGTCGCGGCTTCACACCTTCAGAGAGACCTGAAGATCATGAGCCGTAGTTCCAGTAGAGATTAAACAAAAATAACCCAAGTATTTAATTGATTTTCTGGGAGGGTCCAATAATATTTCAGATACTTGCACCGTGCCCGGGCGTCGTCACGAGGGTCGAATTCCCATACCTCTCGAGTCGCGAAGCTCGTCGCTGATCTGAAAGCTCGGCCGACCGCCGGTGACCCAGGGGCTGGTGAAACCTCGGCGTCTGCGCTCACGACAATTCCTCTATCTCGCGACCATTTCGAACCTTTCATGGATGAAACACTTTTGGGTCTGGACAAAAATGTTGGTTCGCCAACGTTGCAACGTATTTTATTCACGCTCTCACGAAACAAAGGGCGCGCGCCGAGAGTAACAGGGCTCATGGCCGACTTGCGAAGAGTTTGGCGCCACTCGCGCCAGCGTTCCAAAAAAACCCTTCACTTAACTTCAGATGGTCGGCGAGAGTCCGCCGTCAATACTGATCCCCACGCCGGTGATGTAACTCGCGCGAGGTGAGAGTAGAAACGCCGCGAGGTCCGCGAACTCCTCGGCGTGACCTATGCGTCCTAGTGGAATGTTCGAACCCTTCGCCATGTTCGCGTAGAGATCCTGCACGTTGGTCTTCGCATTGTCAGCCCTTCGTCGCCACTGTCCGGATTCGATGAGACCGATGAGAATGGCGTTGACACGTACTCCCCTGGGTCCGACCTCGTTGGCCATGGCCTTGGTAAAGGCCAGCCCGGCGGCGCGCGACGCGGTCGTGGGTGTGGAATTAGCGGACGGCGATCGGGCTATGATGGCGAGCACGTTCACGAGAGCTCCCTTCGTCGCTTCAAGAGCAGGAAGAACACGACGCGCCAAATGCATCGCCGCGATCACCTTCAATTCGTAATCGTCTCGCCACTCCTGATCCGATGAGGTTGCGATGGACGTGCCCGCGCTGCGACCCGCGTTGTTCACCGCGCCATCCAGGCGACCTAGCCGCAAGAGGGCGGTGTCAATGAAGGCGTCGAGCTCATTCTCCTTACTGACGTCAGCCCGCAAGCACAGTGCGTCGGGGCCCAGCGCCGAGGAGGCCAGTTCAAGACGGTCAGCATCGCGCCCACATACGGCCACTCGCGCCCCCTCTCGCACGAGGGTCTTCGCGAGTGCCAACCCGAGCCCGTCAGTGCCGCCGGTGATAAGAAACGCCTTGTCGCGAAGTTCCAGGTCCATGGTCTGATACTAGGGAGTACAGAGTGATCGGAACCCTCGCGCCAACTGTCCCCTAGAGGCGCTTGAAGCGACGAGGTCGTCGCCCAAGTGGCGTGTCCAAATACAGCATCGCGCCAGCCACGAGCATGAAAGTACAGATGATCAGCGGCGTGATGACCGGCCCGATCCAGGTCACTGGAATGAGGAAGAAGACGTCACGGGTGAACAAGCCACGGGGCCAGCCGTCAAGAAGCCGTAGCCACCCGTAATACGAGATGTCCCAACAGGCAAAGCAGACCAAGAACGCTCCACAGCGGCGCGACCACACCTTGCTCGAGACGTAGCCCACGCATAGGAGCATCACGATGGTCATAACCTCACGGGTCACTTCGATGTCGGCTATTCGCCTTGTCAACAGCAGTGAATGCGCGGGCTGGACGAAAGTGATAAATCCAAGGTTCAACCACACTTTGTAATGCGAAAGTGTGTAATTCTCGTGGAATTTGATAAGTGCTCGTAGGTAATAGACGACGGCAGCCTCCACGTACCCAAAGGCGATTCCAAAAGTGATTAAGACGAACAGATCGGCGAGGGATGATGATTCACGGGACCCGAATCGACGCATCGTCATTTCATAGCATCTCTCGCGGCGCCACCACCGCGACGAACGCCAACGTCGCGACGAGAGAGCAACGCGGGTGCCGTGATATTCACCGAGAGTTCACCTTAAAGCACGACGAAAGAATCTAGTGTTGCGGGCGTGAACGCAATCGAAATCACGGGCTTGACCCGACGATACGGCGACTTCGTCGCGGTTTCGAACCTCGACCTGAGCGTCGCCACGGGCGAATGTGTCACGATCCTGGGTCCCAACGGTGCCGGCAAGACAACCGTGGTCGAGATCCTCGAGGGCTACCGTCATCGCGACGGTGGCGAGGTGAGCGTTCTTGGTCTCGACCCTGCCCACCCCACCAAGTCCTGGCGCCAAAAGTTGGGCATAGTGCTCCAGAGCGCCAACGACCTCGGCGAACTCACCGTTCGAGAATCGGTCGAACACTTCGCGCGCTACTACCCTCACCCTCGTGAGGTGGATGCAACCATTGAACTGGTTGGGCTGAGCGAGAAGGCGGCGGCGCGAGCTACGAACCTCTCGGGTGGCCAGCGCCGACGCCTTGACGTCGCGCTCGGCGTGATCGGTAAACCCGACCTGCTCTTCTTGGATGAGCCAACGACCGGCTTCGATCCCGAAGCTCGACACATCTTTTGGGGATTGATCGAGAGATTGAAGAACGAAGGTGTGACTATCGTGCTCACCACGCACTACCTCGAAGAGGCCGACGCCCTCGCCGACCACGTGGTCGTCGTCACGAGGGGCCGCAAGGTCGCCGATACGACGCCTGAAGAATTGGGCAGCCGGTCTGAGAAGCTCGTGAACGTTCGTTGGATCGAGCAGAACGAGAAGAAAGAACACCGCACCGCCGAGCCCACGAAATTCGTTGCAGAACTCGCCTCACGATTCTCCGGCGAGATACCAGAACTCGAAGTCGTTCGTACCACCCTCGAAGAGGCGTACCTCGAGCTCGTCGAGACTGGTGAGCCGTGATGAACCTTCTCTCGCTCTACGCCCACCGTTCTCGCCTTGAAATCCGACTGTTGCTGCGCAATCGCAACGCCGTCGTCTTTTCTATGCTGTTACCCGTTTTTCTCCTTTTCATCTTCGGCTCGGTGTTCAACAAGACCAAGTTGGGCCACACCAACGTCAGCTTCGACCAGTACTTCGTGGCGGGACTCTTGGCCTCTGGTCTCTTGTACAGCTCATTTCAGCAATTAGCTATTGCGATCCCTGAAGAACGAAGCAACGGCACCTTAAAGCGTCTCGTCGGCTCTCCCATGCCACCCAGTGTGTATTTCGTCGGAAAACTCGCCGCCTCAACCTTCACCTATATCTTTCAAGCAATAGCGCTGCTCGTGATCGGACACTTCAGCTACGGCATCCACCTTCCCCACTCGACGTCCTTGTGGCTGGACTTCGTGTGGATCAGCGTGCTCGGGTTAACCGCAAGTTCTCTCTTGGGCATCGCGTTCTCGAACTTCGCCAAGAATGGCCAGTCAGCGTCGGCGCTGGCGTCGCCCATCGTGCTCTTCTTCCAGTTCACGTCGGGCGTGTTCTTCGTCTACGCCAATCTTCCCAAGTGGATGCAGGACATCGCGGCGGTGTTCCCACTGAAGTGGATGGCCCAAGCCATGCGTGGGGTCTTCCTACCAAAGTATTTCGCGAGCCAAGAGGTCGCGCATAGTTTTGAACTTCCCAAGGCTGCGTTAATCCTCGGATTGTGGACAGTGGGGGCCGCCCTAGTGTGCCGCTTCACCTTCCACTGGCTACCTAAAAACGAGACCTAGAGTCCCAAAGTCGAACCCGTAAGTGCAGATGAGAGCGGCGTCACCTGATTCGCCGGTGGCGCGGTCACGTTCACTGGCCGTCCGTAACCCGAAAGGGCCAAGGTGAGAGACAGGCTTTCAGAACCTTGAGCGGTCGTCACCGAGGTACTGAGGTCCACTTCAGCGATTTTGCCGTTGGCGCCGATGTAGATGTTCACGTTAAAGCCGCCCACCGATACCGCGCCCAGCACACTCGAGTCTGCCGTTGGCAACGCCTTTAACACTGCTTCAAACTGTTGCTGTTCGGTTGTTTGACTCGCCGACACCGTGTACTCCTGCGTGACTTGGCCGTTCAACGTCACCGCACCGTCATCAGTCACCGTGTCGCCGACCTTGGCGAGTCCCGCGAGAACCGAAGAAAGGTTGCTCGTTCCAGCGAACTTCGTCGACTGTTGGGTACCCGATGACTTGAGCGGCTCTGAGATCCAGGGGGTGGGCAGTTGACTGGCGAGCGGGGCTCCCAGTTCCATGTACATCATGCCGTTAACGACGACGACCTGGGACTCAGCGAGGCTCGACGCACCGCTCGTGCCGCTGAAAGTGACTTGGCACACTGGTCCGGTCGCACAACTGCCGTTCACTGATGCTTTGGCTGACTGCGCACCCGCCAGGTTCACGTTTAGCGCGAAAGTCACCGACTTCGCCTCCATCATCGAGTCCAGGGCCGCGCGTACCGCGGTCGAGCCACTCGCGGGCGAACTCGCTGAGAGCACGGCCGTCAGAGCCGCCGCCAGCGTGAGCACGATCACGAGGATGAAGGGGATGAGACGTCGGGGTCCCATGACAGACCTAGCAACTTCGCCACCGCCTACTCCTGCGATTTCCACACCGTTGTCCACGTCGACCTCCATTCGCCTACACCTCGAACTTACCGCCTTGAGAACCAGGCGTGGAGACGACAAACCCGGCCCGTCGATTTCTCTAGCGAGCCGGGTCTGTCAAGCAATCAACGAATCAGAGGTTTTGTTCGAACTCCATCAGCACCGCAATTCGGTCCTCTTTTGAAGGCATATCGAAGTAAGGATTGCCCTTTATCCAGTAGATAGCCATCGGGATCAGTCCGAGGGCCATGGCGCCGAGACCTACCCACAAAGTGGTCGAGTTGAGTTCAGGAATCGTCTTGATGAACATCACGATCATGAAGACCGCACCGACCAGCGGCCAAAGTCCCATGAAAACAAAATTCGTCACTGAGAGAAGCAACTGCTTACGGTACAGCATGACGACCGCCAGACCCGCGAGGCTGTAGTAGATGCAAATCTGAAGCCCGATTGCGTTGATGCCGTCGGAAAGAATTGAGTCAATCGAGCCGACAAACTGTGAACCCACGAAAAGCGCCAGCGAGAAGACCGTCACGCAGGCAGTGGCGACAATGGGCGTCTTGAACTTGCGGTGGATGTGACCGAGGGCCTTGGGTAACGTGTTGTCGCGTCCCATCGCGAACATCGTTCGAGTGACTTGGATCAGGGTCGTCTCCAGAGTCGCGACAGTCGAGAGCACGACCGCAACGACGATGAGTTTGCCCCACGTCCCATGCCACACGGCTTGACCGAGGACGCTCAGAACGTCCGCGTCGTTCTTTTGGATCTGGCCCGAGGTCAAGACCAAGTTGGTCGCCACGGTGAACACTTCAAAGAGAATGAAGACGAAAACCATTCCGATAATGCCACCCAGACCCGGCGTCTTGGTCGCACCCTTCGTCTCCTCATTCAGGTTCGCGGTGACATCCCAGCCCCAGTAATAAAAGGCCGCCACGAGTGCTCCCGCGAAGAACCCGTTCGCACCGTGAAACACCGAAGGGGCGAACCAGTGCCACGAGAAGGTGTGCACGTGTTGGCCGTGGAAGATAGCGAGCAAGGCGAACAGAATGAGCAAGGTAATTTCAATCGACGACATGATGATTTGTACGACCACGGTGACCGTAACGCCCACCGCGACCGCCGCCACCATGAGTAAGAAGAACACCGCTCCTACGATCGTCACCGCTCCCTTGTTGTTCGCTGCCGACGTCGAAAAGAGCCCCAGGAGGTTCGCCCCTACGGGCAATGTCGCGGCCACCATGAAAATCAGTGCCGAGACAATGAGCGCCCAGCCCGACATGTAGCCAAAGAACGGATGCAGAGCTCGACGCACCCACGAGTAACTCGCGCCGGCCTTGGGCTCGACACGACCGAGATAACTGAAAGCGAAGACGATGCCGAACATCGCGATGCCGCAATAGAGAAGTGCTGCGGCGCCGCCCAACGCGACGGCTCCGAATAGGACCGCAGTTGACGCAGCAATTGAGTAACCGGGTGCAACACCCGCAATACCCATGACCACCGAGTCGAAGAGACCGAGAACCCCCGAACGCAACGCGTGCTCGTGTTGATCTCCCGCCTCTACATCCAATGCGTCAGTCACGACTGCCTCTTTCTTGTGGTTATCACCTCAGTAGTGGTTTATTAAGTAACGAAATGTAACATGGGCGCGACGAAAGGGCGTCCATCAACCCGACCGACCATTTAGACCGGTTGATTGTCCATTGTTTGCAAGGGGCTAGAGAGAACTACTGAGGGGCAATGCCCGTAGTTCCTGGTACAAGTCCTGAGATATTTGTGCTGGCAAGTTTGGTGCACGTCGTACCCGAAAGCGGCACCCACCAACTTGTTGCGCCCTGCACGCCGTTTATTCCCACGGACAGACTCGCGAAGCTCTCCGATGCACACTGGGACGGAGAGAAATTTCCCGTCTCGACCACACCGAACGCGGCGCTCGCCTTCGCGTGCGGCTCGAGTCGGATGCTGTCACCGTAACCAGTCGAGCCGGTGTCACGTAACGTTGCCGCGAGTCCGACGAGAATGTGAGCGACACCAGCAAGTGCGCCGGTCGTAGGTTGCACTGACGGCGTGCCCGAAATAACGCACGCGTGGCCGCCCACATTCGTAACGACGAGTGGATAGAAGATGGTTCCCGCGGTTCCGTCCGACTGACCCACACCCAACCTCAACTGAGCCGCAGTGCACTCCGAGGGCTTAGGGAAAGAGAGCGACGACATTGAAATCCATTTCGTCACGCCGCCCACACAGACTCCGATCGACTCGGGCAGCCTTACCAGAAGTCGTCCACCCCGCGGTCCCGTGACTTGAACATTCGACGCCTGTTCTTGAGAACATTGGACGCCCTCCTCGGTCTCCAACTTCTGAGTGACCTGGAACGTATCGTTCACCAACCAGGGTTGCTGGGGCACGGCAAGACCCTTGGTATTCGCGAGCGAGACCTTGGCGCCGAACGCGACCCCAGAGGAACTCGCGAACTGGTAGCTCGTGGCGCTGGACCACTGACAGGTGGGAAAGTGCGAGCTCGTAAAGACCAAGCGCACCGTCGTGCCACCGGGTCGATCACTAACCGTCGAGATCGCGGAAAAATAATGCGCCTCACACGAAGGCAAAGCACTCGCCGAGGCTGGCGACGCAACTTGTCCCGAAATCAAAAGCGAACCCAGAAGGGCCACGGGGGCGAGCGCACGTACCAGGAAACGGAATTGCATAATTCCATAGTGTCACCTGACTTTGCAGAATCAGCACGTACGAGCCAAACGTCATCGAATTGTCAAACTGCTCGCCCCTTCAGTCCTCCTTTAACTGATGAGTCTTAGAAAAGCCCCGGAAGTCGCACGCTCTCGGATCGCGCAAAGCACGACCGTGCACTCAAGTAAATTTGGCTGGACATTGTTCGTATGCTCCTTGTGACCTCGTAAACGAAAGATATACAACGTGCCCTCCTTCCCACGCTTCGACTCGAATGAAGCCGAAATACTTTCTGATCGTGACATCAAACACCGGTGGTCGACATTTCACGGGAGCATTCGGCTAGTCCAAGGGAATCTGTTCCAGCGTGTCGTCGGACGAATGTTGGGTGAAGACACTATTCGCTACAAGGTTGCCAGGTTCTTTGGCAGACCACTCTTGCAACTCAAGCGACGGCTTCGAAAACAGGCTCCCGTCGCCTCGATAGAACGACCAGCAGAAAAACCGGTCTACTTCCCTCACAACTACCGACCGCCAACGAACGCCAAGCATGACGACGGCGTCGCGTTCGTCTCTCCCCACGACGTTGAAAGCTTCACTATGAGCGAGTCGACGTCGAACGCCCACGAGATAATCGTCGCACTCAACGACGTCATCAACAGCACCGGTGCCACCTGGCTCTTCATTGTCGACGAATCGGTTCCCGAACCCGATCTCGCTGAAGCGGCAATCACGCTTCGCGCGGCCGCCGAGGACACCGACGACGTGGTCTTCGCCGACGAGTCCGGTACTGATCCACGCTCGCCACTGCTCAAGAGTTCCGCCGTTGGACCGCATACGTTGCTCAGTTATAACTGCGTCGGTCGCCCAGCACTCTTGCGAGTGGCCACGTTACGATCGCTTGGCTCAATTCAAACTGAGGCCGGTTGGGCTTTCGAGCACGACATTTACTTGCGCCTCGTCGAACGCGGAGCCCGATTCCGCCATGTCGCCAAGGTCCTCATCGCGGGCAGACCGGCAATCAGTTTTGATGGCTCCCACATCAGCAGCGATTCGCTCTCAGTCGTGAAGTCCGCACTGCTCAGGCGCGGCTGGGAAGGTACGGTCTCCCCCGGCCAGTTCGGTTCGTCGGTCGACTGGCAACTCGCACCACCTTCGCCATTGCCTTCCATCGACATCATTATCCCTACGCGCGATCGTATTGATCTCGTTCGCCGGTGCATCGAGGCTGTCGAACAGAAGACGACGTATGAGAACTTCGACATCATCCTTCTCGACAACGACTCAATCGAGCCAGCTTCACTCGAGTACTTTGCCGCGACAAAGTATCGCGTAGTTCCTTGTCCCGGGCCCTTCAACTACGCCTACATCGTCAATCGTGGAATCAAGCACTCGAGCGCAGACTACGTCGTCACGCTCAACAACGACACCATCTTGGTTACCCCTGACTGGCTTGAGAAAATGGTCGGTCTCGCTTCGCTTCCCGATGTAAGCATCGTGGGTGCCTGTCTACTCGATCAAGATGGACGTCACGAACACGACAGCATCGTTATCGCCCCCTATCCTCAGCACCTGCGGATCGATTCGAACTATCCCCACGTCGACCAGTTCAGCACCGCGATTCGCGATGTGGCCGCCGTGACGGGCGCGGTTCAGATGGTTCGCCGCGAACTCTGGGAATCACTCGGCGGCATGGACGAACTACTTAAAGTGACCATGAATGACGTCGACATATGCCTGCGGAGTCAAGATGACGGCAGGAACGTTGTCTACACACCCGATGTCCAGCTGTTCCACCACGTGAGTTCATCGCGGGGAACTCTCGATCCGTTGGTTGACCGGAATCGCTTTATCCGCCGCTGGGATGTCTTTGGTTCGCTTCGCGACCCCTACTTTCCTGAGTCACTTCTTCTACTTGGCGAAACGGTCTATTACCGACACCGCTGACGACGGCTATCGCCGAGCAGCTTGGCGAGACTCTTGTAACCTGAAGTGGTGCCATCGGCTTGGACGAGACTCGTCACCACCTATCGAAGACTTCCGGCCTCGACGACACCGCTCATCGTCATCTTCCTCGTTGTCTGTTTCGCCAACGTTCTATTCCTCACGGGCTTTTCGCTCATCAACCCAATCTCGTGGACGGCTGGCATCTCACACATCCTGTGCCATGTCTCGTGCGGTCGACCCGCCATAGACCCCAACACCGGCTACATCACGCAGCCACTCGGACACCTCGCCGCCGAGGACCTGCTGCACGGGCATTTTCCTTTTTGGAATTACTTCGAGGGCCTCGGTTCACCGTTACTCGGTGAAATGCAATCTGCCGCATTCTTGCCACTCACGTTGCTCTTCGCGCTGCCGAGCGGGCTCCTATGGTTCCACATTTCTCTCGAGCTCATCGCGGGTTTCTCTACGTATTTCTTGGCACGTCGTCTTTCGATGCCGGTCTTCTTCGCGACCGTCGCTGGTTTATTGTTCGCGCTGAACGGCACGTACGCGTGGCTCGGCAACGCCGTACTCAATCCGGTCGCTTTCTTGCCCATGCTCATACTGGGCATCGAGATGATCTACGACGCCTCGACGAAAGGAGGACCACGCAAGGGCTGGTACGTCGCCGCACTTGCGATCGCGCTTTCGCTCTACGCCGGCTTTCCTGAGGTCGCGTACTTGGACGGCCTCTTCTGTCTCGGTTGGGCCATCGTGCGGTTCTTCGCGCTTGAGCGCTCGGTACGGCTCGTCGCGGCACGCCGGGTCGGGCTCGCGGGAGTGGTCGGCGCCATACTCTCGCTACCGGTTCTGGTGCCCTTCGACGACTATCTCAAGGCCGCCTACGTCGGTCGCCACACCGGAGGCGCCGCCAGCCTCGTCAGCCTGCCCCATCACACGGCTTCGATGCTCATCGACCCCTATATATACGGTGGCATCTTCGCCAACGCCAATACGCTCGGTTTCTGGGGCGGGATCGGCGGCTACTTCGGCGCCAGTGCCATAGCCCTGGCGATACTCGGACTCTTCGGAGCCCAACACCGCCCACTTCGGATATTCCTCGGGGTCTGGGCCCTTCTGGGAACGCTCAGCATGTTCAACCTCCTTTATATACACCAGGTCTTCGACCTGATACCTGAGGTGAAGAACGCCGCTTTGTCGCGCTATCTCATGCCGAGCTGCGAACTCGCGGTGATCACACTCGCCGTATTCGGGATCTGGGACTTCGCCACCAGTCCACGCGCCAAGAGGATCTTCAACTTGGCGAACCTGATCGCACTGCTACTGCTGATCTGGGCTGTCTACGAGGCGAGATCACTCAACAAGGGCATCGTCCAGAGTCACAAAGCTCATCTCTTCCTCATGGCGATTCACGCCATACCATTTCTAGCCATTTTTGCACTCGTCGTCATCGGTTTCTTCTCAACGAAGAAGTTTGCCGTAATACTGGTGACGCTCATCGTCGTCGGTGAGGCGCTGCTCTGGTTCATCGTTCCCACCACCGAAGCGGCAAAGCAGATCACCGTCGATACCGCGCCGATCTCGTTCCTCCAAGAGAACGAGGGAGAGTATCGTTTTCTCGACTTCGCCATCTTGAACCCCAACTGGGCAACCGAATACGGTCTCAACTCGCTCAGCGCGATCGATCTTCCTTTCCCGAGTAAGTTCTCGAAATTAATTCAGACTCAACTCTTTCCCGGTCTCACCCCACCCGAACAGTTCGTCATTCACGACGGCGTGACCGGAATGACGCGCCAGATGGCCGAGCTCGCCCACCACTTCAAGGCGTACGAAGACGCGTCCGTAAAGTACCTGCTCATTCCGGCATCCGTACCTATCCTGCCTTCGCTTACGAAACTTGGGGTAAAGGAGGTCTTTGAAGACGCTGAGGGCATCGCGACAATCTATGAGATGCCCAATCCCCGTCCCTTCTTCTCCACCACCTCCTCGACCTGCACCGTTACGAGCACCAATCCCGCCGCCGCGACCGTGACCTGTCCCAAGGGTCCGAGCACGCTCATTCGCACCGAATTACAAATGAACGGTTGGCGTGCGTACGTGAACGGTCACGAGGTAACGATTTCGACACGGGGTGGCGCCTACCAATCAATACCAGTGCCCGCAGGCACCTCGAGCGTGACCTACACATTTACGCCACCGCACGAGAAAGACTCGTTGCTCGTGGCGTTCCTCGCCGCATTGTTCCTCGTCGGTTCGTGGATCTTCGGGAGATTGCCCCCGTCGAAGCGGCGATGGCGACGTGTCGGCAAACACGCCGCCAAGAACTAGATATTTTCCAATTACGAACGCGTGTTGGGGTACGGTGACCTCGATGGCCAATCGACTCGACACCCTCGACCTCACCCAGTCGCTCACCCACGACGAGTCCGAGAAGCGAATCCTCCGGGCCCAGCATCGCTTGACCCAACTGCGCCTCTTCTGTGGTGGATTGTTGGGCTCGACGACCAAAGGCCCGGGACTGATCGTGCTTTTCGAGGGCTTTGACGCCGCCGGCAAGGGCGGCGCGATTCGCCGTCTGACCAACGGTCTGGACCCTCGTCACGTGCGCGTGGTACCCGTCGGCCCTCCGACCGACGAAGAACTGCGCCACCACTTCCTATGGCGATTTCAGGAGTCGCTGCCGGGACGCGGCGACATGACCATTTATGACCGTTCTTGGTACGGGCGACTGCTCGTCGAACGCGTCGACGGTCTCATCGACAAAGACGCGGTCAGACAGTCCGCCAAAGAAATCGTCGACTTCGAGGACATGCTCGTCTTTGATGGCGTCACGATCGTAAAATTCTGGCTGCACATCTCAGACGCCGAGCAACTGCGACGATTCAACGATCGGGCGAACAACCCCCTCAAGCAGTGGAAACTCACCCCCGAGGACTGGCGCAACCGTGCACAGCGCCCCGCGTATCTCAAGGCCATCAACGACATGCTCGACTGGACGGACCGCGCACACGCCCATTGGGACCTCATCGCCGCTGAGGATAAACACTTCGCACGGGTTAAGGTCCTCGAAACCCTCGTCGAACGCTGGGAGCACGACATCGAGCGTCGCGGCCTGGCAGCACCGGCGCCCCACGAGGGTGACTACCTGCGCTAGCCAACGAACTACCCGACTATCTGGAACACTGAAACCATGACTTCTCACTACGGCATAACCGTTCCCTTCGACGGCGTCTCGCTGCCTGAGCACAGGGACTGGTTTCACCGACTCGCTGACCTCGGTTACACCGACGTGTGGTCCGCCGAGGTCGACGGGGCCGATGGCTTCACGCCCCTTACTCTCTGTGCCGCCTGGGAGGCACGCCTCAACGTGGGGGTCGCGGTGACCCCGGTCTACACCCGTGGCCCGGGACTGCTCGCCATGAGCGTCGCCGCACTCGCCGAGGTCGCACAGGGACGGTTCACGCTCGGACTGGGTGCTTCGAGCCTGCCCGTCGTGGAACTGTGGAACGGCATCAGTTACGAAGAGCCCTTCGCCAAGACCCGTGACGTCCTGCGCTTCGTGAAACGCGCCTTGGACGGTGAGAAGATCGACGACGTCTTTGACACCTTCGAAGTGCACGGCTTCAAGCTCTCACGGCCCGTGCTCGTGCGCCCGCCAATCCTGCTCGGCGCCCTTCGCCAGGGCATGCTGCGCCTCGCGGGCAGAGAAGCCGACGGCGCGATACTCAACTGGCTCGCCGCCAGCGACGTCGCCCAGTGCGCCCGCGAAGTTGGCGAAGGCAAGATCATCGCGGCGAGACTCTTCGTGATCCCCACCGAGGACGTCGACACCGCACGTTTCATCGGGCGGCGAATGATCTCGTCGTATTTGACCGTCGCCACGTACGCAGAATTCCATCGGTGGCTCGGACGAGGCGAGCTGCTCCAACCCATGTGGGACGCGTGGAATGAGGGGAACCGAAAGCTCGCCAACGAAGTCATACCGGACTCGGTCGTTGACGAACTGATCATTCACGGTTCCTACGCTGCGTGCCGTGAACACGTGGCGCGTTACGTTGACGCCGGAGTGCAGATTCCCACACTCGCCATCGTCCCCTTCGGCGTCGACCTCACAGAGGCGATCGAGGGACTCGCGCCTCGTTAGACCTTTTCGGCCTCGAGGAACTCCAGCATCGCGGCGAATTTCTCTCGCGCCGCGACGGCACGCGTAGGAATGTGGTCGGTTGGAATCTCACTGGGTTCGTAACGCTTGAGTGCGTGACGTGCCACGGTCTGACGATGTACTTCGTCGGGCCCGTCGTAGATTCGTGCCGCCCTCGCCGCACGGTACATCGCCTCTAAGGGCATGTCCGACGAATAGCCCAGCGAGCCGTAGGTCTGAAGCGCGCGATCGACCACGTTGTGCAGCACCGCCGCCCCGTAGTACTTGATCATGGCGATCTCGTCGCGCGACGCCGAAGCTCCGACCTTGTCCATCTTCCACGCCGCGTGCAGCGTCATGAGCCGAGCGGCGTGCATCTCGGCGGCCGAATCCGCGATCCAGTTTTGCACGGTCTGCTTGTCCGCGAGCAACGATCCGTGGGTGAAGCGGCTGAGCGCGCGCTCGCACATCATGTCAAAGGCGCGCTGGGATTGACCAAGCCAACGCATGCAGTGGTGGATGCGACCCGGTCCGAGACGGGCCTGGGCGAGCAGGAAGCCCGAGCCCTCCGGGCCAATCAGGTGGTCCGCGGGGATGTGCACGTCCTCGTAGAGAATCTCGGCGTGGTTACCGAAGCGACCGTAGGTCACTTCGGGATCGTCCATCGAACCCACGTCGCGAAGGATCGTGACACCCTTGGTGTGCACGGGCACCACGAACATTGACGAGCCTTGGTAGGGATGGACGTCGGGATTGGTGACCGCCATCACCACCAGGATGTCCGCGACCGATCCATTGGTCGTGTACCACTTTCGACCGTTGATGATCCACTCATCACCATCGCGAACCGCCGTGCTCTGAAGAAGGCGCGGGTCGCTGCCGGCGGTGTGCGGTTCGGTCATTGAGAATCCCGAGCGCATGGTGCCGTTTAGCAGCGGCTCGAGCCAGCGCTCGCGGATGTCCTCGCGCCCGGTCATCTCCATGCCCGCCGCGAGCAGTTCGGCGTTGCCGCTGTCGGGCGCGTTGTTACCAAAGATCAGGGGACCGTAGGGCGTCTGGCCGAGGATCTCGTGCATCAGTCCCAACTTCACTTGACCGAATCCCATTCCGCCCAGCTCAGAGGGCAGGTGCGCCGCCCAGAGTCCGCGCTTGCGAACTTCTTCCTGCAGGGGCTTGATGAAGGCCACGACCTGGTCGTAGGAGAGGTTGAGCGTCTCGATCGGAAAGATTTCCTCGTGCACGAAACCACGCATCCACGCGAGTTTCTCCTCGAACTCGGGTTCGGTCTCGAAGTCCCACGCCATTGGCCACCTACTTTCTCTGCCTCACTCTACGCCTTGAGAAAACTCGCTTAAGAGCGGCAAAAGGTCCCGAATCAATACACTGGAATGACAGCGAAAGGCAGTCATGGCGAAAAAACGTAGGTCGGCCAAAAAGGTGAAGATCGGTGTCGTGGACACGATGTTCGCACGTTTTGATATGGGGGCGGCGGCGCGCGCCGAACTCGAAGAGTGTCCCGGTTACGGCACGTCGTTCAAAGTCGTCTCGGCGACCGTGCCGGGCTTCAAGGACCTCGCGGTCGCCGCGTTGAACTTGATCGAAGAACAAGGTTGCTCCATCGTCGTCGCCCTCGGCATGCCCGGCTCGGCGCCGATCGACAAGCAGTGCGCCCACGAGGCCTCGACGGGAATCATGCAAGCCCAACTGATCACCGCGACACCGATCTTGGAGGTCTTCGTCCACGAGGACGAGGCGGACGAACCCATAATGCTGCGTCGACTCTTCGAGAACCGTTCGCGTCAGCACGCGCGAAACGCCTACTGGATGCTTTTTGAGCCCGAACAATTGTCCAATCGTGCCGGAAAAGGAATTCGACAGGGCTTCGGCGACGCGGGACCCCTTCAGGACGACTGAGCGAAGGCTCCAAGCAGGATTCACTATGCTCGCCAGAGTTACCTTGCAGTAACCACGAGGAGGAATCCATGCCCGAAGCAGTCATCGTCGCCACCGGACGCAGTCCAATTGGCCGAGCCTTCAAAGGTTCGCTCGTCGACGTGCGCCCCGATGACCTTGCGGCGCACGTTGTTCGCGAGGTGTTGGCAAAGATCCCCCAACTCGATCCGCACACCATTGAGGACCTGCTACTCGGTTGCGGGCAACCGGCTGGCGAGGCAGGCTTTAACGTCGCGCGCGTCACCGCGATTCTGGCGGGCCTCGACAACGTTCCCGGCGTAACCGTCAATCGCTACTGCTCTTCGTCCCTGCAGACCATACGTATGGCCGCTCACGCGATTAAAGCCGGCGAAGGTGACGTCTTCGTCGCCGCCGGCGTCGAAACGGTGTCGCGCTTCGCCGCCGGTGCTTCGGACAACGGCAAGGCAATGAATCCGGTCTTTCACGATGCGATCGCGCGCACCCAGAGTCGTTCCGAGAAAGTCACTGATCCCTGGACGGCGCAACCCGGCCTTCCCGACATCTACATCGCGATGGGCCAGACCGCCGAGAACGTAGCGGAATACGAGAACGTCTCTCGTGAGGAGATGGACGAGTTCGCCGTACGAAGCCAAGAGCTCGCCGTTGCCCACCAGAACAACGGCTTCTTCGAACGCGAGATCATCCCGGTCACGCTGCCCGACGGCACCTACGTGAACAAGGACGACGGTCCTCGCGCCGGCACCACCTTGGAGAAACTCGCGTCGCTCCAGCCAGTCTTTCGTGAAGGCGGCACGATCACCGCGGGCAACGCATGTCCGCTCAACGATGGCGCCGCGGCGGTCGTGGTGATGAGCGACACCCGGGCCAAGGAACTCGGTCTCACGCCCCTCGCGCGCATCGTCTCGAGCGGGGTCAGCGGTCTCAATCCCGAGATCATGGGCCTCGGTCCGATCGAGGCGTGCCATCAAGCACTGGCTCGCGCGGGCATGACCATGAAGGACATCGACCTCGTAGAGATCAACGAGGCCTTCGCCGCTCAGGTCATTCCGAGCGCGAAGCACCTGGAGATTCCACTCGAGAAACTGAACATCCGCGGCGGGGCGATCGCCCTGGGTCACCCCTTTGGCATGACCGGCGCTCGCATCATGACCACGTTGCTCAACTCGCTCGAGGACGCGGACAAGCGCTTTGGCATTGAGTCAATGTGCGTGGGCGGCGGTCAAGGCATGGCCATGATCGTCGAACGCCTGGTCTAGCGAAGGATCAGGCCTTCGTACCGGTCAGTCGCGCGGTGGGGTCATTCACGTATTGTTCGTGTTCCTCGTCACTGACGCTCTTCGCCTCGTCGGGCAACAGCACGGGAATTGAGTCACGAACTTCGTAGGCGACTCGACGTCGCGAGTTGTAGAGGATGTTCGCGTCACTCAAGTACAGCAGTGGACCATGGTCGACCGGGTCCTCCAGCAAGTCCAGGAGAAAGTTTTCCAGCGCCACGTCAGACTCCCTCGAACATTTGGAGGACCTCGCGCACGTGCTGGGCGCAGAGCTCGGCGTTCGCCGCTTCCACGTTAAGGCGCAGCAGTGGCTCGGTATTCGAAGGTCGCAGATTGAACCACCAGTCGCCGTAGTCCGCGGTGAGGCCGTCGAGCTCGTCCACCTTGACCCCGGCCTTCACGAGCGACGCGCTAATCACGGCCACGGTCGCGTGCGGATCATCCACCTTCGAGTTGATCTCGCCCGAGTCGGCGTAGCGCTCGAGAGGACCAACGAGTTGCGAAAGGCTCTGGCCCGTGACGCTCATGAGTTCGAGAACGATCATCGCGGTGATGATGCCCGAATCCGCCCGGTAGTTGTCGCGGTAGTAATAGTGACCAGAGTGCTCGCCGCCGAAGACGGCGTTGGTGTCGGCCATCACCTTCTTGATGAAACTGTGGCCCACTCGGGTGCGCACCGGCACGCCACCGTTCTCCAGGATCACTTCGGGCACCGACTTCGAGCAGATCAAGTTGTAGAGGATGGTCGCACCAGGATTCTTCGCGAGCAACGCCTTGGCGACGAGCGCGGTGGTCGTCGAACCGCTCACGGACTGTCCCTTCTCGTCGATCAGAAAGACCCGGTCCGCGTCACCGTCGAAGGCCAACCCGACGTCGGCGCCCTTTTCGAGCATCCGACGCTCGAGGTCGACCAGGTTGGCGGGATTAAGCGGATCGGCGGGGTGGTTGGGGAAGGTCCCGTCGAGCTCTTCAAAAAGGATCTCGACCCAGAAAGGCAACCCGGCGAAGACCTTGGGCACGACAAAACCGCCCATGCCGTTGGCGGTATCGCAGATGATCTTGAGCGCGCGCAACTTCGAGAGATCGACGAACGAATGCACGTGCGAGACCCATTCGTCCATCAGGTTGCGCGAGGTCAGGGGCGCCAGGTCTCCCGAGGCGGGCTGTTCGAGGAACTTGTTCGTCAACTCCTCGATCTGGGCGAGCCCGGTCTCCACGCCCACTGGTTTGGCCCCCGCGAGACAGAGTTTGATGCCGTTGTACTGGGCGGGGTTGTGCGAGGCGGTGAACATCGCGCCGGGCGCGTCGAGGTGGCCGGTCGCGAAGTAGATGAAGTCGGTAGACGCGAGGCCGAGGTCGGTGACTGGGGTGCCCACTGCGCGCGCGCCTTCGGCGAAGGCTTCGCTGAGTGCGCGACCCGAAGGGCGCATGTCGCGCGCCATGAGGATCTCGGGAGCGCCCGTGAAGGTCGCGAAGGCCGAACCCACCGCGCGTGCGACGTCCTCGTTGAGTTGGTCCGGGTAGGTCCCGCGCACGTCGTACGCCTTAAAGATTGCGCTGGTATCCACGACTTCCTACTCTACTGGCGTAACTTTCGACGCCTTCGAAGCACGATCCAGAGTGTGACAAAGCCACCAAACACTGCCAGGTCGGTGACGACGTTGCCAAGTTCGAGAGCGGGCGTCGAACCGTAGACGAGCGTCACGTCCTTCGAGGTGGGTACGACGACCATCATGTTAGGACTAACCCGGTAGGGTCCACTCGCGCCCGTCGCGTGCCAGCGCGGGAAGTAGGAGATTTTCACTTCGACCGGTACGCCCACGCGGCTGACGTGAAACGAGATCGACTGGGCCCCGACGTGCACGTGGGTGACCTTCACCTTTGGTAGCGGCGCGCTCGCCTTGAGGACCTTGACGCTCGAGGCCTTGGGCCAAAGCAAAGGTCCGCTGCTCGCAGCTAGGACGTTCCAATCCTTCGGGTGGAGCCACCACGTGACGTTCGCCTTGAGCCACCCCACTCGGCTCGTCGTGTTCGCCACCACGTTGGGCAGCGACGTCAAGGGTTCGACCATGGGGCTGTCGCTTATTTTGTAGATGTACCACTTGACCCCGGGACTGGGCCAGGTCTTGGTGGTCGCGACGAGAGTGAGCGCGGGGTCGCTCGAGGCTTCGGCGATCGCGTTGGACGAGAAGGCGATGTAGTACTTCACTCCGAGCATCTGGAGGTGCTCGACCCCCTCGACGACGTTGAGCGATCCGTAGTGCAGATTCGCCTGGGCGTCACTCGGCGCCGTGCTGAGCTCGGCCTGATTGAGAAAGTGGTAGGGCGTCGTCGCCGAGGACTCGAAGAGCAGACCTTCCATCGAGTCCACGCAGTTGTTCGTCCAGTAAGGCAGCAGCATCAACGCCTCGGGGGTACCGAAACGCTGCTCGCTCGAGCTGTACTCCCACATTGCACGTCCGCACCCGTAGCGCTTGGCGACTCCTTCAATCGTGGTAATCAGGTCGTGGTACTCGGGCCAGCCACTCTGGGCCTGGTAACCCGAGTAGTTGGTGTTCGCCCACACCGCGACCTGATTGCCCGTGGTGTTCATAGAGAGCGCCGAAGCCGCGGCGGGGATGAGCCCAGGCACCGTCGACGCGAATCCGAGTACCGCCATCACTACCGTCGCGTTGATCGTGCGGCGCAACTTGCGCTCCTCGTGTTCGTCAAATGCTTCGTAGTGAGCGTCTTGAAGCGCGTGAGAGTCCTCTCGCTCGGCCGTGCCAACAAAGGTCGATTCGTCGGTTCGTCGTGGCTCGCCGCTCGAGTCCTCGTCGAGCAGTGCCGCTGGAGGTCCATTCTTCCTGTGTTTCGCCCAGCGCGACAAGGGGTAGGCGAAGAGCCAACCGGCGAGGAGATGAATGGAGATGAACCAGAAGGGGACGAGTCGTTCGTTCCATATCACGCTCTGGGGCTCGTAGACGAAGGCGAGCAACGACAGAGCGACGAGCGTCGCGAGCACCATGCCGAGTCGGTCTCGAACGGCGAACGCCACGACGACGCCGACGGCAGCGAGGGTGATGACCCAGCGATCCCCGCCGTGCCCACCCGCCGAGCTGAACCACCCGAGCGTGGTGAAGATATCGTGCAAGGTGTTCACCGGAACGTTCGAGTAACCGAGTGAGTCGGTGTAACGCTGAGTCGTAAGAAAAGGTGCGAGCCACCAGGCTGAGAGCGCGAGCGACAACAGACCCGCGCCAGCGGCGAATCGGAGTGGTCGCGCGTAATCGCCGCGCTCGGTGATCTCTTTGTCGGGATCTCCAATGCCGCGCCGCGCGAGCAGCTCGAAGACCACGAGGACAACCAC
>Ga0182012_10000809_pt1 | contig 34144 bp, 33 predicted proteins | sample 612S2SmetaG_FD_120486 | JGI IMG/M metagenome (GOLD analysis project Ga0182012, IMG submission 120486) | Permafrost microbial communities from Stordalen Mire, Sweden - 612S2S metaG | ecosystem: Environmental > Terrestrial > Soil > Wetlands > Permafrost | place: Sweden: Stordalen | collected...
AGCGGATCCTCGGATTGCCTTTGTTTCAGCGATAAGGCAAGAACAGGTCGGTTGTAAAGTAACGCTCCATGCGATCTGGAAACACCGTTACCACGACACTATCTTTCCCCAGTTTTCGACTGATTTCCAGCGCCGCCTCAAAGTTCAGTCCCGAACTCGGTCCCACGGGATAACCGAGTCGCCCTAACTCGCGCGCGGTCGCCAGCGCGTCATGATCTTCGACCTCAATCGTCGCCAATCGAGGCAGCCGGCCATGACGAAAGATTGTCGACACGCTGTCAACAACACCCGGAATCTTGCAGCTAAAACTACAGCACTCAATTTCTCCTTTAAACGTGATCGGTTTCGCCAGCACAGCCACGGGTGCGCAACCCGCATCGGCCAATCCCTCATAGAGGCCAACGAGAGTACCTCCAGTCCCCACTCACTACCGCATCTACCGTCTTTGCAGGCAGTTGCTCTAGAATCTCCCGCGCAGTGCCCATTCTGTGGGCCATCGCATTATCTTCGTTCGTGAATTGCTTCGGCAAGAATACTTTCATCTCTCGCGCTAACCGTTCCGTTTCTTGAATCGCGGCGTGAATTCCGCCTTCGGGAGGTGTGAGCCGAATCTCACCGCCAAATGCTTTTATCATCAAGGTGCGCTCGTTCGAAACACCTTCCGGCATCACAGCGATGAAGCGCACACCCAACTGAGCGCAGACGAGCGCCATAGCAATGCTGGTTGAACCGCTCGACGCTTCAATCACAGTTGTTCCCTTGTCGATGAAACCTTCGCGCCATGCCTTCTCCAAAATGAAGCGCGCGATCCGGTCCTTAGTCGAACCACTCGGGTTCAAGAACTCCAGTTTGGCCCAGATTATAGGTTCGCCGCTGCGAAGTTGAACTGGCACCAAGGGCGTAGTGGCGGGCCGGTAAGGAATATTTCGTTGAGTCACGTAGGTCTCTATCTAGTCTTGCGCGCCACAATCTCAGCTACCGGCTTACGATGAGCCGGATCGCGCGAGGGCCCCTCATAATCGTGCAAAATCTCCCATCCTTCGAAGAAGCGTCGCAGTTCTCCAGCGGATGCCCGCTTAACACTCAGTTCGTCACCTGCGTCCGGCGTGTGCGCGATCGCCAAGACCAGACCTCCCTGCCGAACAGCCTCCTTAACTCTCGTAAAAAGGTCACGTTGCAGATAGAAAGCAATCACCGCTAAATCGAACGTTTCCGGAGATAGATTGAAGCTGGGTGAAGTGAGATCAGCCACCTCGGTTTGCACTTGCAAGCCTCGCTCAATCGAACGCTCCCGCAAAAGCGCGATCGCACTCCGCGACCCATCCACGGCCGTTACCACCCACCCTTTCTCGGCCATATACAACGCATTGCGCCCCGCCCCGCACGCCAAGTCAACCGCTTTGCCTGGGGATAGCTCAGCCAATGTCTCCAACAATAAAATTGTCGGCGCATCCTCTTTCATGCACTCGCCGCGCCGATACCGCTCTTCCCAACCAGCGATCTCCATTTGGTGACTAACTCAAGTTCCTTACTGCCGCGTTAATCAACATCCTAGTATCCGCATAGGGATCTTTATCGCTTTCAGATTCCATTGAGAAGTATCCTCGGTAATCCGCCTTTTTAGCAATTGCAAATATGCGGTCTACATCTACGCGAAAAGGTTTCCCGTCGGAGAACTCCACGTCTTTCACATGGCTAATGTTGAACGCAAGTTTGAAAAGTGCAGTCAAAGATCGAGCATTGTAATCCTCATCGCTGTGAATCAACATGGAATTACAAAAATCGGGAAGAGCTCTGAGATAGGGGGTGCCAGCTGCGTCGATCACCTTGACGATGCGTTCCGGGTCTTCTGACCCGGGATCGTCATTTTCCAGATTGATCACAATGCCCTTTGATTCGCCATAGCTAGCAAGCGATCTAAGCCCGTCTACCGCACATGCAATCGCGGCTGGATCTTTTCCCGCCGGACAATGCACTCTGATGCTAGGGGAGCCGAGAATCACCGCGGCATCCACCCACTGTCGATATGTCGTAAGCGCCTTGTCTCTCTGTTCCGCCGTTCCACACAGTTTCACCGGCACATCGCACGGAATATTCACTACCCCAAGACCCGCCTTCTTGAAGGTTGCTGCAAGCTCCGAGACATAATCAGCTTCTACCGACTCGAAATGCGGGCTCCACGGTTCAATTCCAAATACATTGAATTTCTCCACAATGGTCGCCGCAAACTCCTGCAATGTCAACTTTCCTGGCCCGGACTTATGCGGCGCACGAATAAAATCTCGGAACGGATATGTGGAGACTGACAGTCGATGGCGCACATCTTTGGGAACTTTCACAACGGGAAGCAGCAAAGGTGTTCCGAGAAAAGCGCGTCGGGAAAGTAAACACTTCACAAGTTCAGAGTATTACGACGGGAACTTGCCAGACTCTTGCGGTGTCTTTCTCATTGAACGGAGACCGCGAATGTTCGAACAGACATTCATTGAATTCAAGGGAAACAAGAATCGCTACACAGTCTTACTTTCACTTTTAATCCAACTAACTGCCCTGACCGCGCTGATCTTAGTGCCTTTAATTTATACGCAGGTGTTACCCAAGGCACAACTCAAAAGTATATTTGCCACACCCACACCCCCTCCGCCGACAGTTCCGAAACCTCAAGAACCTATGGCTGGTAGCATCGCGCGCAAGGTGTTCACCATGGACGCCATCACTCGCCAATTCCAGGTTTCTACCAAGGTGGAGACTCCCGATACTACGGCAGCCCCTGTCATTGGAGATGTCACTATTCCGAGTGACCCTGATTCAACCGGTATGCCACTCGGCATCGTTCCGGCGAAGCCTCTAGAAACCCCGCCAACTCCATCAAAGAATACCGACGCCAAGCCGGTGCACATAACAAGCATGGAATCATCTCAACTCATACGTAAGGTTCAACCAACGTATCCCGAAATCGCCCGCAGCACTCATATCCAGGGCACGGTGGAGTTCACCGCCACTATCAGTAAAACCGGCAGCATTGAACATCTTCAATTCGTGCGAGGTCATCCTATGCTCGTCAAAGCTGCGGAAGACGCTATTCTTCAATGGAAATACAAACCTACTCTGTTGAATGGCGAGCCGGTTGAAGTAATCACGGATATTATTGTAAACTTCACGCTGAGTCAATAAACAAGACTTTGAACGGTGGTATCCTTCCTTGGGTCCCAGACGAATGGGATCACATTGAGGAGATTTTGTAAATGCGTTCACTGAGTAAGTATTTGTTATCAATTAGCGTTATGAGTTTCGCCATTACTTGCTGGGCCGACGAACCGGGATTTCAAAATGGTTGTGCTGCGCTGCCCAACCAGGCTGCTCTCAAAGCTGCCCTGTTCTCGGCTACAGCAACCGAAACCAGCGGGCTCAATAACCAAATGTGGGCAACCATTGTCGACCGCGATGGCGTCGTTTGTGCTGTCGCCTTTAGCGGTGTTAACCGCGGCGCACAGTGGCCTGGAAGCCGCGTAATCTCGGCGCAGAAAGCCAACACCGCCAATGCATTCAGCCTTGACGCGACCTCATCAAGCGCTGGATCTGGCCAGCCCTCAGGATTGGCGCTCTCTACCGCTAATCTATATTCAGCGACTCAACCCGGCGGTAGCCTCTTCGGCTTGCAAGCAAGCAATCCTGTGAATGCCTTTGTGGCTTATGCCGGCCCTTCCGCGCTCTATGGAACTTCGGCCGATCCGATGGTGGGCCAGAAGATTGGCGGAGTAAATGTTTTTGGTGGCGGTCTGGCTCTCTATGACAAGAATCACAACGTAGTCGGCGCAGTCGGTGTAAGTGGCGATACGTCTTGTGCCGATCACAACATCGGTTGGCGCGTCCGTCACAATCTAGGTTTCGATCACATGGCCGCAAGTGGCTCTTTGCCTACAGTAGGCGGCGTCTCGGGTGACCCTACTCGTCCCGACAACATCATCTTTGACATAACTCCCAATCCCAGCGGTGGCACAGGTATTAGCGCGGGTGGCTTTGGACATCCCACCTGCATTAACACCTCGGGTAGCAGCACACTCCCAGTTGTCATCCCTTAACCGTCAAAGGGCCTGCCCACGTAGCAGGCCCCTTCGTTCTCGTATATGATGTTGCCCATGAGTAGATTCGCAGCATTGCTTTTAACCGCCGCTCTAATGTCCAGCGCGGCTGAGCTTTCCACCAAGAAAGCGCTGAATTTGGCTACCGTCAAAGCCATGGTAGCTGCGGCCGAGGCGGAAGAGCAGAAGCGCAATGTCCAGGTCACGATTTGCATTGTGGATGAAAGCGGTAATCTCCTTTTCCTACAAAAGGCGGACGGAGCTGGCTTAAACACTATTCTTTTTGCGCAAAAGAAAGCTCGCCATGCAGCTTACTTTAGAAGCCCTTCCAAGAACGCCTCCGACTCTCTCAAGAGCGGCAATATGGCTCAGTTAGCTTTGCCTGAATCGTTCCCAGTGCAAGGCGGCTTACCAATCAAGGTGGATGGTCAAACCATTGGAGCGATCGCCTGCAGTGGCGCCGCCTCCGAAGTTGACGAAGCTATCAGCCAAGCCGCTATCGATGCCGTTATCCCCAAGTAGCTCTATGCCCACTGAGAAGCAATTCAAAAATCTAGATACTCTAGGATACGTCGTACTCGAACGCTTCCTATCGCCGCAACTCCTGAACCAAGTGCAAGATCGCGTCGAAGAGCTTTACAGCATAGAGGGTGAGAATGCTGGCTCCGAATTCCGCAAAGAACCAGGCGCTCGTCGTCTGGCAAACTTAGCTGATAAGGGCGCAATCTTTGAAACGCTGGTCGCTATCCCTGAAGTCTTGCAGTTAGTTGAGTACGTCCTCGGGCCAAATTTCAAACTCAGTAGTTTCAACGCTCGCTCTACTGATCCGCATTGCACTGAAGCGCAACCACTGCATTGTGACGCCGGAGCCTTGCCCGACGAGCGTGGCTACTCGGTGTGCAATACGATCTGGCTGCTGGATGAATTCACTCCTCAGAATGGCGCAACGCGGGTGATCCCAGGCTCACACACTTGGAAGCAACTGCCACAACATGTGCTAGCCGAGCCTGCGGCGAAACACCCGCAGGAAGTTTTACTTTTGGCCCCAGCGGGCAGCGTAGTTGTGATGAATACCCACGCTTGGCACGGAGGTACCGCCAACAATACCGCCAATCACCGGCGTGCTCTCCACATCTTTTACTGCCGTGCCGACTTGCCTCAGCAGCAATATCAAAAGAAGCTGCTGCGCCCATCCACCCAAGCACATTTGACTCCCGAATTACGCCATTTGCTTGCACTCGACGATCCCCTGAATGACCAGCTCAGCGCTGCCAATTCTGGCGCTAGTGGATTCTTGAAGTAATCGCGTCAGTGGCAAACTGGTTGAGACATATGAAATATCGAACTCTGGGCAAAACCGGATTCAACGTTTCGGAAGTAAGTTTTGGAGCGTGGGCCATTGGAGGTTCGTGGGGCGAAGTCCAAGACAAAGACTCTCTGGCCGCTCTACACAAAGCGATCGATTGTGGCGTGAATTTCATCGACACGGCAGACGTCTATGGAATGGGCCGCAGCGAGCGCCTAATTTCACAATTACTACGTGAACGTGAGGAGCATATCGTTGTTGCTACAAAAGCGGGGCGCCGCTTACCTAGCCAGACTGTCGAAGGCTATTCGCGAGAGAATCTCGCTGCCTGGATTGACGATAGCCTCAAAAACCTAGCCACCGACTGTCTCGATCTCGTCCAGTTGCACTGTCCACCCACCTCTCTCTATTACAAGCCCGAAGTGTTTGGCTATCTCGATGACTTAGTGACCGCCGGCAAGATCCGCCACTATGGTGTGAGTGTTGAACGAGTAGAAGAGGGCTTAAAAGCCATCGAATTTCCAAACGTAAAGACAGTGCAAATTATCTTCAATTGTTTCCGCTTGCGTCCGGCCGAACTATTCTTCGAACAGGCAAAGAAAAAGCAAATTGGCATCTTAGCTCGCGTGCCCTTGGCCAGCGGCTTATTAACGGGCAAGTTTAGTAAATCTTCGCAATTTTCCAAAGACGACCACCGCTTATTCAACCGTCACGGCGAAGCGTTTGACGTGGGCGAGACATTTTCCGGGGTAAACTATGGCGTTGCGTTGGACGCTGTAGAAGACATCCGCAAGCTGGTTCCGCCAAACATGACTATGACTCAGTTCGCTCTCCGTTGGATTCTCATGTTCGAAGCAGTCACGTGCGCCATCCCAGGCGGCAAAACTCCAGAGCAAATCATAGATAATTGTGCCGCTTCAGACCTCCCTCCATTCAGCGACGAAACCATGAAGCAGGTTGCCGCCATCTACCGCGAAAAGATTGCGCCACTCGTGCACCATCGCTGGTAACAAGGAAACAATGATACGAATTCGCGAGGACTTAACACCCGCCGCACTTGAGAAGAAGGTAAAAGCATTATTCGACACCTCCGCTCAGAAAATCAAGTCACTAAATGCTTCTTGGAAACCTGAACACGGTGCGCCTGTCTTCACAATGGGCGGCAAATATACTAGTCGAGGTTGGACTGAGTGGACCCAAGGCTTTCAATTTGGCGCAGAAATACTTCAATTCGATGCAACCGGCGACAAAGAATTTCTAACGGCAGGCCGCGCACATACTCTGGCATACATGGCGTCGCACGTCTCCCACATCGGAGTCCACGACCATGGCTTCAACAACGTCAGCACCTATGGCAATCTCTTGCGGCTCATGAACGAAGGGAGGATTGTCGAAAACTCTGGGGAGCGCAATTTCTACGAGCTCGCTCTGAAAGTCTCCGGGGCAGTCCAGGCCTCCCGCTGGTCGAACATTTCTGTAGGCGGCGGCTATATTTATTCCTTCAACGGCCCACACTCCCTTTTTGTCGATACCATCCGATCATTGCGGGCTCTAGCAATCAGTCACTTATTGGGCCACACACTAATGGGTGAAAACGATCAACGCTATTCGCTCATGGACCGTCTCTTGCAGCATGCTGAAGCGACTGCGCGATATTCGATCTACTACGGCGAAGGACGCGACTTTTACGATGTTCGAGGTCGCACCGCTCACGAGAGCATTTTCAATACGAACGATGGCAACTACCGCTGCCCGAATTCACAACAAGGTTACTCACCGTTCAGCACTTGGACACGCGGCTTAGCCTGGGCCATGTGCGGCTTCGCGGAGCAGTTGGAATTTCTCGACGATCCGCCTCCCAGTCTGTTGAAAGCCGCGGAAGCAACCTGCGACTTCTATATCGAAAACACCCCCACTGATGGAATCCCCTACTGGGATACTGGCGCCCCACAACTGCATCGCCTCGGAGACTGGGCCGGAAAACCTGCCGATCCTTTCAATCCGCTTGAGCCAGTAGATAGCTCAGCAGCCGCCATCGCCGCCCAAGGCTTGCTGCGCTTGGGCCGGCACTTTGAGAAGCCAAAATATTTCCAGGCAGGGTTAACCATAGCCGACACCCTGTTCGCCCAACCATACCTCAGCACGGACACCACGCACCAAGGGCTGATTCTTCACGCTGTATATCATCGTCCAAACGGTTGGGATCGCGCTCCCGCTTCCGATGGTGTGCCGCGCGGCGAATCCTGCATGTGGGGTGATTATCATGCGCGCGAACTAGCACTCTACCTCCTGCGTGAAATGGAACAGAAACCATACCTGACTTTTTGGAGCAATCGCAAATGATTATTGCCGATCTCGCAGAGATACCCGGACGTAACTATCCAGCCCGCCGCAAGACTCAGAATCTAGTGGGAGGCGCCAGCCCCATTCAAGCCAGTAACTTCAGCCTCGGCCACGTAACGCTTGAGCCCAACGGAGGTCAGGTTCCTTGGCACAACCAAGAACAGGAAGAGATCTACTTTATCGTCGAAGGAAGCGGAGAAATGTGTCTGGGTGAGGAGCGGCGCGAAATCGCAGCTGGACAAGCAGTTTATATTCCTCACGGTGTTTTCCACCAACTCACGAACACTGGCGCGACTCCTATGCGCATGATCTATTGCTATGGTCCGGCGGGAGACGTTGCCCACTGGCGACAGGAATTAGATGGCACATTGCCGCGAGCCGGTAAAGAAGCACCTCCGCTACCATCCGGTTCTACACCACAATTCACGGAGAAACCATGAGCACTACCCTAGCCCACCCTGTCGGAATTATCATGAACGGCGTCACCGGGCGAATGGGATTGAATCAACATCTTCGCCGATCCATTTACGCGATCATGCGGCAAGGTGGCGTGAAGCTGAATGACACCGAAACCATCATGCCCCGCCTGCTGCTTGTTGGCCGCAACGCCGCTAAGCTCGAAGCGATTTCTAAAGAGTTCGGCGGACTGCCCTTCAGCACAGACCTCGATAGCACACTGTGTGATAAAAGCTATTCGATTTACTTTGATTCTCAGACGACTGACCGTCGAGCGCAAGCAGTGAAGAAAGCCATTGCAGCCGGTAAACACATCTATTGCGAGAAACCAATTGCTGAAAATGTAAGCACCGCCTTAGAGCTTTACCAACTGGCGCAGGCTGCGGGAGTTAAACACGGTGTGGTGCAAGACAAGCTTTGGCTTCCCGGCATCATCAAGCTGAAGATGCTACGCGATCTCGGATTCTTCGGCAAGATTCTCTCGGTCCGAGGAGAGTTCGGCTACTGGGTCTTCGAGGGCGACACTGTACCTGCGCAAAGGCCTTCTTGGAATTATCGAAAAGAAGACGGTGGCGGCATCATAATCGATATGTTGTGCCACTGGCGCTACATCCTCGACGATGTATTCGGCGCTGTGAAGGCAGTCTCTTGCAAAGGTGCAACTCACATTCCAGAACGTTGCGACGAGAATGGCAGACCCTACATGTGCACTGCGGACGACTCAGCATACGCCACTTTTGAACTGGAAGGAGGAATTATCGCTCACTTCAATTCATCATGGTGCGTGCGTGTAAGGCGCGACGATCTCCTCACTCTACAAGTCGATGGCACCAAGGGATCTGCCGTCGCAGGTCTGCGAGATTGTTGTATTCAGCCTTACGGCGCAACTCCCCGACCGACTTGGAACCCCGATATACCGAACCCACTCAACTTCTACGATGGCTGGCAGAAAGTGCCGGAACAAGACACTTTCGACAACGCGTTTAAGCGCCAATGGGAGTTGTTCTTGAAACACGTCGTCACTGATGCGCCGTTCCGCTGGAATCTGCTCGAAGCCGCCAAGGGAGTTCAACTCGCCGAAGCTGGCATCGAGTCATGGAAGAAACGCGCCTGGGTTGATATCGGCGAACTAATCGGCAGCACCAAATAGTCTCGTCACTTTTTCTGCAAGCTATCAAGGTACGCTGGCCATGCCGCACGCGCACCATCCGCATAATCCTTCAGCTTGCTGTAGTTATTTTCCCAGGTGGTGTACATCACGCCGCGAATTCCCGGAATGCCAGCAGCGTCGTGCAATTCCTGCCGCGCCTCCGCGTTTGCATCTGGTTTCTCGTAAAAGCCAGCGATCATCTGATCGTGATGGATCGGTTGTTCTGGGTCTAGACCGGAAAAGAAGGTGAGCGATTCCTTCAGCCTTCCCAAATTCCAATTCATGATAGAGACTTCTGGAGGAAGCCCTTTCCAAGATCCCTCCCAATTCGACTCCACTTGATAGAAAGTTCCCCCATGCGCATTGTGATACTTGTCAAACATATCGTTCCAAACCCAGACAGAGTTTTCGGACAGGGCTTCATGATAAATCCCATAGGTTTTCCGAAAGTTCCAGGCGAGTAGTTCACCTGCGCTCATATTCATTGCTCGACACCCGGCGCATGAGTTACCTTGGCGCATCTCGTCGTAATAAAGCAAAACGTCTGAACCGCTAGGCACAACTTTCTTAATTTCATTTGCGTTTTTTGCAAGCCATCGAAATGTGCCCGGCTCGGTGAGACACATCCCCACCTGATTGCTAAATGTCATAGGAGTAATGGCGTAATAATCAGCGGCAACAATTTGCCCTGGCTTCAGTTGCGTCGTACTTGGCAAAGTAAATGGCGGCGGCCAATGGAAAATGTTGTGAAAGCTCGGCCGGTGCGGCGCCATATCCGGATCAATCGGCTCGTTATAGTCACTACCCGCCGTATAAACTTTCGAAGGATCTTGCGGATCGTACAGTTTAAACGGCGCTCCTTGCCGGTGAGTGACCCAGACTAAGTCCGTTTCCTCTAACTTAATGTCATCAAGTTCGATAGTGCCCCTAGCGCCGCCCCAGACTCCCGCATAGATCCTGAGTGTCGTACTGGAACCGCTATTAAACAAGTAATCGCTCTCTACCCAGTTCTTCGCTTCCTTCAGGTACACTTCCAGGCGTTTCACATCCGGGCTGGTCGGGTCCATTACCAGCACCATAGGACCTCCGAGTTGGGGACCTACCGCCTTATAAGCGAACGACAAATGATACTGTCTCCAAGGTTGGACCGAAAAAGTTTGAGTGATGCGCGCGTTCCCAGGAGGGTCCACAATCGCGAGTGCCGAGTGTCCGCCGTGTGCGTCGGGAGTGATCTCAAGATTGGGGTCTCCCATCTCAAACCATCCAGTCTTACCAGACTCGAAGTCGCCATTTACCAGACCAGGAAAACTATTTTTCAACTGAAGGCTTTTACCGTCTGCGGTAACTTGGAACTGCGCGCCCACCACGCGCTGTGCTTCTCCCCAGTTCGGATTTACCGCTAATACATCGTTAGACCAGCCGTAGGGTGCTGCCTCAGCGACGGTCTTTAGATGTCGGTGTTTCGCATATTTGAGAACTTCCTTCAGGCGATCTTCGTTATCGGGATCCCAATCTTTGTTCCCCATCATGAACCAACTGCTATCCCAAAAGAGCGCCCCTGTATATCCGGCCGCAACTGCCTTGTCAATCAACTCTTTACTCTCACGAACTCTGTCGTCCGAGTTAATGAACGAAGCGTGTTGGTACCAAAGCTCGAGTTTCGGGGGCTCCGACGCTACCAGAAGGGACTGGGCCGCAAAACCCACAGCCATAAGGCAAACGCCGACAGATAGTAAACAAACTAGTTTGAAATTCATTTTTGCCGCAGGCGAAACAAAGGAGAAGCTTGCCAAATAACCCACCTGATCAGCTTCCAGCTTACGGCATTTTAGAAATTCAAACCACAACCCTACATCATCGCGGTCGGAGGTGCAGGTTCATCCGGACTCCCAGCCGCACCCAGCGGCCAGCGAATCATCAAGTATCCCAGCAGCAACATCACGGCTACCCCAAACACATACGAAGGCTCGTTGAAAATCTTCAAATGCTTGAGTATATTCTGCGGAAGAAATTGCATGCCCGCCCAGACCAAACCCAAAATCGCCTCACCCGCAATTAGTCCCGACGCCGTCAATACTCCTGCATTCTCGACCCGCGCACGTTGCGCTTCGTTGTATCCGCGCCGTTGAGCCAAGGCGTCTCCCAACCACCGGAACAAACCTCCAATGAAAATTGCAGCCGTTGTTTCAAACGGCAAATACATGCCCACTGCCACCAGCATGGGGCTCTTAACATTCATCGCAATGAACGCGAAGCCCATCAAAATACCAACCAGCACTAGCGGCCAAGGCATGTCACCTCCCACAATCCCTTGCGCCAGCAAGGCCATTAAGCCTGCTTGTGGCGCGGGAAGCTGCCGGTCGCCAAATCCTGTCCCGCCCGTCTTAATGTTGCCCTCATATAACAACAGCAACGGAAAGTACATCACCAAACTCGCCACCACTACCGCCAACAACTCCGCAATCTGAATATTGCGCGGTGTGCCGCCCAAAATATACCCAACCTTGAAATCCTGCAACAGCTCCCCTGCCACTGCCGAAGACACACAGACCACCGTGGCCACGCCCAACACTGCTGCTACTCCACCAATCCCCGAAACGCCCAGCGACACCATCAAGAGCGCCGCAATAATCAACGTCGAAAGCGTCAGCCCAGATACCGGGTTATTCGACGAACCAATCAATCCACACAGGCTTCCCGAAACCGTTGCAAAAAAAAAGCCCAAAACTAGCATCACGGCCGCCGCAACAATTCCGCCCACTACCTGCCCGGAAAAGTAAATATACAAAGCGATCATCAACCCGAACACCACGCCAATCAAACTCAGTACTACTTTCGTACTCATGTAGCGTTCGGTTCGGATCAGCGTCGACTTCGTTTCGCTCGATTGCTTAGCTTCACTAATCGTGCGCCGAATACCCACCGCCAAGCTCGTACGCATCCGGAACAAAGTATAACCCGCGCCAACCAACATGCTGCCAACGGCAATTGGTCTAACGATGTATCTCCAAACTGCCGCCGCAAGCGAACCCCACGCGTCTGCCTTAGCGTCCGCCGGCAAGAAAGCGTGCAGCTGTGGACCCATAAAATAAATCAACAATGGCACTAGAAATCCCCACGCCAAAACACCCCCTGAAAACTGCAGCGCCGCCAAACGTGGACCAATCACATAACCAACTCCGAAGTAGGCAGGGCTGATGCTCGGTGCTGAGAAACTGCTCACACCGCCAGTTGGCAGAATGTTCGTCGATCCGGCGCCGCCCAACCGCACTCGACTGGTTCCCAATTGGCCAATCCTTACCGGAAAATCGGCGTCGGCCGCAAACAATTGCAAGCGGCCCAAAAGAAAAATGATTCCGCCAATCGCAATATTCCAGAACAAAAATCTTGCCGCCTCCGCGCCGCGCTGTCCAGCCTTGTGAATCTCCGACGCAGCCACCGATTCCGGAAAAGGTAATTCGGGATCCTCAACCATCACCCGCCGAACCAGCGAAATGAACAATACGCCCAACACGCTGCCCACCAAAATCAATACCGTCGTCTTCCAGTACGCGTCCACAAAACCGAATGAATTCCAAGTGTGGGCAATTAAAAATGCTGGAATCGTAAAGATGGCGCCTGACGCAACGCCTTCACCAATCGAACCACTCGTTCGCGCAATATTCTCTTCAAGCAGCGATCCTTTCCAAGCCCGCAGCACAGCCATGCTGATCACCGCCGCCGGATATGTCGCTGCTACCGTGATGCCGGCTCGCAGTCCGAGGTAAGCATTCGCTGCTCCCAAAACCACCGTCATGCAAAGTCCAAGAGTAATCGCGCGTGCCGTTAGCTCACGCATCTCCACGTGCTCCGGTACGAACGGCTTAAAAGGCTGGGCCTTGGTGCTCATATTTGTGTTGCTATTGTACGAATATTTCTTTTCTACCGAAACAGTTCCAGTACTTTTTCACTTTCCAGCTATAACCTCTAGACTTTCGTTGTAAACCATCTTCCGCTACTCTCGTTTAGTGCGTGAGCTTGTTGAATTTTGCTAGGTTCCCACGCTTACGGAGATAATCATCGAATGAAAATTACAAAAATGATCCACGCTATTGCCTTGCTGGTTGCCACTACCCTGCCATTGGCCGCCGCGTCCATCACCACCACCTTTGCCGATAACAATAGATTCACCGGCAACATGTTCAACCTCACCACCCTGGGCAGTTCCATCACGGTAAACGGGCTAGACGTGAACGTGGATTCCGGCGCCGTTACCATCGACGTCTATATCAAGACAGGAACCTATGTTGGCTTCGATACAAATGCGGCTGCTTGGACACTGGTTTCCACCACCGTAGTTACCGGGAAAGGCGCAGGATCGCAAACGGCTGTCAACGTAACCCCGTTCACCCTGGCTGCCAACACGCTTTACGGAGTTTACGTAACCACCACCAACCCCAACGATTCCACGCCTTTCATGTATTACACAAACGGCAGTAATACTTATTCAAACTCCAACCTGACTCTATCTACTGGTGAAGGTTTGGGGGGTTTATTCGGATCTATCTCGGTAGAGCCTGGCCGCACCTGGGATGGCACAATCGACTACTCACTGCCAACGACGACTCTGCCCGAACCTTCGTCATTGGGTCTGCTTGCCCTCGGCGCACCGGCCTTCTTGCTCCTGCGTCGCCGCTACTTCCGCAAGTATTGATCTGTCCCGTTCAGCCAATCTTCCCGGGGTGGAGTAAACGTATCAATCGCGGTGGTGTCTTCTAGCGCCACCGCGGAATGCGGTACATGCGGCGGAATAAACAAGAATTCGCCGGCGTGTAAAACAATCTCTTTACCTTCAATTGAGAATTGCAGCGCACCGGATAAGACTTGGCTTATCTGTTCATTGTGGTGACTGTGTTCTGGCACCACGCAGCCCTTCTTCATTCCAATCCGCGCTACCATCACTTTGTCACCGACAATATACTGCCTGTCAAAGAGCGGATTGACGCTCTCCACCGGCACTTCGTCCCAACGGATATGTTGCACTGCCGCTTGTTTGGTCATTCAGCACACGATCATATCGCGAACAATCAATGACTAAGAAAATTGCGGACTGCAACCGCGCGACCGCAGACGAATGCCGCTCGCACTAGCGTGGTAACGCCAACCCGCCACAACTCAGTAATGCTTCGGCGGCGTTAAACCCTTCGCAATCTTAAGCATCTCCGACGCATCTTTCTTCAGCGCATCCGCCCGCGGATCAATCTGCTGGCAGCTCAAATCGGGTGATCGCACGCCATTCTGCTCCACATAAATAGATGTGCCAAACGAAACACTTTTTGCGCAGTGCCGCACCGGTAAAACGTTCAATGGCTCCGCCGCTTTCAGGTCTGACAGGAAGCGGTCACACATTTCTTTGGTCATCGTTATGGCTTGCTTCGCGCCGCCACGCTGTTCCACCATAAAGCGCGAACCTGTTTTTTCAAGCGTCATGGTCATCCCAGGTACATTTGTCGATCCCGAATCAATAATCTTCACCTGCGCATGCACAGGCAATACCCACATGCTAAGCAGCAGAGCAGCCAAACAGATTTTCATCACCTCTTTATTGTCCCGCATTTTTTCACAATCCCAATTCTCATGTTTGCTAAACTTCTATCGCGGCTGTTTCAGCACGGCTTCGGCGCGTCTGCAACAACACTAGTCGTTCGTAGTCCTTACGAATTTCGATTCGCCGCTCCGTTCAAGAAGGAGTTCCTCCCATGAAACCTCAACATGCAGTTGACACGAAAGACCTCCAGCAGCAGATCACCCTCTTACAGAAGAATCTCGCCTTCGTTGGTCAAGCTTCAAACTCCGAATCGTCCGATTTGTACAAAATCATCCACAATCCTGGCTGGACAACTGTACAGGATGTGGCACTGGCCCGCCAGATTCTCGACACCATGAATCAGCAGGCCAACGCGCTAAGAGGACTGCGCGACACCCTGGAAACTCAGGTTAAGGCAGCAGCCGCAGGCGCCTAAATCTGTCCAAGCAATGACTGCAGCCACCGCGATCGTAGACTGGGTTTTATCAACTCCGCTGATAGACGGAGTGTTTTTTGGATCTTCCGATGGCGAGACGGAAGGACCGCCTATTTGCGCGGTCGCGGTGGCTGGTCAGTTGCGAGGATATGGCAAAGGACTCACTCAATCACAGGCCTTGGCATCTGCAGTCGGTGAAGTTCTTGAACTGCAGGCCGCCGCGCAACCCGACCCCACCCGGCTCATACTAGCCCCCTTTGCCGATATCGCCGCGCAAGCGTTCGATCCCAGGTGGCTTTGCCTATACAGCCCCATGCAATATCAGCGGCCGCTCTTTCCCTTCAAGCCTTTCGACCCCCTTCAACCTATCCACTGGATTCAAGGCAGATGGTCCGACACAGGCGAACGAGTCTACCTGCCCGCCTTCGCAGTCTATCTTTCCGACCAACTTGCGCCCGAAGCCCTCTGCCAAGTCACCTCCAACGGTTTGGCCGCCGGCATCTCCTATGAAGCCGCGCGCGATCACGCAGTGCTTGAACTTTATGAACGCGACGCGTTTCTTCTCTCCTGGCTTGCGCAGCTCCCTAAAACCAAAGTGGATCCACTTCAGCTTCCTCCCAGCACCGCACACATAATCGAACATCTCCAAACCCGCGGCGCCCGCACAGAGGTTTATTTGCTCGCCGAAGGTCCACCGGCGCTTGTCGCGCTCGCTGTTGGTATCGGCGATGGTATCGAATGGCCGGCTTATACGCTTGGTCTTGGCGCCGCTCAGAACTCCGGCGGTGCTATCGAAAAGGCCATTCTTGAGCTTGGCCAAACCTCGCCGTCTCTCGCTCGAATCTGGCGCCGGCAAGAAACCTCAGTCCCTGCGCGCCCACAAGACATCAAGACTCTTCGGGAACATGCCCTCTACTATTGCGATCCGAGCCACCGCAGCGAATTCCAAAGCTGGCTCGCCGCCCCGGCAGGACTTTCAAACATTAGTTCGCTGAATGTTCGAATCGCCACCGTCGATATCACTCCGTCCAATCTAATCGACAGCCCTTTTCAAGTTGTCCGCGCTCTAGGCAAAGGGCTCCAGCCGATTTATTGCGGTTATGGCTTCGAACAGGTCGCCTGCGAGCGTCTCACCAATCTGCTAAATGGCGCTTCTACCAACTCCGCGCCCTGCCCAATTTACTAAAAGGGGGCTGTCATAGCGCCCCACGCTCCCTTCGTTCGCAGCCCCAGGCCCCAGCTATCGCGTACTGACTGTACCCTTTTTGCGTTGCTCACCGCCTCTTCGGTCGCCAAACGAAAACACCGCCCACCGCTCCCTCCCAGTCTGCACTCCAAAGACGAACTCCACTAATTCCTCGCGCCAAAGGATAAACTGTTGTCCATGACTCGTCGTACCCTAGTCGGTTCGCTCGCCTTAACCGCTGCCTCTCGCGTCTTGACGGCACGCCCAGAACACACCGAATGGAAACCGCTGCTTGGCGTCCTCGGTGAATACACCCCGAACAATGTTTCTTGGACCAAAGCCCAAGGTTTCACTAACATGATCCTCAGTTCGGGTCCACGTTCCACACTGGACGCCACTACCCTCACAGACCCTCAAATCGAAGCCATAAAGACTGTTCTCAGAGAGAACCAGATGCATGTTTCCGCATTACAAGTCGGCGGCGATAGCATCAACCCTGATCTGGCACGCCGCGACCGTTCGAACAATTACTTCATTAAGGCGATTGAACTCGCCGGCAAACTCGGCATCCCCTACATTGGCACACAGTCAGGGCGTGATCGCGCCAAACCGTTTCAAAAGCAGATTGACGATATAGTGCGCGTCTACACCGAAAAATTCTTCCCCGTTTGCGAACGCGCCAAAGTGCGCATCCTCTGGGAGCCTTGGCCCGATGGCGCCAATCTGGCCACAAGCCCTGCTGGCTTTTCGGCACTCTTCAAGGGCTTCGGCGATTCCCCCTACGTTGGCTTGCAGTACGATCCATCTCACCTGGTTCGCCAATTTATGGACCCCATTCAGACCGCTCGCGATTTCGTCGACAAAATTTACGATGTGCATTTGAAGGACACAGAAATTCTCTGGCCCGTTCTTCGATCCACCGGCATTTATAACGAAAACCACGTCGATTGGTGGCGTTATCGAATCCCCGGCCTGGGCTCCATCAACTGGCGCGAGTTTTTCAGCGTGCTGCAAGATGTTGGCTACACTGGCGGGATGTCCATCGAACAAGAAGACCCGCTCTACGGCGCAGACCACAACCCCGGGCCCGATTTTTCAGACGACTTCAAAATGGGCTTCGTAATGGCAAAGCGCTATCTGGCCCAATACGTCCCCTAGGGCCCGGTAACTATCTTTTTTCACGGTCCTGTTATTGCAACCCTTACCGCTGCCGGAATATACTGACCAAGGTACGTTTTTTCAACGTTTCAACAAACACAGGGGAGTGTTTTCTCAATGTCCGAGTGCTCTATGAGTAAAAAATTTACATCTAACCTTGCACACGTTTGCAAGCTGTTCGTTTTTATCCTTTGTTTCTGCGCCGTCGGGTTGGCGCAATCTGACGTCGGAACCATCACTGGCTTCGTAAAAGATCCCTCCGGTGCCGTCGTGCCCGGGGCTAAAGTAATCATCAAAAGTGAAGCAACCAACGAAGAACATGCTGTCACCGCCGATTCACAAGGTCACTACACCGTACCGAGTTTGCTTCCCGGTAACTACTCCATGACAGCCGAAGCTCCTGGCTTCAAGCGCTTCGAAAGCAAGAATAACGTTCTCAATGCTAGTTCCACCATCGCGCTCGACGCAAATTTGTCAGTCGGTCAGAACACTGAAACCGTCGAGGTATCCGCCACTGCCGTCGCCCTACAAACCGAGTCCGGTTCCGTCCAACAACTGGTCAGTGGCAAGCAGATTCAAGATCAGGAATTAAATGGTCGCAATCCGATTTACATGGCACAAATGTTGCCAGGTGTGCGCGCTGGCGCCACCATGGGCGATTTTAATTTCAGTCTTAGCAATGGTGGCTATGCCATAAACGGCGCTCGTTCGCCCGACACGCAAATCATGGTCGACGGCGCACCTGCTCTCCGCACCCGTGGCAACGGCACGCAAATCGGCGTGGCCAACGTTGACGCCACGCAGGAAATTCAAGTGCTAACCGCCGATTATCAGGCCGAATATGGCAGCGCTTCAGGTGGACAAATTCGCATCGTCACCAAGGGTGGTGGTTCCGAATTTCACGGCAGCCTGTATGAATATTTCCGCAACTCGGCACTGAACGCCAATACCTGGGGCCGCAACCTCAGCACCACCACCAACTTTGCGTCGCCATTCCGCTACAACAACTTCGGCTTCGCCGTGGGCGGACCCGCCGAGATTCCGAAAGTTTACGACAGATTCAAGAACAAGTTGTTTTTCTTCGTAGCCGAAGATTGGATTCGCTACCGCTATACCGACACGCAAACCCAAGCTGTTCCCACCATGTTGATGCGACAGGGAAACTTTAGCGAGTTGCTTTCCCCCAATCCTTGGTACAAAGGCAGCACCGTTATCTCCGACCCAACCACGCATACGCCGTATGTTGGCAACATCATCCCGCAAGCCGCATTGAGTCCGAACGGACTCGCGATCATGAGTGCCTATCCGACACCCACCGCAGGCTATCTCCAAGGCACCCAAAATTGGATCGCTCAGGCGGCCCACCCGATCAATCAGCGCAAGGGCACCGTTAACGGCGACATCGTTCCCAATGAGAAAAATCACATTGAATGGCGTCGCACCGATTTTGCCTATTACGAATATCAACCTTTCGACCAGGGCTCCGGTCTGACAGGCAAGTTTTTCCACCGGCCTAACCAGACCAACGCTTTGGCCTGGACTTATACGATCAATCCCACGATGGTGAACGAAGCCCGTGCCACCTTGAGCATTGACGATGTGTATATTCCCGTGAATACCGCGCTGGCTGGATTCAATCGCTCGCAATTCGGCATCAACTATCCATATCTGTTCGGCGGCAAAGACATCACCGGCAAGATTCCAACAGTCAGCTTGAACGATAACTTCTACTCGCTGGCAGGCGGGCCCTACCCGTCCCACTCGTCCGGTCCTATCTACACCTTCTCCGACAGCTTGACCAAAGTCTGGGGCAACCATACCCTGAAGTTCGGTTTCTACTACCACTACTCAGGTGAAAACGACGAAGACCAAATCAACGTCAGCACCGTACCTGGTGGAGCGAATAACCAAAACGGCAACTTCGTCTTTACCGATAGCGGCATTGGTGGCCGTACCTCCGGCGCCAGCATTGCTAACCTCGCTTTAGGAGTAGCCGATAGCTACACTGAAATCGGTCCTCGTGCTTACACCGCGTGGCGTGGCGCAATGTACGAAGGCTTTGCGCAAGATTCTTGGAAGGTTAACCAGAAGCTGCATATCGATTTCGGCCTTCGCGAAACTGCCATCGAAGGCTTCCACGCGTTATGGGGAAATGCCGACTATTTCGACGGCAACCTCTATAACGCCTCTCAAGCCGTTCAGGTAAATAAGACCACCGGTAACGTCCTGCTTGGCACCGGCAACCCTTACAATGGCGTCGTAATCCCAGGCTTCAGCAGCTTCCCGAGTTCCGCTCTGGGTCGTGTGCTCGCCGCATCTTCCAACATATGCGACGGCGCATCTTGCTCCAGCCTGTTTGATCCGAACCTTTCGAAGAACTACATCCAAACGCAATACGCTCTTCAACCTCGCGTCGGAATCGCTTATCAAATCGACGATAAATCCGTCTTCCGTGCGGGTGTTGGACGGTTCGTCACACGTATGGGCTTGCTCGACAACATATTCCCCGGCGGCAATTCGCCCTTCCAACCTTTCGTCACCGTCAGCAACGTGTCCGTCGATAATCCCGGCGCCTCCCTCACCAGTGGCACCGCCGCTCCTCTGACCATCACCACGCTCAACCCGCACCTGAAGTCTCCAGAAGCCTGGAACTGGAACTTCACGTTTGAACGTCAGATGCCTCTGAATTCGTTGTTATCCATCGCATACGTCGCCCACCGCGGCATCCATGCTTGGACTGTATACGACATCAACGAGCCGAGTGCAGGCACAGTCGTATCCGGAACAAACGTCACCTACGCCCGTCCTTACAAAGGCTTTGCGGCCCTTCAAGAAGAGGAAAGTGCCGTCAATTCCATGTACAACTCTCTGCAGCTTTCTTGGAATCGGCGCTTCACCCATGGCATCGCGTTTGGATTCTCCTACACCTTTTCAAAGAGCATGGACGGCGGATCTAACTACCGTGATATCGTCCCCGATACGGCCAATACCAGTAACTTGTGGGGCCCCTCTGAATACGACAGCCGCCACATCGTAGTAATCAACTACACTTATATGCTGCCCTTCTTCCAAGACCAGAGCAAGCTCTCCGGCAAGCTCTTGGGAGGCTGGCAATTTACCGGTACCAGTCAGTTTCAGACAGGCACTCCCTGCGGTGTCGGTACGAACAACGATTTCGCACAAGTGGGAGAATACGGCAGCTTCGGTTGCGGTAGTGAAGGTCAGTTCTGGGTTGAAAACGGCACACCGTCAATCAACGGTAATTTTGCTGGACCGGTTACCAATTCCAGTTCACCTACCTGGTTTGCCACATCCAACAATGGGACGGCTATATTCACCAAACCAACTGCCGGAACATTCAACTTGCAGCCCGGTGTTCGCGACAGCATCTACGGCCCCGGTTTCCAAGATTGGAACCTCTCGATGTACAAGAAATTTACCGTCAAAGAGAGCAACTATTTTGAGTTCCGCGCCGAAGCCTATGACTTCATCAACCATCCGAACTGGAGCGGTCCGAACTATAATCCGACCTCTTCGCAATTCGGCATGATCACCAGCAAAACAGGGTTGGCGCGCAACCTGCAACTCTCGTTGCGCTACAACTTCTAAGAAAGTGAACGAAGGGGGACGGGACCGCTTTCCGTCCCCCCCTAGAAAAAAGTGGGGGCACTCCGTGCTTTGGTCAACCCTTCCGCTCTACCACAATCCACAGGCGTGTCCCCCTCTTTTTTCGCTTTTCCTCTTTATTTCTTCCACCCCACCCCCCAATCTGATAAATCTATAACTACATGGCCCAAATCAAAGCGTCTCCCAAAACCTACGACGTCATTATTGTCGGCTCTGGCGCCGGCGGAGGCGTTGCCGCTCACGTACTTTCTCTAGCAGGTGCGAAAATCTGCATGCTGGAAGCGGGCGAATGGTTCGATTGCACCAAAGACGCCAAAATGTTTGAGTGGCCCTATCAGGTTCCTCATCGCGGTGCAGGCACACAATACCGACCTTGGGGCGCTTTCGACGCCACCACCGTGGGCGGATGGCAAGTGCCGGGGGAACCCTACACTACCGCTCCCGGCAGCGACTTCATGTGGTGGCGCGCCCGCATGCTCGGTGGCCGCACCAACCACTATGGCCGAATCTCTTTACGCATGGGGCCCTATGATTTCAAACCCTACAGCCGCGACGGTAAAGGTTTCGATTGGCCTATCAGCTACGAAGATCTAGCACCCTACTACGACAAGGCCGAAGAACTCATCGGTGTCTTCGGTTCACACGAAGGTTTAGAAAATACTCCCGACGGAAAGTTCCAGCCCGCTCCCGCACCGCGCGGTTATGAGCGCCTCATCAAGTCCGCTTCAGATAGGCTCCGCATCCCTTGCATCCCTTCACGCCTAGCCATCCTCACTCGTCCGCTCAACGGCCGCCCCGCCTGTCACTACTGCGCTCAGTGTGGACGCTCTTGCAGCGCCAACGCGAACTTCAATTCCCCGGGCGTTCACATTAAGCCTGCTCTCACAACTGGCAATCTCGAAGTCCGCACCGGCGCCATGGCCCGCGAAGTTATGGTCGGTCCCGACGGCAATGCCACCGGCGTATCTTATGTTGATAAGAAAACTCGCACCGAAATGGAAGTCCGCGGCAAGATAGTCGTGCTCGCCGCTAGCTGCTGCGAAACCGCTCGCATCATGCTCAACTCCAAGAGCAACCTCTTCCCCAACGGCATCGCCAATTCAACCGGATTAGTTGGCAAGTATGTAATGGATACCGTCGGCTCGGCCGTCGCCGGCTTCATCCCCATCCTGCAAGATCTGCCTCCGCAAAATGAAGACGGTGTCGGTGGCATGCACCTTTACATGCCGTGGTGGCTCTATAAAGAACAAGCTGCCAACAAAATGCCTTTCGCACGTGGTTATCACATCGAACTCGGCGGCGGCCGCGGTATGCCCGGCGCGGGCACTCTTGGTGGCTATCCAACTCAATTCCTCGATGGCGGCTACGGCGTCGAACTGAAGCAGAAACTTCGCAAACTCTACGGCTGCGAAGTGCATTTCTCCGGCCGCGGCGAAATGATTCCCAACGAAAACAGTTACTGCGAAATCGATCCCCATGTTGTCGATCAGTGGGGCATCCCTGTCTTGCGCTTCCACTTTAAGTGGAGCCAGGACGAAATTCTCCAAGCCAAGCACATGCAGGAAACTTTCCAGCAACTCATCGAAGCGATGGGCGGCACTGTCACCCACAAATCCGGCCCCGAGAACAATTGGGGAATCGCGCGTGGCGGCGAAATTATTCACGAAGTGGGCGCGACGAAAATGGGTGCCGATCCGAAAACGTCCGTCCTCAACCAATATTGCCAGGCCTGGGACGTCAAAAATCTCTTCATCACGGACGCTGCCCCCTTCGTCAGCAACGCCGACAAGAACCCGACTCTAACCATCACCGCCCTCGGCTGGCGGACGTCCGATTACATTGCCGACCAAGTCAAGAAGCTGAATGTGAAAGTATAGGAGCTGAAAATGGCAGACAAGAACAACACCGAGACGCCGGGCGTCAGCCGTCGCGATATTTTCCAGATTCTGAGCGCAGTGCCCGCCGTGGCGGCCGTAACGGGTGACCATGCCCACATGCACATGGCGGCGCAAACGGAGTCCGCGCCGAAGGGTCCCTACAGGCGCCAGACCTTCGACGACCACCAGTGGCACACCGTCAACGTGCTTTGCGATTTGATCATCCCAGCCGACGACCGCAGTGTCAGTGCGTCGCAAGCCGGTGTCCCGGAGTTCATTGACGATTGGATTGCCTTCCGCACCGAGCAAGATGGCAACATGAACCTGCGTGCCGAAATCTTCGGTGGCCTAATGTGGCTCGATCGCGAATCGAATCGCCTGTTCCAGAAAACTTTCTCAACCGCCTCCGTCGATCAGCAAAAACAGCTGCTCGACCGCATCGCTTATCCCTCGAAAGCCGCCAAAGACGATTCGCAGTGGGTGGCCTTCTTCAATCAGTTCCGCAGCCTCACCGTGGGTGGTTTCTTTTCCAGCAAGCCCGGCGTCGCCGATCTCCCTTACCTCGGCAACCGCGCCGTCGCCGAATGGAAAGGCTGCGACCCCAAAGTTTGGGCCATCATCGAAGAGCGCATGAAAACTGGCTACAAAGGTATTCTCGAAGCAAAACCCTGGGGCGCATAACCGCGATGCTCCCCTCAGGCCCTTGCCCGCCTTACCACTCTCCCAGGCTTCGCGCCCGTATGCTTGCCCTCGTGAATCACCTCTGTCCCGTTCACGAAAACCTCCCACACTCCTGTCGCTAATTGCCTCGGCTTTTCAAACGTTGCATTGTCCTGAATCTTTGCCGGATCAAAGACTGTAATATCTGCAAAGTAACCCTGTTTCAACAAACCGCGCCGCCCAATTCCAATATTTCCCGCCGGTAGCGACGTCATCTTTCTCACAGCATCCGCTACACTCAGCAACTTCTCATCCCGCACATATTTCGCATAGACTCTCGCAAAATTCCCGAACGTCCTTGGATGGGTACTCGCTTTCAGAAACACTCCATCCACTCCCTCGGCATCCGAGTCTGCCGCGAAGCTCACCCACGGCAGCACAATCTGCTTCCTAATATTGTCCTCATTCATCAAGAAGTAAACCGTCTCCACCCGCGAATCATCTTCAATCACCAAGTCCATGGCCGTGTCTTCCGGTGATGTATGCCGCATCCGAGAGACCTCCCCTAACGATTTCCCCGTTAATGGCTTGAGCTTGTCACTCTTGAGACCCACCAGTAGAATCTTGTCTGGCGACTCTGCCGCGGCGAACAAGTCATCATAAGTCGTCCCTTCCGCCATCTCCTTCTTCACCCGCTTCCGAATCGCTGGATCTTGCAGCCGCTTCCTCCATTCCTCTAGACCTCCCGCTTGCACCCAAGGCGGCATCGCACCATCCAGCCCAGTCTCCCCTGCTGGATACGTATACATATCCGCAGTAATCTTCAACCCCTCCGCCTGCGCCGCCTCTATCTGCCGAATCACCTCTGGCTCATGCGGCCAATTCTTCGCTCCCGAGATTTTCAAGTGGTAGATCTCAGCTGGGATCTTGGCCGTTCTGGCAATCGTCAGCAGTTCATCGATTGCTTCCTTCTCATGGTCGCCTTCACTCCTCATATGCGAGATGTAGATCCCTTTGTACTTCGCAGCCACCTCCGCCAACGCGATCAATTCATCTGTCTTCGCATAATTGCCGGGCGCATAAATCAAGGCAGAGGCAACTCCCAAGGCGCCGTCTTGCATCGCCTTCTCAGTCAACGCCCGCATCTGGTCCAACTCCGCCGTGGTTGGTGCTCGGTTCGCCCTTCCCAACACACAAACTCTCGGCGTGGCCGCTCCTATAAAAGACGCCACATTGGGCGAAATGCCATGCTGCACCAGCGCGTCCAATCCCTCAGCCAAAGTGTGCCAGGTAATCGGGTACTTCACATCGGCCTGCATCTGTTGCTCTTCGGCGCGCATGGCATCGGTGAGCGGCCCCATCGATTCGCCCTCGCCAAACACCTCGAGCGTCACTCCCTGATACAAATCACTCATGCCGCGCCCATCGGCAAACAAACCTGTTTCGCCCGACATCATGTTGATGAAGCCCGGCGCGATCACCTGACCATGCACGTCAATATCGCTTCGTCCGAGGTCTCCGCTCACGTCTCCGATCTTGTCGTTAGTGTCGCCGTTGATCGCGATCCCGCCGGGCACGCACGGAGAACCTGATCCATCGCACACCTGCCCATTCCGCAGCACGACATCAAAATTCGGCTGCCGGGTACAGGAGACCAGGCCGACTGCCATAAAGCAAATAAAACCGCCGCGAATCAAAGAGGATCGATGCATTTCATTAAGTTACACTGGCGCAATGTTCCGTTTTCTGATTCTCCTCATCCCGCTTGCTCTCTGCTCCGGCGCCGACCTCACGCCCAAGGAAGTAGATATGCAGTGGGGTGTCAAGATTCCACTCCGTGACGGTGTCCACCTCAACGCCACCATTTACCGCCCACATGATCAGAAGGAACCTCTGCCGGTCATCTTCACACTCACTCCCTACATCGGAGACAGCTATATCGACCGCGCCACGTACTTCGCCCAGAACGGTTACGTCTATGCCCTCGTCGACGTTCGCGGCCGAGGGAACTCCGAGGGTGTCTTCGAACCCTTCGTCAACGAAGGACGGGATGGCTACGATGCCGTCGAATGGCTCGCCAAACAACCTTGGTCGAACGGCAAGGTCGCCATGTGGGGAGGCTCTTACGCCGGGTTCGATCAATGGACAACCCTCAAGGAGTTCCCACCTCACTTAGCCACCATCGTCCCTGCGGCCGCCGCCCATGCCGGCGTCGACGTGCCCATGTTCCACAACGTGTTCACTTCTTACTTCATTCAATGGTTGACCTTCACGAGCGGCGTCACCGGCAACATCAACACCTTCGGCAACTCAGCTTTCTGGACCCAGAAATTCACTGACCTCTACCTGAATCACCTTCCGTTCGAAGACTTGGACAAGGTCGCTGGCAACACCACTACCGTCTTCCGTAAGTGGCTCGATCATCCGACTCCAGATTCTTACTGGACCGCTATGGCCCCAACCCCAGACGACTACAAGAAAATCGCCATCCCGATTCTCACCATCACCGGCCACTACGACGACGATCAGCCTGGTGCGATGACCTACTACCTGCGCCACATGCAATACGGAACCGCCACCGCTATCGACAAGCACTATCTCATCGTCGGTCCCTGGGATCACGCGGGAACTCGCACACCCAAAAAGGAGGTGGGAGGGCTTACGTTCGGAGATGCCTGTCTGCTCGATCTCAACAAGCTCCACAAAGAGTGGTACGACTGGACCATGAAGGGCGGCCCAAAGCCTGAGTTCTTGAAAGATCACGTCGCGTATTTCGTGCCTGGCTCTCAAGAAGGCAAAGACGAATGGAAATACGTTCCGAGCTTAGAGGCCCTCCACCCACTCCGTCGCAAACTCTTCCTTCACTCATCTGGCGACGGCGCTAAAGAGGTCTTTCAATCCGGGCAGTTGGCTGACATGAAGCCTGCAGGCGAAAAGCCCGATCACTTCATCTATGATCCGCTTGACGTTCGCCCCGCCGCGCTAGAACAGAACGAATCGCCTGCTTATCTGACCGATCAAACCCACGCCCTGAATCTCTTCGACGAAGGGCTCGTTTACCATAGCGAACCATTCAACGCCGACACCGAAGTTACTGGCTTCATTCATCTCGTGACTTGGATCGCCATGGATGTGCCCGATACTGATTTCGCAGCCGAGCTATATGAGATCAAAGCCGATGGAACCAGCGTCCGGCTGGCCAGTGATCTTATCCGCGCTCGGTATCGCGACTCGTTAACCGAGCCGAAACTGGTGAAGCCCGGTGAAATCAACCGTTATGGTTTCTATGGCTTTCCCTTCTTCTCGCGCCGCATAGCAAAAGGCAGCCGTCTCCGCCTGATTCTCTTTTGCCCGAACTCAATTCAACTCGAGAAAAACTACAACAGCGGTGGACTCGTTGCTCACGAATCGGCGAAGGATGCTCGCACGGCTCACATCACGCTGTATCACGATGAAGCTCATGAGAGCTTTCTCGATCTACCGGTAATCCGATAGATAAAGCGAGTCGCCAACTGGTACTACCGGAACTATCAAACCATCGAAGCCCCTTGCTATTCTCTCCTGGGATACACCCACTAACAGGACAAGATAGTAACCCAAAGGAAATATTCAAATGCCAACTTGGACACTTACTCCAATTAGCGGTGATCAAACCACCGTTGAAGTAGCAGATTTCAAAGCCGACCCTAAAGGTGTCGTTCTGGGCTTCGCCACGACTACCAGCAACGGGACAGAAACGTATCACTTGGCCCCCGAGCACGAGCCTGGCAAGATGTCCAACATTCTAAATGGCGGATTTGGAATTCTTGCCGATGTCGGTGGCGCGGGCGGCGGCTTCAAGCTAGCGGAAGAGGCGATGGCTAAGTTCGATCCAAGTGCCCAAGGCACAACCATGGGCCGTGTCGCAGATCTTGCTGGGGCTGCCCTTGGCGCGTTCTTAGCTCACGCGGCCAAGACAACCGCCGAAACCATGTACGAAAACCACGAAGTGGATCACGGCGATTACTACGATAGCTCCGACAAGAAAGTTTTCCAAGGCCCCGTAAAAGTCAGCCCCGACGGCTCCCAAATCTCCTAACGTGACCGAGCCGCGATAATAGTAGGGGCGGTCACTCGCGCGGCTCGGTTCCGGAAGCGACCACTGCACTGGCTCGTTCGGGCGAGTTACTGGAGAGGATCTGCTGTTTCGATATTGGGCGGCGCGTTTGCGGCATCGTGACCCGAATGAGGTTTGTTACCTCAAGATGGGTTTGGGAATTGAGCATCGGGCACGAAGGCTGGCGCCCTATTGGGCGGAACACTTGGAACGCACGCGCGCCGCGCAAAAACGCTGGACTGATAAGGCCCATGGCGAGTGGCTGACGGTGTTGGGCGCGGGACGATTGCTCGATTTCAATGCAGCGGAGATTCTGCCGCGGTTCAAGAAGCTCAGGCTGGTAGATGCGGATCCACTGTGCGCGAGTTATTGGAAGAGCTTGGGGATACCTGTGGAGGCGGTTTGCGTAGATATCTCGGGTTGTCTGAGCGAGTGGCTTGCGGGGCTCAAAGCTGCACGCGGAGATTGGGCGGAGACACTTGAGTTGATTCGCGGTTTTGGAAAGCCTCCGAAGCCGGCTTACGAGGCGAGTGGCGACGCGGTCCTTTCGTTGAACATATTGAGCCAGTTGCAAATCGTTTGGCAGGACGGCGTGGAGGCACGCTTGCAGAGGCGCTTTGGCAGGCGTTTTGTTGAGGCGCGCGAGAGTGAGTGGCTGGAGGCGGTTCGGCCCGCAGGACAAATGCTGGTAGAACAGCACTTGGCGGCGATTGAGTTGGCGGGGCCGAAGTTCGCATTGATTATCAGCGATGTGGAGTACCTGGAGTATGAAGGACGGAGGTTTCAGGTAGACCGCTGGGCACCCGCGCCAGTTGAGTGGTTGGAAGGTGGGTGGAGGGCGGAGATGGGGTTGAAGTGTGAGGTTTCTCCCGCGCTGGAAGGGATTGAACTCAACGAACCCACGTTCGAGAGATGGTTGCCTTCTTACCGGGTGGCGTGGCAGGACTGCTGGCTTTGGCATATTGTGCCGTTGGGAACCGAGAAGGCTGAAGTGGGCAAGGTTCATAGGGTTGTGGCGGTGGCGCTGGAGAGATGTGTGACATAGGGAGCGCGCAAGGGTCCCCTGCGCTCGTGGCGATGGACTTTTGTGAAGGTCGCGCGAGCTATCGAGATCGCACGGAATTAGGATATGAGTCATGGCGGCACTTTTTGGTTCGACGAGGTCAGGCGGCTTGTTTCATGGTGTGTTTGGCGATTTCGGCGTCGAGTCTTTGCGGAAAATCGGGCGAAAGCTTCATGCCGTCGAGCTTTTGCATGAGATTGCGGCCAAGTTCGTGGCAGGTTTCGGCATCTTTCTTTAAGATGTCCCAGTAGTGCGCGTCTTTTTTCATTTGGTGCTTCTCTTGCGCGCGCGTTTCGGCGGCTTGTTGGCGTTTTTGCGCTTCGAACCCAAGGGCGGTCTTGCGGCGTTCGGCGCGGAGACTCTGCAGTTGCCTGAAGGCGGCATTGTAGGCGCGATTGTAAGTGTTTTCGTAACGGATGAAAAGAGAGAGTGACTTTTCATTGGTAGCGGCACCGGTTTCCGGATCGAAACAGCCAGCTTGGAGGTTTTGTGCGCGGTTGCGCAGCCAGCGGGATTCGGCCATGGTATGGACGAGGTCGCGTTCGGTAGGAGTTGTGGGTTGATGTTCCTCTAGGTAGCCATTGAGGAGGTCGGCGTATTCGTCCGGGTTTTCGGTTGGGAGAACGGCGAAACGGCCGTTGTGGCGGGCAAGACCGTGAGTGAGACGGTTTTGGGAAGAGACGGCTTTGCCTTCGTCGGAGGTGGGGCCAGTGGATTTTTGAGCGTTCTCGCGATTGGCAGCGAGACGGTTAGGCGTGATTTCGGAGAAGAGTGGGAATGGGGAGCCGGGTTCGGGGATCTCGGATTGGGGCGCGTTGACAGGCGTATCGGCATGTTGCATATTGGTTGACTCCTAGTAGCAATAAAAATGGCCCGCAGCGAGATCATCTCGTGCGAGCCTGCTAGAACATAGCATGCCGACCGGCGGAAACGTACTTTCGCCTATAGGCGAAAGTGAGGTTAAGTGGTTTGCAATGTGGGAGAAAGAAATATTTTCAAGTCGTGTGACCGAGTTGGGAATGGATCGATTAGCTGGTTTCTAAACGGGGCCGAGCTTGTTCAGTTCTTCGACATCGCCCGTCTCAGGCCGTTAGTTAAATCACGCGGTGGACGCAACCCTCCGTCACATGTCCGAGTAGCGCATAAACCGGAAGTTGAACGGAATGATCAAATGGTACCTTCGAAAATATGCCGACTATACGTCAAAGTGGATTTGCTTCCGATAAATGACTTGAAGGGCGTTTTTCATTACTAATCCTGCTAGGTCCATCGCCGCTTTGTCCGAGTGGCGCCCCATCTATTTGGAGACATTCAAGTAGCTTCCCTGTGCCATCCCTGTACGAACTGCAAGCAGGGCCAGCAACATGAAGCCAGCTTTAAAGACGATGGCTTTTCGCCTCGCTAATCTCAGGGTTGCAGAAACAAATAACAGTTCGGTGCCATCAATTCGATCTCATATTAACGCGCCCTGTTTTTCGCAAATCATCGCCTTAGTTCGCTACACTTACTTGCTTTTTTATTCTCCGCGATTTCAGATCCACTTGCAGTTCGCCGAGTCGTTTTTTCACATCGGGTGGAATACTGTCTTGGTAACGGCCTCCAGCCGAGCAGGAGTGTTCAAAGACAGCGACCCCGAAATCTTCATTCGTGGCAAAGAGACATATCAGGCCAATCTCAATCCAACGAACCCGGCAGGCACCCTTTAGACTATTGATGCAGTCCCGCGGAGTCTTGACCGGCGAGCCGAGGAGGCCAAACCGGAAAGTTAGCGGAATGAAAAGAAACTTGCGGACTTTGAGACGCGGCTTAATCGGCCCTTCGAACATGAGGAAAGGCTAAAGGAATTGCTGGTGAAGCAGTCTCAGTTGAATGTGGTGCTCGATTTGGACAAGAGCGAAACGCAGGTGGTTGCAGATGCGTCCGAGGAGAATGTGGGGTTTGTGGCCCGTACTCAGCCGTCCGAGGATGAAGCGACAATGTCTCTATCGGTGTATGACTATTCCGTTGCGGCTTCTGCCGAAGTTCCCAAGAGTTCTTTGCAGAACTCGTCGTAGTTCAAAATTCTTACGCTCAGGCCAACTTCCTGAGCGATAGCTCGCAGCGCATTTGTCTGCCCAGGATCGTTGGTGACGAAAAAGTCGGTGTACGGAAGATAGATAGCCATGAACAGGTCGAATGGACCAGCATCGTACTCCTCTTGCTGTGCCCTCGGAATTCCATATTGATATTGCGCGATGTCTATCCCAAGCGCGATTGCATGATACGGCGGGCAGCGGGCAATGAATTCCTTGGCTTCTATTTCATCAAGACCGAAAATGTGCGTTCTTGCATAGAAACCGGAAATACTTTTCCAAAATGGCCCTCCGTCAGCTTTGACGATTTGGATAAACCTATCCAAAGTCATTTCGTCCGGCTCTTTCTTCATCGCTTCTTCAAAATCGTCCCTGAACTTTTCCAGCGAATCGCGGAATATCTGCTTGAATGTTTTTTTCTGAGTTTTAGCGTACTTGCTGGATTCCTCAGCTAAATCATCTTGTGACAGAAATTTCCTGCGCTTGATTTCATTTTCGAGGTCCGGGGATCGTGCCTCTACTTCCTCCCAAAGGAAGCGACTTTTGTAGCGCCAGTTGCATTCAGCCATCTCATGCATGATTTCTTGGTGTGGCAGAAGGCACTCCCCGAATTCCATCAACTGCTCGCACACATCTATCAACTTCTTGCGGTCGTCAGCGTCAGGTGTCGCACTTAACTCCGAGATGCTCGTTTCGGTGATTCGGACATAGTGGCTGCGGCTAAGTCTTTCGATGATTTCTTGGCCGTTGCTATTTTTCATCAAGCAGTTTATTCCACTCGTATCGAAGATGACGGTAGGCTTCGCGGTGGCAACTTTTTCAGGTTGCTTCTTGCTTGATTTGCGGTGCAGCCCCTCGCCGCCATCCTGCCGTTCGCTTGCCCGGTCTTTAGCCGCCATATGGGCCATGTAGTCAAGGCGATTCGACTGATTGTCCTGGCGTTTCTTCTGCCGGAGCCAAAAGCGGTAGTTGTCACCACTCATGCCGGTTTTCTCCTCAAGGACCGACATCTGGTCCTTCATGCTCTGAAACATCTCGCCAAAAAGCAAGTCGCCGCCAAATCTACCCGAGCCCATCAGAATGTTCCATTGTGGACGCGGCTTGTAGTCATCGCCCTTTGCAAGCGAGCCATCCATAAACTTCATCAGCTCTCGTACCCAGATGTCTGCCGCCTGCACGCCAATTTCATCTCTAGTGACAAACTCCGGGGCGGATGGCAACCGCACTTTACTTGCGGTTTCACTGTCGTCGGCCAGGTACTGGAATATCTGCCGTGCGTTGTATTCCATCTTCTGGTTGCGATCAAAAGCAATCTTCAAGTGCTCCGAAGGATAATTCAAAAGAACCCTGTCGATATGAAAGACCATCGTCCGAAGGAGAGCGGAACCGGGGTTGTGATTTGGAAGCGTATCAGGAAAGACTTTGGCGCACCCCTTCAAGTCAATTGCCGCACCCCATCCAATTAGCCCGTTTTCGGCGAGAATTTGCGTCAGATCCAAATGCAGTTTGTGACGCTCATCTTCATGCATGCCACGGAAATCGCCATACCCACTCTCACAATCTGCCGAGTGGAACACCTTGCCACCTGTGCGCTCACGCCAGCGTGTACGTAGCCGTTCCCACTCTTCGTCAGTCCCATGCAAGGCCGCTAGAGCGTACACACGCTCGCTGCTGGAATCGGCGCTTTCGTCTCCGAAGATACTAACCACTTGGTTTCTCCGATCTTATGCCTGTGTTAGTGCACGCTTACGACTATTATCCCCCCAAACCGTGTTTCCCGCCTTACTTGCCACATTCCCGCGCTACCGATTTCATCACGGCTTCAAGCTTGTTCACGTTCTTGCGAAACGACACTCCACTATCGGGGCTGCACAAGACCATGCATTACATCGATCTTCGTAAAAAGACCCACACGGAACTTGCTGATTTAGTGTTAAAAAAGCTGGGCAGGCGAGCGGTGTGAAGTGCCTCGGAGGTCTATCAGTACCGATTGATTTTCACCGTCTGGCTCCGGATAACTAACGATAAGTCGGCTAGTGTCATGCGATTTTTCTAGTTGCCACTTGGGCGTATAACGCACATTGCGCGGAAGTGGCGCGGCAGAGAGCTTCGAGCGCATTGTCGGCCACTCGTACAAAGCGACTTCAGCGGCTTCTTACTTCGCTTTCGCTTTTGCATCCCGAGCGGTTGCCTTCAACCGCCATCGCAGAATGCGAAAACAGTTCTACCATGCGCCGTTGGTCGTGAGGCATCGGGCCTCGGGAGACTTGTCTCGCCGCGCTCGGAGATCTAAACTTAAAGTTATGAGCCGCCAGACAAGCGAATTGCTTGAGGCATTCGACGCTTTGCCGACCGAAGAGAAGCGGGCGTTCACGGCAGAGTTCTTTCGCCGCGCGATCCCGTTCGATTCGGGGCCGCTCGATAACGAAGAAACGGCGCGCGCCGCCGATGCAATCTTCAGCATGCTGGATGCAGAAGAGGCAGGCGAAAATGAGGCCGCGTCGAGGTGAGGTTTGGCTGTGGGATCTCGGCATGGTCGAGAAAGTCCGGCCCGCTCTCGTGATGAGTGTAAGTTACGGCGACCTTGATCGCGCGCTAATTACTGTCGTACCTCATACAACTAGCTTGCGTGGATCGGAATTCGAGATCACTGTTCCGGTAGCGTTCCTGAAACCCGGCGCCTTCCTGGTGCAGAATGTCGCAACTTATCCTGCCGTTCGGGCAATCCGAACGCTGGGCGTGTTGAGGAAAGAGCAGTTCGATCTTGTCGGCGAGGGCTTGCTCCGGTAGCTCGGGTATTGAGCTTTTCGTAGGGATAGGCCCAACCACGAATCACGGTTCTCGGCCTCTCCTTCTGGTAACCTCGAATTTACCCCGAACATGAGCAGTTTTAACATCACGTTGCCAGACGGCAGCCAACAAACAGTTCCTAGTGGAACCAAGCCCATTGACGTTGCCAAATCCATCAGTCCGCGCTTGGCCGACGCGGCCATTGTCGCGCGCGTCAACGGCGACCTTTACGATCTCACGCGGCCTTTCGAAGGCGACGCCACGCTCGAAATTCTG
>Ga0182012_10000810_pt1 | contig 34127 bp, 29 predicted proteins | sample 612S2SmetaG_FD_120486 | JGI IMG/M metagenome (GOLD analysis project Ga0182012, IMG submission 120486) | Permafrost microbial communities from Stordalen Mire, Sweden - 612S2S metaG | ecosystem: Environmental > Terrestrial > Soil > Wetlands > Permafrost | place: Sweden: Stordalen | collected...
AAGGCGGCAGACAGCACACCGGCACTGAGCCCTTTATTTTCTTTGGTTTCCGGCTTGGCCGTCTCGCGGCATTGTGCAGGATTGTGCAGGATTGTGCAGGATTGTGCAGGTTCTCAGAGTGCACAAAAGGGGAGTCGCGCCAAACTTGCGCGCGAAGCATTGTGAGCAAAAACCAAATTTTTCCTCTATCTGTTTTATTTTGTTGTTCTTGCACGGGATGCGTGGACGCGCATGGGTGACTTTGAGTTGCCCGAGCCGTTTCACTGCCGCCCTGCAGTTCGTTCCGGATCGAGATGAGCAAAATGATCTTCGCACCAAACTTGCGCGCGAAGCAGTGCGAGCGAAATTACAAACCAAATTTTCGCTCTATCTAGTTTGTTATGTTGTTTTTGCCGTGGATGCGCGAACGCTCACGGGTGACCTTGACCAACCTCGCCAGAACTGCCAACCTTCCGACCTCAGCGTACATAGGGGTTGAAGGGCCTACGGGTTGGCTGGATTCGGAAGATCATAAAACAAAGTAAATAGGTTCCAATACTTCGGACACGCCGAGGAAGGCGACCGAACGTGGGATGCTGGTGGTCAGATGAGAGACGTCGAGATTATCGAAGAAGAGCTCATGGAAATCAGCGCCATTGCGGATGATTCCGTGAAATTTGAGCGAATCATTGCCTGGTGCGCGAGTCATCCGGACGAAGTGCCGTTCGCGATCCACTCTTTCATGAGCGGGAAGCATCATAAGCCTACGGCCCCGACGGCTTCGTGATCCCGGTTTACGCCAGAAGTTTTGTCACCACTTCTCCGGCTACGTCGGTCAAGCGGAAATAGCGGCCCTGAAACTTGTAAGTGAGGCGCTTATGATCGACACCGAGTTGATTTAGCAGCGTCGCCTGGATGTCGTGAACGTGCACCGGGTCGGAGACGACGTTGTAACAAAAGTCGTCCGTTTCCCCGATCGTTACGCCGGGCTTGATGCCGGCGCCGGCAGCCCACATGGTGAAGCAGCGCGGGTGATGGTCGCGGCCGTAATTGGTCTCGGTGAGGCGGCCCTGGCAGTAAACCGTGCGGCCGAATTCCCCGCCCCAGAGGACCAGCGTGTCGTCCAGCAAGCCGCGCTGTTTCAGATCGAGGACCAGGGCGGCGCTGGGCTGATCGACGCTCTGGGCCTGCAGGCGCAAGTCGCGCGGAAGGTCGTTATGCTGATCCCAGCCCCGCTTATAGAGTTGGATAAAACGAACATTGCGCTCGGCCATGCGGCGGGCCAGCAAACAATGCGAAGCATACGTGCCAGGCTTGCGCGCTTCCGGTCCGTACAACTCAAATACGCTGTCGGGCTCCTTCGAGAGGTCCATCAGATCGGGAACGGAAGTCTGCATCCGGTAAGCCATCTCATAGGACGCGATGCGGGTCTCGATCTCGGGATCGCCGTACACTTCCTCGCGCATGTGATTTAGGCTGGCTAATCCGTCGAGCATCTGGCGGCGGGTGCCGCGATCGAGTCCGGGAGGATCTGAAAGGAACAACACGGGGTCACCCGAGGAACGGAACTTCACACCCTGATGATTGGATGGCAAGAATCCGCTGCCCCACAAGCGCGAGAACAAGGGCTGGTCGATATTGAGCGCGCTGGCTTGCGACACCAGCACGACAAAAGCGGGCAGGTTCTGGTTTTCGCTTCCGAGCCCGTAGCTCACCCATGCGCCAATCGAAGGACGCCCCGGCTGCTGGCTGCCGGTCTGGAAGAACGTAATCGCGGGATCGTGGTTGATGGCCTCGGTATGTACCGTGCGGATAATCGCAATATCGTCGACGATTTTTGCGTGATAAGGCAACAACTCGCTCAGCCAAGCGCCGGATTTCCCATGCTGTTTGAAGTCGAACATCGACGACGCAACGGGCAGCGATCCCTGGCCGGAAGTCATACCTGTGATGCGCTGGCCGTTGCGCACGGTATCGGGCAGCTCGGAGCCTTGCAGCTTCTTCAAGGCCGGCTTGTAATCAAACAGGTCGATCTGAGAGGGAGCGCCAGATTGGTGCAGGTAGATAACGCGCTTGGCCTTGGGGGCGAAGTGGGGAAGTCCGGGCAGCCCGCCGTTTCTGGCATTGGGATCATTCGTAGTAGCGCCGAACAAGTCGGGATTCAGCAGGGATGCCAACGCCATGCCGCCGATGCCCGCCGCGTTTCTGGAGAAGAACTGGCGGCGCGTGAAATGAAGTTTGAACTCTTGTTCGGGTGACATCTGAGTTACTCCCTGGTGATGGTCTCGTCCATGTTGAGCAGCATGCTGGCGACAGTGGTCCAGGCGGCGAGTTCGGCTTTATCCAAACGCGGATCGGGTTTCGACTCACCAACGGCGAGCAGTTTCTCCGCGGAGGTTTCGTCTTTGCGGTAAATGCTTAATTCGCGCTCTGCCATGTCGCGGAAGACCTGACGTTCGCGCGGTTCCGGACGTCGAGCGGTGGCCAGACGGAACCCATAATTGATGCGCGTTCCGGGATCATGTCCGCCTTCGAGAAGCATGCGCTGGGCCAGCGCCCGCGCGGCCTCGACGTAAGTGGGGTCATTCAGCAAAACGAGGGATTGCAGAGGCGTGTTGGTGCGGGAGCGGCGCGCGGTACACTTCTCGCGATCGGGCATGTCGAAGATGTTGAGGGACGCCGGAGCAACGGTGCGCTTCTCGAAAGTGTAGAGGCTGCGGCGATAAAGATCGGGTCCATGGCCTTGCACATAGGCCTGGGCGGAATAGACATCTCCGAACGCCAGTTCTTCCCAGAGGCCCGCAGGTTGATACGGCAGAACGCTGGGGCCTCCAAGCTGCTCCTGCAGTAATCCGCTGACGGCGAGAGCGTTGTCGCGCACAAACTCGGCCGCCAGGCGGAACCTGGCGCCACGGGCCAGGAGGCGGTTGCGCGGATCTTTTTCGAGCAACTCGGGAGTGACCCGCGAACTCTGGCGATAAGTTGCCGAATTGACAATCAATCGAATCATGGCTTTCATGTCCCACTGATTCCGTACGAACTCGGTGGCGAGCCAATCGAGGAGGAGCGGATGGCTGGGCGGGTCGCCCTGAGACCCGAAGTCCTCCGCCGTCTCGACTAGTCCGTCGCCGAAGAACGCCTGCCAGAGGCGGTTCACCTCCACACGAGCCGTCAGCGGGTTCTTTGGATCCACCATCCAGCGGGCCAGAGTGAGGCGGTTCAAAGGCGCGGCGCTGGGAAGCGGCGGCAGGAACGAAGGAACGCCTGGGGTTACTTTCTCCTTCGGGTTATCGTACATTCCTCGACCGAGGATGAAGGTATCGCGAGGCTTTTCGGCCTCGCGCATGACCATCGCGGTCGGGATGACAAGATCCAGTTCATGCTGCCGGGTCTTCAACCGGAGATATTCCGCGTGATCGGATTCCAGGGCGCGAGGGGCTGCATACGTGAGAAAGTATTCCGCGACTTCCCGCTTCTGTTCGTTGTCGCGCTTGATCAGAGGGGTTGCAAGAAGCTGCTTAATGCTCTCGTGGCGGGCGAGTTCGTTGATCTCTTCCGGTGTTAAAGTGCGGCCGTAGATACGAAAATCATCGATCGCGCCTTTGTAACCTTTGGACCTGGCGCCGATCTCGATGGGCGCGGTGCTCGAAACAGGACCGTTGAAACGATCCGTCACAGTGGTCAGCCCGACCGGATTCGCATCGACGAACAGGTGAATTCCGGCAGCTTTGCCCGAACCGTCGTAACTGATGGTCACGTGAGCCCATTCTTCTGTAGGAATGCGATCGACGGCGCGGACTTCCAGCCCGTTCAGCCGGACGATCAGATGGGTGCCGTAGCGACGTTCGGGAATGACCTCAAACTCGTCCATCGCGAGTTCCAAAACCGGAGCTGATGCGCCAGGTCTCCGGAAAATGGAAACCTCGCCATCCTTCTTGCCACCGGGCCGGATCCAGAGAGCCAGGGAGAACGGTCCATCTAGCGGAACGCCGTTCGCGAGAGTCACTACGCCATCTCCGTTGAAACTGATGGCGCGGCCCACCGCGCCACCACCGAAGCCGGGGTCCCCGGCGACGAGGCGGGCCGTTCTGTAATTTCCGGAAGAATCGGAGAGATTGCCGTCGAACTCATAGTGCGCCAGCAAGCCGGCGCGGGGCGCTTCGGGCAAATGATCGAGAGCGGTTTTCTCCCACTCCGCCACCAGGGGATTGATCAGCTTTTCGTCGAATTGAGGCTTCAGTTCCTTCAAGCGCGCATTGATGCTGTCGAGTTCGGGGCGAATGCCATTGGGAACCAATTGCAGCACCGGTTCGGCATTGCCATCCTTGCCGTCGAGACCCTTTTCCGGAATGGTATTGAAGAACGCGTAGAAGCTATAGAAGTCCTTCTGACGAATCGGGTCGTACTTATGATCGTGGCAGCGCGCGCAGCCCATCGTGACGCCGAGGAAAGTAGTGGCCGTGGTATTTGCGCGATCCACCACATACTCCACCTGATACTCCTCGGGAATGGCGCCCCCCTCAAAATTGATCATGTGGTTGCGATTGAAGCCCGTGGCGATCTTTTGTTCGGTGGTTGCGCCGGGAAGTAGATCGCCGGCAATCTGATCGACAGTGAATTCATCGTAGGGCATGTTGTGGTTGAAGGCATCGATCACCCACTCACGCCAACGCCACATGTCGCGATGGCTGTCGATGTGGTAACCATGCGTATCGGAATAGCGCGCCAGGTCGAGCCAATCGACGGCCATGCGCTCCCCGTAACGCGGGGAGGCGAGCAAGCGGTCCACCACTTTCTGGTAAGCGCCCGGCGATTTATCGGCGAGGAAGCGTTCTACATCCTCAGGGGTGGGCGGAAGTCCGGTGAGGTCTAACGTGACGCGGCGAATCAGAGTGGTCTTGTCTGCTTCGGGTGACGGCGCCAGATTCTCCTGTTCGAGGCGCGCGAGGACAAACCGGTCAATGTCATTTCGCGGCCACTTCCTGTTTTTCGCCGCAGGCGGATCGGGACGCCGCGGCGCGATCCAAGCCCAATGAATCTCGTACTTCGCGCCTTCATCGATCCAGCGCTTGATGAGATCGACCTGCGCCGGAGTCAGTTGCCTTTGCGCATAAGGCGGAGGCATGCGAGCGGCTTTTTTCTCGGCGGAGATGCGCTGATAGAGGCGGCTGTTCGCGGAATCCCCCGGCACGACGATCTTGTAAGTCTTGCGATCTTCGAATGCGCCGTCAGAAGTATCGAGGCGCAGTTTGGCTTTGCGCTGCGCTTCGTCCGGTCCATGGCAGGCGAAACAGTCGTCGGAGAGGATGGGACGGATATCGCGATCGAAGTCAATTTTCCCCGGCGTCGCCGCGACTAACGGGATTGCGAAGAGCGCCGCGGCGAAGGCGAACGAAAGTCGTCGTCTTTGCGTAGAGATGCGGGGCATAGAGATACGGGCTCTATTATATAGGCTTTGAAAGACTACGATTGATTGGCACGCAGCCCCGCAATTCGCGCCGCTTCCCGGAGTGCGCTGATCTTCTTCTCGACAACATGCCTTTGCGATTCGGTGAGACCGGCGGACCCCAGGGCATGGTTCACGCCGGCCACGATCTCTTCCACGTGATCGTGAGTCCGCCGGGCAGAGTCTGGAGTGGACCGCGTGCCAACGTTGGCGTTCAGCACCACGGCGAAGCCCGCATCGAGTTTCTTCCGAATCAGTTCCGCGTAGTCGGCCGCTGTGGCCGGAGCCGCAGGTTCGCTCTTGGGTTGTTTGGTTTTCATCGATTAGACCGAAACTTACAGCGACGCCGTTCCGTAGTCACCAGCGTTAAGTTCTATTATGTCAAACCGACCGCGTCTGTTTGGCGGCTGCGTACAGTAGGGAGATCAGCAGCGTCCGATCGTTCAAAGCTGCTATACTTACAGTTCCCCGGTTAGCTTCACGGTCTAAGGGAGTTCCAATGTGGCTCGATAAAGAAAGATGGCAGGATGCGAACGGCTCCGGCCTATCCGTGAGTTCCGCTCCGGTTCGCGAAGTCATATCCAGAGAAGTACTCGCGAAGGAAATCAGCGAAAAATTGAACGGCGAATTCGATCGGGTGGCGAGGTCCATTCAGGAGGGTTCGAGCAAATTTCGGGGTCTGGATCCCGCTGAAATTGGTAAGTTGATCGCGATCCTGGAGGAGAAGCGAGCGGCCGTCTTCGCAGAGGAAAGCGCTCCCAACTTCGTCGAGCAATGGCAGCACGGGCTGCACCGTGTGCAAACCATGTTCGGCGCGGACGATCGCGTGAAGGTGATTTGCGATGCGCGGTCAGCGCGGCGGCGGGTTCCGGAACCCGGCCCAGTTCGGTATCTCGGGTTTGATGACGGCGGCGGCCACCGGACGTATAAGTTCGCGCGCCTGCCCCCAGCGGACGATGCCAAGACTTACGCGGTTCGCGTACCGCAGACGCTGCTGGCGGAACACAACCTATCGCTGCAGGATGGCCCCGCTTTCTGCGTAGCGATCATGGCTGCCAACCCGGAGCCGGCGGACTACACCGCAACGCAGGAAGACGCCAAGAGATTTCTCGCTACGCTTCCCGTGAAAGCGATCCGTAAACCCTGGAAGCGTCCTCGCCCAACTGAAACCGTACAAAACGGCACAGTGTAATTTTTCGGGCGGAATCCAAAAACCGAGCCTTTGGTTTGCCTTCCGTGCTAAATTAATAGTGTCTTTGCCCGCAATTAGTTTCCAGTGCCCTCGAGCCGCCCTCCACTTCTCGCCATTCTGTTTGGCTTTGATCCAAGAGCCGTCCGACAGAGACAAATCCAACCAAAGAGTACCTAATGACAAATATTTTCGTCGGAAACCTCAGTTTCCAGACTAACCAGGACGACCTGATGCAGGCGTTCTCCCAATATGGCAATGTAGAGCGCGTGAACATCGTTACGGATCGCGATTCTGGACAACCCCGAGGCTTTGCTTTCGTCGAAATGACCGAGCGGCGCGATGCGGAGAATGCAATCTCGCATTTGAATGGCACGGAACTGAACGGCCGGGCGATGAATGTGAACGAAGCGCGGCCCAAGCCGGAAGGCGGGCGGAGCGGCGGTTTCGGCGGCAATCGCAGCGGTGGCGGTGGCGGTGGTGGTGGCAATCGCAGCCGTCAACGCTGGTAGTCGCCAGACTACCCTCTAAGATTTTCGCAAGGCCGCCGGTTTCGATCGGCGGCCTTTTTTATTGGAGGCTGTCGGCGATGTGATCGGCTGCGCGTGCCGCCAGCGCCATCATGGTCAGCGTGGGATTCTTCTCCGAGGCGGATGGAAACACGCTACCATCCACCACGTACAAGTTCTCGACATCGTGCGTGCGGCAATTCCGGTCCACCACAGAGCTCTTCGGATCGTTCCCCATGCGCGCTCCGCCCAGTTCATGATTCGGTTGAGGTTCGGCGGCGACCGATAAAATCTCCGCGCCGGAAGCCTTCAAAATCTCGACGGCCCAGTGGCTCATATCCGCGAAAATCCTGCGATCGTTTTCGCCCCACGCCAGGTGCCTGCGCGCCGCCGGCAGGCCATACCGATCCACCACCTTTTCGTCCAGATCTATGTACGACTGCGCATTCGGAAGCATCTCTCCATAGGGCGACATCACCACGAACGCCGGATAACGCGCCTTTACCGCGCTCTTATATCCGGCCCCGAAACCGGCGATCGCGCGCGCCCAACCTACCGACCGCCGATTCTGATAATTGAACTGCATTCCGAAACTCCGCGCATATTCCCGCTTCCGGTTATGCATGAACGACGGGACATATGCGTGATCCAGAAACCCTTCATCGTTTACCGGCTGGCGGCCGATGAGATCGGTCAGAAACGCCTGGACACCGCCGGTGAAGTGCGGGATGAAATTCCTGCCCAACTGCCCGCTTGAGTTGGCCAGCCCTTGCGGGTAAAGCCGCGACTTGGACATCATCAGCAGCGCAACACTTTGAACGCATGCGCAACTGACCACCACGACGCGCGCATTCACCGCGCCTTCGGCTTTGGTTTCGCGATTTAAATAACTTACGCCCGTCACCCGGTTTTCCGGGGAGACCAACACTTCGCGGGCCACCGAATCATGCAGAATGCGGAGCTTCCCAGTCGAGAGCGCGGGCTTCATGTGAGCGTCGAAGGAGTTGTACTTGGCCGCCACGTCGCACCCGGCCATGCAGTTGCCGCAGTAGTGGCAAGGCGGGCGTCCGTTGCCGGCGATGGTGCGCGTGGCCTTCCGCACCTGGATCACCTTCACCCCCAGCTTCTGTGCGCCGCGAGAGATCAACGCGTCGCTGCACTTGAAGGCGACCGGGGGAAGAAAGATGCCGTCCGGGAGATCATCAAGCCCGTCGAGATTTCCGCAAACGCCCACTTCCCATTCGACGCGGTCGTAGTAAGGCGCAAGGTCCGCGTAGTCAATCGGCCAGTCTTCGCCAGCGCCGTCGTGCCGGCGGCCTTTGAAATCGCGCTGGCTCAACCGCCAGGCGACCGCGTTCCACAGCAGGCTCTTGCCGCCCACGCCGCGAGAACGTTCGGAATCGAACCCCGCAACGCCCGGGTGCATGGTGGGGATCGAACGGTTCTCGAAATCAAAAGGCATGGAGTGGGTATTGAAGGCGGTACGGGTATCGATCTTCGGCCCGCCTTCCAGCACAGTAACGCTCACACCACGCCGCGCCAGGTGCGCAGCCAGCGTACCGCCAGACGCTCCCGAACCGACGATTACGACGTCATCCATCAGACTCTCCCTGCGCTTCTCCCTTATACTTTCCCCACGGCAATTTGCCCCTTGCCCCAGACGGTCTGCCGCCCCACCCCGGTCCATTGCGCCGCTTCGAGCCACGGCCAAAATTCACCCAGGTTGCCCGAGTATATCGCCCGGCCGGTGAACCCGCCGAGTCCGTGAGTCTGCCCAGTGCGCGAACTCGTCCGCGTGCGGTCCACCCGCTGCAGATCGCAACTTTCCATCACCACGTTGCGGGAGCGCTCGCCCAAGCCCACGAAATCCGCAATGAGCGGGCTGCCCCCGTAGAGATCTCGAAGGGTCGCCACGCGATCCCGGACGCGCGCGAAGAGAACCGGAAACTCGGGCTGCTCCACCAGTTCGCCGCCGCCTTTCAGTTCCGTCGGGGTGATGAACTCAACGCGTAGGCGGGACAGGTTTCCCGGCGCCGGCGCCAGATCAACCTGGATCGAATTGATTTCAAGCCCGGCTATCTGAGCCTTCGGCATCAACGCAAACGCCGCCCCAAGCGAGTTTACCGCCTCAACCGACTTTTCTCCTACTTCGAAGAGGTGAACGTCGAACTGAAAAGTCTCGCCACCCGGAACCGTAATTCCATCCAGATGCGATGCCCGCAGCACAAAAGGGCGCGGCCAATCCGCCAAACCGCTGGGACCAGATCCGGCTTGCGCGGGCTCAAACAGACGCCTGTAGGTGGATTCCCCGGCACTGCGCCGCAAGTTCCAGCCTAAGGCCCCGCGGATAAAATTCGCGGCCCCCGCTGGGCCAAATGCGATGGATTCCATGGCGCGAAATTGGTAGCGCAACTGTTGAACGAAAAATGATGCTTGCAATAAGGCCTCAGTTCAGGCAAGCTGAAAGGTTTTCCGTCTTAACTAAATGCTAGTGCGAGTCCTGCATCACGATCATTGCTTCGACGGCGCCGCTTCCGCCGCGTTTTTCAGCCGCTTCGTCGAGACGGCCTTCTATCCGCGCGCGGAATTCCGTTTCACCGGAATGATACACCAGGCGCGCCAAACGTTCCCGGATGAGCTTTTTGACGGCGATCAAAACGCGATCGTCGATTTTAAATATTCCAGCAACCCGCGCCTCGACTGGTGGTTCGACCATCACCAGAGCGCCTTTTTGACGCCGGAGGACAACGAGCATTTCTTACGCGACCGCAGCGGCAAGAAACTCTACGACCCCACTTACCGGAGTTGCACCAAATTCATCTGCAACATTGCGCGAGACCGCTTCGGCTTCACTGCGCCCGACCTCGACGAGTTGGTGAAGTGGGCCGATATCGTTGACGGAGCGCTCTATGAGGACGCGAAAACGGCCGTCGAAATGCCCGCGCCCGCGATGAAACTGACCCTGGTCATTGAGAACGCGAAGGGCCCCGATGTGGTGACAAACATTATCGGGTGGATGCGCGAACGGACGCTGGCGGAAATCGTGGAGCTTCCGGAAGTGCAGGAGCTTTTCCAACCCATTTACCAGGCGCATTTGCAAAGCGTGGGAATGATCCGCGAACGCGCCCACCAGGACGATGGCGTAGTTTCTTTTGATTTGACCGGGTACGATATCGGCGGCTACAACAAATTCATCCCCTATTATCTGTTCCCGAACAGCAGTTACACGGTTTCACTTCTCAGTACGCCGTTGCGCACGAAAATCAGCGTCGGATCGAACCCCTGGGCTCCCAAAGAGATTCGCCACAACCTTGCCACAATCTGCGAACGATACGGCGGCGGCGGGCATTCGAAGGTGGGTGCAATCAGCCTGGAACCCGGCGCGATCGACAAGGCACGGCAGGTGGCGGGCGAGATCGCCGGGTTGCTGAAGGATTAACAAACAGATCGTAGAAATCCGCACAGAGCCGATTCGCGAATCAAAACCCCAGCGGGGTAGAATCGGACACCGAGGTATCGATTCATTGCGCGCAATTTTCCTTCTCGCGGCTTTCTCCATTTACGCCCAGGCACAACCCGTGATCAACGCCATCACGAACTCAGCGAGCTACACCGGGCGCGTGGCAACCGGCGGCCTGGCTACTATTTTCGGTACCGGCCTAGCGGATTCCACAATTCAGGCGAGTACCGTCCCCCTGCCTGTGGCACTGGCAGGAACCAACATCTATCTCAATGGCGTGCCTTGTCCTCTGCTCTACGTCAGCGCCACGCAAATCAATTTCCAGGTGCCCTATGAGGTTGGATCGGGATCTGCGACGCTGGCCCTCACAGCGACACTCGGACTCACAACGCCGGTCACAATTCAGGTTGACGAGGCTGCGCCGGCTTTGTTTCAGTACGGCACCAATCAGGCGCTGGCCGTAAACTACACCACAAGCGACATCAATGGAGCGGACACTCCAGTCGAATCAGGCGACTACCTGATTGTTTACCTGACGGGCGTCGGTCCCGTTTCTTCGACGCCCGCTGACGGCGGGGCCGCGGGTGATAATCCGCCATCCTCGGCGACGGATTCTTATACTGCCACCATCGGCGGAGTGGACGCCACAGTATCTTTCCTGGGTCTAACTCCGGGATTGGTGGCATTAGGTCAGGCGAACGTACGAGTGCCATCGCTTGCCAACGGGAATTATCCACTCGTGATTACGGTAAACGGCGTGACCAGCACCTCGGCGGTTGTTTCAGTAAGTGGAACCGGCACTGTGCAGCCGGATATTTTGACTTACGTCTCCAGCGTGGGCCTCCCGACCGGATCCCTGCAATCCAACGTGCATGGATCCACCACGGTTCAAGTGAACGGCCAATATGCCTACGTATGCAGCGTGAATCAGATCACGGCGGTTGACGTTTCGAACCCACAGGCGCCCACCGCGGTAAGTGCGTTTGGGCAAACTCAACTGAACGGGCAGGGCACCAACTGCATCATTTCCAATAACTACCTGGTGGAACTGGTGAATGCCTCCAATTACCTGGTTTTCGATCTTCTCAGTTCGGCGACGTCGCCCACGGTGGTTTCGGGTCCTACCGCGCTGAGTGTCCCACTTGCCGGTAACCTCGCGTTCGATGGAAGCCTGCTGCTGCTCAATACCAACCAGGCTTCCTGGTACCTTTCGAACGATGAAATCATCGAGGAATCGGGATCACTGGAAGCCTATGACTTCTCGAACTTCACCAGTCCTGTTTTCGACAGCACGTTCAGTCCGCCATCCGGATTCACGTCCAACAATTCTCCTCGATTCCAACTTGCCGCGATCAATAGCCAATACATAGCCACGATGGGGACGACGAATGGCGGTGGAGAGGCCACCAGCGGACAGGGCGTATTCGATGTTTTGGACGTAAGCAATCCCGCCAACATTCTAGGAGTCGTCGAGGTGCCGATACCGGGCGCGGTGGTGGCGCAGAGCATTGCGCTGCAGGGCAGCGAGGCCCTGATCACGGGCAATACGCAAGCGTGGAACAACCCGATCACTTACGACGGAAGCACTCCCGAGTTCTTAAACATGGGTGATTTGACTCTATCGCTGGTGGACTTCACAAATCCCCAGAATCCCAACCTGTTGAGCACTGTGGTCACGACTATACAGTCTTCCGGCGGTCCCTCTCTGGCGAGCCTGGGCGGAGGTTTTTTTGCTGTTTCGGGCGTGACAAGCTTTGCGGATTTTAATGGCGCTGGAGCGCTGGCGGTGGTAGATGCGACGGATCCGTCAAACCCGAACTGGATTTCGATTGCGACAATCGATGGGGTGTCAAGTATTTATGTTCAGAGCGGATACCTGTACGTTGCCACCGGCGCCGGCCTGAATCTCTATCAAATCAACAGCCCCCGGTAGAAGCGGGCCGGCGTCCTAACTGCCGCGGACGATGATTCTTACGGCGTGGTTGGCTGCCCCGTCAATGGTGAACTGAACCGTCACCCTGGCCTTCAGTTTGATTTTGCCTTCGATTTTTGTGCCGGCATCCAGGGTGAAGGATTTGTGAACCATTTCCTTACCGCTGGCGTTTTTGCGGCTGACTGATAGGGCGGCCGAGCTGAAGTCCGTAACGAAACCGGAGAAGACCTGCGCGTGAGGCTGCACGGCAGCGCTGTTTGAGTCTTGCGCAAGCGCAAACGGCGCCAGCAGCAAAATCGAGATCAATAGCCTCCGCACAAGTCCTAGCATAATGTATGAGCCGCAAACCAAGCGGATCGTTCGGATTAAACTTGCTTAGTAATCGTTTCGGGCCCGGCTAACACTGGTCGTCAGCTAGCTTCAGCTTCCGGTCGACTTCGCCGAACAGAGTAGGGAGACCGATCGATGTCCCGCCGATGCGAAGTGATCCGGTCGGGGCGATCCACTCTGGATCGGGCGAGAGGGTCCAGGCGGTACGTTTGTCCGGGTCGATGATCCAGACGCATTCGGTCCCCCACAGAATGTAGCGATGAGCTTTGTCCAGTGCTTTCGCCAAAGTGTCGCTGGGGGACAGGATCTCGACGCAGAGCTCGGGTGCTGTGGTCGGGTAGAGACTTGTGAATTGGTCTCGAACGGCGATCACATCCGGCACTGGTTCAGCCTCCGAGCTGACCTTAAGCCGAACTTCCGAGGCTGTATTCCAACCCGCCTTTTCAAGGAGCATACTGATCAGGGCTTGGATAATGCCGTGGAGTACAGTGGGCATGGGCTTTCGGATGGCCGAGCCGCACCAGTATTCATAAGCCGGCTTTGCTCCGTCGTAGAGTTTGTGGAAGTCTTCCAAGCTAAGCGGCGATAGTTGGGCAGCCATCCAATCATTATCCCTCTCTAGCTAAAGGCTCGGCGGCGTGCTCGCGCGCATGGGGCATCACGATGGTGAATGTGGTTCCGTGGCCGGGCTGGCTCTTCACGTCGATCGAGGCCTCATGGGCCTTCGCGATCCAGGCGACGAAGCTGAGCCCGAGGCCCAACCCTTTTTCGGGGGAGGCGTCGGAGGACGGACCGCTAATCCGGTAGAAGCGATCGAAAATGTGGGGCAGATGTTCGGGCGAGATACCCCGGCCGGTATCGGTGATTTCGATTTCGATGGAATTCTCATTGCATCGCAGGCAAACGTGCACCTCGCCGCCGGCGGGCGTGAACTTCACTGAATTCGAGAGCAGGTTTGAAAGCATGCGCTCAAACTGCACGCGATCCACATCCACCGGGCATTGCTCCGGCGCGTCGGCGATGTAAAGGCGCACGCCCGCGCCTTCGGCGGGAATCTGAAATTGGTCGACGATGTCGGAGATGACCTCGGAGAGGTCGACCCTGGACTTTTGCAGGACGACCTGCCCTGTTTCCGCCTGGGAGAGCAGCAGCAGCGCTCGCACGATGGCGGAGAGCCGCTCAACATCGTGCAGCGCGTCGGCAATGGCGTTGCGGTACTCCTCCGGGGCCTTAGCGGTGAAGAGTGCAACTTCCAACTGCCCACGGATGACCGTGATGGGTGTGCGGAGCTCGTGCGAAACGTCGGTGGAGAACTGGCGCACCTGATTGAAAGAGGCTTCGAGGCGCTCAATCATGCGGTTGAAGGTTTCGATGAGGTAATCCAGTTCGTCCTGGGACTTGCGCGTGGGGATGCGCATGCTGAGGTTCGATCCGGTGATGCGCTGGGCCGTGCGGGCGATGTCCATCACGGGTGAAAGGGCGCGGCCGGCGTAGATCCAACCAAGGACGGAACCACCGAAGGCGATGAGCGGGATGACACCGACGCAGAGCCAGGTGAATCCGCCCAGAATTTCGCGATTGCCTTTGAGCGATCGGCCGATAGCGACGTAGTAGTACGCATCGAGATCTTCGTCGCGATCAAAGCTGGCGCGGATCAGATAGTGCTCGCCCTTGGCATCGACCTTCTCTTCCCAGAGGGTTTGCTTCCCTGCGACAACCTGGCGGATCTGGGCGGGCGGATCAATGCCGAGCGACTTGTAGATATCGGAGGCGTCCATCTCGCGCCCTTTAGAATCGGCGAGGAAGAAGACGCGGCGCAGGCGCCCTTGCAGAGCAGCCTCGTCAGGGTCGCCTTGATCGATGAGCCAGAGCTCCTCGCCCTTCTGGACGCGGAAGTAGCCCTTGAGGGCGGCCCAATCCTGATCAACATTGCCGCGGATCTGCGCGTCGAGACTACTGGAAAGGAACTGGCGAAATCCTACGGAGAGGATGGTCAGCAAAATGGTGAAGAACAGGGCGTAGCTGAGAGTGAGGCGCAGGCGCAAACTGCGGGAAGGACGCCGCACGCTGGATGCTTCGAGCGGCCCCACGGGCTAAACCTGCCGTTCGAATGAAGAAAATGGAGCGGGCTTGATGGGTGCGGTTTCCGGCGCTTCGATCATATAGCCGATGCCGCGCACTGTCTGGATCAGCTTCATCTGGAAGCGGTCGTCAATCTTGGAACGCAGGTGGCGGATGTAGACATCGACGATGTTGGTGAGCCCGTCATAATCCATATCCCAGACGTGCTCGACGATCATGGTGCGGCTGAGGGGACGGCCCTTGTTGCGCATCATATATTCGAGAATCCCGTATTCCTTGGGCGCCAGTTCGATGGTCTCCACGTCGCGAGTGACTTTGCGGCGCAGCGTGTCGAGCACCAGATCGGCCACTTGCAGTTTTTCAGGGGCGGGCTGGCCGCGGCGCAGGAGCGCGCGAACGCGCGCCAGGAGTTCGACGAAAGCGAAAGGCTTGGTGAGATAGTCGTCCGCGCCGAGTTCCAGGCCTTTGACGCGATCGTCGACCGCGCCACGCGCGCTGAGAATCAACACGGGCGGCCCGACTTTGCGGGAACGGATGCGTTCGAGGACCTTCATGCCGTCGACGGCGGGATCGGGCAGCATGAGATCGAGGATCACGACGTCATAATCCGTGTCGTGGACGTAGGCGATAGCCGAGTGGCCGTCAGGCGCCACATCGACGGCATAGCCGTTGCTTTCGAGGCCCCGCTGCAGGAAATCGGCGATCTTCTTTTCGTCCTCTACGACAAGGATGCGCATTCGTATTCTTAGGGTACTACTTTGGTAAGATTATCTCGAGACGCGTGCAGGGCGCGTCCTGTCCGCGGAAAGGGCCGCGCCCACCTGCTCCTTTGAGGCATCACGTTTTGTTGACCCTCTTTCGCCTGTCATGCGGACCAGGCATACGAAGGAGGCAGTCTTGAATCTTGAACAACAGAAGAAGCAGGCCCGTGAGTTCTTGCTGGCGATCCGATCTGGAAACGCGGGAGCTCTCTCGCGGCTGCGCAGGCATCATACGCGCTGGGCAACTGTGGACGAAGCTACCGTGCGCCGGCTTGTGTGTTTGCACGATGCGCAATTCGCGCTCGCTCGTGAACAGGGATTCGCCAGTTGGCCTAAGCTGAAGGCGTACGCCGAACCGTCTTCGCGCTCGCGGCACACACGATTGTTCGTCGCGGATGTGGCGTGGATCACCGACCGCGTCCATGGTTTGTTGAGAACGCGCGATTCGGCTGGCCCGGCGGCGCTGGAACAAATCCGGGAATGGCACCCGCGGTTCTCCGCTTGCTCCGACGAGGAAATTCGGCAGGCCCCGTTCACGGAAGAGGATGCCCGATTGGTCTACGCCAGGGAGCACGGCTTCGAAACCTGGGACGACCTGACAAACCGCGTGAACCTGCTCGCCTCGAGCCCCACCGCGGCAGCCAATGAACCGTTCCTGGCTGCCTTCGCCGCACTACAGTCCGGCGATGCCGCCGGTTTTGAAGCTTTACTTCGGACGAACCCGAGCTTGTCCAGGGAGCGCGGGACGAATGGCAACACGCTGCTGAATCTCGCGGTCAGCCTTGCGGCCAAGGCGGAACCGAAGGCGGCCAAGTCTCAGATCGAGGCATTGCTGGCGGCGGGCGCAGACGTCAACGAAGGCAACGATCGCGGTTGGACACCGCTGCATGCGGCCGCATATGGCAACCAGCTGGAGATTGCGGGCTTGCTGATCGCGAACGGCGCGGCGCTGGAGGCGGAAGCACACGGCGCGGGTGGCACCCCTTTAATCGTCGCGCTGTTCTGGGGGCATCGCGACGTGGCCGATTTGTTGGGTAACCATTCGGCGGCTCCGCACAATCTTCGCGCTGCCGCCGGGCTCGGCATCCCGGAATTAATTGAGGCTTGCTTCCACCCCGATGGCACACTCACTCCTGAAGCTTGCGCCGCCCGAGGCTTCTATCGTCCGCATAGCGGCTTTCCGGACTGGCAGCCGTCGGCAGATCCGCAGGAGGTTCTGGACGAAGCACTCGTGTGGGCGTCGAAGAGCGGCCGTTTAGCTGCGCTGGAACGGCTCGTCAGAGCCGGGGCGCGCGTGAACGCCGATCCGTATCGAGGCACGCCTCTCATCTGGGCTGCGGTGTGCAACCGCACGGAAGCCGCCCGATGGCTGCTGGATCACGGCGCGGACATCAATCAGAAGGCCACTTTTGGCGGGCTCACGCACGGCCAGGGAATCACGGCTCTGCACTTGGCGGCGCAAAACGGGCACATGCCCATGGTGAGGCTCCTGGTTGAACGCGGCGCGGGTCGATCCATCAAAGACGATCTTTACCAGGCTACGGCTGAACGCGGAGCGGCGTACTTTGGCCAGACCGAGGTGCGAGACTATCTGTCTTCGCTTGGTGTGTAGAACTGAAGGTCCCGTTACGCGGCAAAGTCGGTAAACACGCATCAGCCAAGCACGCCATGTTCGATTCTCACCAGGGCATCTTCCACTTCCCGATAACCCTGGTCGGTCTGAGCCGCCTCAAGTGGAGTCTTGCCCTCAAGGGAGGGGTTCGGCGACCGGAGCGAGTGGATCGCTTTCTCCTGGTTCGCGAAAACTTCGCCCGCGTGCACTGAAATCGACATCAAGCGGGCCGGCGGCGGAAATTCAGTGGCTTCCGAGTTACACTGAGTTGTAGCCATGGTCTGCCTGCTTCCACTATAACGGGTACCTGGCCAACCTCCGCTGCTCCTGCGAGGGTTTCTCCGCTAAAAGCACGGTGTCCCTCTCAGGTTCTCTCCTTTTGTTTCGGACCTGAGTCGTCTGCAACGCGATCGCGAAACTGGTGGCCCTCCGAACCCGCATCAGACGGCCCCGCGTCATCGAAATGCGCCTTGGCTGGACGGCATAGCGCGTGGTCGAGGCCGTCCGGAGTCCGAGCGAGGTCTCGTGGTGTTCGATTCCCCAGACTTGGATTCGGAGAGTTAAGCCAACTCCCTCTTTTCTCTGCCTTCCCGAAGACTTCAATTGCCCGGATCAACAAGGGATCCGCGACGGCGGACAGCTCTTCGATCTCTCTCTTACGCGATCAGGTCCGCCCGGTTACGGTTTGGGTGTTTCTTCCTTCTGCTTGGATTCGTCCAAAGGTTCGGGGATATCGTAAGTGATCTTAGAATCGGCCCCGTATCTACGATACATTCTGAATTCGATGTCGCTCTTGGACGCCATCTCGCCGTCGGTGATAAACGAAGTCGCTTTCATGGGCAACAGGAATTCTCTGGTGCCAACCTGTTCGTGGTCGTAGTCCACTTGTGAGGTAGCTTTTCTTACCGGGAACGAGGCGGGGATATCGATGGCTTCCGCAAAGAGCCGGGAAATCTTGTGGGTCGCCTTGTTCACATAGACGAGGCCTTTGTAGGCTGCGTAAATTCTCTGCTCGTGGTTATATTCGATGGAGAACTTGGAGCGTGGCTGGTCAATCTGATAGTTGAAGACGTAGTTGACCTCGCCCCTCAGTTTTGTCCAGTGATCAAAGTGGAACTGGGCGTTGCTCTCCCCGTCGAAGATCTCCTTCATCAAGCTGCCGAATTCGCCCGTTGAAATGGAGCCGTTCAATTGCTCCATGGACTTGTTTTCAACGATCGCGTTGTTGACCGTTTTCACCTCGTACGACTCGTGGCCGTCGAGGTAGGCCAGCCGGGAGACAATCGTATCGTAATTCTGCCACGTGCCACGGTGGCGAGGATCTACCGAGCGGCGCGTCACCTGGGTGCAGACAAAATCCGGCAAGCGCGCGGTATAGTTCAGCGCATAGTCGGTCATGTCTTTGATCACTTCCTGCTCCTCGTCGTAGGGGGGCGGAGGAATGGTGGGGGGCTTGGGCGCTTCCACCTCCGGCGCAGCCACAGCAAGCTTGCTGGTCGAGGCGATCATGCCCTTGAGAACGGCCACTGTGCGCGGACCAGCCCCATCGCCCTGGAGGGTTTCGACCGTTTCTTCGTCAAGCTTCTCCGTGAGCGTCATATGGGCCAGGTATTGCGCGATTTCCCGGTCCGGTATCTTCTGTTTGATGGAGGATTCGATGAACTGCCGAAGCTTTACCAGCGTGATTCCCTGCGAGGCGCCGACCGAGGGCAGGGTAGCGACCAGGAACGCGATGAGCAATAGCCCGGTGCGAGAAAGCCGATGCATGGTTCTTATTTTCGCACTAAAATACATGGACGCGACGCTTCGACGCGGGCGAGGTCTGCGCGGCGCCGCCCACCGCGGAGTCGATCGCTGCAATGGCGACGGGGGCCATCAGCCGGTAGCCTCTAGAGTTGGGATGCAATCCATCGTCTGACAGATCCGGCGTCAGGAAGCCTGACGGGTCACGCAATTTCGAGTAATAGTCCACGTAGACGCAATCGGCCTTTGCGCAGTAGCTTTGCAGCCATTGGTTGAGCTGCTGGATTTTCGGGAGCGGCCGTTCCTCACGCCGCGGGCCGACCGGCAATATGGAGGCGATCAGCACTTTAATGGAGTGCACATGGGCCAGATCCGCCATCATCATGATGTTGTTTTCAATGCTTTCGAGCGATGCGCCGCGGCCGAGGTCGTTGGTTCCGGCGAGGATCAGAACGGCGCGGGGATGCAGGTCGAGAACATCGGCTTTCATCCGTCCCAGCATTTGACTAGTGATCTGGCCGCCGATGCCGCGGTTGATGAAGTCACGGCCCGTGAAATATTCATTGAGATGCCAAACGTCCGTGATGGAATCGCCTAGAAAAACGACACGGGGACTGACGCCGGGGGCCGGCAATCTCCCGTTTTCATCCGCGTAACGCTTCAAGTCGTCGGGGTCTGGATTGTGCGTTTGCGCCTCCTTGGCTTCCATCAAAGCGATGAGATGAATCTGCAGCCGTTCGTAGCCGTTGCGCAATTCAGTGAACTGCTTCGCCGCAGTATCACTGAAAGGATAAGGCTTTGGAGTGGCGTCGGCGATGGCGAGATAGGCACGCGTCCGGCCGACTAATTCGGCGGTGAGAGGCAGACTGGCGGGCTGTTTCGCGAGGGCCGCGAGAGTGTGGCCCGCGCCCGCCACGAGGGGCGCGGCGGCAAGCTGAAGTTCCGGGATCGCGGCGCTAGTCGATTCCATGAGCTGCACGACGTGTTTGGCGAGCTGGCCAGCATCTGAATTGGACAGAAGGGCATCGTCCGCATGCAAACAGGTGAGCGCCAGCAAGAGCAGCGCCGCTCTGTTCAACCCCTGGTCTCCTTGTTCAGTTTGAGCGTGATGGTGCCGATCGTAAACTGGAGCCGGATCTCGATTTGGACAGGGGTTTTTTCCGCGTCATCACTGAGCCAGATGTGCAGATGGCCCGACCGGGTATAGAGCTGATTGTCGAACGCGAAGATCTCATACCGCAGCGTCTTCTTTACACCGGCGGGGACTTTGATGGATTCCCGGCCCTCGCATTGCACTTTCAGCCAGGCGGTCTTTTTGCCGTTGGAGACGGGAACCTGGCCTGTCTTGCCGGGTTCCAGATTCATGGAGCGCAGTGCATACAACCCGCCGATCACATCGTGGACGCAAGGTGGAATCTCCACTTCCTTCTTGGCCGCCTGGTTCGTTTTCAGGTCTTTCTCCAGGTAGAAGGCCTTCTTTTCCGACTGATCGAACGTAACTTTGGTATCACGGCTGCGGCTGCCTTCGCGAGCGGTCATAAAAGAACTGGTCGCGCACAGCCCCGACGACATCTGAGAAGTATAGTCGTCACTTACTTTGAAAAGGTGCGAAACGACGCCCGCCGATTCCAGATGCAATTTCGCTTCATAGCCGCCTTTGATGACGGGCGATGGATACCACTGGAGTTTGGCCGACCCGGCTGTGATGAGGCGCCATTCCACGTTGTAGTCAAACGTTTCATTCTCCGGAGCATCTCTCTCGGCATGCGGCGTAGAAACGGTTTCCTTGGCAATGGGAAAAGAGGCCGATTGCGCGGAAACGGTCACCGCAAGCAGAATCGGAACCAGGGCCCGGTGCAGCGGGTTGCGCTCAAACATATCGCTGCAAGTTTATCAATGACGACTTTCTAAATGACGGTGTGCTAAATGACGGCTTTCTAAATGACATCATGGGGTAATCACAAGATTGAAGAATCGTGTCCTTAAACTGAATGACGCTGAAATTCGCCAGAACGCCGATTACGTTCTTTATTGGGCGCAGATGAACCGGCGCGCAAAATCGAACCACGCTCTCGAGTATGCCATCGAGCTGGGGAACGAGCTGGGGCTTCCGGTGTTGTGTTACGAAGGGTTGACGTGTACATATGAAAACGCCAACGACCGGCTGCATACATTCGTCATCGAAGGCGTTCCGGACACTCAGGAGCTTCTGGAAAAGCGCGGGGTGGGGTATGCCTTTTACCTGCGGCGCAAACGGTCGGATGCAAACGATGTGTTTTACAAGCTGGTGGATCGGTCGGCGGCCGTGGTGACGGACGATTATCCAACCTTTATCGCCGCCGCTCACAATTCGAGCGTTCCGGGCAAGGTTCGCGTGGCAACCTTCGCGGTCGATTCGAGTTGCATTGTGCCGATGCGATGTTTCGAGAAGCGAGAGTATGCGGCGTACACCATCCGGCCGAAGATTGCGAAGCTGCTGCCGGAGTATCTTGAGGCCGCGCCGCAGCGAAAGCTAAAGCACCGGTGGCGCGCGGAGAAGCCGGCGTTTCACGTGGAGGTGACGGCCGGGAATATTCCGGAGTTGGTGGCATCCTGCGAGATCGATCATTCGGTGAAACCCTCGGCGGCGTATCGTGGAGGGAGTGCGGCGGCGGAGCGGCGGCTTTCGCATTTCCTCGATTGCAGTCTCGCGCGCTACGCGAAAGCACGGAACGAACCCAGCCAGCACGCCACGTCGAATCTGAGCCCGTACCTCCATTTCGGACACATTTCGTCGCTGCAGGTGGCCCTGGCCGTGAAGGACTACGCGGCAGAGCACAAATTGGTGGCGGATGAGTTTTTGGAGGAACTGATCGTCCGGCGCGAACTGGCGTTCAATTACGCGCGGTTGGCGAGCGATATCAAGGGTTTCGGGGACTTGCCGGACTGGGCCAGGAAGACCATGCAAGCTCACGCTGGGGACAAGCGCGACCCATTATTCACGGCGAAGGAGATGGAGGAAGCGAAGACCTACGATCCCCTATGGAACGCGACGCAGAAGGAACTCCTTCTGCGCGGCAAGATCCACGGATACTACAGGATGTACTGGGGGAAGAAGATTATTGAATGGTCGAGGACGTATCAGGACGCGCTGGACCTGATGATCGGCCTGCACGATCGCTACGCGCTGGATGGACGCGACCCGAATACATACACCAATATTCTGTGGTGTTTCGGGCTGCATGACAGACCGTGGTTCGATCGGCCCATTTTCGGATTGATGCGTTACATGGCTTTCGACGGCATGAAGCGCAAAACGAATATCAATGCATACATTCAGGAGATCGCCTGGCTGGAACAGACGGGGAACGATCCAGAACGGCTTTAAGGACATAACATGAAAATTACTGTGAGCGGCGGACGGGGGTTCATCGGGTCTCACCTTGTGGCGGCATTGCAGGAGGCGGGACACGCGGTCTCGGTCCTCAGCAGGACGGCGAACAATTCGGGCAACGTTCCGACGTTCGTTTGGGATCCGGGTGCGGGACTTCCTCCGGCCGAGAGCCTGGCGGGTGCGGACGCGGTGATCAATCTGGCGGGCGAGCCAGTGGCGCATCGCTGGACGGATGAGGTAAAGAAGAAGATTCGGGATAGCCGGGTTTTGGGAACGCGTCATCTGGTCGAGGGGATGGGGCAAGCCGCGGTGAAGGTGCTGGTGAGTGCATCGGCGACTGGCTATTACGGCGATCGCGGAGAGGAAGAGCTGACCGAACAATCGGCGCGCGGCGATAGCTTCCTTTCGGGGGTGTGTGAGGAATGGGAAGCCGCGGCGGATGGAGCGGCGAAGCTGGGAATTCGCGTGGTGAAGCTACGAACGGGGATGGTGCTGGGCGCGGGCGGCGGAGCACTGGCCCGTTTGGTGACTGCCTTCAAAACGAAAATGGGCGGGAAGCTGGGTTCGGGCACGCAGTGGATGCCTTGGATCCATATGGCGGACTTGACGGGGATCTTCCGCTTTGCAGCGGAAGGCGAAATATCCGGCGTGCTGAATGGGACGGCCCCGAACGCTGTTCGAAATGACGCGTTTACGGACGCGCTGGGTGAAGCGCTGGGGGAGCCGACGAAGATCAGCATCCCGGAATTCGCGTTGAAGATGATGTTCGGCGAGATGTCCGAAGTGATGCTGGCCAGCCAGCATGTAATACCGGAGAACACGCTGGCATCTGGATACCAGTTTCAATTTTCAGAAGTGGGGGCCGCGGTGCGAAGCGCTTTGGGGGTTTCCAAGTGACGGGATATGTGATTTTCGCGCACGGCTCTTCGGTGGAGTCGGCGAACGATGCGGTGCGTCAAGTAGTGGCGCAGGCGGCTGAAACGGGCAGGCTGGAGCCTTGTGAGGCTGCGTTTCTGGAGGGTGGACGGCCGGGGTTGTCGGATGCGGTTGCGGCGGTTGCCGCCCGGGGAGCATCCGAAGTGGTGGTGATTCCGTATTTCCTGACGCTGGGTTTACACCTGCAGCGCGACCTGCCAGAGCTGGTGCGGGCGGTGGAACGCGATGTTCCAGGAGTTTCGATCCGGGTGACTCCGCCGCTGGACGGGCATCCCGCGTTGAGCGCGATTCTAGTGGAACGGGCGCACGAAGCGGCGCACTCTCAACAATGACGGCTCACCTGTCCCATCGGGCGCGTCTGGTAAGCTCGCGCGAGATCGCGCCGAATATTCGCCACTTTGTGTTTGCCATTGCAGACGTGGAGAAATTTGGTTTCGTGCCGGGCCAATTTCTGTCATTCGTTTCGGAAGTGGAAGGGAAAGCGATCACGCGAGCGTATTCGATTGCTTCCGTTCCGGATGAAAACCGGGTGGAGATCTGCCTGAACCTGGTGGACGACGGACACCTGAGTCCGCGGCTTTTCGCCATGCAGCCGGGAGAGGAGATGGAGGTGAAGGGGCCCTACGGGGGATTCATTTTCCGCGAGAAGCGAGATACGGTTTGCGTCGCGACGGGGACTGGAATTGCGCCGTTTCGGGGAATGCTCCGGCAGCGCGTGGCCGAAGATCCGGAGCATGAATATACGCTGGTTTTTGGAGTGCGTCATGAACATGGATTGCTGTATCGCGAGGAGTGGGAGAGGATGGCGGCGGCGCATCCGAACTTCCGGTTTGTGCCTACGCTGACGCGGCCGCCGGAGAGTTGGACCGGGCGGATCGGCCGTGTGCAGCCGCTCTTAATGGAGGCGGTGGGCGAAACCCGGGATCTGACGGTTTATATCTGCGGATTGAAGGAAATGGTGGATGATGTGCGCGGGAGATTAAAGGAATTGGGGTTTGACCGGAAGCAGATTGTTTTTGAGAAGTACGATTAAGGCGCGTCAAAACCGATAGTCGGGTGGCTTGATTCCCTTCACGCGCAAATAGACTTCCGCCTGTGCCCGGTGATGCGCCGTGTGGGTAAAGTACGCAAAGAGCCACTCGAAGCCGGTTAAATTCCGCGATGCCGGTCCGACTACAGTTTCCATTCGCTCAGGCGTCATTGAGGCCACGGCCTTGTTGCAGAACTCGAATGAGTCCTTTAAGAAGGGCATGGCGGTCTCTTTTGAGACGTCCACTTTCTCAGTGTCCTTGCTCCACTCGGCGATCTTCGGCGGCAAAACCGGCCGGGGAAGGCCGCTGGCGATGGCGCATGCGTTTTCGTTGACGCCGGCTATGTGCGCCATCAACTGACCGAAGCTCATCTCCTGAGGATTCGGACGAAAGTTGTAGCTCTCCGCCGGCATCGCATCGGCCACAGCGACTGTGAAATCCGCCGAGGTTTTCCAGTGTTTTATCAGGGCGTCTTTAACGGTGCTCTGCGCCAGCGCGGTAGCCGCCAATAGAAGAAGGAACAGGCTGGATTTCACAATCCGTCGAATATAGCATACGGATCGCACGGGAATCCCAGGCTGGCGGACCTCCTCGTCAAGAAACAGAACTATACGTTTCGGTCCTCCCTCGGACTCGATTGTTGACGAGGCCGGTACTACCCGCTTGAAAACGTCGATTTGCCGCTTCAACGGCCTGGGCGTCAGAAGATTCTCGATGGTCTCAAACGCCTAGCCGTCCCCTGAATTCTGTCGTTTGTTTTAATCCGGCAGGTATGCCGAGTGGGGAAATCACGACGCTCCTCCACCAGTGGAGTGGGGGGAATTCGATCGCCGGCGATGAGCTCGCGCCGTTGATTACAAATCGCGTTCTGGGTGCGGGAGTTCCTCACGGTTGGAGATCCGCGGCTGGAATAGTCACCGAGCCGAGATTCCCAGCGGCGGGGTCGCGAACCACAACCCTCACAACATTTGCGTGGGGGTTCAGGGCGAACTCCCGTTCGTAGGGGACGCCGGTCTTGACCACGCGCTCGTAGGTCTCGGGCCTCAGATGCAGCGAAATCGTATCATTCACTCGGCCGAATTCCCTACCGCGCCCGCCGCGCTGCACCAACATCACGTCTATGTCGCCTGCCCAGTTCCCGCTTTCCTGTCGCAAGTTCAGATTGGAAATGCCAATCGCAAGGCTCAAGCGGTAGGTTCCCTTATTTGCCGAAGACTCGAGGCGTGCGGTGATTGGAATTGCGTTCGCATCAAGTGGGCTCAGAGAGGCTTCCTCTAGTTCGGTCTTGCGGTTCTCTGGACTGCTCGGTACATCCTGCTCGTCGATGTAGCCGCTCCGGTAACGGAGTGTGACTCCGCTCCGCCCGGCCAGCTTGATGGCTATCGGATGAAACTTTCCGTCGAAGCGCGAATCGGGGTAGAAGCCCAGCGTGTACGTTAAGCGCGAATCATCAACAGCCGCACGGATCGCCCCGAAGATGTCGTTGGTCCTCACAAATGCCCGGCCGCCCGTGCGCCGCGCAATCTCTTCCATGGTTTGCTCGGTGGCTTCGTCGTGGGCAGTTTCCACCGTCGTTGCCATCGTCGGAGCTCCAGGCCCCCTGGGTTTGTCCCAATACATGAGCATTCCCCGCGCTTCCACCGGATAAACGGCTACGTTAGCCCCATCCAGCAAGTGCATCGTTCGGTCACCTTCCCGTTGGAAAGCCTCTGAAGGATCTTCGCCTTTCAGGTCCACAGGTCGAATCAGCGTCGGAGAAAAGACAACCCGGTCGAGGTATCCCCAGGAAAGCAACGGAAACCCATCGGAAATCCAAATTACGTTCTTTCGGCCCGGAATGCCGGCCAATCTGGCGGCCAGCGATTCCATCATGTTCAGGGTCGTGAGAGTGGCGCCACTCACATCTGTTTCCGCCTGCGGAGCCCTTCTTTGATTCAATCGCTCTCCCCGATCGTTCCCAGCCAGAACACCTGCGAGTTGATCACCCAGATCGGGCGACTTCACTCGTGGAATTTCCCCATTCCACGTGGAGCGCCGCGCCACCAGGTCAGACGCATCCGTTGTGAAATCGTGCAACACCCGGAAACCTCTCAGTCCGATGGAGTAAATCGCAATGTGATCTTCCGGGCGGATCTGAGAGAGAAACCGCACAACCGTCTGGGCCGCGCGCGATTGGTCAGTCCACTTCGTGTTCAGGGAGTCGAGCAGAATGACGGTGACGCCGTTCGGTCCGGATCGTTCGAGTTCGGTATTCGTGTAGACATGCTCGGAAGGTTGAGCCGCACGGGCAAGATTCGAAACATGATTCTGGCCATTCCGGTCAACGGTGAACACTTTAATCTCGCGGGGCTTTCGGTTGTCAAAGAGGGTGAAGTCTTCGCGCTTGAGGTCCGAGACGGGACGCCCTTCTCGTCCCGCGCGATTACTGTGATCTGCACCATTCGGGCGGTGGTATGCAGGGTGAGACCCGGGCCTGAATCTTGCGGGAAGGCCAGACATTGGAGTAACAGCAAGACTGCACTCGCGCGGGCTAAGGGGTCCGTCAGGGGAATAGGAAATCGCTGTCAAGCCGAGACGCCATCAGCACTCTTTCAGGTATAACCTATTTTGTTCTAATCTGGCAGGTATGCCGAGCAGGGAAATCACGACGCTTCTCCACCAGTGGAGCGGGGGGGATTCGATCGCCGGCGATGAGCTCGCGCCGTTGATCTATAGTGAGCTCCATAAGCTCGCGCACCGGCACTTGCGGCGCGAGAAGGCCAATCATACTTTGCAGAGCACGGCTTTGGTCAACGAGGCATACCTGCGCCTGGTGGATCAAAAGAGAGCCCAGTGGCAAGACCGCGCGCACTTTTTCGCCATCAGCGGGCAGATCATCCGGCGCATTCTGGTGGATCACGCGCGGGCCAGCCACCGTGAGAAACGCGGCGCCGGGGCGACTGTGCTGGCTTTGGACGAGGAGCGGGATCTGCCGGGCCAGCGGAGCCTGGATCTGATCGCTCTCGACGACGCGCTCACGGACCTGAAGAAGCTGAATCCGCAGCAGAGCCAGGTGGTGGAACTGCGCTTCTTCGCGGGCCTTTCGATTGAAGAGACGGCGGAGGCGTTGCATCTCTCCAAGGCCACGGTGAACCGGTATTGGGTGACGGCGAGGGCGTGGCTGCTGCGCGAATTAATTCCCGGCGCGTGAGATTTTTCGCTCACGAAGAGCGCGTATTCCTGATGAAGGGATTATGCTGGTTGCTAACCAAGTGCGACTGCCGATCCGTTCTGGAGAGCAAGACCCAGAGCGATGGAACCGGATCTGTGAAATGCTGGACGCCGCGCTGCAGCTTCCCCCAGGCGAGCGTGGCCGCTACCTGGACCGCACCTGCGGCGGCGAAGCATTGGTGCGCGCGGAAGTGGAATCGCTACTGGCGGCATCCGAGCGCAGCGCGTGGTTCGACCAGCCCATCCTGTCAAATCCCTCCTCAACCGCAACCTTGGAACTAGAAGGTGAGGGGTTTCGTCCGGGAAGCCTGATCGGCCATTACGAGATTCGGGAAAAGATCGGCGAAGGTGGGATGGGCGCGGTCTACAAAGCGCGGGACCGGCGGCTGGAGCGTGATGTTGCGGTGAAGGTGATTTCCCGGTTCCACGATCGCGAATGGGATGAGCGGCGGTTTTTCCAGGAGGCGAAAGCCGCATCGGCACTGAACCACCCGAACATCGTAACCATCCACGAATACGATAACGCGGATGGCATGGAGTACATGGTGATGGAGTATATTCGCGGAACAACGCTCGACCGCGTTGCCGAAACCGGTGTCCCGCGCGAGAAACTTCTGGATTATGCCTGCCAGGTTGCAGGCGCGCTGGCGAAGGCGCATGAAGCCGGAATCGTCCACCGGGATCTGAAGCCGAAGAACATTATGGTCACCACCGACGGGGTGGTGAAAGTGCTGGATTTCGGCCTGGCGAAGCAGATGACTCCGAGCAGTTCGGACACGCAACTGACGCGCGCCGGGACCACTATGGGCACCCCGGCTTACATGTCTCCGGAGCAGGCCAAGGGCGAGGCCATCGATCACAGGTCGGACATCTTCTCGTTCGGAATCATTCTTTACGAACTGGCGTACGGGCGGCATCCGTTTGAGGGAGCGGATCAACTGGATACGCTCTATAACATTGTGCACGCGGAGACGCCGACGGTGGCGCGGGTAGATTCCTCGGTTCCGGCGAAGCTGGCGGGAGTGATCGGACGGTGCCTGAAGAAGGATGCGAATGAGCGGGCGTCGTCGATGGCGGAGGTTCGGACAGATCTGGCGGCGCTGGTGGAAGGTCCGCGATTGGAAGCGGCGCCCCAGCCGAAGAGCCGCGCCGCGTTCTATATAGTGTTGGCATGTATTGCGCTGGTTGCAGCTGCGGGGTGGTGGTGGCTGCGCCCGAGGCCTGCGGCGGCGCCGGGGCCGGAGCGGTTGATTTCCTATTCGATTGAGGCGCAGAAGCCAGGGCGTTCGCCATATGAGGCTTCCGCGAAAGAGGTGTTCTCATCCGGGGATAAGTTCCGGCTGCGTTTGGAATCGCCTCAGTCGGGATGTCTCTACCTGATCAGTGAAGGCCCCGGTGACGATGGCTCGGAGCAGCTTTGGATTCTCTATCCGCGTCCCGCAGATGGCGCGTCATTGGCTGCGGGCACGGCTGTCGAAACAGGGTGGTATGAGTTCGATGCTAATCCGGGAACGGAACGTTTGCTGATCGTTTGGGCTGCGAAGCCTATTGGAGCCATCGAACGCACTCGGGCAGGGAGCAAAAATGGCGGAGTCAAGCAGGCGCCGGAAGTCAGAGGTCTTCAGGTTTTCCTGGCAGGGGTCAAGGAGAAGTGCGGAACTGTTGTGAACGAATCAGGGAACCAGAGCCAGCTACGTGCAGCCGGAGACGTACTGGAAGCGGAAGTGATGCTCCGGCATAACTGAAAGGAAGAATCCATGTCACCAGCAGAATCTTTGAACACGTTGCCGACAGTACCTCTCGCGTATTTCGACAATACAGGCAGCACCGGGACAGTGACTTTCACTGCGTCGCCCCAGACGGTCACGTTTACGTTTACGTCGACACCGACTTCTCCGTTGGCCTTCAACGTGACTCCCAACGGCGGCAGCTTTACGGGCTCAAACAGCGTGGCGTCACTGAGGATCACGGTGCTCACGGCCACCAGTTGCGTCGGTTACCTCGAGTGGAACGCGAGCCCCGGAGTGGTGGTCCAATTCGGCGCGCGTATTTGCCCAATGCCGGCCAGCGCCCTACCGTTCGAAGGCACGGGGACCAACCCCTACAAGGGAAATATCACGTTCACCCCCACGCAAATCACGGTGACGGATAGTTCGGGGGGTAACTACGCGTTTGCAATGGTTAGTATTACGATCGGGGCGCAGATCGTTTTCGCCGCTGAAATGATTTCCGGTTCCGGCCCGGTGGTGCTGAGAGGAGTCCTTTACAGCCCGACCACGGGAATATTTGCGATCGGGCCGGCGACGAACGAAAACCCGCCAGGAGGCAGCTATACGACGGGGGCCGGAGGCTACTTACCCATTCCCGCCCTGTCGCTGTTCATCGACGCGAACATCGGGAGTTCCGGCTCCATCACCGTGGACATAAACAGTCACTTGTGGTTTTCGGATACCAGCGGCAACCTCTACGGTCCGCTGTTCGTTCCACTCAATTTCCTTGGTGGATATCAGATCGGGAACGTTGGTTTCGGCGGAACTTTACCGGTGGGCGGGAAGAACTACACCCAAATGACGGGTTCTCTCAATATGTCAGGGGGCGCTGGGACCCTGATCGGGGCGGTGAGTGTCAAGGATAGCAACTCCTCCTGGAGGGCCGGTGGTTCGGGAAGAAAGCCCCATGAGGAAGAGCACCACCGTCACGAAACAGAGAAGGAATAAGAACTATGCGCTCCAGCATGAGGCGATCGGGTGTGATGGCAGTGGTGGCGACGCTCGCCGCCGCCCACACGTGCCTGAGAGCGCAAAGTGCGGAGCTGCGATTGAAACCCGGCACGGTGATAGAGCGACATATCGAGGGGACCGCATCCGACAAGATGCGGATTCTCCTCTCTGTCAACCAGTTCCTCCGGCTCGACGTTGAGCAGAAGGGGAGCGACCTGGCCGTTCGCCTTTCCGACCCGCAAGGAACGGCGTTGATGGATGCGGATTCTGGAAATGAAAACTATGGTCCGGAGACGATAGTAGCCATCGCCGGTCAAGCCGGCGTCTACGCGCTCGAAGTAAAGATTGGGGGCGGCGCGCCATCCGGCGACTACACATTGCAGGTTCGAGAGTTGCGGCCCGTGCAAGCGAACGACGCCGCTCTGGTCGCTGCGTTTCGTGACTACTACGAAGGCACGGCTCTGCAAGGGGATGGGAAGTGGGATGCCGCCGAAAGGAACTGACGCGCACCGCCGCTTTCTTTCACGAAGCGGGTGAGAGCTACAGGGAAGGGCTTTCTTTGTACTCGCTGGCGTCGTCTGAAACCGGGGCCGGCGCTTTTCGGGACTCGGTTGAGGTCTACCGGAGAGCGGCGCAAGTGCTCCACGACGCCGGCGCCTCCCGCGAAGAGGCGCTGGCGTTGAACAACTGGGGCGGAGCGCTGGATGTGCTGGGCGATCCAGATCAGGCGCTCCAGAAATACCAGGAAGCGCTGACACTCGCGCGCGCCAATGCGGATACGGGCAAAGAAGTCTTACTCAATAACAACATCGGATGGGCCGAGACGAATCTCTCGCAGTGGCAGGCGGCGCTGGAGCATTTCAACGAGGCATTGAAGCTCAATGCCTCGCTCGCGGACCCTGGCATGGACGCGCAAATCCTGAACAATATGGGCGTGGTGTATCGGCAACTCGGCGAGATCGACCACGCGAGCGAGCTGTTTGAGAAGGCCCTGGTGTTGTGGCGGAAAGCCGAAGACGCGAGCGGCGAGGCGACAACGCTGGAATCGATCGCGCAGTTTCAGCTTTCGACCGATCATGCGAAGGAGGCTCTGGAAAATCTACAGGCGGCTCGAGCGCTTTGGGAAAAAATAAAGAGCCGCCGCGGACTGGCATTGACGCTGGCACTGACCGGGCAGGCGTACACCAAGCTGGGCCGGTTTGAAGACGCGCGCCAGGCACTCGAAAAATCGCTCGAACTGGCTCGCGCGGTGCAAGACAGGTTGGCCGTGGGCCGATCGCTGATCAGTTTGAGCCGGGCGGCGTTGGCATCCGGTGAAGGCGACCGCGCTGCCGAGTGGGCGAACGAGGCCCTGGTGGAGTACCGGGCGGGCGGCAATCGACTATATACCGAAATTGCGCTCGAACAGATCGCTCGCGCGGAGGCCGCACGCGGGAATCTGGACGCCGCGCGCACGCGTATGGAAGAAGCGCTGCGGGCCGTGGAACATTCGCGCGTGGAGGCGAATAGTGAAGGGCTGCGGGCGTCGTTTTTTGCGACGCAGCAGGATTCTTATGGCTTTTATATCAATGTGCTGATGCGTCTGCGGGAAAAACATCCGGACGAGCTTTTGGGTGAGAGGGCGCTGGAAGCCAACGAGCGGGCGCGAGCACGAACGCTTCTAGAGATGCTGGCCGATCTGCCGGCGAATGTTCGCGAGGGCGTTGATCCGAAGCTGACGGGCCGCGAGCGGGACATTGCCAATCTGCTGAATGTGAAGGGGACTCTGCTGCTGCGCCTTTCGGGGACGACGGATGCGCGAGTGCTGGTGCTGAAGCAGGAAATTCGCCAATTGGAAATGGAGTATCAGGACGTGGAGGCGGCGGTTCGCAAGAGCAGCCCCCGTTACGCCGCCATGACGCACCCTGAACCGCTGACCGTGGAGCAGATTCAGAAGCAGGTGCTGGACGACGATACGGTGCTTCTGGAATACAGCCTGGGTGAGGAGCGCAGTTACCTCTGGGTGGTTGGGAAGCAGGGTGTGCGGAGCTGGCAGTTACCGGGCCGTCTGGAGATTGAACGGCAGGCGCGCGAGGTGCGCGAGTTACTGGCGAAACGGACTGGGTCGGACAAGGAGCTTGAGACGGCGGCGCGCCGCTTGGGCGAGATGGTGATCGGGCCAGCGGCGCCGGCGATTGAAGGCAAGAGGCTGGCCATTGTCGCCGATGGAGAGCTGCAGCGGGTTCCTTTTGCGATGCTGGCGTTTGGAACGTCGGGTCCGCTGATCGTGCGGCATGAAATTGTGATGCTGCCGTCGGCCTCTTCGCTGGCGGCGCTGCGGGGAGAGCTGGCCGGGCGTAAGCCGGCATCGAAGATGCTGGCGGCTGTGGCGGACCCGGTGTTTGATACTTCGGACCCGCGGGCGGCCGGGCTCCCTGCGGAGCCTGCGGCGCAACCGGAAGGGACGCGGCTTTTGGAGATGGAGAATGCGCCAATCGACACCGGAGAGCGGCGGCTGCATATTCCACGGCTGCCGTTCACAACGCTTGAGGTGGAGCGCATTCTGCAATCCGCGCCGGCGGACAGCTTTCGGGCCACCGGTTTCGATGCGAGCCGGGCGATGGTGACGAGCGGGAAGCTGAGCGACTATCGCTACATCCACTTCGCGACGCATGGATATCTGGATACGGAACGGCCGGCGCTTTCGGCTCTGGTGCTGTCGCAGATCGATTCCAAAGGGCAGCCGGAGGATGGGTTTCTGAGGACCAACGATGTCTACAATCTGCGGCTGTCGGCGGATCTGGTGGTATTGAGCGCTTGCCAGACAGGCCTTGGGCGCGAGGTTCGGGGCGAGGGACTGATGGGGCTGACCCGCGCGTTTATGTACGCGGGCGCGCCGCGGGTAATTGTGAGCCTGTGGAGCGTTAGCGATCGGGCGACGGCGGATCTGATGGCCAACTTTTACAACAAGCTGCTAAAAGAGGGCGAACGGCCAAGCGCGGCGTTGCGCGAAGCGCAATTGGAATTGATGGGCCAGAAGCAGTGGGCGTCGCCCTACTATTGGGCGGCCTTCGAACAGCAGGGTGATTGGCGGTAGTGAAGGAGAGCAGATGAAGGTGATTTGGGCGTTGGCTTTGGCGGCGTGCGCCGCGGCGCAGACGGATACGCGCGGGATTGTGCCGGAAGAAGTGATTCAAGGGCGGCCGGCGCCGAAGAAGATCGCGGGGGTTGCGAAGGTGGAGTATCAGCCTGTGGGACCGGGCGCGGCGGTGCGCCGGGTGGAAGGCAAGCAGGTTGGTGTCACGATCTGGAAGCTGCGGCGGGCGGGCGGTGCGGATGGCGGCGTGCGGCTCCTGGTTCAGGATGACAGCGGCACCGAGGGATGGATTCCGGAACGGGTGGCGTCCACCAGCAACCTGGTTGCGGGGGACCGCGTGCGACTGACGCTGGAATCGCCGGAGGCGGGGTACCTCTATGTGATCGACCGCGAGAAATACGCGTCCGGCGAGGAAGGGGCGCCCTACCTGATCTTCCCCACGACGCGGACGGCGAGCGGGGATAACCGCGTCGCGGGCGGGCGGCTTGTCGACATCCCGGCGCAAGGCGACCGGCCCAACTTCTTCACGCTGCGGAAGAGCCGCGAAGACCAGACGGAAGAAGAGCTTACGGTATTGTTGACCAAGCAGCCGATCGACGGGCTGAATATCGGGGCGAAGCCGCTGGCTCTTTCGGTCAGCCAGGTGGCGGAATGGCAGCAGGAGTGGGGCCGGGGACGGGTTGGGGTGTTCGAACTGAAGGGCGGGGCCGGCAAGAGCTGGACGCGGGCAGAGCAGA
>Ga0182012_10000811_pt1 | contig 34097 bp, 34 predicted proteins | sample 612S2SmetaG_FD_120486 | JGI IMG/M metagenome (GOLD analysis project Ga0182012, IMG submission 120486) | Permafrost microbial communities from Stordalen Mire, Sweden - 612S2S metaG | ecosystem: Environmental > Terrestrial > Soil > Wetlands > Permafrost | place: Sweden: Stordalen | collected...
CCTGCACAATCCTGCACAATCCTGCACAATCCTGCACAATGCCGCGAGACGGCCAAGCCGGAAACCAAAGAAAATAAAGGGCTCAGTGCCGGTGTGCTGTCTGCCGCCTTGTGCACTCTGCCCATTGCCTTCACGCCGCTTCCGAATCGGACCGCGCCCATTTGGTATGATCAGTCGCGCGGGTGAGTTCGCACCGGAGGCAGATCGTTTGCCCGATGGGGCGATACCCGCCTCACCTGTGTGAAACGGGCACAATTGTTGCAGTCTCAGCCATTCGCTAAACTGTAAGTCTTGTCGGTATCCCTTCGGACTAACAGGTAAACGTTACGTTGCGGAGTTGCAGCACGTCCCTGAAGGGACAGATCGGAAAGGATTTCGCCTTAATGAGTTGTTTCAGGCCGGTGCGCCTGACCAGCGTGGTGCTTTGTCTGCAAGGTTTTGCGGCGCTAATCGGCGTTCCGCTGAAGGCTCAGACCCCACCGCCGCCGGCCCCTCAACAGCCGGCTCAGTCTGCCCCCAGCGCGCCACAGAACCCGCCCCCCAGCACAGCCAATCCTTTCGAGACTGTTCCCGAGAACAAAGCTCCCGAACAAATAGGCCCCACCGTCCAGGTTCCCAATCAGGCCGGAACCATCACGGGAATTGAGTTTCGCGGCAACCGGCGCGTCCCGGCGGATACGCTTCGCGCACTCATCTTCACCAAGGTGGGTGACCCCTACAACGTGGACACTCTCCACCGCGATTTCATCGCCCTCTGGAATACGAATCGTTTTGACGATATTCGCCTCGAAACCGAACCCGGCGAAAGCGGAGGAATCATTCTCCGTTTCGTCATGACGGAACGTCCTGTCATCCGCACCATCAACTACGATGGCGCAAAATCCGTCAGCACTTCGGACATCCTCGATCGCTTCAAGGAGCGCAAGGTTGGCCTCAGCGTCGAATCGCAATACGATCCCGCCAAAGTGCAGCGCGCCGCCGTTGTGATCAAGGAACTGCTCAGCGAGCATGGCCGCCAGTTCGCCACCGTCACCCCGGACCTCCGCCGCATTCCACCCAATTCTCTCGAAGTGATCTTCAAGATTGATGAAGGTCCCAAAGTGAAGGTGGGCAAGATTGAGCCCGAGGGGAACGACGCCTTTAGCGATAAAGACGTAATTCGCGCCATGGTCAATCTGCACCCGTACGGTATCCCTCATTCCATCGTTCTGGAAAGCCTGTTCTCCAAGACCTTCGACGCCGCCAAGTTCACAGAAGATCAGGAACGCATCCGCCAGGCCTACACGGACAAAGGCTATTGGTTCGCGAAGGTAGTGAACGGCGAAGTGGTGCTTCGCGACATTGCAGGCACGGGCCGCCGGTTGCCCTTGTTCATGAAGAGCAAGCCCAGCAAGGTTGCCGATCTCAAGGTGGTCATCGAAGAGGGCCATCTGCAGCACCTCGCCAAAATCGATTACGTCGGAGTGAAGCTGTTCAAGACCCCCGACGTCCTTTCCAAGGCGTTGTTCCAGATGCAGCCGGGCGATGTCTTCTCCACTGCCAAACTGCGCAAGGGAATCGACAACATGAAGAAGCTGTATTCCCAGTTCGGATACATCGACTTCGTGCCGGAGCCTTCCATAGACCCGGGGCCAAAGGGCACCGACACCATCGAACTCACCTTGAACGTTGATGAGGGCAAGCAGTTCTTCGTGCGCCGCATCGATTTCGTAGGCAACACCACCACCCGCGACAAGGTCATCCGCCGCGAGCTCCTTCTCGACGAGGGCGACATTTATAGCGGCAGCCTGTGGGATGCCAGCATCCTGCGCCTCAATCAACTCGGCTACTTTGAGGTGCTCAAGGAAAACGAGTCCTACGACATCAAGCGCAATCCCAACGAAAACACCATCGACATTACCCTGAAGGTGAAGGAGAAGGGCAAGAACACCATTGGCCTTAATGGCGGCGTCTCCGGCATCGCTGGAACCTTTGTGGGCGCCAACTATTCCACCAATAACTTCCTCGGATTAGGCGAGACCCTTTCGCTCGAAGCGCAATTAGGAACCATCACGGAAAGCGTGAGCCTGGGCTTTACGCAGCCTTATGTCTTCGACACCCGCATGCAGGTAGGCATCCTCACCTATGTGCGCCGTTACAGCTTCGACCAGGCGCGCCAGGCATCCATTCTGGCAAACCAGAATCTGATTCCCTTCTATCAGCAGTTGGGCAGTTCAAACCTGTTGAATTATGTTCAGGATTCAAAGGGCGCTTCGCTTTCCATCAGCTATCCCATACGTCGCAGCTTCGCCCGCATGGGGATCACGTATGGCTTTGACGATTCCACCATCGTGCCGGGAACCACAGGCGCGACGAATTACTTCAATTACCTGCAATTCAGCACGGTTTCCGGCCCCAGCGCGCTTCAAGGCATTAAGACGAGCAAGATCACGCCGTCCTATCAATACAATTCGAAGAACAATCCACTTGAGCCCACCAGGGGTAAAAGCATCTACCTCTCGACGGAGTTCGCCGCCAGTTTCCTGGGTGGCAACGTCAACACCGTCCGGCCCACGGTCGATATCCAGTACTACCATCCGGCGCCCAAGATCTTCAACGCCAGCCACCGGAACACCCTCGCGTTTCACTTCTTGGGCGCGTTTATTGCGGGCTATGGCGGCAAGGATCCGCCCCCCTTCGCGCGCTCGTTCATCGGAGGTGAGCAGGATATCCGCGGCTTCGATTTCTATGGAATCACGCCCGTCGGATACATTCCGAACACAGCCACCGTCAACGTGCTGAACAACAACGGTTCGCAGAAGTATGTGAATAACCTCGTCGGCGGCGTGCTCACTCAGACCGCGGTCACGATGCAGATTCCGTACTATCAGTTGATCACTCCGGGCGGTGACACGACAGGGGTGTTCAATTTTGAATACCGCATCCCGATCATCGGACCCGTGACCCTGGCGCCATTTTTGGACGCCGGAATCGACCGGATCACGCTGACCAACGAATTGCGTGTGGACCAATCCCGCGTGGACGCGCTGAATGGCGAATTCCCGCAGGCCGGCTTTACGAACAAGGTACTGCTTGCGCCCGGCACGCAGGCGCCGCGCATGTCGACCGGGCTGGAACTTCAGGTGCTGCTCCCTGTGGTACGCGCTCCATTCCGCGTCTACTACGCGTTCAATCCGCTCAATGTGCGCGAGTACTTGCAGCCCCCGGAGGTGGCCGACCGTTCGATTTTCCCGAACCAGGCCACGTATGAGAACGCAATTGTGAATAACGGCTATGGCGCGGCGCTTCCATTTTTCGAGCGCCGTGGAACCTTCAAATTCACCATTGGGCGCACCTTCTAGGTTTCTCCAGTGTTAGGATCGGAATTTCAGGAAATTTAAGGAGTACAAAGTGAAACGTATAATCATGCTCGCGGCGGCGGTCACGGCCGCCCTGCACGCGCAGGCGCCGTCGGCTTCCAAGATCGCCACCATCGCCATCCAGCAGGCCATTTTCCAAACCAAGGATGGCCAAAAGGCCTTGGCCGACATCCAGGCTAAGTTCAATCCTGTGAAAGCCAAACTGGACGCCAAGCGCACTGAGATCGCGAAAGATGAAGACGCCTTGAAAAAGGGGCAGAACACCATGTCGCCCGAAGCGCAGCAAAAACTCGCCCGCGAAATCGACGTCGCCACCAAGGCTTTGAACCGGGACACGGACGACGCCAATAACGATCTGCAGGAAGAGAATCAGCGCCTGATGAACGACCTCGGCGGCAAAATTATGGCCGTCATTAACAAATACGCATCCGATAAGGGCTACGAACTGGTGATCGACGTCAGCGCCCAGTCTTCTCCGGTTCTCTATGCCTCGAATGGCATCGACATCACGCGTGACATCATTGCGGCCTACGATGCCGGAACTTCGGCAGGTCCAACCACTTCCGCGGCGCCAAAGACGCAGGCCTCACCCACGGCGAAGAAGACCACGCCATCCGGAATCAGCGCGAAACCGTAGGCCGTCCCTGCACGAAACGCAATCCTGGCGCGTCACGTCTTTGAGATGTTAGGCTGGAGTTGCCGGAGGTTTGGTCCATGGTTGGCTTGAGAGTTCGCTTCCTTTTAGTCGTATCCCTCGTTTTTGCCGCCTCTTGTTTCGGCCAGGTTCGCGCCTCGCGTGGCGGCGTCGGTGGCGGAAGCCACTACGGCCACGCCGGTCATTCCTATGGCCGGGGCGGCTATGTTTACGCCTATCCCAGCTACATAGGCGGCTACGGCGGATACTACGGTGGCTATTATGGCGATTACGGTTCCGGTGATTCGCAAGGTTATTCGCCCGGCTATTCGCAGGCTTACGCTCCGGGCTACGCACCAGGCTACGCCGATCCGTCGCTTCAGGGGCCGGGGCCTGTCGCTGCTCCCCCGGTCGTGATCAATCAATATTTTGGCGGACCGCCGATGGGTGGCGCCCCGGAACAGCCGGACGACCAGAATATTCACATGTATCAGCAGCAGCCTCCGCCGGCACGGTACTCACCGGATCCCGCTTCAGACTCCCATACCTATCTGATCGCTTATAAAGATCACTCGGTCTATACTGCGATCGCATACTGGGTCGAAGGCAACACGCTGCATTACATCACCAGCGGCAATACCCACAATCAGGCGGATCTGAATCTGATCGACGTCGAGTTCACCAGAAAATTGAATTCCGACCGCAGCATGCCGTTCAACGTCCCAGCGTCTCAATAAATCTTCGGTCGCCTTCGAGAAACGCATAGCTCGCAAGTTCCGACCGCTTCACCCAGCGGATTTCGTGAAATGCCCGATTGACCGGCTCCCCGGCGAATCCGTTCACCTCAAAGAAAATCAATTGCAGCGGGCTCTTGCCGCTGTAACCGTAGAGGTATCGCTCCAGTTCCCGGCCGACGCGCGCTTCAATTTCCAATTCCTCGCGCAACTCCCGCGCCAGCGCCTGGGCCGGAGATTCGCCCGCCTCAATCTTGCCGCCTGGAAACTCCCATTCCAAAGCATGCGATTTGCCCGGCGGCCGCTGCCCAATCAGAATCAACCCATCGCGTACGATCACCCCTGCCACCACGCGCAGCATTGTTACCAGTTCGTGATGCTTCCGTCCGGCCGCTCGTAAATCGGCGTCAGCCGGAAGCGCGCCGTAATTTCCGCCTGTAGCGCCAGCGGCTTCGTATCCAGAGTCACGCCCAGCCCGGGGCGCCTGTTGGGGAACACCTTGCCATCGCGAAAGTCGTAGCATTCCGGAAGATGCGCCTGCTTCTGACGGCCGTCGCCCAGCATTTCCATCAGCACAGGACCTGAAAACACGCCGCAAGCATGCACCAGAGCCGCCTCGGAAATAGGCCCCGTAAAGTGCGGAATCAACCCCACGTAATGCGTCTCGCACAGCGCGCAGATCTTCATGTACTCGGTCAACCCACCCACGTTCGGCACCGTCGTGCGCGTGTAGTCGATCAGATTGTTCTCGATCAACTCATTCGTATCCCACTTATAGCCGAACTGCTCGCCCACCGCGATCGGCACCTTCACGTGCTCCCGCAACTGCCGGTAGATCCCCGGATTCTCCGAACGCACCAGGTCTTCGCAGAAGTATGGCTCCAGGTCTTCAATCAGCGTGCTCAAGCGGATTGCGTCCGGCATATCGAGACGCGTGTGGTAATCAATGGCCCAATCCCCGTCTTTACCCACGCCTTCCCGAATTTCGTGGCACTGGGCGGCCGTACGCCTCACTACTTCGTGTGAGTTGAAACCGCCCGCCGCCGGCGCGTCCGCCACGGAGGTGCGGTACGCGCGGAACCCCGCTTCCGCGCACGCCCGCGCCGTTTCCTTTAGCGAGCCATGCTGCGGAAAGCCGGTCGAGTAGCATTCGATGTGGTTCCGCGCGAGACCGCCCAGCAGCTCAAACACCGGGACGCCGAGCGCCTTACCCTTGATATCCCAAAGCGCCAGATCGAGCGCCCCTAACGCGTCCAGCTTCTCGCGTCCCGCGGGATAGAAATAGCCCCGCATCATCATCTGCCACAGGTGGTCGATTCGCGAGGGGTCTTCACCGATCAGCATTCCGGCGCACTGCTCCACGGTATCCTTCGCGCCGCCTTCGCCAATGCCCGTAATGCCCGCGTCGGTTTCGATGGTGACCACGTTCGCGCTCTGATTGAACAAGGGACGCCCGGCTGGGTTGTAATAGTAGCGGATACGGGTGATCTTCATCGGCGGAATCGCCGCGATTGCACGCGTGGCCGCGGCCGCCCCAAATGCCGCGCCGATGAAGTGACGCCGGTTCATACCTTCAGTTCGTACCCCAACGCTTGCAGCTTATCAATGAGGCCGGCGCGAACTGCGTTGATGTCCGCCGACGACAAAGTACGATCGGGCGCACCCACGGTGACGCGGTAAGAAATGCTTTTGGTCCCTTCCGGCACTTGCGGACCCGCGTATTGGCCCACATATTCAACCCGTTCCAGAAGTGTTCCGGCGAACTCGCGAATGGAATTTTCTATCTGAGAAGAATGGAGGCGCAACGGCACAATGATGGAGAGATCGAACGCGCCCGATGGAAACCGTCCGATCGGTGCGTAGCGGGCGAGCGGCTGCCGTTCCCGCAGCACCCGGTCGAGATTCAGATCCAGCACGGCTGCGCGGCCTTCAATCATATTCGGATGCGCTTCAAACAACCGGCCGATATTCACGTTGCCTAGAAACAGGTCCGCTGTTCGCGCCGGGTGCTCGTAATCCAGCGCGTCACTCACCGGCTCAACTCTCACGCCGGGCGCAATCGATTCCGCGACACGCTTCAGCTCGAACAAACCATCGGCGCCATAAACCGCACCGGCCAGATGCAAAACCTCCTTCGGCATTGCGGGAAGCTGATTATGAATCTCACGTCCAATTTCGAACAATCGGAAGCTGTCGAAATGCTTCCGGTTCAATTGCAGGTTTGCGAAGATCCCCGGAATCAAAGAAGAACGCAAAATGTTCTGATCGGACGCAATCGGATTCAGAACGCGCACCGCGTCGGCGGGCCGCAAGCCAAACCGCTCGGCTTCCGGGTCACTCAGGAACGAATAGTTATAGACCTCGGTATAACCCCGTCCGGTCATCAGTGCCCGCAAATCACGCAGCCACACGCGTTTCGGATCGTCAGGAGGCGGGGCGCACTCCACCAGCGGCGGCGCAGGCGTGATGGTGTCGTAGCCCACCATCCGGCCCACTTCTTCCACAAGATCGTCCGGAACCGCGACATCCTTCGTCGCCCGCCACGAAGGCACAGTCACGCGCAGCACGCGGTCCCCGGCTTGCTCAGTCCGAAACTCCAGCCGGTCCAGAATCTCCACAACGTCCTGTCGGGGAATCTCGCGTCCCAGCTTGCGGTTTAGAAAATCCAGATCCAGGGAGATCACAGGAAGTTCGCCCAGCGATTCGGAAATATCTGTGAAGCCGCCTGCGGGGCGCGCTTCCGGGCAAACGATCTTCATCAACTCCACCGCCCGCGCAATCGCCCGCAGCGTGTTCACCGGGTCCTGCGCTTTTTCGAATCGCATGGAAGCATCGGTGCGCAGCTTCAATCGCGCTGACGTCTTCCGGATCTGCGAGGCGTTCCAATTCGCGCTCTCAAATACCACCCTCGTGGTTGTATCCGAAACGGCGCTCTCCATACCGCCCATAATGCCCGCGATCGACACCGGACCTGCCGCATCGCACACCACGCCATCCGCTGGCGAGAGCGCGTATTCGTGGTCGTCCAGCGCCAGAACCTTTTCACCGTCGTGGGCCGTCCGCACCAGAAGGCGGTCGCCGTGCAGCTTGTCCCGATCGAACGCATGCATCGGCTGGGCGAGTTCCGCCGCCACATAGTTCGTGACGTCCACGATGTTATTGATCGGCTTCATTCCCACGGAAGTCAGGCGATACTGCAGCCAGTAAGGCGACGGGGCGACCCGTACGTTCTCAAATGCCAAGGCACTAAAGCGTGGGCACAGTGTTCCGTCGCCAACGTGAACGTCAAACGAATCCGAGCCCGTAGGCAAGAAGGCCAAATCCACCGGATCGCGCAATTGCTGTTTCGTGATCGCCGCCACTTCGCGCGCCATTCCGAAGTGGCCCCACAGGTCGGGACGATGCGTCAACGACTTGTTGTCAATCTCGATCACTTGATCCGGTTTAAGCGCGATCGCCACCGAGGTCCACGCAATAATCCCCTCGTGCTCGCGCCCGATTTCCAGTTCAGCCGCGCTCGCCAGCATGCCATTGCTCTCGATACCCTGAATCGTCTTGCGTCCCAGAGGCACCCAGACCGTCCGTAATCCCTCGCGGCAGTTGGGCGCGCCGCAAGCTACGGTCACCGTCTCCCCATCCCCAATATCCACAACCGCTTTGGTGATGTGCGTTCCCGGAACCTGCTCCGCGCTCAGCACCCGAGCCGCCCGCGCGCCGCGCAGCAGTTCCCCCGCCGGATGAATCCCGTCGCACTCCGCTGTCCGCACGGTGATCAACTGCTCCAGTTCTTTGGCCGGCGTGTCCAGGTCGGGCACGAAATCTCTAATCCACTGATAGGAAAATTTCATGGCCGCTCAGAATTGATTCAGAAAACGCAGATCGCCCGACTGCAGCAGGCGGATATCATTGATCGCATAGCGCATCATCACCAGGCGCGTCAAACCCAGCCCAAACGCGAAACCGCTCCATTTGTCTGGATCAATCCTGCTCATCCGCAGAACGTTAGGATTCACCAGGCCGCACGGCAGCAGTTCTACCCAACCCGAATGCTTGCAAACCGCGCAGCCCGCGCCGTTGCAAATCAGGCATCCGATATCGAGTTCGAACCCGGGCTCGACGAAGGGGAAAAATCCGGGCCGCAGCCGCACCTTCACCTCTCTGCGAAACACCGCGGCCAGCAGCGTCTGCATGAAGTAAATGAGATGGCCCACTGAAACGTCGCGGTCAATCATCATCCCCTCCAACTGATAGAAAGTATGCTCATGCGAAGCGTCCACGCTCTCGTTGCGGAACACGCGACCCGGCGCAATCATCCGCAGAGGAGGCGGATAATGCTCCATGCCGCGCACTTGCACCGGTGAAGTATGCGTGCGCAATAAGAAGCCGCCGTCGAGCCAGAACGTATCCTGCATATCGCGCGCGGGATGGTCGCTCGGAATATTCAGCGCGTCGAAGTTATGGTATTCGTCTTCTACCTCCGGGCCGTCTAGCACCGCGAATCCCATGGAACGAAAGAGGTCTTCGAGCTCATACCGGATCTGCGTCAGCGGATGCAGGCTCCCCGGCTTCACGCCGCTTGCGGGAAGTGTTAAATCCAGCCATTCAGAGTCCAGCCGTTTGGCGAGTGCCTCGTTGTCGATCAACTTCTTCTTGGCTTCAATCGCCCGCTCAACCGAATCCTTCGCCTGGTTCAGCAGCTTGCCGATACGCGCGCGCTCTTCGGGCACCAGCTTGCCCATGCCCTTGCTGATTTCGGCCAGCGCACCGCCCTTGCGTCCGGCGACGCGCACTCGAATCGCTTCCAACTCTTCGATCGTTGAGGCCTTCGCAATTTCTTCGAGGGAACTCTTCTCGAGTTCCGCCAGAGTGGATTCCATCGTCAGGCCGCGGGCAGGAACACGGTATCCGCCTTCAATAGTTCGACTGCCAGATGGTTGATGTAGAACAGGAGCAGCGCGTTGGAGTACTTGCCCTGAAACTCGGTGTATACGCGTAGCTGCCATCCCTCTGTCAGGTAGGTCGAGGGGTCCAGATCCTTCACAAAAAATCCCTCTTCATGCGGAATGCCCAGAAAATTGAGCACCGCGACGATCATGTCGAAATGCGAAATCAGGATCGCCTGCGAAAGTTCGGTGGCCAGCTCCTTGTCGCCGCCCGCCATCCGCTGCATCAGCCGGGGACCCGCCGCCCGCAGCGTCGCTGAACTCAATTTTGCGAGATGCGCCCGCGTCTTGATGCGCTCGAACAGTTGGAAGGTTTTGAGCTTTCCCATCGAAACGCCCTTCAAAAGTTGATCCAGGGCCTCGTCCCCTAGCCCCGTAAAGACTTCCGAAAGGTGCATAAGCTGCCAGAGTAACACAAGCCAAATGCGTTACAATCAAGGGTTTGGCGATGGGAAACCTGATCATTCTCGGGTCGCAATGGGGCGACGAAGGCAAGGGCAAACTGGTGGATCTGCTGGCCGAGCAGTTCGACTTCATTGTCCGGTTCCAGGGCGGCCACAATGCCGGCCACACCATCCTGATCGGCGACCGAAAGTTCGTCCTGAAGCTGATCCCGAGCGGCATCCTGCGCCCCGGTAAGATCGCCGTAATCGGGAACGGGTTGGTGATCGACCCCGTCGCGCTGTTCGCCGAAATCGATCAATTGACCCAGGTGGGCGTGGACGCCCAGGCGCGCCTCCGCATCTCGAATCGCGCGCACGTTCTGCTGCCGGCGCACCGCGCCATGGAAAAGCGCATCGCCATCGGGACCACATCCCGCGGCATCGGACCCTGTTACGAAGATAAGGCCGCGCGCCGCGGCCTCCGTGTGGCGGACCTGATCGACCCCCAGCGCTTTGTGGAGCACTTTGACGCGCTGGCCAAAGAGCACGAAGCGATGCTCACGGCATTTGGAATCGAGCCGGATTACGACCTCGATGAAGTCCGCTCGCAATATCTCGATTTGGGCGCGCGCATGAGGCCCATGGTTTGCGACACCGCGCTGCTGCTGAACCGGGCCATCCGCGACGGCAAGAAGGTTCTGTTCGAAGGTGCGCAGGCCACCATGCTCGATCTGGATCATGGGACTTACCCTTTTGTGACGTCGTCAAGCGCTTCGGCCGGAGGAGCGTGCACGGGCTCCGGTGTTGCCCCGACCCTGATTGGCGGAATTATCGGTGTGGCCAAGGCCTACATCACGCGCGTGGGCGGAGGCCCGTTCCCCACCGAGATGCTAGGCGAAGAGGGCGAGGAGATCCGCCGTCGCGGCAACGAATTCGGGTCTGTGACGGGGCGCCCGCGGAGGTGTGGGTGGTTCGATGCGCCGCTGCTGCGTTACACCGCGACCATCAATCACTTCGATACGCTGGTGATTACCAAACTCGATGTGCTGGATCATCTGGACCGCATCCCGATCTGCACGGAGTACCACGGTCTGGATGAAATGCCCGCCTTGTGCGGTGTTCTTGGTGGAATCGATCCCGTGTACGAATGTTTGCCGGGGTGGCAGACCGACACTTCGCAGGTGAAGAGTTGGGACGGGCTTCCGCCCGCCGCCCGCCGATACATCGATTATCTGGAGAAGCAGTGCGAGGTGGAAGTGGGCTGTATTTCGATGGGGCCGGAGAGGAACCAAACGATTGTTAAGCCAGGTTCTAATTTCGAGAAGCTGACGGTGTAACATCTCGGCCGGTTGCGATGATCCTTCGAGACGACCAGGAAAAGGCTAAAGCTAAGGAAGACATGCCAGGCTGACCACTTTCGGGCCATGTCCACGCCGCGCCCACGTCAGGCGATTTGGTAGAAGGCATAGTCAAGCGCGAGTGATGGCTCCAGCCCGACAGCAACGGCGAACTTGATCGACCGGGCCCAAGCGCTGGCCTCGGTATCGCTTGATGCATCGGGAGGCCACGCAAGCACGTCGTCGCATAGCGACGTGCCCTGGAGCGGAAGTTGGACCGTCAGATTCGCGGCCGTTGTTGTGGCCCGAAACGCCGACCGACGTGATTTGACCAGGAGCTATGACTTTCAGCGCTTCCATGAGAGACCCAACGAACGGCAACAGATCTTCAACGCGATTGGTTCTGGAGCGAATGATAAGGATAGAAAGATTACGCCCGCCGGAAGCCTGCTGACGGGGTATACTCTGATCGACGGTCAGCAGGACATCGTAGCCGGCGAGTTCAGCGGCACTCAAGAGCTCCCCATTCTTCAAACCTTTCAGCCCGTCCCCCTGAACCGTTCCCACGGCGTGCCCTGGAAGGCTGTGCCGAAGATCGATCGGCAGGCACTCACCAAGCAGAATCTTCAAGCTATTCTTGCGAAGAGGGAGTCCTTGGCTTCTTCAAGCGCCTCAACTGCCATCTGATGAGTGACCGTCGGAAACTGGTCCGGAAAGTACCTTAATGAACTTCCGGCCCCAAGGTAGTCGATCAGATTCCTAAACGGGACCCGTGTGCCGCGAAAGCAAGGGGTTCCATTCATTATCTCCGGATTGACCACAACGACAGGCTCTGGCATATCTATCGACATTCTAGCGTCTCATTGCCCTTTGAACCGCCGATCCGGTAACAGCGCGTAAGTCAATCCCGCCGATAGCGGGTGCATTAACCCCGCCATCAGAAACACCGGCGCATAACTGAAATGCTGCACCAGCCATCCCGTCCCCAGGCTGGCGATGGCTCCGCCGATCGCACCGCCTGAGCCGGTGAATCCACTTACCGTCCCGACTTCTGCCGCCGGGAACAAATCCGCGGGTAAAGCCTGCAGGTTCGCGATCCAGAACGCGTGGCCCACCGTCACGAAGCAAACGCAGGCGATGGCCAGTCCGGCATTCGGAACAAACGGCGCGGCGATCGCGACGGGCAACAGGCACCCGCCCCACAACATGCCGGATTTTCGCGATCGCGCCATCGACCATCCACGCCCGATCAAATGCCCCGAAAGCCATCCGCTGACGAAGTAGGCCACCGCGCCGCAGAAGTAGGGCACCCACGCGTAACGTCCCACCATCGCTGTATCGAACCCGCGCTCTTTATGCAGGTATTCCGGCAGCCAGAAGATGACGAAGTAAATAACGGGATCGGTGAAAAAGCGAACCAGGATCAGCGTGAGGCAAGCGGGGTCGCGAATGACCGCTCCCCGATTTGCGCGCGGGAGTTCACGGGCGGGGGCATACACTCCATCCGGAGTCCGATAGATCGCGAGCCACGCCACCAACCAGACGAAGCCCGCGCCCCCGGTGAAGAGGAACGCGGAGCGCCATCCGAAGGCGATCGTGAGGAAAGCGATCACAGGCGGTGCAGCCGCCGACCCGAGCGAAGAACCGGCATTGAAGACCCCGACACCCAGCGCCCGAAATCGTGGCGCGAACCACTCGTTGACCGCCCGCGCCGCAGCCGGCCAGTTTCCCGGCTCGCCAAGTCCCAACAAGAAGCGGCAGGCCGCGAGCGACCACTTACCCGTGGCGAGCGCATGCAGCATCGCCGCGGCGGACCAAAAAGAAATGAAGATCGCGAACCCGCGCTTGGTGCCGAACCGGTCCACCAGGTAGCCCGAACCGGCGTACATGATGGCGTAAGCGATCATGAACAGCGAGACGATTTGACCGTAGTCCTGCTCGCTGAGTGCAAATTCCCCGCGTAACAACGGCGAGACGATCGGCAATGCCAGGCGGTCCAGATAGTTGACCGCGGTCGCGAGGAACAGTAGCGCTCCGACAATCCAGGTCATGCGCTTGCGAGTCATGGCGCTCCCGCAAGTCTACAGCACGTGTTACCAACTTCCCGAAACAGCTTAGGGACCAAGCACAAACGGGACTGCTACCGTGCTTGTGACCTCAACGGGGCTGCCGTTGAGCAGTGTCGGCTTATACCTGTACGCGGCGACGGCATCTCTCGCGGGCTGGACCAGCAGCGGATGTCCGCTGACGAGTTGAAGGTTTTTGACCAGGCCATCAATGCCAACGGTCACCCGGAATACCACGCTTCCCGAGATCCGCGCCTGGCTGGCGAGCGGCGGATACAACGGTTCTGCGTGCTCGATCAGATTGGCATTCAGGACACCGGCGCCAATCCTCATCGCACCGCTGACGGGCGCGGGCGGAGAAGGCGGAGGACTGTTCGCGGCCAGTTTCCTCATATCGAGCGACTTCTGCATCCATTCGTCCGCCTGAGCGGATGCCTCGTACCACTCACTTGGAGTGTCGAGCAAATCCGCCCGATAGCGAATCAGCAGGTTTATATAGGCCATCGCGTCCACATACCCTGAGTCGATCTGAAGGGCCTCGTCAAGATTCGATATACCTTCATCGAGAACGGGTGGCCATTTGGATTTCAACTGCTCGCGGACCGCTGGGTTGGCGATGGGCCCAGGGTCTTCCGGCTTCTGGTTCGAATCGTTCCGGGTCTGGCGATCCACGGGGAGGAAATTCCGTCCATGCCAGGACGCCGAGAGTATAGAACGCCTCTTTGTTGCCCGGGTCGAGCGCAATCACCTTCCTGTTCCACTGTTCCGTCTCGTCGAATTTCTTCTGGTGGTAATAGAGGGAAGCGATATTCGCAGTCGCGAGGACGTTTCGGGGATCGAGGGTGAGCACCGTCTCAAACTCGGCGCGAGCATCTTCGGCAAATCTCAGATTCTCTGGCGATTCCACGCCGGGGATGAACTGCTGAAAAAGCCCGGAAGCCAGGTAGAGGTGCGCCTTCACCGAGGTTGGATACGTCTCGACGGACCGGCGGAAATTCTGGACGGCTTGCGCGTAGTCAGCCTGGCGAAACGCAGTGACTCCCTGATCCAGCCAATCGCGCGCAGAATCCTGCGCCACGGGGGTCTGTGCCATTGCCGGGAGTAAGAGCGCCAGGCAGCCAAGAAGACGAAGAATCCTGCTTGACATAAATTTCCTTCCTGCTATATATGATCATGCGCCACCGCTTGTCTATAACTTTTGCGGCTCTTTTCGCCCTCGTTCCGCTCGGCTTATCTCAATCGGCTCTGGATCAAAAGCTTCGAGAGGTTCGGTTCGACCTGCGGATTCAGGACGGAAAGATCACCGGCGGCGGAGCTCCCGTCATTGAGAAGGCCATATCAGGCGCAAAATATGTGCTGATCGGCGAGGATCACATCACCCACGAGATCCCGCAGTTCGCGGCAGCCGTGTGCAACATCATGGCACCGCAGGGACTAACGGGAATGGCTGTCGAGGTGGGTCCGCAGGTGGCCAAAATGGTTTCGTCGTCGCTTGGTAAGCCCGATCGGATTGACCGGATGGCCGCACTCACGAAACAGTATCCCGATAGCGTGGCGTTCCTGAATGTCCGGGAAGAAAACGACCTCGTGGAACACTGTTCCGAGGTTGCTCATCACCCAAATTTCCAGGTTTGGGGGCTCGATCAGGAGTTCGTGGGTTCTTCGGGGTGGCTGCTCGACCAGATTCTTGCCACGCATCCCGGGCCGGCGGCAACAGCCACCTTCACGCGCATGAAAGCCGAAGAGAAAAAAACTGCCGAAAGCGCGTTCGACACAGGGGATCCATCCAAGCTGTTCTTGTTCTCCGTCTCTGACACGGAACTTACAGAGGCTGCCGAAGTCCTTAAGCGCGAGGGAAATGCCTTTTCGAATGAGCTCTTTCGTGAGTTAGTCGAGAGTCATGAGATCTATCTCAAAAACATGCAAGGCTCCCCGGATTCAAACACCCAGCGCGCGCAATTCATGAAGCAGAACCTTCAAAAAGACCTCGACGCCGCTCCGCGCCAAAGGGTTCTTCTGAAATTCGGTGACTGGCATCTATACAAGGGATTCAACCCCCTGCACCAGCGCGACCTGGGTAACTACGTCGCCGAGATCGCCGATGGAGAAGGAAGCTCATCCCTGCACATTTGCGTCCTTGGCGCCAAGGGCACGCACGTGGGATTTGGCGGGTACAACCGGCCGGAAAAACTAGAGCCTTTCGTGTTGACCGACGACAGCGACTACCGCTGGATAAAACCGGCCATGGAGAATCAGGTTCCTAACGCCTGGACGCTCTATGATCTCCGCAGTCTGCGTTTCCAGAAGCTGGCGAATCTCGACCAGGACATGGAGCGTCTGATCTACGGTTATGATCTTCTGGTCATCATCCCCGAATTGACTCCAGCCAGCGTAATTCGTAGAAGAGCCTGGTCAGCCAAGTAGTTCAACGGCGAGCCATCGAACCAGCGCCATGGCAAACGCGAAGATCGCCCCACCCAGAAAGGTGGCAAGGTTGCTCGGCCAGAGCTCAAGACGAAGCAGACGTCCCCGCAGTAAGTGCATCGCCGTGCCGGTAATGAGTGGCGCGAGAATAAGGCTTACGCCGGGAAACACGGGATGCAAAGAAATGAGCCGGTGCGGAAGCAGCGTGGCCGAAACAACCCGCCCAGAGCGCCGTTCATCGCGAGGCTCAGCGTCGAGAATACGGCACTCTCCTTTTCCTTCCGATGGACAAATTCCATGAGGCCCTCGGCCGAGAGTTCAAAGACAATTTGAATCAGAAACTCGAATAAGACGTCGAACAGGAGTCCAAGCAGGTCTTCCAAATCAGATCACTCGATATCCCACGGTACGTTGCAAACCACAATCCGCCGCTGCCCCTTCAGCATCAACACCCCTGCCAGCACCTTGGCGCGCTGGTTGTGCAGGAAGTAGTAATACCAGTGCCGCTCGGAAAAGTCCGGTATTACTACAGCAATATTCCGGTCCGGATGATCTCGCTCTAGTTTCAACAGGTAGTCGATGATGGGCTGCAGGATGAAACGGTAAGGAGAATCGATCAGATCGATCTGCGGCTCCGGCCTTCCCTGCGCGCGCGCCGGCGCCTGCACCTCTTCAGCCCACTTGCGGCAGAGCGAGTCTACATTTTCCCCGCATTCGATGTGCACGGCGCGCAAGTCCGGCGAGATAGTCAACGCAAACCGCAAAGTATGTTCAGTGATCCTGCTCCAGCGTTCGATGGGCACCACCACAATCGGCGGCTGGATACCGCTGAGGTCGATCGGGCCGTGCATGGCTGTTTCCGCTTCGACGCGATCGTAATGCTTTTTCGCGGCCACCATCAGCGCCACCATGGTGGGAACCAGCAACACCACCACCCAGGCGCCGGCGAGAAACTTCGCGAGAATCAAAATGCAAATCGTAATCGCGGTCGCGACCGCGCCCAGGCCATTCACCAGCATCGCCGGCCGATTGACCTTTTCCTGCTTCTTCCAATGCATCACCATACCGGCCTGGCTCAGCGTAAAAGCCAGAAACGCTCCCACCGCGAACAACGGGATTAACCGGTCCGTCACGCCGTCGAAGATGATCAAAAGGATCGCCGCCAGCGCAGCCAGCACCAGGATGCCTTCTGAGTAAACCAGGCGCCGTCCGCGATTCAGAAACGAACGCGGGAAGTAGCTGTCCGCTGCGATACGCTGGCAGAGCCGTGGAAAATCCGCGAAGGACGTATTCGCCGAGAGGCACAGCACCAGGAGAATCGAACCCATGCTCGCGTAATAGAAAACGCCCCGTCCGGCCACCGCCGCCAGCAGCAGCGATAGCACGCTCTGGTAGCCCGGAGCGCCGGGGTCTGTCGCGGCGATTCCATAGGCATGCACCAGATAGGCGATGCCCGCCAGCAGCAGCAGCAGGGCTGAAATGATGATCGTCAGCGTTTTTCGTGCGTTCTGCACCACTGGCTCCTTGAACGCCTGCACGCCGTTACTCACCGCCTCAACGCCTGTGAGCGCGGTGCATCCACTTGCAAACGCCTTCAGCAACAGCCACGCTCCGATCGCCTCAGAAGCCGCTTTCACATGAGGAAGTTCCACAACCGGGCGCGGATGGCCGCCCGAGACAAGGGTTTTGAAGATGCCGAATACAATTGCACCACCCAGCGTTCCGAGGAACAGATACGTGGGGATCATGAAAACCGCCCCGGCTTCTTTTGTCCCCCGCAGATTTACGATTGTGATCGCCATCAGGATTACAAGGCAAAGGAGCAGCGTATGCTTCTCCATTTGCGGTACTGCCGAAACCAGCGCTCCGACGCCCGCTGAAATTCCGACCGCGACGTTCAATACGTAATCGGTCATCAGCGCGGCGCCGGCCACCAACCCGGCGGATTCCCCGAGATTTTCCTTCGCGACCGTGTAGGAACCGCCTCCGCCTGGATAAGCGGCCATGGTTTGTCGATAGCTGAAAAAGACGATTACCAGCAGCAGAAGAATCGCCGCTGTGATCGGGACGATATAAACAAGCCCCGCCGCACCCAGGGGAATCAGGATAGTAAGCGCCGCTTCCGGGCCGTAGGCGGCCGAGCTTAGGGCGTCCAGCCCAAAAACGGGAACGCCCGCGGAAGCCCCGATACGCTGCTCTTTATCTTCAAAGGAGGCGAGCGGCCTGCCAATTAATAGATCGGTGAAAGACAAATATTGGCTCCAGGAATCAATTGTCAGCTTGCAACCTCCGAGATAGTCGGCGCAACCTGTTTTTCGCCGGGGTGATATAACCCGCACGGTTTTGCGGTATAACGGTAGTGTCGGCTGTCATCGGTATCGTGCCGGGTGCTGGACGCAATTAGTCCGGTCCCCCTTATCGGCACGTCGTCTACTGCGACGAAGGCACAAAAGGGGGAGAGAATTTCCAATGTTTGAAGGTTTATTTCAGCCCACACATCTTCTGATCATTGCGGCTGTGGCGCTTTTGGTGTTTGGTCCGAAGAAACTGCCTGAACTCGGCAAGGGCCTCGGCGAGGGCATCAAAAGTTTCAAAAAAGGGATCAAAGAAGCCACTGAATCCTTTAAGGAGTCCGCTGAAGCGGACCACCACGATCCGCCGAAGGTTTAGAATCGCTTGCCAAAACTCGTACTGCTCAGGCACGGTGAAAGCGATTGGAACAAGGAAAACCGCTTCACCGGCTGGACTGATGTTGATCTTTCCGATCAGGGCCGCAAGGAAGCGAGCGAAGCCGGCCAGGTTCTGAAGAATGCCGGTCTCACATTCGACGTGGCCTATACATCCGTGCTCAAGCGCGCGATTCGCACGCTCTGGATGGCCATGGATGAGATGGATTTGCTCTGGGTGCCCGTGCACCGCTCCTGGCGCTTGAACGAAAGGCATTACGGCGCGCTACAGGGGCTGAATAAGAGTGAAACGGCCGCCAAATTTGGTGAGGAGCAGGTCAAGATCTGGCGCCGTAGTTACGACATTCCTCCGCCCGCGCTGGAACCCTCCGACGATCGCTATCCTGGACATGACCCGCGCTATCGCGACTTAAGTGCCGAAGAACTGCCTCTGACCGAGTGCCTGAGGGACACCGTGGCGCGGTTCTTACCGTACTGGGAGCAGCACATCGCACCGGATGTCCGCGACGGCAAAAAGGTTCTGATCGCGGCCCACGGGAACAGCCTGCGCGCCCTGGTGAAGTATCTGGACGATATTCCGGAAGACGAGATTGTGAATCTGAATATTCCGACCGGGATGCCGTTGGTTTATGAGCTGGACGAAAATCTGAGGCCGCTCAAGAGCTATTACTTGGGCGATCCTGAGAAGGTGAAGGCCGCCATGGAAGCCGTAGCCAGCCAGGGCAAGAAGAAGTAGGTAGGGCAGGCGTTTCCACCTGCCCAGTTGCTTGTATTTTTCGCCCTATACTCTGGTAGGCGCAAAACGAAGCACAAACGGCTAGCATGGAATCGAAAGAACACCCTTTATTCTTCGCGTGTCCGGCCGACTGGCGGGCCTGGCTGGAAAAACATCACCAAGACCACGACGAATTGCTGGTAGGGTTCTACAAAAAAGCTTCCGGGAAGCCACGCATCACATGGCCGGAATCTGTAGATGCAGCCCTGTGCTTTGGCTGGATAGACGGCGTGCGCCGCAGAATCGATGACGAGCGTTACACCATCCGCTTCACACCGCGCAAGCCGCGCAGCATCTGGAGCGCGGTAAATATCCAGCGCGTCGAGGAACTCTCGATCCTGGGCCTGATGCGTCCAGCGGGCATCGCGGCATTCAAAGCGCGCGTCGAAACCCGCTCCCGAGTCTACTCATTCGAACAGGAAAATATCGCGTTCGGCAGCGACGAGGTGCGGCAGTTTCAGGCTAATCGAGCGGCATGGGAATTTTTCCAGGCCCAACCCGCGTCTTACCGGCGGACTGTTACCTGGCGGGTGATCAGCGCGAAACGGGCGGAGACGAAGCAAAAACGGCTGGGAACACTCATCGCAATCTCGGAACAAGGGCGAAGGATTCTGTAGGCCGCGCGTAGAAAACCCCACAGAAATCTTGAGAGCTTCGTCCCGATTTGATCACTTCCGTACCAAATTGGGAAAAATATTTGGGAGAAAACCGTGAATCATCCTTCTGAAGACGAACTCGAAACCTACCTGCTCGGCCAAGAGGCCAATGACGCCCAAGTTACGGCGATTGAAGAACATCTGCTGATCTGCTGCCTCTGCCTCGATTGGCTTCAGCACCAGGAGTATACCGTCCGCCTGATGCGCCAATGTCTGCCGATGCCCATTGTCAAGCGGGAGCGTAAAGTCAAATTGAAAACGATGTCGGCGTGCCAGGGCTGGCTGTTTTAGCTCCCGCACGGTAAAATCAAGAGATTGATCTCTGTAAGCAACGTAACCATGCGCTACGGCGCAAAAATCCTGTTTGAAAACGTCAGCACTGTGTTCACGTCGGGGCGCCGCTATGGCCTCACGGGCCCCAACGGCGCCGGCAAGTCGACATTTCTCAACATCCTCACGGGCGATCTTGATCCGCAGAAGGGCAATGTGGTGCGCCCCAAGAAATGCGGCATTCTACGCCAGGACCAGTTCGCTTTTGATGCCTATCGCGTGGTCGATACCGTCATCATGGGCAACCGGCCTCTGTGGGCGGCGCTCGAAGAGCGCGACCGGCTCTACGAAAAACCCGATCTTACCGACGAAGATGGAATGCGACTGGGTGAACTCGAAGGCGTAGTCGCCGAGGAAGACGGCTACACGGCGGAGAGCGATGCCGCCATTCTCCTTCAGGGACTCGGCATTCCGGATGCCGTGCATGAGCGCAAAATGGGCGAAATCCAGGGCGGTGAGAAGATGCGCGTCCTTCTCGCGCAGGCCCTCTTCGGCAATCCACAAGCTCTGCTGCTGGATGAGCCTACGAACCATCTGGATCTCGATTCCATCCACTGGCTGGAAGAATTCCTTCGAAACTACAACGGCACGCTGATCGTGATTTCCCACGACCGGCATTTCCTGAATAACGTATCTACCCACACCGCCGACATCGATTACCAGACCATCATCACGTACACCGGCGGATACGACGACATGGTGATGGCCAAGACGCAGGTTCGTACCCGCATCGAATCCGAAAACGAGCAGCGCGAGAAGAAAATCGCCCAACTCAACGAGTTCATCGCCCGTTTCTCGGCGGGCACACGGTCGAGCCAGGTCACTTCACGGCGTAAGGAAGTGGAGCGGCTGCAGACGACGGACCTTGCCCGCTCCAACATCCAGCGCCCATTCATCAAGTTCGACATGAAGCGGCCTTCGGGCAAGCACATTCTGGAGTTCAAGAACGTCTCCAAAGGCTACGGTGACACGCAGGTGATCAAGAACTTCACCGCTTCTGTTGTGCGCGGCGAGAAGATCGGGCTGATGGGCCGCAACGGCGCAGGAAAAACGACGCTGATCAACGCTCTGCTGACGGCGGCGAACGTGGTTCCGGAGAATCCGGTGTCAAAAGATGCTATCGATTCCGGCACGGTGACCTGGGGCCATGAAAACCAGGTCGGTTTCTTCGCACAGGATCACCAGCAGGCCATCAACAAGGGCATGACCATCTTCGATTGGCTGCAGCAATACGATCTGCAAGCTTCGCGCGAAGAACTGCGAGGCCTGTTAGGGCAGATGCTCTTCCGCGGCGAAGAAGGCATGAAGATGACGGAAGTGCTATCGGGCGGGGAAGCGGCGCGCATTCTATTCTGTCAATTAATGCTGCTGAAGCCGAATGTGCTGGTGTTCGACGAACCCACCAACCACCTCGACCTGGAATCCATCAACGCGCTGAATATCGCCTTGCAGCGTTACGAGGGGACGGTGTTTCTGGTGACGCACGATGAAGATCTCATCGACGAAGTCGCCACCAGAATCTGGCGCTTTGAGGACGGCGTCATTGAAGACTACCGTGGCACCTACGCCGAAATGCAGCAGCAGGCCGTCAGCGGCTAGTCTTCAAAACCGACAACGCACTATAAACGGACGCGGTGGGGCGGACGCTTTCGTCTGCCCGGCGAGGGCCCCGGGCCCTCGCCCCACGGCCGACAATACGTGAGCCAATCCTGCTAACATAGACCCTTAGTAAGAATGGTGGACGGTTGATAGTGAAGCGCTTCGTGAGTGAATTCCCCGACTGGCGGACCATGGAAGGGATGGCCGCGAGCGGCGAAAGTCTAACGAAAGCTCTGATGGAGGAGCGCGCCGCGGAGAAGGCCCATGACGAAGCTCGCGTCGAAGGTCGTTGATTTCTGGGCGATTCATAAGCGCCTTAAACGAGGGCGAAACTTTCTGCATCCTCGCGAAACGGCAGAGCCTGGGCCGTTGCGGAGCGGTTTCTGAAGCGCTTGCCGTCCCTCCCCATTCATATCGTCGTCCCGGATCAAGACGGCATCATGGCAGCGGCCCGCATCAAAGGCTCCCATGCTGTCGCGCACGGCGATTCATTCGCCATAGCACCTGGCGATGGCTGAAAAGGCCAGCATAATCACGGGCGACGACGAGATCCGGAAATGCGGCCTGGTTCCTGTTGGTTGAGTCGGTAGGCAGCCGTCCTTCTCGTTGTAAGATAAAGAACCATCAGGATTGCCGTGCAATCTGGCGAATTCACTATTTTTCTCTATGAGTGCGCCGACGGAAACAGGAAGCGCTGGATGCACTCACCCCGGTCGTCTACTCAGAATTGAGGCCCTCGCCGCGTCTTTCATGCGCAACGAACGGCCGGGCAACACCAACCAACCCACGGCTCTCATCCACGAAGCCTATCTCCAACTCGTCGGGCAAGAACTGCCCGACTTTCAAAGTCGCGCTCATTTCTTCGGCGTGGCTGCACATGTCATGCGTCAGATTCTCATCGCCGGTGCCCGCCGCCGTTGTGCGAAGAAACGCGGCGGTGGCGCGGATTGCACCGAACGCGACGACATTCCCATTCCGCCCCAACAGTCCGAGGAATTGCTGGCCGTTCATGATGCTCTCGACCGCCTGGCTTTGCGGGATCAACGGAAGGCGAAGGTAATTGAACTGAAGTATCGCCAATGGTCGCTTTTGGCAGCAGGGGTTCAACTCGGGTACCCTTTCTGGTCCCGCGACGGGAAGTACGTCTATTTCCAGGACCTGCTGAACGGTGAAGATCAACCGATATTCCGGGTTCGTATCAGCGGTCGGAAAGTCGAGAAGTTAATGAGTGCCAAAGACCTTCCACAATCGGATGTGACGGGCTATACGTTGACCGGCCTGGATCCCAATGATGAGCCGATCGCAAACGTACTTCGCAGCAACTCGGATGTCTACGCGCTCGATCTGAATCTGCCGTAGCCCTGCCACCACCGGGGCAGTTCTGCAATGGAATCGAGCACGAAGTTGGGCTTGACCGGGCCCTCCACGTCGCCCGGACGGAACTTGCCGGTCCGCACCAGCGCTCCTTGCAATCCAGCGGATTGCGCACCCCCGATATCGGTCACAATGTCGTCGCCAATCATCAGGACTTCGGCGGCCGGGAGTCTCAGCTTTTCCGCGGCCGCGTGAAAGAAAGCCTCCTGAGGTTTCCCGAACACCATCGCCTTGCGCCCGGCGGCACATTCCAACGCGGCAACAAATGGCGCGACGTCCAGTGAGACCCCGTCTTCCGTCTGCCAGTAGCGCGTCATGCCCAGAGCGATCATGTGCGCTCGTGGATTCGCATGCAGCAGCCGGAATGCGCGATTGAGAGTGGGATAGTCCCAGGAAGAGCCGAGGTCCCCCACAACCAAGTACGAAGCCCCAGTTTCCGCGTGATCCGGAAGACACGCGAGACCCGCAAATTCGATGCGCGTCGCCGGCCTCACGAACAGCGCAATTTGGCCTGCCTCCCGGGATCGCAGCCATCCCGCGGCGGCAACAGCCGGAGTGAGGATATCTTCTTGCGACACCGAAAAGCCGAACGTCGACAGTTTCTCCACCAGCACAGCTCGTGGACGAGACGTCGTATTCGTGACGAACAGGTGCGGGATACCCTGTTGCTGAACCCACTCGATTGCCCCAACCGCCCCATCAATCAATTGGCTGGCGTTGTAGAGGACGCCATCCAGATCGAAAAGAATCCCGCTCGGCCTCACAGCTCCTCGGGATCTCCCATGGGAATCTCTCCACCTATTTCTTTAAATCGGTCCGCCGCGAGTTTCTCCAACCGCTGCGCCTGTGTCACCAGTGTGCGGCGGAGCCCTTTCGAAACGTCGCGCTCGCTGATAACTCGAGCTGGATTCGCTATTGTGGTTGCTCGCCTGGCAATCCTGACGTCGGGGTGTTTGCGGTTATTGTAAAGCTCCGCGGGGATGATTCGCTGACGATACGATTTTGGCAGCGGGACAATTTCGGTTCTAGCTATATCGCCCTCATTCAGTACTGCCCCGAATGTTGATTTCTTCAGGAGCATTTGAAAGACTGTGTACTCGGCCGCATCGAGCAGGGCCTTTGTGCGCAAATCCCTGGAAGCCGTACCCGCCAACTCGAGCATCGGCCAGACCTCGATCTCCGCCACCTCAAACGGGTCCAACACGCTCATAGCGACCGCGTCAGTCCTCTGATTCGTTAGGTGGCGTCCGATCCTTTGTCGCAGGCTCTCATAGGTTTGGCCAACATAGACAGGTTCGCCGTCATAGTCGAAGAACGCATATATCCCGAATTTCGCGTTTCCGATTTTCTGGCCGTCCGTGGTCTCCGAATCGAGAAAGTCCCTTATTTGGGACCTTATCGCTGCGACTTCCGGCGGAACACCTGAGGCTCTCGCTGAACCTCGTGGGGCGTCGTCTCTCTTTTTCGAACTCAAGCGGCCTTCTCTATCTCCACTCCCGAAGCCAGCGGACGTAGGAGATTCGTCTCAAGCCACCGGACCACAGGAATAACAACACCATCGCCCGCCAAGTGGTAACCATCGTTGTAGCGAATCGGAATACGATAGGAGTCAGGCAGGCCCATCAGTCTGGCAGCCTCGCGGGGAGTCATCAGACGAGAACGAATGGCGGAGCCCTCGACGACTAGGATCGTTTGCCGACTCGAACCACCGACGGGCGTCCGAAGGCAGCCGCTAATCTGATCGAACCGGACTTCGGCGCGCTGAGTCCTGGCACCGCTCTCCATTCGGACCCGCTTGTAGATCGTACCGACAATCCTCTTGCCGTACATTTCAGCTTTGCGCACCTTGGCGATGTTCGCCACGGACATCATGCCGAGTATTCGACGTGTTTCTTCGTGCGTGTGCCACGCTAATTCTGCGTTATCGAACTCGATTAAATCGTTAAGACAACGCGTCATCTCCGGAGGGCGGGGAAGGTCCCACCAGATCCAGCGGCGTTGAAGGTCTGTACTAAGATTGCCTACAGACGCGCGAAGGCGAGGATTGTGCCAGTCGTCTCCGGGTCCGTTCAATTCACAACCTGAAGGAATGTGGACGTTCTCGCTCACTGCTACGAAGAACAATCGCTGCCGCGATTGCGGAACGAATCGAGCTGCATCTATCACCATCGCGCCAAAACGGTAACCGGCGTCCGCAGCCAGCTCCGCCATAGCCCTAAAGTCTCTGCCTCCATTTGCGGTCAGAGCGCCCACTACGTTTTCAAGCGTAACTATGGGGACCCGGCGTCCGGCGCTGGCCAGATCGCGCACAAGGCTCCAGAACTTAAGCAATGTTCCGCTCCTCGACCCATCAAGGCCTGCGCCGTTGCCTGCGAGCGAAAGATCCTGACAAGGAAACGACGCCCATGCAAGGTCGGCTTGCCCAGGAAGATCCCTGGCCGACAGGTTCCAAATGTCTTCGACTGTGAGTTCGGACGCGGGATGAAAGTTTGTCAGATAAGAGGCGGCCTTCTTTGGCGACCACTCGTTGGCGAACAGGCAGCGCCATTGGTCGCCCAAGCCAATACGGGCCATGCCACCGCCAGCAAAGAATTCGTAGAATCCACGCGGTTTGGGGCTCATTTGGACTCCAGAAACGCCTTCAGGTACCGGGCGAGGCTATCCCGCTCACGAAGCTGGCATTCCCAAATCGCGAGGACGCTCCATCCGTCGAGACGCAATTGCTCAGAGTTCAAGCGGTCCCGCTCCATACTCCGCTCCAGTTTGGTATTCCAGTATGACTGCGCGGAAACTGGCCGGTTCTGGCCGGCTCGGCAGCCGTGTCCGTGCCAAAAACAGCCGTGGACAAAAACGATCTTTCGCCTCGCCGGGAAGACGAGGTCGGGAGAGCCGGGGAGTTTACTTGAGTGGAGACGATAGCGAAAGCCCATTCGGTGCACAATGCTCCTGACAATCAACTCGGGCTTGCTGTCCTTGCTACGGACGCGCGACATAAGAGCGCTTCGCGCTGCCTTCGTCAGCTTATCCATCGGCGATCCTTAAGAAAACATTATAGTCTGCCAACGTTCCGCCACGGTGCTATTCTGGCGCCCGATTCAGGGATGCAGCTCAACGGACTGATGGGCCACTAACTGCCACTGACCTCCCCGCTTGGCAAACACATGAAGGAAGCGAAGATGCTTGACGTTAGGTTTGCCGTCGGTAATGGAAGTGGCCGTCGCCGCCGCAACCAGGGTCGCGGTGTTACCGTAGACTCGCGGTGCGGGCGGTTGGCCGGCATCGTACACGAACGAGACGTATTTCTGCGCTCCCGATTTGATCCGTGCAACGTACGATGTCTTGGTATCAAGCGCGCCGCTCGCGTGGCCATAGCTGAGTTCATCGCCGAGAATGCGGTCGAGAGTGGCTGCGTCGCCTGAGACGATGGCCGCCGACCACGCACGTTCGGTTTCAAGTACCGCGTGTTCGGCAGACGTTTGCTCGGCAGCAGCGAAGAACAGATTGGCTGCGATCAGCGGCATGAGGGCATAACGAAGAAAGGACATGACACAAGATCATATCGCGATCAGCTCGCCCAGGCCGAGTAGTTGCTCGAACCCGGCCGCGATGTGCAACAGTTGCGCCTCCGAAAAGGCTTTCGAGATGATCTGCAATCCGATCGGCATGCCCCGATCGTCAAGCCCGCAGGGAATGGAAATGGCAGGGAGACCCAGAACGTTCAGCGCGCGCGCGAACCGGGTGGAAGCCATGCGAACATCTTCCCGTTCACCCGCGATTTCCACTTCAGTAGCCCCAATCGGCGGCGCGGTGATCGGCGTCGCCGGAGTGATAAAGCAATCCACCTCTTCCCAAATCCGGGAAAAAGCTCGCTGCATGATCCGGCGCAGACGCTGGGCGTCAATGTAGTCAGTGGCGGCAAGCAGAAGCCCCTGCTCCACCAGCAGGCGGACATCCTCTCCAAGGCTCTCGCGATCCACCCGGCCCAGAACCGCGGAAGCCTCACACAGCAGAATCACACGGCCGACCGTATTCATCGCCTGCATATCGGGTAGCTGAATGGTGATGACGTGCGCGCCGGAGTCCTCTGCGAGGCGGCCCGCGCGGCCCACGGCGGAAGCTACGTCTGGCTGTACGCGGTCGAAAAAGAAGTTCACCGGCCAGCCGATCCTGAGGCCTTTCAACGACGCATCCACGGGCGGCATATAAGCTTCGACAGGACGGCGCGAAGAGGTATCGTCTCGGCTGTCTGTTCCGGCAATTGCCTGAAGCAGTAAGGCGGCGTCGCGAACGGTACGCGACAGCGGGCCCATGTGGTCCAGGCTGAAACCGAGCGGCATCACGCCAAACTTGCTCACCCTGCCAAAAGTAGGCTTCAAGCCAACCGTTCCGCAATAGGAAGCCGGAATGCGAATGGAACCCCCGGTATCGGTGCCCATGGCCGCAAACACCATTCCTGCCGCGACCGCTGCCGCGGAACCACCGCTTGAGCCGCCTGGGATTCGGGTGGTGTCCCACGGGTTGTGGACCGCGCCGAAGTGCGGGTTGTTGTTGGTAATGCCATAAGCGCACTCATGTAGTCCAGTCTTCCCGATAAGAACGGCTCCCGCGGCGGTAAGCTTCTCGGTGACGGCGGAATCGAAATCCGCCACCGGTCCGGCGAACGCCTTCGATCCGCCGGTGGTATGAACCCCGCGGACGTGGAACAGATCCTTCAGCGCGACGGGGATGCCAGCCAGTTCACCGCAGTCCTCGCCGCCCGCGCGTGCGCCATCTATTTCCCTGGCGCGGGCGATGGCGCTTTCGGCGGTGACGGTGATGAACGCGTTCAGTTCGGGCTCCAGACGTTCGATGCGCGCAACCGAATCACGCACCAGTTCTTCGCTGGAGACCTTTCCGGCGCGAAGCGCGCTCTGTGCCTCGAGAACGGTCATTCAGGCAGGATAGTAGCGGGTTCAGCGGACTGAGGAATTTGTTGCACCAGCGGCCGGAACGCGGCTTCGAGAGTCTGGAGAATCGCGGCGACGCGGTCGAGATCCTCGGGTGGTGTTCCCCGGGCGCGGCCCACTTGTATCCAATCCGTCATTGGGGCTTCCGTTTGATCGAACAACTTCCGCCCGGTGAACCACCAGGCCGCGGGGTTCCTCAACCACCGCCGCGTGACGAGCGCCAGATCATGAATACGGCGACGACGGCAATCACAACAACAAACGCTGCGTCCACGTCCCTATTCTACTCTCCGCGCGGACCATTCCGCGCCCGCCAGTACCACCATCGCCGAAAGAAAACTCAGCAGCAGGATGGCGACCGAATACTGGAAAGGTCCATACTCGCGCGCGAGCTTGGCGATCAGAAACGGCCCCAGCAGCAGAAACAGGTAGCGCAAGAGTTCCAACGCAAGCCCCACAATCAGGCTCACCAGGATCAATGGCCGCGCCGGAATACGCCGGTTGGGCAGCGCCCAATAGAGGAAGAACAACACGAAAACGGTGATGGGAATGGCGGCTAGTTTGAAAAAAAGCCAAGTGACCCAAATCGGCACGCTTTGCACGCGCAATAGTTCGCGAGCCAGTTGCTGATCGTTAGCTGTCAGCACGATCGACCCCAGAACGAGGAATCCACAGAAGAAAATCAGCCCAAGGCTGAGGATCTGGTTCTTGATGTATGAGCGGTTCTCCGCTACACCCCAGACGCGATTGAGGGACACTTCCAGCGGTTCGAATACGCCATTTGCGGTGAAAAGCAAAAGCAACACGGAAATAATCTGCGTGGGTCCGCTATGCTCCACCGCGTTGCTGAGATTGCGGGCGATGAACGAGCCGATTTCCGCGGGAAAATAGTCCATTAGCGCCAGATTGATGGCGGCTACTGCGCCGGGAAGCCGGAGTGTATAGCGGCAGAGCGATTCGATGACGATCAGAAACGGGAAAAACGAGAGCAGCACGCTGGCCGCGATGGAAAGAGCGAAAACGTGCGTTTCAGTCTGGCCGAGGTAAAACAAGGTGGGTCGCCAGATGCTGAGGCCGGCGCGAACTCGAGTGGGAAGACTGTGGGATGGCGACACTGCTATATTAGAAAGGTTGTGATTGGAATACTTCTAACCATTGTGCACGTTGCGGTGTGCATCTTCCTGATTATTGTAGTGTTGCTGCAAAGCGGGAAGGCTGCGGACCTGGCGGGCGCGTTTGGCGGATCAGGCTCCCAGACCGCGTTCGGACCCAGAGGTTCGGCAACGCTGCTTTCAAAGGCGACCACGATTTCGGCGATCCTGTTCATGATCACCTCGATGTCGCTCTCGATTGTGTCGATGCGGGATACGACGGGAAGTCACACGATTCTGGATCGTAAGCCGGCGAAGACTGGGGCTGGGCCTGTGGCGCCGAAACCGTCGCAAAGGATTACCGTGCCTTTGACGCTGCCGCCCCCGGCTCCTAAGAAGTAAACCCTCAATGAGTTAGCCCCCTGCGGAGGTGGCGGAATTGGCAGACGCACTAGCTTGAGGTGCTAGCGGGAGCAATCTCGTGGGGGTTCAAGTCCCCCTCTCCGCACCAAACATAATAAAGCAGTTAGATGGGCCGGGGTGAAAATCCCGGCCTTTTGTTTTTCTCGACTGTAACCGTTTTTGTAACCATCGCGCCCTCGCGCGCACCGTCATCCCGCCCCCGAATCGCTGGACTTCTGGCCTCCGATTGCGCCCAACTCTGCAAGCCCGCTGATGCGGCGATGGTAATACGCTGCCGCACTGCCTCCTGCTCGAGTGAGAGAATCTTAGATTCCCCTTGCTGATCCTGTCAAGCGACCTCATGTCTGATCATTCGGCAGGTCTCATGAAATCGGGAACCAACAAGTCGTGGAGCAGTCGTGATGATAAACCGAGCAAATACGCCGCAACAAGACTTCGTGACAGCCTTCCTCAGTTGCAGTGTGCGTCCCGAGGATCGTCCGCTGGTGGACGCCATAGCCGATAGAGTCCTTTGGCCGCTTGGGTTTCGCTGTTTGACCGTAGGCCGGAACATCTCTCTGCCGGACCAGCCCGACGACGCGATTCGTGGCATCATCGACAAGGTTGACTGCCTGATCGGAGTTGCCACAGTCCGTACAGACGCAGCAGAGCGCTCCAATCCGAATCGCACGCTTAGCTTCGCTTCTGCTTACGTCCTTCAAGAAAGCGCTATGGCTCACCAGCGCCGCATCCCTTTTTTGATCTTCAAAACGCCGGAAGTGACTCTTCAAGGCGTCACAGCGAGAAACCTATACATCGAGGTGGCCCCGGACATGCCGAATGGGAAACCGAGATTTCATGCTCGGCGGGAATTAGTGATGAGCGCCCTCGACGAGTTAAAGAAGCCGGCAATCACGGGCAGAGGCCAACGCCGGCGGGATGAGTTGCTCGCGGGCGTTGGAAAGCTTTCGACTTTTGTGGTCGGAAGCTACGCGGCGGGCTCACTATTTGAATGGCTTTCTCGGCCTGATTGTTTTGGAGAATTCTATTACCGCGCGCCCGAATGCAAGGACTGCAAGCATAGAGGCGACTGTAAGGTCGAAAAGGCTCGTCGAGTCACGTAGAACAAAAGACCTCGATCGGACGCAGATCATGCGGCCGTCGGCGTTGCCCGTTTGCCTCGCTAGAAGTGATGGGAGGCTGTCGAGTCGAAATCAGGCTCCAGCCCCTCAGCTTGACAAGCCGCGCATGATCTGACGTGAGCATTTCGCCTTGCATCGGCTTGCTGGAGATTCGATTTTTCTCGGGCGCGGCCTTGGTTAACTGCCTTTGCGGACATATGGCGGGCGATTGTGGGGTCGCGTAAACGGTCATGTGCTCGAAGCGCTGGTCCCCAGTCTTTTTCCATGAGCACCTCGTATTCCGGGCAAGGCATAACCAGAGAGATTTTACCAAGTTCGTCTGACACGGTTGTTCAAGAAGCTAAGCATTCTCTATCTGTTCCGCCGCAATCCGACCCAGCTCGCGAATGATTTCTCGGAAGCGCTTTTCGATCTCGGCAGAGGTCTTGATCGGGAAGTCTAGTTCTGCCGCCAAGGTCTCCAGCTCAGGATGCCACTCTGCGGGCATGATGAACGCAGGAGGGAAGGCATGGGTCGCCCGTTCTTCAAAAACGCGGAGCGCCGCGTCGGCGGTATCGGAATAGTTCAGTTCTCCGAGCTTGTCAATCAAGAGGATGTCGAGGACATCGCGCGCCCGGCCCGCTGCCGCTGGGCCGGTGCAGGCATGAAGTTTTTGGGCAACCTGGTCGGCGAGGCGCAGGCAGCGAACCGGCGATGTCACCGGAACTCCCAGCTCGGCGAGTCCCTGAACGTGGGGATCAACGAGGTCCACCGGACCCGCGCTTGCAGGTCCGAGATCCACCTCAATGGTCTGCCAGGCGCGAGTCCGATACTGGACAGCAACTTCGACACGAATGGTGTCGGCCTGTTCCATATTTCGAGTTCGCGGTTTGACTCGAAATGTAAAATCGTCGAAAGCCAGTTGCAAGACGGCCGTTAGCGTTTGCATTCGGATCGCGCGACTACCTTCGATCCCAAGGTCGAGGTCCTTTGTCGCGCGAGCGCGCTGCGCGAAACGCAACTCCATTGCGGCACCGCCCTTCAGGTAGTAGGCGCCAAGGACGCCTTCGTGAATCGCTCTTTCGAGGACACCGCATAGCGCGAGAAAAGAAACCCAGCGACGAAGGCGCTCCTGATCGATACCCTGTTCCCGCGCCACGCGAGCAAGTCTCTTTTCGAGCCGCTCGGTCGGCTTTGGATTGGAGCTCATTGGATCGCAGGCTCCATTTGAATCTGGGAGGCGCGAACTGTTTTCAGGTGCTCCTGGACCCTCCGCTGGAGCTGCTTCGCTTCCGGGTCTCCGATGAATCCTTCGCGGCGCGCATCGGAGATGGCCTGCCGGACCAGGTCGATGCGCTCGCCGGCCTTGAGAAGGTCCGCGACGGTCTTGCTGATGGTTGTGAGCGGAATCCCTTCATGGACCGTGATGTCCTGAGGCCCGAGGTCCTCACGATGTACGACGATGCCTCTTGGCTTCTGACGCCGGAGGCGGGCGGTCTTCGGGACGGTGATGTGAATCGAACTTGGGTTGGCATCTGAGATCTCGAAGGCGGCGAGAGCTGTCGCATGGGAAATGGCGACCTGCTCTGGGCCACGATTGGCCCTCGCCCAAAGCACGGCCTCGCGGTATTGCGAAAAACGTCCCGGCGTCATGTAGGGAATGCGGTAGACGCCGCGGGACGTTCGTTCGATCCGACCTCGTTGCACGAGGCGAGCCAGGACCGAATCTGTGAAGCCTGCCTGCCGGGCATGGTCGGCGGTGACTAAACCTTCGTTTTCCTCGGCGAGCGATACAAGTTCATCGAAGCGTGAACGCGGCAATTTCGACCCTCCTGCGTGGCAGTGCACGCCCTGTCAATATCTTTCCATAATGGAACTATATTGACAATACCACTTGAGGGTGTCCGTGTCTTGTGGCTGCTATGAAATCATGCCCCTGAAGTACTCGCGCCGAAATATGCGGACAATTCCAGCGACGCTGCGCGAACCTGATCGCCACTGATCTGGTGGTCTCTTTTCAGCAGTTCCAGGAGGTCTTCCTGATTCGGATGACCGAGGGCGAGCCTGTAAAGGAGAACCTGCTCTTGCAGCCAACGGAACTTGGCTTCCTGCTCGCTCGTTGGAACCGAAAAGACGATATTCTGCGTCTCCGCTCCTTTCAGAATCCACCATGGTCTTAAGCCGGATTCGTCAGCCAACGTGTTTTCCGCTACGTCCGCCAACCGCACCCACGGACTCGTCGTCATTTCAGAGGGAGAGAGTACTTCGCCGCCCAGCAAATCGGCAATCGCCTTGCGAACTGCTATCCCGCCGAATCGCTGAATTCGGCCCTGCCGCTGTTCGTGAGATACAGGATCTGATGCCAGATCCCAGTGCGCGAGCGTTTTGCACCAACAGTGAAAATCGAGCCCTTCCTGACCGATGGAAGTTGTTGCAAGTACGTGAGGCCAGAACGGTGAGTTAAAGGCTTTGCGCAACTCGTCAGGTCGGAGAGGTTTCTCCTCAGCGTCGCCGGGCAGCTGACTCACGGCTCGCCCTTCAGTGAACGGGAGCGCGGCGTGGCACCGAAGTGTGAACCTGTCTTTTCCATCCGTTGAGTGAATGAAAAAAACGCTGCTGCGGAGTCGGAGCACCTCTTCGAGCTCGCTCGCAAGCGTTTCCCCGGCCGTGCCTTGAAGTCGCGACGTTACCCATAGCTGCTCATCCAGAACAGATTCGAGATTCCCTTCAATGATTGCCTTTTGCAGGCTCTCCGGGTAGTGCTTTTCGCCGCCCCCCAGCGCTTTGACGAACCACGGCTGATCGAGATAGCTCCGAAGGCCGGACCAGGACGCTTTGAGCGTACTCCCAAAGCCAATGGATACGGCTTCCGGCCAATGCCGGGCGAGGGCGCGGCCGAGCACAACACCAGGAGCCGACAGCGCGTGATGAGCGAGTTTATCTATCTCGGCTGGACTTATTCTGTCGATGGTTTCCGACCGGGCTTCCTCGTCCCATCGCCGGAGAAGCGGGATCAGCACACCTTCGGAGTCTTCGGCCCTGGTTCGAAGAGCGAGGGCCCTCCACTCGCGCAGTACCGCCGGCCACATCCCAAGGCGCCACTCTATCGCTCCCAGGAGTTTCCAGACAGACCGGCTGCTTTCTCCGCCGACCTGAATCCCGGCGTCTTGCAGCGAAGATCTGATTTGGCGGGCCAGTTCCCTCTGGACGCCAGCTTCAGTTCTGATCTTCGACGA
>Ga0182012_10000813_pt1 | contig 34076 bp, 31 predicted proteins | sample 612S2SmetaG_FD_120486 | JGI IMG/M metagenome (GOLD analysis project Ga0182012, IMG submission 120486) | Permafrost microbial communities from Stordalen Mire, Sweden - 612S2S metaG | ecosystem: Environmental > Terrestrial > Soil > Wetlands > Permafrost | place: Sweden: Stordalen | collected...
CGGTTCTGCGTTCTCGGCAACGCACCCGACCAACCGTGGTCCTGTCCTGCGGACTGCCTGACGTACGAACGTCGCTTCGCTGACGTTGGCTGGTCACACGGCTCGCTCGTAGACAAGCCGGTCGAAAAAGAACCCGAGTCGAGCGTGCCAGTGGAACTACGGCGTGAAATCCTCGACATGGCGAGTGACATCGTGAACGCAGTGGCGCCCGACCTCGTCGAAGAGCGACGCCGGCAGCTCGACGAGATGGAGAAGAAGGGTCGCACCGGCTGGAAGTTCTGGCGTCACTAGTCGCCGTTGAACGTAGGTGCCCGTCGTTCAACGAACGCCGTCACCGCCTCGCGAAGGTCATTGCTTTGCAAGTACAACGTGTTCCAGTTCGCGACGAACTCCAGACCCTCATCAATCGTGCGCCCATCATTGGCCGCGAGTACGACCTTGGTGCCTTGAACGGCTAAGGGCGAGTTGGCGGCGATCTCGCGGGCGAGTTCGTGCGCGGCGTTCAGAACGCTCTGCGGGCCCGGTCCGAGCACCGAATTCACCAGGCCAATCGACAGGGCGCGCGAAGCGTCGATGTCCTTTCCGGTAAAGGCGAGTTCGGCGACGTGGCCGGCACCGACGATTCGGGGGAGTCGCTGCAAGGTGCCCACGTCCGCGACGATCGCTACCTTCGCCTCTCGCACCGAAAAGATGGCGTCGCTCGAACACAGTCGAATGTCGCACGCCGTGATGAGGTCGACCCCGCCGCCAATGCAGTAGCCGTGTACGGCGGCGATGACCGGAACTGAGAGCTTGGCGATCGAAGTGACTGAGTCTTGCATGCGTCGCACCATCTGATAACTCGTGGCATTCGCGACTGCCGTGGAAGGAGCGCTGGCGCCGGACTCGGCACCGGCAAAGAATCCGCCGAATTCTTTGAGGTCGATTCCTACGGTGAAATGAGGTCCCTTCGCCGCGATGACGAGCGCGCGAATCGCGGGGTCGCCCGCGACCGCCGCGGCGGCCTCGGGAAGTCCTCGCCACAGGGCGCTACCCATTGCGTTGCGTGCTTCTTCGCGGTCGAGCCAGAGCGTGGCGACGTGGTTATCCACCTCGAGCGTCAGGACCTCAGAATTGAATGTCATCGATCCTCCAAGCGTGTACTCGGTTTAGCCTAGGTCGTTCGCGGGAAACTTCCCTTGGACCATTACACTGCTCTGACCTAGAAAACTATGAAAACCTTCGCTGATTCAGCCCTCTCCTTCATTTCTGAACGCCCCGACGCACGCGTTCGCGAACAGGCTTGGTCGTCGTTCAGCGCTTTGGGACTTCCCACGACCACGGACGAAGTGTGGCGCTACGCACCCCTCAATGACCTTGACATCGATCGTTTCGTTGTCACTCGAAATCCCTCGATCAAACCCGAATCAACCTTTGCGACGCAGCTTTGTGCCAGAAGTGGCCTCGTGGTTCGCGTGGTCGATGGATTCCTCACGGCGAATGACGCTTCTCTGGAGGGCGTGAGCGTGCGAAGCGTCGACGATCGGGCGATACTGGTCGACGGATCGGCGCTGGAGAGATACGAGAACGATTCCTTCGCGGTACTGAACCTGGCCCTCGCGCCCGCGACCACCGTGCTCGAAGTCGCCGAAGGCGTCAACGTCGAACAACCCATCGTGATCCTCTACTCCGCGACTGGTTCTTCGTCGTTTTCTCGCACGCACCTACGACTCGGACGCTCGAGCAGCGTCACCGTAGTCGAGTACTTCGAGGGTGGCGCCAACGCCCTCGTGGTTCCCTTGAGCGAATACGAGATTGGTGACAACGCGGCACTCCAGCTCGTCACGTACCAGCGTTTGGACTCGAGTGCGTGGCACGTGGCTCGAACCACGGGCTTGTTGCACCGCGATGCTCGATTGCGACAGGCCGTCATTGGCATGGGCGGGCACTACAACCGCTCTCGCAACGACGCCGAGATGCTCGACGTGGGAGGCGAGAACGAGCTTCGCACGACATTCCTAGGTTCGGGCGACCAGGTGCACGATTTTCGCACCCACCAATTCCATCGTTCCGGGCGAACGAGGTCGACGCTGCTCTCCAAGGGGGCCGTCGCCGACCGGTCACGTTCGGTCTACACCGGGTTGATCGAGATAGAAAAAGGTGCCAAGCGCACCGACGCGCGCCAGACGAATCACAACCTCCTGTTGTCGCCGCACGCCCACGCCGACAGCGTGCCCAATCTGGACATCCGTGAGAACGACGTCATGTGCGCGCACGCATCGAGTGTGGGTCCGCTGAATGAACTGCAGCGCTGGTACCTCGAATCGCGCGGCGTGACGCGAGCGGACGCCGAACGTCTCATGATCCAGGGATTCTTCTATGAGATGTTGACGACGCTGCCCGGCGATCTCGCTGAACTCGTCGAGCACGACGTCACGTCGGCGCTGGCTAACTTGAAGGTGGTAGCCCCGTGAAGCTCCTCGACATTGGGGTCCTCGATGACTTCGTCGACGGCCAAGCGCGCCAGGTCCGCGTTGATGGACGGGTATTGGTGGTTGTTCGAATCGACCACGACGTCTACGTCCTCGACGACCGCTGTAGCCACGAAGAATTCAGTCTCGCCGAGGGCGAGGTCAACGTCGCCACTCGTGAGATCGAATGCGCTCGACATGGTGCAATGTTCCGGCTTTCCGACGGCGAACCCATGTCGTTTCCGGCGACTCGTCCCGTTGCCCACTACGAAGTGAGTACTCGCGACGGTCGACTCGAAGTGACCGTGCCGTGACGTCGACGCTACTCATTGAAGGCTTGCGGGTCGAAGTCGCGGGCAAGGAAGTGCTCAAGGGTTTTGACTTGTCAATGAAGTCCGGTGAGGTCCACGTCATCATGGGGCCCAACGGCTCGGGAAAGTCCACGCTCGCGCACGCCCTGAGTGGACATCCTGGTTACAAAGTCCTTGGTGGTACGGTCAAGCTCGACGGTTTGGAATTGCTCGAACTGTCCCCAACAGAGCGGGCACGTCACGGGCTGATTCTGGCGCTGCAGCAACCCATGGAAGTTCCCGGCGTTCGGCCAATCGACCTTCTGATCGCGGCGGGGGCCGATCCAACCGAACTGCGTCGACGAATGAACGAAGAGGCGCAGAGGGTCGAACTGCGTACCGACGTGTTGGATCGTTTCGTGAACGTCGACCTGTCCGGTGGCGAACGCAAGCGAGCAGAGATGGTGCAGTTAGGCATTCTTCGTCCCAAATTCGCGATTCTCGACGAGATCGACTCTGGCCTTGACGTCGACGCGCTGGGCGCGGTCGCACGTCGCCTGGCCGCGGCGACGAATGAATGGAATTGCGGCGTGCTCGCAATCACGCACTTTCGACGCCTACTGCAAGAACTCACTCCAACCATGATCCACGTGGTCACCGATGGTCGAGTCGTGGCAACTGGAGGGCCTGAACTGTCCGAAATCCTCGAACGCGACGGCTACGAGCCCTTTCGACCGACCAATTCTTAGATTTCTTATCTTGTCACCTCAAGTAAAGTTGCGTAATGACCGACGGCGGTAATGAGGGCCCCGATGGCCGCTCGCACGAATCACGACGCGACAAGAAGCGTGCGCTCGCAAACGAACATCGACTGATCGCCCTCGGCGACGTCGTGGATTCGAAGAGTGGCGTCACTCGATCCAGGCGTTCGAAGCGACCCCATCGCACCCGCCGGCGAGTCGTGATTACTTTTGTGGTGCTGGTGTGTCTGCTCGTGGGACTCATCGGTGGTGGCTATCTCTACGCCCAGTGGCGCTTCGACCAGATTCCCAAGATAAAAGTCTCAAGTGAACTGCCCCAATTGACCGGCAAGCCCTTCAATATCCTCGAGATCGGCTCTGACTCTCGAGCGGGTCTCACAGGTGCGGTCGCCGCCCAGACGGGTGCGTCGACCGGTTCGGTGGCGGGCCAGCGAAGCGACGTCGTCAAGATCATGCACGTCGACCCCGCCGCCGGCACGATCACGATCCTCTCAATTCCGCGCGACACGATGACAACCTTGCTCGCCAATCAAGCCCTCTACGGCAAGTTCAACCGCATCAACGTCAACTTCGGTGATGGTCCGTCGTTGCTCGCCCAGACGATCACCGCGAACTTCGGTATTCCGATCAACCACACGATCGTGGTGAGCTTCGGCGGGCTGATCAACGCCGCCGACGCGATTGGTGGGGTGTACCTCGACTTTCCGTACCCATCACACGACCCCTATTCGGGTCTCAGCATCAAGCACGCGGGTTGTCAATTGGTGACCGGATTCCAGGCGCTGGCGGTCGCACGGAGTCGCCATTTCTATTACAACGTCAATCACGACAGCTTGTGGCCAGGTAATAACACCTCGTCCAGCGAGCTCTACAACCTGGGCTGGATGTACGACGGCACGAGTGACTTCGGACGTATTGACCGACAGAACGCTTTCTTGCGCGCGATGATCAGTCGGGCGAAGGGCCTCTATAACCCGCTCACGATCAACACGTTCCTCTCCAAGATCCCCCAGGGTATCTCGCTTGACAGCAACTTCACCTTGACCGAACTCATTGAACTCGCGGTCAAGTTCCACGGTCTTAATCCCGCGAACATGCTCACCTACACCCTGCCGGTGACTGACGGACAAGTCTCGGGACTCGGAGACGTATTGTTCGCCGAGCAGCCCGAGGCTCAACAGTTGCTCGTGAACATCTTCGGCAATCAACTGCTGACACCGACCGACCCGCCGCCCAACTCCGCTCTACAAACGCCGCTGCCGCCGGCGGTGACGACCACGACCTCCACGACCACGACGACGCTCGCAAAGACCAAGACCACGACCAAGCACAAGCACGACACGACCTCGCCGACCACCACCACGACGATCAATGCGTCCCAGGTCGTGCCGAACTTTGATCCGGTCCCCTGTACCCCTTAGCCGCTCACTTCGTCGAGTGCCTGACTGAGCGTGTTCCAAGCCAGCGTGGCGCACTTGATTCGAACGGGGAATTTGACGACGCCCTGGAGGGCGGCGAGTTCGCCCAGGGTGCGCACGTCGACCACTTCGGGGTTCGGTGAGGATTCGAGTGACGTCTCGTGCACGGTCATGAGTTGTTTGAACTTGATGATGGTGTCACGAACCTGGGTGAGGGTTTTTCCCTTCACCGCCGCGCTCATCAGCGATGAGGACGACTGGGATATCGAACAACCGTGGCCAGTGAGTTTGATATTCGTGAGCACGCCGTCCTCGACCATCAGATAGACCACGATCTCGTCACCGCACAGTGGGTTGAAACCCTCGACGCGAATCGCCGGCGGTGTCGCCAGCTCGCCGCGGTTACGCGGTGAGCGGTAGTGGTCGAGGATCACTTCGCGGTAGAGGTCCTCGAGGTTCGACATGGTCTAGCCGAAGAGCTTGACGGCGTCGGTGAGGGCTTCGAGCAGCACGTCCGTGTCCTGGATGAGCGAGTAGGGCCCGTAGGACGCGCGCGCGGTGGCGATCAGGTTGAATCGCTTCATCAGCGGCTTGGCGCAGTGGTGGCCCGGTCGTACGCAGACGCCGAACTGGTCCAGTACCTGGGCGACGTCGTGGGCGTGCACTCCCTCGACGTCCAGACTGATGACGCCGCCGCGTGCGATGGTGTCGCGGGGACCGATGACGCGAATGCGACCGTCGAACTCGGTCTCGAGGCGGCTGAGCGCGTCCTCGGTGAGATGGTGCTCGTGCTCGTGGACGTTGTCCATTCCGAGCCCTTCGAGGTAGAGCACCGCGGCGCCCAGACCCGCCGCCTCGGCGATTGGCGGGGTGCCCGCCTCGAAACGCGTGGGTCCCTTGGCGGGCACGTAGCCAGTCGAAGAGACGTCGGTGATCATCCCACCGCCGCCGAGGAATGGCGGCATGTCCGCGAGAATCTCCTGGCGGGTCCAGAAGATTCCCAAACCGGTGGGCCCGAGCATCTTGTGGGCCGAGAAGGCGAAGAAGTCGACGTCGAGTTCCGTCACGTCGGTGGGCGAGTGTCCCACCGATTGGGCCGCGTCAACGGCAATCAGCGCGCCGTGGCGGTGCGCGATCTGCGCGAGGTCCTTAATGGGATTGACGGTGCCCAGCACGTTGGACATGGAGGTGACCGAGACGAGCTTCACGCCTTCGAGGAGTTCGTCGATTGTGGTCAGGTCCAGGCGAAAGTCGTCGCCAACCGGTATGAAGCGAACTTCAATCCCCAGCGCCTCGCGTAGCTGGAACCAGGGAACGATGTTCGCGTGGTGTTCCATTTCGCTCACCAGTACCACGTCACCGGCCTTCAGGTTCGCGGCACCCCAGGATTTGGCGAGAAGGTTGATCGACTCGGTGGTGTTCTTGGTGAAGACGATCTCGTTGGCGCCCGCGGGGGCGTTGATGAATCGCGCGATTGCCTCGCGGGCACTCTCGTAGTCGTGTGTTGACTCGTTGGCCGTTTGGTAGACGCCGCGGTGCACGTTCGCGTGGCGACGTTCGTAGTGGCGACTCATCGCCTCGATGACCGCGCGCGGTGGCACTGAAGAGGCCGCGGAGTCGAGGTAGGTGATCGGGCGATCATTGATCACCCGAGAGAAAAGAGGTGTGTCCTCACGAACTCGACGAGGGTCGAAACTGCTCACAGGGTGACCGGTCGAAAAGTGTCGTAGCCCTCGTGTTCGATCTGCACGGCGAGTTCGGGACCGCCCGAACGCACTATTTGGCCGTCCACCAGAATGTGTACGTGGTCGGGCTCGATCTCCTCGAGCAGCTTCACGTAGTGGGTCACCACCACCACGCCCATCGCGGGGTGTTCGGTGCGCACGGTGCGTACGCCTCGCGCCACCACGCGCAAAGCGTCAATGTCCAGACCCGAGTCGGTCTCGTCGAGAAAGGCGATATCGGGTGCGAGCAGCGCCATCTGGAGCACTTCGTTGCGTTTGCGCTCGCCACCGGAAAATCCGTCGTTCAAGTGACGTTCGGCGAAGGCGGGGTCCATGCCGAGTCGTTCCATCCACTCCATGAGCTCAAGGCGCACCTCGAGCACGCTGAGCTCCTCGAGGCGCTTTCGTGCGGCAATGGCTTGGCGAAGGAACTGGACCACCGAGACGCCGCTTATCGCTTCGGGATACTGGAAAGCGAGGAAAATTCCCGCGCGCGCCCGCTCGTCGGCACTCCAGGACGCGATGTCCTCGCCGCGCAAGAAGATCTGGCCGGCGGTGACGACGTAACCGGGGTGGCCCATCACTACGTTGGCGAGCGTCGATTTGCCGGCTCCGTTGGGTCCCATGAGTGCGTGCACTTCTCCTTCGTGCACCACGAGGTCAACGCCGCGCAGGATGCTCGATCCTTCGGCCTCGCAATGAAGGTTTCGCAGTTCTAAAAGGGGCTCAGACACGAGGTAGAGCCTACCGGGGAGGGTCCGGCGACTAACCAGGAGCTACCAGCCGCGCTCAACCCATTCGTCCAGGTGCGAGGACTCCGCGCCAATGGTCGAACTCGCGCCGTGGCCGGGCCAGATGATGGTCTCGGGCGAGAAGTTCCGAAATATCCGGTCCTCGATCGAGTGGATGATGGTGGGGAAGTCGCCGCCTTCAAAAGTGGCGTTACCGGGTCCACCGGGAAAGAGCGTGTCGCCGGTAAAGAGTATGGGTGTGTTCTCGAGGGCGAAGGAGATCGAACCCGGCGTGTGGCCCGGGGTGTGTAGCGTACGCAGGCGCAATTCTCCCACCACGTGCACGGCGTCGTCCTCGAGCAGATGGTCGTAACTGGGCAGCATGGCTGCATCCTCGCTGCGCACCCATACGTCGATCCCCGCCTCGCGCACCTGTTCGACCGCCCCGATGTGGTCCCAGTGCCCGTGGGTCTCGAGTACCGAAGCGACACCGAGCCGATGGGCCACGCGAAGCAGCCGATCGTGTTCGTTCGCGGCGTCGATCAGGGTCGCCACCCCCGTGGCCCGACAGCGCACGACGAACACGTTGTTCTCCACGGGGCCCACGACGAAGCGGTGCACCTCGGCGTTGGCGTTCGACCACACGAGCTCGACGTCGTCCACCTGGCTAGATTGCCACGTTTTGGCGAGGGCTCGCTTTTGGCTAATGTCGCTGTCACCGGTTCTTACTGTCCGGTACGGGGAAGAGGGATGGCCATGAACTTTGGCTTCAGCGAGGAACAAGAAGAACTCAGAAAGATGGTGCGCCGCTTCTTGGAGGAGAAATCCCCCGAGACCGAGGTGCGCCGCCTGATGGCGACCCCCGAAGGCTACGACCCCGCGGTGTGGGAATTGATGGCCAACGAACTCGCCCTGCAGGGTCTGGGTATCCCCGAAGAGTTCGGCGGTCAAGGTTACGGACCCGTCGAGCTCTACGTGGTCTTCGAGGAAATGGGCGCGGCGCTCTTTTGCGCGCCTTACTTTTCTAGCGTCGCGCTCGCCGCGAACGCCGTGCTGTTCGTGGGTACTGACGAGGACAAGTCCGCGTTCTTGCCGGGCATCGCATCGGGAAAGACGATCGCGACCGTCGCACTCACCGACGATTCTGGCAACTGGGACCTCGCGCGCACCTCGATGACCGCGAGCGCGAAGGGCGACGGTTTCGTCCTGACTGGCGTGGCGAACTACGTCACCGACGGCAATCTCGCCTCACTCGTCTTCGTGCCCGCGCTCAGCACCAGGGGCCTCTCGTTGTTCGCGGTGCAAGGAGATGCGGTCGGACTGACCCGCACCGCATTGCCCACGATGGACCAGACCCGCAAGCAGAGTCGCCTGGAGTTCGCCGAGGTACCTGGCGTACTGGTCGGTGCCGAAGGTGGTGCGCTTGAGGGGCTCACCACGATGTTGCAGGTCGCCGAATCGGCGCTCGCCGCCGAGCAGGTCGGCGGGGCCCAGCGCGTACTCAACAACGCCGTCGAATACGCCAAAGCTCGGGTTCAGTTTGGACGACCGATCGGTTCGTTCCAGGCGATCAAGCACAAGTGCGCGGACATGTTGCTCGACGTCGAGTCGGCGAAGTCGGCCGCGTACTACGCCGCGTGGGCGTCCCAGGAATTGAACGACGAACTGCCGATCGCGGCGAGCCTCGCGAAGTCCTTCTGTTCCGAGGCCTATTTCCATTGCGCAGCGGAGAACATCCAGATCCACGGTGGTATCGGTTTCACCTGGGAGCATCACGCCCACCTTTACTTCAAGCGAGCCAAGAGTTCAGAACTGTTCCTCGGCGATCCGGCCTATCACCGCGAGCTGCTGGCCCAGCGCCTGGACATCTAGCCCCACGTGCTCGCCCACGAGCAACTGAAGAGCGCGAACTCCATTCTCGATCTGCGCATCGCCACGTCCAGTGCTCGCCCCGACACCGGTCACGTCTTGATCCTTGTGCACGGGTTGCCCCGAGCGTTGGGCATGGGTCGCCAGGCTGCGGGTTTGTTACCCGAGCTGGCCGAGCACCTGGCCAACGAATCGGGCTGGATCGTGGCGACCGGGACGTTCTCGGGCGTGGGTGGTAGTACCGGTACATTCTCGGCGACCCAGTGGAGCAAGGACCTGCGCGAAATCCTCAATCGGGTCGACGAGAACGACCGACGGATCTCACTCGCGGGTTTCGGTTTTGGTGGCGCGCTCGCCCTGGCCATCGCGGCCAAGGACGAACGGGTGAAAGGCGTGGCGACTTTCGCCGCCCCCGCGCACCTGGACCACTGGTGTTCGGGTGCCGACGACTTTCACCACGCGGTCCAAGTCGCGGGCGTCGTGGGTGACGAAAAGGAGCTCCTCGCACCCCAGGCGCTTCGTCGTGACGTTCTCGCCATCGACCCGTTGGGATCGATCGCACAGATACCGCCGCGTCGACTCTTGATCGGCCACGGCGCTGACGACCTGGAAGTGCCCGTGGGAGACGCGCGTGACCTGTTAGCGGGCGCCGAGGGTCGCGCTGAGCTGCGCATCATCCAAGGCGCGGGTCATCAACTGAGGGCGGACCCTCGCATGGTCGCGACGTTGTTAGGTTGGCTCGACCGTCACCGTTGAGAGTGCGAAGTCGAGTGCCTCACGCAACTCGCGCGCGGCTCGTTCGGGCTCGGCTGCGTCGGTGAGGTAGCGCACCACGACGAAACGGCGAAGCCCGACGTCGACGAGTTCGGCGACGTTCGAACGGCTGACCCCGCCAGTGACGAAGACCGGTCGGTCGCTCCTACGTTCACAGGCAAGTGCGTAGGCGACGCCAGTGCCTTCGCGTCCGGGTTTGGTCGGCGTCGCCACGATGGGCCCGGCGCTGAAGTACGAAGCGCTTTGGGCGAGTGCCGCGTCGAACTCGTGTGCTGAGTGGGTCGAGAGTCCCACGATTGCCTCGTCACCCAGGAGTTCGCGACACCGGGCCACCGAGACGTCGTCTTGGCCCACGTGCACGCCGTCAGCTCCCACGAGTTGGGCCAGCTCGGGTGAATCGTTCATCACGAAGGGAACCGCGAAGTCTCGACAGATCGGTACCATGAGCCGCGCGGCGCGAATTCGAGCGTCGTCGTCGAGATCCTTCTCGCGCAATTGGACGACGTCCACGCCACCTCGCAAGACTTGAGGCAGGAACGTGGCCATGTCCTCGCGCGCGCCCACGCACAAGTAGAGGTTGCGAAGGGCGAGATCGAACACAATGGACACCTTAGAAGTTCAGACTTCGTGGCAGAAAAGTTGGCGCGGGTGGGGCAGAATGGAGCCATGCAGATACCGGCCAAGGCAGAGTACGCCATTAGGGCGTTGCTGACCCTCGCCGCGAGCAGCGGTTCGATCAGCGCCGAGCACCTCGCCCAGGAACAGGAACTGCCGGCCAAATTCCTCGGCGCGATCATGTCCGACCTTCGCCGAGGCGGTCTGGTCACGTCCCAGCGCGGACCCGAGGGCGGATTCAAACTCGCCCGCGACCCCGACTCGATCGTGATCGCCGATATCCTTCGCGTGGTGAGCGGGCCGATGGCCGGCGTTCGGGGCATGCGTCCCGAGACACTCATCTACGAGGGTGAGGCGAAGCACCTGCGCGACGTGTGGATCGCGGTGCGCGGCACGTTGCGCGAAGTACTCGAGCACGTCACGCTCGGCCAGGTGCTGCGCGGCGAACTGCCAGAAGCGGTGACGCGGTTCACCTCCGACCCAGATACGTGGGTGACCAGAATCATATGAAACAAGTACACACCGACGGCGCCTGCCGCGGTAACCCCGGACCGGGGGGCTGGGCCTGGGCGAGTGGTGTCGAACACTACGCCAGTGGCGCCGACGCGCACACGACAAATCAGCGCATGGAAGTGATCGCGGTCATCGAGGCCTTGCGTGAGAATCCCGAGGATCCGATCGAGATCGTGAGCGACTCGAACTACGTCGTGAAGTGCTTCAACGACAAGTGGTACCTCGGGTGGCGCCGACGTAACTGGAAGAACTCACAAGGACAACCCGTCGCCAATCGCGACCTGTGGGAGACGCTCTTCGCGCTCACGCTCGACACCGACCGGGCGGTCACCTTCAGCTGGGTGAAGGGCCACTCGGGTGACCAGATGAACGACTTCGTGGACGAACTCGCCACCCTGGCGGCGGACCGTCAGCGAGGTCAGCACTCCTGACGACTTCGTTCAGGTGTCATTAGCCAGACATTAGGATTCCCGAGGGGGTTTAGATCCAGACAAACCGAAGGGATAGGCCGTGGCAAACGAGGTCCAGCAGTTCGATGTAGTCGTAATCGGAGGAGGACCCGGAGGTTACGCCGCCGCCCTCTACGGCGCTTCCGCTGGTCTTAATATCGCGGTGGTCGAGCGTGACAAGGTCGGTGGCACGTGCCTGCACCGCGGGTGCGTGCCCGCCAAGGAGTTCCTCGAGACCGCCCACGTGCGTCAGACACTCGAACACGCTGGTGCCTTCGGGTTCTCCACCAAGGAGATCACCACAGATTTCGCCGTCTCCCAGTCGCGCAAGAACGAGATCGTCGATCGGCTCTACAAGGGCCTCGCCGGACTCTTAAAGGGCCGAAAGGTCACCGTCTTCGAGGGCACCGGTCAACTCAACCAGGACCTCAGTGTCACGGTGCTCGACGGCGCGGACGCTGGCGTTCTGGCTCGGGGTAAGAACGTCATCCTCGCCGCAGGTTCCGTGCCGCGCACCCTGCCGGGTTTTGAGGTCGACGGGAAGATCGTCGTGACTTCTGACGAATTCCTCGACCTGAGCACCTTGCCCGCGACGGCGGCCGTGATCGGAGGAGGCGCGATTGGCTGTGAGTTCGCGTCAATGCTCGCCGACATGGGCACCAAAGTCACGATCCTCGAGAGCTTGCCTTCGATCCTCACGGGATGCGACGCTGAAGTCGCCAAGGTGGTCGAACGCGCGTTCAAGAAACGTGGCATCGAGATCCAAGTCGGCGTCACGATCACCGGTCACACGCCGAAGAAGGCCAGCACCTCGATCAACATCGAAGGTGGCGACGCGGTGGGCGTCGACATGGTCGTGCTGTCGGTGGGGCGACGTGCGCGCACTGAAGGACTCCTCGCCGAGGGTACCGGTGTCGTTGTCAACGAGCGCGGTTTCGTCGAAGCGGACTCGTATCAGCGTACGGCCAACGCCAACGTCTACGCGGTTGGTGACGTCGTGGCGAACACGCCCCAACTCGCCCACGTGGGCTTCGCCGAAGCGATCGTGGCGATCAAGTCGATCCTGGGCGAACCAGTCGTGCCCGTGGACTACGAACGCGTGCCCTGGGCTATCTACTCGAACCCCGAGGTCGCTTTCTGCGGCCTCACCGAAGCCGCCGCGAAGGAAAAGGGTTACGAGGTCGTCGTGAAGAAGGACCCCTTCGGTGGTAACAGTCGCGCCCAGATCATTGGCGAGACCGAGGGTGTCGTCAAGATTATCGCCGAGAAGCGCGCCGACGGCACCGCGGGCCAAATCCTCGGGGTCCACATGGCTGGTCCCTGGGTCACCGAACAACTCGGGGCGGGCTACTACGCCGTCAACTGGGAGGCGACCGCCGAGGAGGCGGCTGCGCTCATTCAACCGCACCCGTCGCTGTCGGAGACCTTTGGTGAAACATTGCTCGCGCTGGCCGGACGAGGGTTGCACCTTGGTTGACGTCACCAGGAATTAAGGTACTTAGAAGATTCGTTATCATTTGCACGTTTGGTGTCACTACAGAACATTGGACCAGACTGGCGTCACAGTAACCTCGTAGGCTCTCAAACGGTTACTACACGTCCACCTACTCAGGCAATCAGGTTAAGAAACTCGGGAAGAGGCTTCGCGACGCCGATGAGGTAGAGGTAGCAGACCTTGAAATGTTGGGTGAAGTTCTCTTGGAGTACGACCGGGCGTTGACCGTTGTGTCATCGCGTTGAGGACCATTGGCCTTGAGCCGATCACGAGACTTAAGACATCAGGAACCATCGTTGACAAACTCAGGCGTCAGCCTGCGATCGACTTGAAGCATGTTCATGACTTAGCCGGAGCTCGCATCGTTCAGCCAACGACGCTGGTTAAGCAAGACGAGGTGGCGTCAATGATCACTGAGGCGTTCCCGGGCTCAGAACTCCTGGACCGCCGCGAAATTCCTTCATTTGGATATCGAGCAATTCATGTCATTTCAAGGGTGGAACGTTGCCCGGTTGAAATCCAGCTCAGGACTCATTATCAGGACACCTGGGCGCAGGCGATGGAATTCTTTGGTGACCGCTGGGGTCGGGCGATTCGCTACGGTGGCGAGCCAGTAGATCCCGAAAGCCGTGATGGATCTGCTGATGGACCAACTAGGCGGGAAACAATTGTGGGTTCAAGGCGATTGGCGACGGACTCCACTCACTTGCGAGGGTAGAGAATTCCTTGGAGAAACTCAGACGATTGGGCGCCGATTCGTCACAGATTGAGGAACTCGAGCGTGAAATCTCGGTTACATTTGGCCGCCAGAAGAAGACTTACGATGTGCTGCGGAGGAGTTTTCAGTGACGCGGATCTTGGAACTTGCGGTAAGTTGGTCGAAGTGAAGTACTACTTAATCGTGTTCGATCAAGCGAACCATCGAATTGTCGAGCTTGAGGAGTTCGACAATTCGACCGACGCTGTCCGGGAACGATTTAAGCGCGAGATTGAGCACAGCGAACGTGGATGCGAAGTTGTCGTACTGGGTGCAGCGAGTAAAGAGGCCCTAGAAAATACACATTCACGGTATTTCGGGGGCGGTCGAGAGCTCGCTTCTGCGTGAGGCGTTCAATTTGACTGACGTCACGCTGCCGTCCCTGGGTGAATCGGTGACCGAGGGGATCATCACGCAGTGGTTTAAAAAAGTAGGCGACGCCGTCGCCCGTGACGAACCGCTGTTCGAAGTGTCAACGGACAAGGTCGACTCCGAGATGCCTTCACCCGCGGCGGGAGTGCTCGTGGAGATATTCGCGGGCGAAGGCGACACGGTTGAAACAGGTTCGCGCGTCGCGGTCATCGACGAGAACGCGGTGGCGGGAGCTACGACTTCCCCGACGCCATCGGCTCCGTCAACAACCGCGTCTAGCCCGAAGGCTCCCGCTCGCCTCACGCCCGACGTCCCCGCGGGTACGGCCCCGAGCGGGGTCGTGGTCTCGCCGGTGGTGCGACGCATCCTGAGTGACGGTGGTGTCGAAGCCGCGACGCTGCAAGGTTCGGGTCCTGGCGGATCGATCACTCGCCGCGACGCCGAACGCGCGGTGCTCAACGGACCGACCGAAGAGATCGTGGTTCCGCTCACCAACGGCCGGCGCCGCATGGGCCAGCACATGTCGGTCTCGACCCAGTCGACGCCACACGGCTTTGCCGCCATCGAGATCGATGGCACCATCTTCGGTGAACTAGAGCGCGTGGGCCGTACGACGCGCGACGGCGTGCTGATCAGCGACGAGATGGTGGTGAGTTTGGCCGCGGTACGCGCGCTCGCCGAGTTCGAGTTCCTTAACGCCACCTACCGCGATGGCGAACTAACGGTGCATCGCACGGTCAACCTCGGTCTCACGCGTCACGTCGAAGAGGACGGCATGCTGGTGCCAGTCGTGCACGCCGCCGCGGGACTCACGCTTCGCGCACTCGCTCGTCGAGTCGGCGGGCTGGACGAACGACTCCAGTCGCGCCAACTCACCACCGACGACCTCATGGGCGGTACTTTCACCCTCGTGGGCGCTCCGAGCGCGCGAACCCTCTTCACCGAGCCCATCATCATTCAGCCCGAGGTGGCCGCGCTCAGCGTTGGAGCGGTGCGTCGCGTGCCCGTCGTGGTAGAGGCCGAGGAGGGGCTGGGCATTGAAGTGGGCTACCGTCTCGTGCTGGGCCTGTCGTTCGACCATCGGGTCTGTGAGGCGGTATCGGCCGTGAACTACCTCGAGCGCGTCGCCGAGTTGCTCGCGGGCATGGACCTGGAGAGCGAGCGCTAGATGTTACGTCGGCGCCACTTGGGCCGGATCACCTTTGCCGAGGCGAACGACCTGCAGCGCGTACTTGTGCAATCGGGCGACGACTACCTGCTCCTCTTTGAACATCCGCCCACCTACACGATGGGCGTGCGAACGCGCTCCGAGAACTTCTTGGTCGCGCCCGAACTGCTCGAAGCGGTTGTCGTCGAAGCGGACCGCGGCGGGGACGTGACCTACCACGCGCCCGGTCAGGTCGTCGCGTGGGCGATCCGAAGCGTGCTCGACGACCCTTCAGCTGGCAAGGAACACGTGAAGGCCCTCGAAGACGCCGTGATCGCGACGGTACGTTTCTTTGACGCAGAGGGGCTCGCCGGCGAGGTGGGCCGACTTGAGGGTTACCCCGGGGTGTGGGCGCACCTTGAGGGTCGTCCCAGTAAGATCGCGGCCGTGGGTGTTCGCACCGAGCGCAACGACGCGGGCGCTCGTCGCACGATGCACGGCGTGGCGCTCAATGTCGACATCGACCTGGCGGGCTTTTCCAAGATCAACCCGTGTGGCATCACCGACAAGCCGGTCGCGTCCCTGCATTCCTTGGGCCTACTGGTCTCCAGCGTGGGCGTTGAAGAGCATCTCGGCGAGGAACTCGAGCAGCGTTTCGGTGGGCCGGGTACCGTCGCGCGAGTGGACCGCAGTGTTTCCACTCAGTCATCCGAGCGGCCCCTGTTGCGTCGCCTGCGAAAAGCCGGCGTCGACCCCGACGCGAGCGTGGCCCTGCGCGCTCGCAAGCCCGAGTGGTTGCGAATCGAAGCGCATATGGGCGCCGAGTACCAGTCACTTCGCAAACTCAACGAAGACCTACGTCTCGTGACGGTGTGCGAAGAAGCGGGCTGTCCGAATATCTTCGAATGCTGGGCGGAGGGTACCGCGACCTTCATGGTCAACGGCGAGCGATGCACGCGTGCGTGCGGGTTCTGTTTGATCGATACTCGCAAGCCGCTGCCCCTCGACCCGAGCGAGCCCGAACGGGTTGCCGAAGCGGTCGTGCGTCTCAATCTGGCTCACGCGGTGATCACGTGCGTGGCGCGCGACGACCTCGCTGACGGCGGGGCGGGCGCAATCGCCCAGACCGTGCGTGCCATCCGCGAACGATCACCCGCCACGACTATCGAGGTCCTCACGAGCGACCTGAAGGGCGACGCTGACTCGCTCGCGTTGCTCTTCGCCGCCCGACCCGACGTCATCAATCACAACATCGAAACCGTGGCGCGCCTGCAGCGTGCCGTGCGCCCGAGCGCGGGCTACGTGCGTTCGCTCACGGTGCTCGCTCGCAGTGCCGCGGCTGGCTTCACCACCAAGTCTGGACTCATGGTGGGCCTGGGCGAGACCAAGGACGAGGTACTCGAGACCCTCGCGGACCTCGCGGCGGTGGGCGTGTCGATCGCGACCATTGGCCAGTATTTGCGTCCCACCGAGCAGCACCTGCCCGTGGCGCGCTGGTGGGAGCCAGCCGAGTTCGACGAACTCGCCGTTCGCGGCGTAGAACTCGGCCTTCGTCACGTCCAGGCGTCGCCCCTCACGCGTTCGAGCTATCACGCGAAGAAGGCCCTCAGTGACGCGACGCCGGTGCCCGCGCCGGCGCGGCGTCACGCGGGTTAGATCAGCGTCACCGCGCCGTTCTCTAAGCGACGAAGTACTTGGCCATCGGGTGATGGCAGATGATCGCGTCAGTGGTCTGTTCGGGGTGGAGTTGGAAACCTTCAGAGACACTGACCCCGATACGGCTCGCGTCGAGTAGTGCGGCGACTTTGGCGTTGTCCGTGAGGTCGGGGCAGGCGGGGTAGCCCCACGAGTAGCGCCCGCCGCGGTATTGCTGGCGAAAGAGCCCGGTGAGCGTGGGACCGTCTTGCTCGGCGAAACCCAACTCCTCGCGAATGCGCTTGTGCCACATCTCGGCGAGCGCTTCGGCCATTTCGACACCGAGTCCGTGCAACATCAAGTAGTCGGTGTAACGATCCGAGGCGAAGAGCTGCGCGCATCGTTCAGACACCTTCGCGCCCATGGTCACGAGCATGAAGCTCGCGTAATCGTGCTCGGGATTGTCAAAAGACCGAAAGAAATCAGCGATGCAGTAGAAGGGAGCTAGGCGCTGGCGCGGGAAGGTGAAGCGGGTGAGTTCGTCCTTTCGATCATCGTCGCGGTAGATCAGTAGGTCATTGCCGACAGACGCGACCGGGTAATGGCCCCAGACCACTTGGGGGACGAGCAAGTCCTCCTCCTTGGCGATGCCGAGCTGCTCGCGCAACGTGGCGCTGACGCGCTCTTTGAAGGCGGGGTCGTCCTCACCGTTCTCGGGTCTAAAGCCCCACTGGTTTCGAAAGAGGGCGGTCAGGTTGAGGTAGTCGCTGATCTCGTCAATCGACATGCCCTTGGCGACCCGGCTGCCGAAGAAAGGGGGAGCAAAGATGGGGTTGTCCTGGTCGACGTCGGGGCTGCGCGTTTGGAGTTCACCGGGGGCGTCATTGACCGTGCCGGGCATACGCCGGTGAACCTTTCGTTCTGAGATCTGGCGTCCGAAGTTCGGATCGTCCTCGCCGGTCTTGACGATCTCACCGAGGCGGTCCAGTACCCGCAGGCCTTCGAAGGCGTCCTTGCCGTAGAAGACGCGACCCTCGTAAACCTCGCGTAGATCGCGCTCGACGTAGGTACGCGTGAGGGCGGCCCCGCCGAGCAGCACGGGCAAGTTGCTCATGCCACGTTCGTTCATCAGTTCGAGGTTCTCTCGCATGATGAGCGTGGACTTGACGAGCAGCCCGCTCATCCCTAGCGCGTCGGCGTGGTGTTCTTCGACCGCGGTCAGCATCTCATTGATGCCCACCTTGATGCCGAGGTTGACGACTTCGTAGCCATTGTTGGTGAGGATGATGTCGACCAGGTTCTTGCCAATGTCGTGCACGTCGCCCTTGACGGTCGCGAGCACCACTCGTCCACGTCCACCCTGGTCGCTCTTTTCCATGAACGGTTCGAGGTAGGCAACAGCGGCCTTCATGGTCTCGGCGCTCTGGAGCACGAAGGGTAGTTGCATCTCTCCTGAGGCGAAGAGGTCACCGACCTCGCGCATGCCGTCGAGCAGGAGCTCATTCACGATCTCGAGGGGATTGAGTCCTTCAGCCAACGCCTGGGCGAGGTCGTCCTCGAGGCCAACTCGTGCGCCCTCGATGATGCGTCGGCGTAGGCGTTCGTTGAGTTCGAGGTCGTCGAGCGAAGCGACGTTCTGGGACGAGACCGAGACACCTTCGAAGAGTCGCAGCAACTCGGTGAGCGGGTCGTACGTGTCGCTTCGACGATCGTAGATGAGATCGAGGCAAACCCGTCGCGCCTCTTCGTCCACTCGCGCGAGGGGCAGAATCTTTGACGCGTGCACGATCGCGGCGTCGAGGCCCGCTTCGGCGCACTCGTGAAGGAACACGCTGTTGAGCACCTGGCGCGCGGCGGGATTGAGTCCGAACGAGACGTTCGAAAGTCCGAGAATGGTGCGCACGCCCGGTAGCTCAGTCTTGATGCGTCGAATCGCCTCGATGGTCTCGATGCCGTCGCGGCGCGACTCGACCATGCCCGTCGACAGGGGAAGGGCGAGGGGGTCGATGAATATGTCCTGCGCGTCCAGTCCGTAGCGTGAGACCGCGAGGTCGGTAATGGCCGTGGCGGCGCGGACCTTCCAGTCCGCGGTGCGCGCTTGACCTTCCTCGTCGATGCACGTCGCCACCACCGCGGTGCCGAACTCGGCGGCGAGTGTGAGAAAGCCGTCCAGGCGCGTGCCGGGGCCGTCACCCTCCTCGAGGTTCACCGAGTTCAAGATCGCCTTACCTCCGAGCCAGGTGAGCGCTTGACGCGCGACCTTGGTCTCGGTGGTGTCCACCATGACGGGCACCGATGACTGGGTCGCGAGCCGGCTCATCAGTTCGTTCATGTCACTCACGCCGTCGGCACCGGTGTAGTCCACGCACACGTCCAAGATGTGTGCGCCTTCTTTGATCTGTTCGCGACCAATGCCCACGCAGGTGTCCCAATCGCCCGCGAGCATCGCCTCGCGGAATTTCTTCGAGCCGTTGGCGTTGGTGCGTTCGCCCACCAATAGCACCGAGCGGTCCTGTTGGTACGAGGTTGCCGAATAGATCGACGCCACCGACGCTTCGAGCACGGGTTTGCGCACTGCGACTGAAAGCGGACGCACGGCCCTGACCACTTCGTCGAGGTGCGCGGGCGTCGTGCCGCAGCACCCACCAACGACCTGGACACCGTACTCGGCGACGAATCTCGACAGGTGCTCAGCGAGAGCTTCGGGCGTGAGGTCGTAGTGCATCTTGCCTTCGACCACGCTGGGCAGTCCGGCGTTGGGTAGGCACGACAGCGGCATGGGTGCGGTCTCGCTCAACTGGCGAAGCGGTTCGTACATTTCTACTGGTCCGGTCGCGCAATTGAGGCCGATCAGGTCGATGCCGAGCGGGCTGAGCGCGGTGATCGCCGCGCCGATTTCGGTGCCGGGCAGCATGCGACCGGTCAGTTCGATGGTGACCTGGGCCTGGATCGGTACGACGCGCCCGTGGCGCACCATGGCTCGATGGCACGCGGCGATGGCGGCTTTCCCGGACAGGAGGTCGTAGACGGTCTCGACGACGAGCACGTCGACGCCGCCCTCGAGCAGGGCGAAGGCGAGTTGCTCGTAGCTCGCCGAGAGGTCGTCGTAGGAGATCTGCCCGAGGGTGGGGAACTTGGTGCCCGGTCCGACCGAACCCGCGACGAAGCGGGGACTCGTGGGACTCGAGTAACTGTCCGCCACACGGCGCGCGATCTCCGCTGAGGCGTAAGCGAGTTCGTGAGTGCGCTCGGGGATGCCATATTCATTGAGCACCACAGAAAAAGCGCCGAAGCTGTTGGTCTCGATGACGTCCACGCCCACGTCGAGGAAGGAGCGGTGAAGTTGCTCGACCACGTCGGGCCTCGTGATGTTGAGGATCTCGTTGCACCCTTCGAAGTGGTGGCCCCCGAAATCGTCGACCGAGAGGTCCTGCATCTGAAAACTCGTGCCGGCGGCCCCGTCGTAGATCAGCACGCGTTCGCCGAGGGCCGTGAGATAGGGATTGTCGGCCCCCGGTCGGGCGAAGGGAGGGCGAACAGTCAGTTCCATTGCTGTTACAGGCTACCCGTGGGAGGGTCGATGTCACTACGCTAACGAGGTGAAGATTTATACGCGTGACGGCGACGACGGTACGACGGGTCTTTACTTTGGTGGGCGCACGATGAAGAGTTCGGAGCCGATTGAGGTGAACGGTGCCGTTGATGAGGCGCAGGCATCACTCGGCTGGGCGAGGTCTCTTAGCGAACCGTCCAGTCGGCTCTACGAACTGCTCGTATCGCTCGAGCGAGACTTGTGGGTCTTGATGGCCGAGGTCGCCACGTTGCCCGCCAATCGCCACAAGTTGAGCCCCAATAAGTCACTCGTGACCCAAGAGATGGTCGCGAGAATCGAAGCGGAGATCGACTCGCTCTCGAGTGAGATCGAGGTGCCTAAGGAGTTCGTCGTGCCCGGCGAGACTCAGTTGTCGGCCGCCCTGGACGTGGCGCGCACGGTAATACGTCGTGCCGAGCGGGTCGCAGTGTCCTATCCACTCGAGAAGTCATTCGTCGTGAACTACCTCAACCGTTTGAGCGATCTCGCCTGGACCATGGCGCGTTGGGCCGAAGGGCCCAATCACCGTACCGCGCGGATTCACTAGGAGAGCGGCACCATGTCGCGAACCGCTCGTCTTTCGACGCCGATTGAAGGTGCCAAGTTACCCACGGTTTGCGTACCCGTGGTCTTTGACGACGACGGCTACGTGATCCCTCAATCGGTGCCGATCGTTTTGGGCGGCCAGAAGATTCCTCGAGCCTTGAGCAAGGACTGGTGCGCGCGCCAAGGTCTCAAGGCCGAGCCCGCGAGTGTCGTCGTACTTCGCGCTCTGGGCGAATCAACCGTCGTGTTCGTGAGCGTCGGCAATACGTACAGCAACCTCGAGAACTATCGACTCGCCGGTGCCGCCTGCGCTCGTTGCGCGGGTGAAGGCTCGCTCGCGTTCTTCGTGCCCACCGAGGTGATCGAGAACCCTCGCGACGCCGTTCAAGCCCTCGTCGAAGGCGCCCTGCTCGCTTCGTACAATTACAAGAAGCTCGATTCGTCGTCGAGCTTCGACGTCGTGCCCGTGGGGGTCAGTTTGCCAAGCGTGCAGACCCATAACGAAGTCGTCGAGGGTGTGGTGCGCGGCGGGGTCGTCGCCGACGCGGTGAACTGGGCCAAGCGACTCATCGATACCCCGGCCGGTGACCTGTCACCGCGAGAACTCGCGAAGCAGGTGCTCAAACGGCTCGAGTCTGACGCGCACGTCGACGTGGACGTGTGGACCGAGACCAGGATCAAGCAAGAACGACTCGGCGGGCTGCTCGGAGTGGGTCAGGGCTCGGCCCAGCCGACACGGCTCGTCTACGCGACCTACGACCCCGAGCCTGGTGCTGGGCTACCCCACGTCGCGCTCGTCGGCAAGGGCGTGACATTTGACTCCGGAGGGCTTTCGATCAAGACGGGCGAAGGCATGATGGCGATGAAGACCGACATGACCGGGGCCGCGGTCGTGATGGCAGCGTTATCGGTCGCGAGCCGGCTCGAGTTACCCGTGAGGGTCACCGCTATCGCACCGATGACCGAGAACATGACCGGTGAGAGTGCGACGCGCCCCGGCGACGTACTCACGATCCGAAACGGCATGACCATCGAGGTGCTCAACACCGACGCCGAGGGTCGGCTCATCCTCGCTGACGGATTGAGCCTCGCGGTGGAGGCGGATCCGGACACGATCATTGACGTCGCCACCCTCACTGGCGCGCAGGCGGTCGCTCTGGGCGACGAAGTGGGAGCGATGTACGTCAGCACCGATGAGCTCGCGGACGACTTTCTCGCCGCCAGTCGAAGAAGCGGCGAACTGCTCTGGCGCATGCCGTTGGTCGCGAAGTACGAGTCGCACATCGAGTCTGACGTGGCGGACATGAAGAACATCGGCAAGGCGGGCCGGGCCGGTTCGATCTCGGCTGCCCTCCTGCTCCAACGCTTCACCGACTCGCGACCATGGGTGCACTTGGACATCGCGGGACCGGGCCGCTGCGACGCGAGCCGTGGTTACCTCACCAAGGGCGCGACGGCTTTCAGTGCGCGAACCATCGTCGAGTTCTTAACTGCAGTCGCTCAGTCCAACGGCGACTGAGAAACTCGTCGCACGCGCTGCGCTCGCGAAGGTACCTCGCGCTGAAGCGACCTGGAGGTCACGTCGTTTCCGTCGGCCCTTCCGATTAACACCGAGCAGAACAGTTGCTCGTCCTCGACCTTCGCCCAACGAAGGATTCGATCGCCGTTGCGGAAATTGCCCCAGATCGTTGCCTGCCAGCCTGCTTCCTCGACCAACAGCAGCAGGGCCATGGTCGCCATGGCCGCGTCCGCGTGCCAGTACGGCACCGACCAGGCACCCGTGTCTTCGAGCCCCGAACCGGACTTGTCGGCTTCAGCGTAGCGCGACGCGTAGTCTTCGGGCCGCGACGTCACGAGCACGATCGCGCCGGCTCGCGCGAGACCCGCCGCCCGACGGGCGGTGGCGCGCCACTGCTCGTCGGTCGCCGCCTCAAAGAACGAGGGGACCAGTGCACGACTGACGGTATACATCCGCACGCCCGCGGCGTTGCCCGCGCTCGGTGCCCAGAGTGCCTGGGTGCATCGCTCCTCGAGCCAGTCGAGGTCCACGGGCGTGGCGTCAAAGGATCGCACCATCCGGCGTTTTTCCAGTAGTTCGCGTAGTTCCACGCGTCGGGTTTAGCAGGTCACCGTGCGTCGATTCATGACCTAGCAGGTAGGATTTATGGACCACGAAGGAGAAACCGTTGTCCACACCACGAGATCTACTGAATGCCGCGAAGGCCGAAATCCGCGAGATCGATCCCCACGAGGTCGCCGCGCGTCTGGATCACTACACCCTGCTTGACGTGCGCGAACCCGACGAGCACGAACAAGGCGCCGTACCCGGCGCGGTGCACGTGCCTCGCGGCAACCTGGAGTTCTCCGTCGAGGGCCGACTGCCCGACAAGCACGCACCGATAGCCGTCTACTGCGCGGGTGGCGTGCGCTCGGCCTTCGCCACCAAGACCCTTCAGGACCTGGGTTACACCGACGTCGTGTCGATCACGGGCGGCTTTAACAAGTGGAAGGACGAGGGCCTCGTCTGGGACGTGCCACCCACGATGACCCAGGAGCAGCGCATTCGCTACCACCGGCACATACTGCTACCCGAAGTGGGTGAAGCCGGCCAGATGAAGTTGCTCAATTCGAAGGTCCTGCTCCTCGGTGCGGGCGGGCTGGGTTCTCCCGCCGCGATCTATCTCGCGGCAGCGGGGGTCGGGACGATTGGCATCATCGACATGGACGTCGTCGACTCGTCGAACCTGCAGCGTCAGATACTGCACAACATGGACCGCGTGGGCATGCGAAAGGTCGATAGCGCCAAGATGACCCTCACGGGCATCAATCCCGACGTGAAGGTCATCACGTACGACACGCGCCTAGGGGCCGACAACGTACTTGACATCATCGATGGTTACGACGTCATCGTCGACGGCACCGACAACTTCCCCACGCGCTATCTCGTGAACGACGCGGCGCTGCTGAAACGCGTCCCGGTGGTGCACGGCTCGATCTTCCGCTTCGAGGGCCAGATCACGGTCTTCAATCCCTACGTGGGTCCGTGCTATCGCTGCATGATTCCCGAGCCGCCACCTGCCGAACTCGCGCCCAGTTGCGCCGAGGCGGGCGTGTTGGGCGTGCTGCCCGGTATCGTCGGTTCGATCCAGGCCGTCGAGGCGATCAAGCTTCTGCTCGAACTGGGCGACCCGCTCGTCGGGCGTTTGCTCACCTATGACGCACTCGATCAGAGTTTTCGCACGTTCAAGGTGCGGCGCGATCCAACCTGTCCCGCTTGCGGTGAGCACGCCGCGCCCATCGTGATCGCCGAGTACGACGACCTGTGCATGCCCCACGCGGTCAGCGTCTGAGCTCTTGGTAGCTTCGCTGCTACCTCGTAAACTGCTCCTAGACCCGATTTCGTAGCAGCGTCTCGGACGTTGAGAGGCCCATTTTGTACCACGAAGAGCGAACTTTCCCCGACGGTGCGACCCTCGCTCACGCGGCGGCGCACTTCGTGGTCGAGACCGCGCACCTCGCGGTCAACTCTAAGGGCATATTCAACCTGGCGGTGAGCGGCGGGAACTCGCCGCGTGCCATGCTCGAGGTTTTCGCCGCGAGCCCCATGCCCTGGGCCCAGACGGTCATCTACCAAGTCGACGAACGGGTCGTTGCCGCCGACGACCCGTTGCGTAACCTGCGTCTGTTACGCGAATGTCTCCCCAAGGCCGCCGTCGTGCGCGCTATGCCCGTGGACGAAGGCGACTTGGAACGCGCCGCGGACGAGTACGCGTTGTCGTTGCCCAAGTGGTTCGACCTCGTTCATCTCGGCCTCGGCCCCGACGGACACACCGCGTCACTGGTTCCGGGTGACCCAGTGCTCGAGGTCGATGATCGCGACGTCGCGATCTCGGGCGAGTACCAGGGTCACCAGCGCATGACGTTGACCTATCCGGGACTCGCTCGCGCACGAAAGTTGTTGTGGCTGGTGAGTGGGGCTGACAAGCACCGGGCGTTGAGCTTGCTCTTGCGTGGTGATCATTCGATTCCCGCGGGCCGCGTCGAGGCGACGTCGTCACTCGTCATGGCAGACGCCGCCGCCGCTTCGTGAGTCGCGAGAGCGAGAAACAACTCGCTGCCACAAAAGCCGCCATTCTGGTACACGAGGGGATGCGCGTTGGACTCGGCACCGGTTCAACGGTGGCGTATTTCATTGGTGCACTTGCGCAGCGACGCGTGAAGGTAGTTTTGGTCGCTACGTCGCCCGCGAGCGAGCAGGCGGCGAAAGCGTTGGGACTCGAGGTGGAGCCCTTTGACGAGAGCGGGCGCCTCGACCTCGCCATTGACGGAGCGGACCAGATCACCAGCGATGGTTGGTTGGTCAAGGGCGCCGGAGGCGCGCTGACGCGCGAGAAGATCGTCGCGGCGAGTGCGGATCGCTTCGTGGTGATCGCGGACTCGACCAAGTTGGTCGAGTCGCTGCACGCGCCAGTACCCCTGGAGCTCCTCGCCTTTGGCCTGTCCTCGACCCTGGTCCGGCTGGCGCCGTGCGCGCTGCGTGGGGTCCCCGCGAGTCCCGACGCGGGCGTGATTGCCGATTACTTAGGTGAAGTGCACGACCCGAGCGCCCTGGCTTCTAGGTTGGCCTCGACTCCTGGTGTCGTTGAACACGGCTTGTTCGGTCCCGACCTGGTGAGCGAGGTGTACGTCGGCGTGGGCGAGAGCGTACGTCGCATCGTGGTGAGAGGCGAGCATGAGTGAACCAAAGGTGCCCATGGACTTCGAGATCCCCGACAACCACGTCATCGTGATCTTCGGCGCGACGGGCGACCTCGCGAGGAGAAAGATCATCCCGGGACTCTTTCATCTGGCGACCGCGGGGCTCTTGCCCGAGCGCTACCGGATCATTGGTTCGTCGCGCGCCGCCTCGGCGATGACCAACGACGAGTTCCGCTCCTACGCCAAAGAGGCGGTGAAGAAGTTCGGCGACCTGCGAGCCGAGGGCGAGCACTGGCTCGAGTTCGAACACGCACTCTCGTTCGCGTCGGCTGAGCCCGGACACTCGGGGGATCTCGAAACCGCCGTGAAACTCGCCGAGACCGAGATCGGCGGTGACGTGCGTCGGCTCTTTCACCTCGCCATTCCGCCCGAAGCCGTGCCCGGCATGATCGTGATGCTCGGTCAGAGTGGACTGAATGAGAACGCGAGGGTCATTTGCGAGAAGCCCTTTGGCGTGGACCTCGAGTCAGCGAGGAAACTCAACGACACGATCCTCGCGAGTTTCGAGGAGATGCAGGTCTTTCGCATCGATCACTTTCTCGGTAAGGAATCGATCGACAACATTCTGGCCTTGCGTTTCGCCAATCGGTTCTTCGAACCACTCTGGAACCGCGACCACATCCGGTTCATCCAGATAGACGTCCCTGAGATGCTCTCGATCGAAGGCCGCGGAGCCTTCTACGAAGAGACGGGCGCCTTTCGCGACATGGTGGTGAGCCACTTGTTCCAAGTCCTCGGTTTTCTCGCCATGGAACAGCCCGTGAGTCTGGACGCCGGCCCCCTGCGCGATGAGGTGCACAAGGTTTTTCTTACACTGCAGCCCATCGACCCCTCGTGCGTCGTGCGCGGCCAGTACGACGGATACCTCCAAGAGAAGGGCGTCGCGAAGAACTCCCAGACCGAGACCTTCATCGCCCTGCGCGCCGAAGTGGAGAACACTCGCTGGAAGGGCGTGCCCTTCTTCCTTCGATCGGGCAAGTGCCTCGCTCAGAGTCGCCAGGTCATCACGATCGGTTTCGAGGAACCGGTGATGCGACTTTTTCCCATGGACGAAAGTTCACCGGGTTGGCGGGGCAACAAACTCGTCATCGACTTCGCCGATCCGGGATCGATCCACGCCCAGTTCCTCGCCAAGGAACCGGGTCCATTGATGCACCTCGACTCGGCAGAGATGACATTCCATTACAAGGATTCATTCGAGTCGGCGCATCGATTAGAGGCCTACGAGCACCTGATTCTCGAGGCGATGCTCGGGAACCATTCGCTGTTCACGCGCTCTGACGGCATCAATCGACTCTGGGAGGTGGCGGCACCGGTACTCAACTCGCCGCCACCCGTGGAGCGTTACGCGAAGGGGTCGTGGGGACCTGCGTCGGCCAGTCGCCTCGTCGAACCTATTGGTTGGTGTCTGAAGTAGCGACGCCGACCCGCGACGTCAGGGAGCCACGACGACGATGGTTTTGGCGAGCTTGTCGTGCAACGTCTGATTGCGCGGGTCCCACAGCGGGAAGAACAGGTCCACGAGGAAGTAGGCAAGGGCGAGCAGCAGCAGTGTCGGTGCCTTCGCGCCCGCTCCCACGATCTCGAAGATGATCGCCACCTCGAGGTAGAAGTAGCGCCAGAGCGCCTGCTTGTTCGTGATCGCCCCTCCTGTCGTCTCGTCACGGACCTGGGTGCGCACGACGCGGTTACCCACGGTGCGCCCGTCGTACATCAACCATTGGGTCACGAAGTACGCGGCTTCGAGGATCACCAGCGCGACGGCGCCGACGACGCTGCCGAGCAGCACCTTCAAGATGATCAGCGGGGCCAGCAGGACCAGGTAGTCAATGAGCGACGCGCCCACTCGCTGTCCCCAATTGGCGAGCCCCAAATTGGTCAGCGTGTCTCTGTTGGCGGGCCCGGTGAGTTGTTGCCCGCACGAGAGACAGTACGCCTCGTTCCCCTCAGTCCCGCAGGTCGGACACTTCATGGTCGTTCACCCCTTGACGCGGTGTGGTTCATCTCCTGAGGCCTTTCGTGCTGGGGGTTGGATTCGTTCGCCACTACTGGCGCACGACGATGGTTCTGGCGAACATGTCGTGCAGGGTTTGCTTGGTCGGGGTGAACAAGGGGGCCAGGGCGTCGACGAGGGCGCAGAGTCCGACCATGGTCACCGCCGCGCCGCCCAGGACGACGAACACGCTGTAGAGGGCGACGAACCCGTAGCGGCGCAGTACCTGGTCCGGTGAGATTGGTCCCGCGTCAGCGGCGCTGCGCACACGAGTTCTCATCGCTCGGTTGCCAATGGTCTGGCCCGCTGGCCTGGTGAGCAGGGCGTACATGTAGATGCCCTCGATGAGTACTGCGGCGACGTCGGCGACGACGTAGTTCAGGGCGTTTCCCACGAGGCGGATGACGATCTCGGTGGGTACGAAAAGGATCAGGTTGTCGATCACGGTCGCGCCCACGCGCAGCCACCAGCCCGCGAGCACACCGCGCGAGGGGGGCGAGGATTGGCTGTTTACCGTGGCGGTGCCGCACACGCTGCAGTATGAACCAGTGGTTTCGGACTCGCAGTTCACGCATTGCACGCCACCATCTTGACCGAAAACGCCGGACGGCTCAGACGAAGGCTGCATTTACTGCCAATTGGCCCTACCGAGGGCCCGTGTCGAAGGGCGTAATCTGAGCGTGTGGAGACTCCAGAGCGCATCACCGACTCGGGTATCGCGATCAAGACCGTCTATGGCGCGACGGATCTGAAGGATTTCGACGAGGAGCGCCAACTAGGCGAACCGGGCAAGTACCCCTATACCCGAGGTGTCCAGCCCACCATGTACCGCGGTCGGCTCTGGACCATGCGCCAGTACGCGGGTTTCGGAACCGCCGAGGCGACCAACCAGCGCTTCAAGTTCTTACTCCAGGCGGGCCAGACGGGTCTGTCGTGCGCCTTTGACCTACCCACCCAGATGGGCTACGACGCGGACCACGTGCGTGCCGAAGGTGAAGTCGGCAAGGTCGGCGTCGCCATCTCCTCGCTCGAGGACATGCGCCTGCTGCTCGCGGGCCTACCGCTCAACGAGGTTACGACCTCGATGACCATTAATTCGACCGCCTCGACGTTGCTGCTTCTCTACCAGCTCGTTGGAGAGGAACAAGGGATTAAGGGCGACCAACTGCGCGGCACGATTCAAAACGACATCTTGAAGGAGTACGTGGCGCGCGGCACCTACATCTATCCGCCTCGCCCCTCGATGCGCCTCATCGTCGACACCTTTGCGTACTGCGAGAAGGAGATTCCGAACTGGAACACGATCTCGATCTCGGGCTACCACATCCGCGAAGCCGGTTCGACCGCGGTCCAGGAGATCGCCTTCACGCTCGCCAACGGCATTGCCTACGTCGAGGCGGCTCTGGCCGCGGGGCTTGTGCTCGACGACTTCGCTCCCCAGTTGAGCTTCTTCTTTAACGCGCACAACGACCTGTTCGAAGAAGTCGCGAAGTACCGCGCGGCGCGTCGACTCTGGGCTTCGATCATGCGCGACCGCTTCGGTGCGAAGAACCCCAAGTCGATGATGCTGCGCTTTCACACCCAGACCGGTGGTTCAACGCTCACCGCTCAGCAGCCCGAGACCAACATCGTGCGAGTCACGCTCCAGGCCCTGGCGGCGGCGCTCGGTGGCACCCAGAGCCTGCACACCAATGGATTCGACGAGGCGCTCGGACTGCCGACCGAGCACGCGGCCAAACTCGCCTTGAGGACCCAACAGGTCGTCGGCTTCGAGTCGGGCATCACCGACACGGTTGACCCACTCGCGGGTTCGTACTTCGTCGAAGCGTTGACCGACGAGGTTGAAGAGCGAGCGCGCCAGTACATAAAGACCATCGACGACAAGGGCGGTGCGGTAGCGGCGATCGAGTCGAACTACATGCAGAGCGAGATCGAGTCGGCCGCCTACGACTTCGCGCGCAAGGTGGAACGGGGCGACAAGGTCGTCGTTGGCGTGAATCGCTTCAGTGAGGAAGAGACCACCAAAGCCGACGTGTTCCCCGTGGACGTCCTCCAGCAAAATGCCCAGGTGGCGCGGGTGAAGGAATTGAAGACCAGGCGAGATCAGTCAGGCGTTCGCGCGGCCCTCGATGACTTGGCGATCGCGGCGAAGGGCTCGTCGAACCTGCTCTACCCGATGAAGATCGCCCTCGCGCGACTGGCGACGCTCGGCGAGGTCGCCGACGTCCTACGAGCGGAGTTCGGCGAGTACGAGCCCCACTAGGCGAGGGGTTCACCAAAGTGCTTGACGTCCGCGGGCGTCGAGTAGAAGTGGTGGGTCAACGCCTTCCACTGGTCGAACAGTTCAGAACTACGAAACGCGCTGTGCGCGTCGATCGACTCCCACTCAACGAGTAGCAGATAAATCGAACCGTCCTCGACCTGGCGGCGCACCTGAGCCCCGTGACAGTTCGGCGCAGACGTGATGATGGGCAGGGCCTCGAGCATGGAGGCCTCGAAGGCTTCCTCGTGGCCGTGGATGACGGGTAGCAGCGCGTGTTCGACGATCATGAGCGCAACAGTAACCGTTGACGCAGCGCGGGGTCGCGCGCCACGCCAATGGCGGTGAGCGATAGCGCGAGGGCGCCGTCGAGCACCGCTTGGTCGGCCGCCTCGGTGACGCAGGCGCGAGAGAACTCTGGCTGATGGTTCACGGCACCGTTGGTGGGAATAGCGAGGAGCGGGTGGATCGAGGGGACCGCGAGCGACACGTTGGCCATGTCGGTCGAGATGGTCGGTCGCGCGACGCCCGCGTCGTCGGGTTCGAAGCTTCGTCCGAGGGACTCGGCGGCGTGACGGTAGTGGGCGAGGATGTCCGGGTCGCTCTGCATGTGCGAAAAGGCGCTGCCCAGCTCTTCGATGCGGACCATGGTCCCCGTGGCGAGGGCGCCGGCCTCGAAGCAGGCGTTCACGCGTTCGCGCAGTGTGGCGAGGCGCTCGCTCGTCACCGACCTCGCCATGAAACGTCCGACGACGTGGCTCGGGATGATGTTGGCGGCCGACCCGCCTTCTTTGACGAAGCCGTGAAACTGGTCGCCTGGCGCGAGCTGCTGGCGCAGCAGCGCGAGGGCAACTTGGGAAATCGTGAGTGCGTCGAGTGCGTTGAGCCCTTCCCACGGCGCCGCCGAGGCGTGAGCCTCTTTACCCATGAAAGTCACGTCGAAGTGATCCACCGCGAGACATTGCGCCTCGAGGCGGTCGCTGGGCCAGGGGTGCACCATCATCGCGGCGTGCACGTCGTCAAAGAACCCCGCATTCAGCAGATCGATCTTGCCGCCGCCCCCCTCTTCGGAGGGCGTGCCGAGCACGATGACGCTCAGGTCGAGTTCGGAGGCGACGGCCGCGAGTCCAATGCCCGCACCCACCGACGAGGCCGCGATGATGTTGTGACCGCACGCGTGGCCCACGTCGGGTAATGCGTCGTACTCGGCGCAGAACACGAGGTGCAGACTGCCCGTGCCGTACGTGGCCCGAAAGGCAGTGGGTAAGTCCGCGACGCCACGCTCGAGCGTGAAGCCCGCCTTTTCGAGAACCGCGGCCACGGCTTGGGCACTCTCGAACTCCTCGTAGCCGAGTTCGGGATGGGCGTGTACGAAGTGACTGAGTTCGACGAGCTCAGCGCGCGCGCCGAGAATCGCGTCGCGCGCTTGATCCTCCACGCTCATTCAATGACCGCAATGACGTCACCGGCGCTTACCGAGTCGCCGGGCTTTACCTTTACACTCTTGACGATCCCGCCCTTTTCGGCGTTGACGTTGTTCTCCATCTTCATGGCCTCGAGAATGACTATCGTTTCTCCCGCTTCGACCTCTTGACCGACTTCGACCGACACCTTCACGATGGTTCCCTGCATGGGGACACTCACGGTGCCCGAACCGCTTCCCACGACGCCCGAGTGGTGCTGGCGACGCGGTTTCGCGGCCGTGGAATGAGCCCGGGGAAGGATTTCGTCGCTCGATTCGGGCACCCAAAGCGCGACGTTGACGCGGCGACCGTTGACCTCGGCGGTCACGTCCTTACGGACCGTGCCTTCGCCCACCGACACCGGCGCGTGACCGTAAACGGGAAGTTCACTGAAGTCCAGTTCCGACTCGACCCAGTTGGTCGAGTGCGTCGCGTTCACGAACTTCTCGTCGGTGAGGATCACGACGTCGGCGGGCAGCGTCGTCGCGACGCCTTCGATGACGGTCTCTTCAATGGCGCGCAGCAACCGAAGGCGGGCCTTCTCGCGGTCTAGACCCCACACGGCGAGTTTGGCGATGAGGTTGTCGTAGTACTGCGAGACGGTGTCGCCCTGCATGTAACCAGCGTCCAGACGGACCCCTGGGCCCGAAGGCTGGTCGAAGCGAGTGATGGTGCCCGGCGAGGGCGAGAAGCGCCCGCCCGCGGGGTCTTCGGCGTTGATACGTACTTCAATGGCGTGACCACGGTGCTGGATCTGTTCTTGGCCGAAGGAGATCTCCTCGCCCGAAGCGATTCGCAACTGCCATTCGACCAGGTCGAGTCCCGTGACCCATTCGGTGATCGGATGTTCGACCTGCAGACGCGTGTTCATCTCTAAGAAGAAGAACTCGCCTCCTTGGTACATGAACTCAACGGTGCCCGCGTTCACGTATCCGCAGGCGCGCGAAACCTTGACCGCGGCTTCGCCCATTGCTTGACGAATCTCGTCGGGGAAGTTGGGTGCGGGTGACTCTTCGACGAGCTTCTGGTGGCGACGCTGGGCCGAGCAGTCACGTTCGCCCAGCCAAAGGACGTTGTCGTGGGTGTCCGCGAGGATCTGCATTTCGATGTGTCGAGGCCACGTCAAGTACTTCTCGAGGTAGCACTCGGAACGCCCGAAGTAACTGAGTGACTCGCGTTGTGCGCTCTCGAGGGCCTCACTGGCCTCTTCGGGACCGTTAACGACCTTCATGCCTCGCCCGCCGCCACCGAAGGCGGCCTTGATCGCGACCGGCCAGCCGACCTCGTGGCCGAAGGTGATGATCTCGTCGGCGCTCTGGAGAGTCTGGCTTCTTCCGGGCACGCCCGCTACGCCAGCCTTTTCGACGGCCAGGCGCGAGGAGATCTTGTCTCCCATGACCTCGATTGCTTCGGGAGGCGGACCAATGAACTTGACGCCCATGTCGGTGATCGCGCGCGCGAAGTCGGTGTTCTCCGAGTAAAAACCGTAGCCCGGGTGCACCGCGTCGGCGCCACTGCGCGTAATGACGTCAAGGATTGCCGGGGTATTGAGGTAGCTCTCGGTGGCGGTGGCGCCTCCGAGCGAGTAGGCCTCGTCCGCGAGGCGCACGTGCAGCGCGTCACGATCCAGGTCAGAGTAGACCGCGACCGTGGTAATCCCCATCTCACGACAGGTCCGCATCACTCGGACCGCAATTTCACCTCGGTTGGCGATCAGGACTTTCTTTAACACGAGAACCTCCGTACGGGGACCGTCTTTTTCTATCACCCGTCACCCAAACCCTAATGTTTGGGTGTGAACCCCATTATGTGGCGAATAGAGCACTTCGACCAAATCGACTCTACGAATACGTGGCTGGGAGAAAAGGCCCGCCACGGCGCCGCCGAAGGAACCGTCGCGTACGCGGACTTCCAGACGGCGGGCCGGGGCCGTCTGGATCGGGTCTGGGAGGCGACACCCGGTTCGTCGCTCCTGTGCTCGATACTCCTGCGCCCGCCATTGGGCGAGGGTGAACTTCAACTGGCGGTGGCGTGCGTGGCGCTCGGAGCGCGCGCCGCCCTCGTGCGCCTCTGTGGCGTGCGACCCGACCTCAAGTGGCCGAACGACCTGATGGTGGGCGAGAAGAAGCTGGCCGGGCTACTCGCCGAGGTGGTGGTGACCAGCGACGGTTTTGCCATGGTGGTCGGCCTCGGGGTCAACCTCAAGACGTCGGGTTCGAGTGACGAGCGCGCTACCAACGTCCTCGCCGAAGCGGGGGTCACCATCACTCCTCGGGCGTTGCTCGACATACTGCTCGAAGAGGTCGAATGGCGCCGACGCGCGCTCGAGAACGGAGAAGGCACGATGCGACTACGCGAGGAGTACGAGCGTTCGCTCGCCACCCTTGGACGCGTCGTGCGGGTCCAGACCCACGACGACGTGTTCGTGGGTGAAGCAATCGGTGTCGACCACGCCGGAAGACTA
>Ga0182012_10000814_pt1 | contig 34074 bp, 25 predicted proteins | sample 612S2SmetaG_FD_120486 | JGI IMG/M metagenome (GOLD analysis project Ga0182012, IMG submission 120486) | Permafrost microbial communities from Stordalen Mire, Sweden - 612S2S metaG | ecosystem: Environmental > Terrestrial > Soil > Wetlands > Permafrost | place: Sweden: Stordalen | collected...
CCCCGCTTCGCGGGCTAGCGAGTCAGCGCGAGGCGTAATGTATGCAGACCAAGTTCAGGTTCGAGGTTTCCCACCCTTTCGCCAGAAAAAAGGCGAAAGGATGGGGCACGGAAATGGTATATCAACACGCCGGCAGACACCTAGAACGTAGTCGAAATGGTCAACCGGAAGGTCTTGCGCGGCTCGCGGAAGACATATTGCGCGCCGTAAGCCTGCTCTGCCTCCGCATACGAGTAGTCGCCCGCGCCGCCCGGAGGGAACATGGAGCGCGTGATCAGCTCGGCGGTGCAACTGGACTGCTTGGTTCCGTTGATCACATCGTTGCAATAGGGCCGCTCGTAGAGGCGCAGTGGGTTGTAAGCGTAGTAAAGCCGAAAGGGCGCATTCACGACTGGCATGATGACGGAAATTTCGCCGCCCACATCCATGCGGGGAACAAAGTTGGTTCCCTGCACGGGGCGAATATCTCTCTGGAAGCCAACCTGCGAACCCGGAATGCCGCCCTGGCAGGAGCCGTTGTTGTATACCGGGCAGCCATAGAGCGGCGCGGTCAGCGTCGCGAAGCCCTCCGGGCTCTGCTTCAACTGCCCGTGGTTCAGCGCGGCATCGATGCCAAAGTCGTCAAAGAAGGCGAACGTAAAGGGACCGACGACGGGGATGCGGTATTCGACATTGGTGATCAGGTTCGCATCGCCGCCGATCGAAGCCACGCCATAAACCGGAATGGGAACCTGGATGCACTGGTTGTCTTCCGGATTGGTAGGATCGCGCGGCACGCAGGAGCCGTCGGGATTGGTCAACTGGAAGTTGACGCGGGTGGGGACGTATCCGTAGGGTGTAGCCCCGCGCACGTCGAAGCCCCGCAACTGATCTTCGCCGCCGGCAAAGAAGCGCTGGTTCGGCGGAGCCACCGCGCCGCCATAGCCCTGAATCGCCGCCAACTGCGCGCGGACGCCAAGCACATTGCGGCCATTCTGATTGGGGAGGAAGTAGTGCATGGGGATGAAGCGCTTGTAGGCCACGAGGGGCGATATATAGCGCACGTTACCCCAGATGCCTGCGCCCTGGAAGACTGCGGTGAGCTCCTCGCCGGTGCGTGGGCGTTGCGGATTGCTGATGGTGTTATATGCGTAGCTGAATGAGATCTGGCTGTTGACAATGCCTGCCAGGGGGTTCGATCCCTGCACGCCCGAGCGGAAGGCAATGGTGTCAAAGAAGGTCTGCGATGCGGTGCTGAAGGCGGTGATGGTGGACTTGGTCAGCGAATAGGTAACGCCTACGCGCTGGAAGGCATGGCGCTTGAGCGGATAGCTGAGCGAGAAGGTCATGCCCGTCGACGCCTGGTTGTAGTTCTGCGTCAACGACTTCTCCGCATTGGACAGGTTCACGGACTGGCCGGTAGTCGACTGATACTGCTTTTGCGAGTTGTAATCGGACTTGTTGTTGAAGATCTGGAAGCCGACGTTGATCGGCCGGTTCTTGATGTAGGGCTGCGTAAAGCCAAACAGGAACTGGCGATTGATGCTGCCCAGGTTGGCCTGTACGCTCAGCGTCTCGCCCAGTCCGAGGAAGTTGTTGGTCTGGTAGTTCAGGCCCACAAACGCGCCCTGGTTGCCGCTGACACCGCCGTTCATGCCGATGGAGTTCTTGCCTTTTTCCTTGACCTTGAGCAACAGTTCAACCGTGCCGGCATCCGGGTCCTGGTGCGCCTCGGAGTCCTGATCGACTTTGAGCGGCTCAAAGTATTCGAGTTGGTTGAGGCGAAGCAGGCTGTACTCCCAAAGTTGCGAGTTGTAGACGGAACCTTCATCGAGCAGCAGCTCGCGGCGAATCACGCGATCGCGCGTAATGGTGTTGCCCTGAAACTCGATGCGCGATACGTAGAAGGGCTTGCCTTCATCGATGTCCACGTCCATCGACACCGTCTTGTTCTGGTCGTCGTAGCTCAGCTTGGGAATGGCGCCAAAGTTGATGTAGCCGAGCTGTCCGTAAGCCTTCTTCAGCGCATCAAGTCCCTTGCCGATGGCCGTCGCGCTGAACAAGTCGCCATCTTTGATCGCAAATGTCCCGCGCAGGGCTTTCACATTCGTAACGGCCTTATTGCCGGTGAAGGTGATGGAAGCGAGCTTGTATTTCGCGCCCTCTTCAATGGGCAAAATGATGTCGATGTCCTTGCCCTTGTTGGGGCGGAAGGTAAACCAGTTCAGCCCGCCCTCATCGCGCACCTGCGTCTTCGGCTCTTCCACGGCTGCGTTGGCATAGCCCTTGTCGCGGTAGGCCTGGCGCACGCGCTCGGTATCTTCTTCGAGCTTCGAGGAGTCGTAGGTCTGCGGGAACAGGTCCTCGAAGATAATCGAATACGGAATGCCGATGGGCTTGAGGTTCTTCATGGCGCGGCGCAGGTAAAGGCTGCTCAGGTGCTGGTTGCCAGTGAACTCGATCTTGCCGACTTTTACAACCGGACCTTCCTTCACATCGAAGTTGATCTGCACCGAAGCCGGAGGAATGGTCTTGATCTCTTCCTTGATGGTGGCAAACTGGTGGCCGTGCTCGGCCAGCATCGCCTTCAGGACGGTCTCGGCCTGCTTGATCTTGGCCGGGTCATACTGGCTCTCGACGGTAAGGCCGACCTTCTCTTTTTTGAAGCGGTCCAGCACGTCGGAGACGGTAATGCTGTTCAGCCCCTTGTAATTGATCTCGCGGATATTCGGTTTCTCGCGAACGAAGATATTCAGGATGATGCCTTTTTCGGAGTCCTCGCGCTCGATGCGCAGGTCGTCGAAGTAAGCCGTATTCCAGAGCGAGTTGAAATCGCGCTCAATCGAGGTTGGATCATACACATCGCCGGGATGCGTAAACAGGCGTGCAAGGATGGTTTCCTTGGGAATGCGCCGGTTGCCGATGACGCGAATCTCGTCGATGGTGTCCCTACCCAGAGCCGAGGATGGTGCTGAGGATTGCTGCGGGGCCGGAGCCTGCGCAAACGACCGCTGCGCCGGCGCGGCCACCAGCGCAATCGTCAGTGCGAAAGCCGGCAATGAGAACAGGCGTACAGCGCCCATGATCCGTGTGCGGCGACGGAAGGGAGAGTGCTTAATCTTCACCGGGCTCAAGCCCTGCGCCGAGCACAAGTACGGATAGGATCCATGGTTCAGCTTCACGGGAAAAATATGCACACCCTCAATCGCTGGAAATCTGGCCGGTAATTCGGTCAATCCATTAGGAATCTTGATTATATTTGACGGCGGTCACTCCCCCCAAACCGCCGGGGCACAGTCCAGCCCGAAAACCGTTTCTTTTCCGGCATCTGCAGTGCGAAACTATCTCTTAGTTTACCGGAGCGGGCTGCCGAAATTCGCAAGGAGGCAAATGCCGAACCAGTCTTCCGATACGATCTACGCATTTTCAGCGCCCTTGCTCGATGGCCGTCTGGTGAGCCTCTCGGAGTTCCGGGGCCGGGTGATACTCATCGCCAACACAGCCAGCCTCTGCGGCTTTACCCAGCAATACAGCGGCCTTGAGGCGCTCTACCGCCGCTACCGTGAGCGCGGGTTCGGGATACTGGCCTTCCCATCCAACCAGTTCGGCGGCCAGGAGCCGGGCACGGATGCCGAGATCGGAGCCTTTTGCCAAAGGGAGTTCGTCATCAGCTTTCCGGTCTTCGCCAAAATCGACGTGAACGGCGCTCACGCGCACCCGCTCTACCGATTTCTCAGGAAGCAAAAGCCCGGCATGACGGGATGGCTGACCGGCGGTCGCATCGGCTGGAACTTCACCAAGTTTCTCGTGGATCGGACAGGCAGGGTGGTGGGCCGTTATGGTCCGGCGAAGTCGCCCGAGTCACTGCGCACGGCAATCGAGCGGTTGTTGGATGGAGCCGCTCCCTCTTGAACAAGGGTGAGCGATACGGTTCGATACGGAACAAGTCTGCGCTGGCCTTTTCCGCCCATCCTGCGGGTAGCTATACTAAGAGAGTTCAGGATTCGAACGGAATCAGGCTTCTGCTCGGAACCGTAGCGCATCCCGCTTGTGAGCAGCTCTTAATCAACGACCTGTTTAACAGGGGTGAAGAACTGGGCCACGCAGTCAGTTCAATAATGGTCCAGAAATCTCAACAGCCGGCCCGATAGGGATCATTGCAAACCCCTCTTAAGTCAGGGATTCGCGGTCTCGGGCCAGAACGCCAGTCCATCGGCCAGGAGCAAATACCAGCGCCATGATGTGGATAGTCCGATTAGCGCTGAGACGGCCGTATACCTTCGTCGTCTTCGCGTTTCTGATTTTGATTCTCGGCGCCTTCAGCATCGAATCGATGCCGGTGGACATTTTTCCGGATATTGACATCCCCATCGTCACGCTCATCTGGCAGTTCAACGGCCTCTCCGCAGCCCAGATGTCCAACCGCATTGTTACTCCCAGCGAGCGTAACCTCACTACCACCGTCAACGATATCGAGCACATCGAGTCCAACTCGCTGGTCGGCATCGGCATCATTAAGATATTTTTCCAGCCGCACGTCAACATCGCCCAGGCCGTGGCTCAGGTAAGCGCAATTTCACAGGCAACGCTGCGCCAACTGCCGCCCGGGGAAACTCCTCCGTTTGTCATCCAATTCAACGCCTCCAGCGTTCCGATCCTGCAGTTGGCCATAAGCGGCGATGGGCTGAGCGAACAGCAACTCAACGACCTTTCTCAAACCCAGCTTCGGCCGCAGTTAGCCACTGTTGAGGGTGCGCAGACTCCTTACCCTTACGGTGGCAGGAGCCGTCAAATCCAGGTCGATATCGACATGCCGGCGCTTGAGGCCAAGGGCCTGTCTCCTGCCGATGTGGTCAACGCCCTCGGCAACCAGAACATCATTGCTCCCTCCGGCACGATCAAGATTCATCAGTTCGAGTATCAGGTAGAGACCAACTCCGCGCCTTTGCGCGTGCAGGATCTGAACGATCTTCCCATCAAAACCGTGAATGGCTCGGTCATCTACATCCGCGACGTGGCTCACGTAAGGGATGGGTCCCCGCCGCAGACCAACGTGGTGCACATCGATGGCAAGCGCGCCATCGTCATGAACATTCTGAAGACGGGTTCCGCTTCCACGCTGGATATTATCAAGAGCGTCAAAGAGAGACTCGATTACGTTAAGGACTCACTTCCGCCGAGCTTCGTAATCAGCGCCCTTGCCGATCAATCTTTGTTTGTTCGAGGAGCGATCGAGGGCGTAGTTCGCGAGGGAATTATCGCCGCCTGCCTGACGGCGATCATGATCCTGGTCTTCCTCGGCAGTTGGCGTTCCACGATCATCATTGCGGTTTCCATTCCGCTGTCCATTCTCTGCTCCATTATTCTGCTCTACGCCCTGCACGAAACCATCAACATCATGACGCTGGGCGGTCTGGCCCTGGCCGTCGGCATCCTGGTGGACGATGCTACGGTGGCGATCGAGAACATCAACCGCTATCTCGAGATGGGTACTGAGCTGGAGCAGGCTATTCTGGAGGGCTCGGCGCAGATTGCCACGCCGGCGCTGGTCTCCACGCTTGCCATTTGCATTGTGTTTGTTCCCATGTTCCTTTTAAGCGGCGTGGCAAAGTACCTGTTTGTGCCCATGGCGGAGGCGGTCGTGTTTGCCATGCTGGCCAGCTATCTGCTTTCGCGAACGCTGGTGCCCACCATGGCCAAATACCTGCTTCGGGAGCACGACCCGGCCCACGATGCTCGAAAGGGCGCCAGCCGCAACCCGTTCGTACAATTCCAGGTAGCCTTTGAACGCGGATTCACATGGATGCGCGACAGTTACATGCGCCTGCTGGCGGTGTGTGTGGATCACTCCGGGGTCTTTCTCGTCATCTTTCTCGTCCTTTCGGCGGCCTCCCTCGGCATCCTGATTCCATCCCTGGGGCAGGACTTCTTTCCCTCCGTGGACTCGGGCCAGTTCAAGATTCACGTCCGCGCACATACCGGTACACGCATTGAAGAAACATCGGCCCTGTGCGACGAGGTCGACGCTGTGATCCGGCAGCAGATCCCCAAGAGTGAGCTGGTTTCGATTCTGGATAATATCGGCCTGCCCTTCTCATCGCTCAACCTCTCCTATTCCACGTCGGCCCCGATCGGTCCGGCAGATGCGGATATTCAGGTACAGCTCAGCGCCAATCACCATCCCACGGAGGCTTATGTTGACGCCGTTCGCAAGGCACTGTTGGTGCGCTTCCCCGGCGTAACCTTCTATGTGCTGCCCGTCGATATTGTCACCCAGATTCTGGACTTCGGCATTGCGGCGCCGATCGATCTGCAGATCGTGGGCAACAACCTCACTGCGAATCGCGCATTGGCCGAGCGGATGCTGGATGAGATTCGCTACATTCCCGGCACGATCGATACGCGGATTCAGCAGCCATTCAACACGCCCAGCCTCACCGTGAACGTAGACCGAACCCGTGCCGCGGACACCGGACTGACGCAACAGAATGTGGCGCAAAGCATGCTGGTGGCGCTCAGCGGCAGCTTCCAGACCAGCCCTGAATATTATCTGGACCCGAGAAACGGCGTGACATACAACATCGCCACCCAGTCTCCGCAATACAAGCTCGACTCGCTGGCTGCTTTGAAGACTCTGCCCATCACCGGCGCGGGAGCGTTGAACCCACTTGGTGCTTCGCAAAGCACGGGTGCGCCCGGCTCGAACATTGTTGCGGCAGCAGGGGCAAACTCAACGGATGCGCCCGGGGCGGGAAGGGCCGTGCAGGTGCTGGGAAATCTGGCCACCATCGTACCCGGCAATGAACAGGCGGAAGTGAGCCACTACGACATTCAGCCTGTGCTCGATATCTTTGCCAACATCGAAGGCACCGACCTCGGCACTGTAACGCGCAAGGTTGAAACGATCGTCGATGAGAACCGGAACAATCTTCCCCGCGGCTCTCACTTTATTCTGCGCGGACAAAGCGAAACCATGCGCTCGTCCTACATTGGCCTGCTTGCCGGCCTCGCCGTCTCCATTCTGCTCGTCTATCTGCTCATCGTCGTCAACTTCCAGTCCTGGGTGGATCCGTTCGTGATTATTGCCGCCCTGCCTGCTGCAATCGCGGGCATCGTATGGTTCCTGTTTTTGACAAATACTCGACTAAGCGTACCGGCGCTCACCGGCTCCATCATGTGCATGGGCGTGGCAACGGCCAACTCAATCCTGGTCGTCAGCTTTGCGCGCGACCAGATGGAAGCCAAGGTCAAGGCGCGAGATGCGGCACTGAACGCGGGTTTTGTTCGCTTGCGCCCGGTGCTGATGACTGCATTGGCCATGATCATCGGCATGATCCCCATGGCGCTGGGCCTGGGAGACGGCGGCGAACAGAACGCGCCGCTGGGCAGGGCTGTCATCGGCGGATTGCTCATGGCCACTGTTGCTACCCTGTTCTTTGTTCCAGCCTTTTTCTCATTTATCCATAGTCGCCTGGAGCGGGGCATAGCCCAGATTACGGGCGCATATGCATCCGACTTCGATGATTTTGACCACACCACGGAGTAACAACGCATGAACCAAACCTCCAATTCGTACTCGCAACCAACCGAAGGCCTGCCCGACGCGCATGAAAAAGCGCCCATGTCTCCTCGCAAGGCTCTCTTTGGTTTCCTCGTGGTCGTTCTTCTCTTCGCCATTCTGGCCGTAATCGGCATTCTCCACCGCACCAATGACGCAACCGTGCTTGCCGAACGAACCAATGAGCTGGCCCCCCCAACCGTAAAAGTTGCTCCGCCACAGGCCGGCGCGCCAACCAACACCTTCGTGCTGCCCGGCAATGTGACTGCTTACACAGATGCCCCAATCTATGCCCGCACACAGGGATACCTGAAAGCCTGGTACTTTGACATTGGAGCGAAGGTAAAGAAGGGCGCTCTGCTGGCTACAATCGAAACTCCTGAAGTTGACCAGCAACTGGCACAGGCTGAGGCAGACCTGGCCACTGCTCAGGCCACGGCCAACAATTCGCGCATTCAGGCCGAGCGCTACACAGGCCTGGTGAAATCGCAAGCAGTCTCCCAACAGGACACAGATTCGTTTGTGAACCAGGCCGCCGCTACTGCGTCGGCCGTTCACTCCGCGCAAGCAAACGTCCAGCGCCTCAAGGAGCTGCAATCGTTCGAAAAGGTCTATGCGCCCTTTGACGGCGTTGTTACCGCGCGGACCGTAGATACAGGAGTATTGATCAACCAGGGCACCACAACCGAACTGTTCCACATGCAGGCCCTGAATACTCTGCGCGTGTATACCAATGTTCCGGAGTTTTATTCCGGCGCGGTCAAGGTGGGCATGAAAGTGCCGTTGACCTTTGCCGAGCATCCCGGAAAAACCTATACCGGTACACTGGTCAGAACCGCGGACGCAATTGATCCGGTGAGCCGCACGCTGCTGGTTGAGATCGAGATCGACAATCGCTCCGGCGAGCTGATGCCGGGCTCGCTGGCGCAGGTGCACTTCAGTACGCCGAGCGCCGGCGAAACCTTCATCGTTTCCGCTGCAACCATTATGTTCCGCGCCGAGGGTTTGAGAGTGGGCGTACTGGTCAACGGCAATACCGCGCATTTGGCCCCTGTAGTCATCGGCGAAGACGACGGCGAGACGGTGCAGATCGTCAACGGTTTGAAGGCCGGCGACCTGGTCATTCAAGACCCGCCCGACTCGCTCATTGAAGGCGAGAAGCTGACGGTCGTCAACCGCGGCAACAACTCCGGCAAGGGAGGAATGTAATCTTGCCGACGCGCCTCATACATAGCAGGCTATTGTTCGCGGCGCTGCCCTGCGCCATGGCGATTCTCTCGGGCTGCAAGCCGGTGGGCCCGAACTACAGCAAGCCTGTGTACTCCGCGCCCGCTGTGTATAAAGAAACCGGCGCAGGTTCGGTGGTTCCTCCGCCCAATCCTCAAGGAGGAAGTTGGCAGCCCGCCAACCCATCCGACGGCATGTTGCGCGGCAAGTGGTGGGAAATCTACCAGGACCCGCAGTTGAACGCGCTCGAAGAGCGAATTGCCACCAACAATCAGCAACTGAAGCAGGCCGTCGAAACCTACCTCGCCGTGCGCGATCAAGTGGCCTCCGCGCGAGCCAACTTCTACCCCACGCTCTCTGCCAACGTCGCTCCAACGGCTTATCAGAACTCCTCGAATGTACCGAACTTCAACAAGACCAGCCAGACCAACGTGCGAACCTATATCGTCGGCGGCACAGCTGCCTGGGAGCCGGATTTCTGGGGCCGCGTCCGGCGGCAGGTGGAAGCGGCGCAGGCCGGTGCGCAGTTGAGCGCCGCAGATGTTGCGATTGTCGACCTAACTCTGCACGCCGAGATGGCGACGCTTTACTTTGAACTGCGCGGCACAGACTCGCAGATTCAGTTGCTCAAGAACACCGTCGCCGATTATCAGCATCAGCTCGAGCTTACCCGGCAGCGCCTCGCCGGAGGTGTAGCCACAGCCGTAGACGTAGCCCAGGCCCAGACGCAGTTGAATAACGTGCAGGCTCAGCTCGTCGATGCCGGCGTGGCCCGCGCGCAGTACGAACACGCCATCGGCACCATCGCCAACTACGATCTCTCCCAGTTCAGCATTGCGCAATCGCCATTGAATCTCACACTGCCCAAGGTTCCACTCGGTGTACCTTCGCAGTTGCTTGAGCGCCGGCCAGACATCGCCGCTGCGGAACGGCAGGCCGCCGCCGCCAACGCGCAAATCGGCATCGCCATCAGCGCCTTCTATCCCAACATCTCTCTCACCGCGATCGCCGGTTTTGAAAGCGCCCATCCCGGGACCTGGATTCAGGGCCCAAGTTTCCTCTGGAGCCTGGGCGGCCAAGCCGCGGAGCTGCTGTTTGACGCCGGCCAACGCCACGCCATCACAGATGCGGCGCGCCACACTTATGAGGCGCAGGCCGCCGGCTATCGCAACACCATCTTCTCGGCTTTTCAGGATGTAGAAGACCAGCTCTCAAGCCTGCGCATTCTGGAGCAGGAGGCAGGCATACAGCAACAGGCCGTCGACTCCGCCCAGCACTCCTTCGATTTATCGAATCAGCGCTACAAAGGCGGCGTGACAAGTTATTTAGAGGTCCTCACCGCCGAGCAAACCCTGCTCCAGGACCAGAACACGGCCATCAATTTGCAAACGCGCCAGTTTGCGGCCAGCGTAAGTTTAGTCCGCGCCCTGGGTGGCGGTTGGGATGTAACGCAACTGCCGAAGTAGCCGTGCCCTATGCCTTGACTAACTTTTCCCGATACTCTCCGCGCAATGTAATCCAATAAAATCGCCGCCAGCAAAATTTGCAACGCACGGGGCGCAGCGCAAACAGACCGAGCAATCCATCGAGCGACCGCAACTCCGCCGGCTTGAACTCTTCCGACCCGCAACTTGGGCATTTTTTCCAAAGCACCTGCGGCAGCCAGCTCGGCCAGCTAATTTTTGTTCCGCTCATCTTTTCCTTTCCACTTATCTCTCAAGGTGATGACGCAATTCTGTATTCACTCCATCACTCTGTGTGCCCCTGAGCCTGTCCTGAGCGAAGTCGAAGGATCTCGCTTTTGAGCCCAGGGAAAGCACAGATTCTCACGGCCATTCCATTCATCGAGTGCATCAACGGGCGTCCAACTCGTCTACCGTAGAATTCTCATCCAGCCATGCGAGCATACTGCGAATGCTGCCCGTAGCCAGTGCCATGCTCGAATCGGCGGCGCCGTAATAGAGGTTGATCGTGTCTCCATCCGCGCCGACGGTCTGCCCGCACGGGAAGACCACATCCTTCACGTCGCCGCTCCGCTCATAGGGCGCTTCCGGGCCAAAGATCCAGGAGTCGCCGCGCTTCAGGCAGATCTCCGGCTGCATCAGATCGAACAGCGCCAGCCCCAGCCGGTAGATGCTGCCCGATGCGGTCTGGCGCACTCCGTGATAAATCGTCAGCCAGCCCTCGGCGGTTTCAATCGGCGGCGAGCAGAGGCCGATTTTGTTCGCATCCCACCATCCGCCGCGACGCGCCTCAAGCATGATCTTGTGGCTGCCCCAATGCCGCAGATCGGGCGAGTAGGAGATCCACATGTGCGCGCCCAGGCTCGTAACCGGACGGTGAATCAGCGCCCAGTTGCCGCCGATGCGGTGTGGCAGCAAAGCAGCATCTTTGTCCTCCGGCGGCATGATGACCCCATATCGTTCAAACTTCCTGAAGTCTTTGGTCATGGCCAGCGAGACGCCCGGACCACCGCGCGCAAAGGACGTGTAAGCTACGGCATATTGATCCAGTTCCGGCACGTAAGTGATCCGCGGGTCTTCAATGCCCCAAATCTCCTCCGGGTACTCGCGCGGGCTGGCCACCATGGTTGGCTCCGGATCGATGCGCCACCCGTCAACTCCATTGCTCGATCGCGCCGCGCAAAGATGCGAAAGCCCGCGGCGGTCTTCCACGCGGCACAGCAGTAGTGTGTCTCCATCGGCGAGTCGCACCACGCCGGCATTGAAGACGCTGTTGATCGGGTAAGGCCAATCCTGCCGTTTCAGGATCGGATTCGCGGCATGGCGTTTGAAGAGCGTAACATCGTGACAGCAGGGATGGTCATGCGCTTCCACTGCCGCAACTTCCTGCAACATGGTTGGGGTCGAGTTCGGATTCAAACAGACACACTCACTTCCTGAAAGCTTCTTTCGTTTACGCCGGCAACCGGGGCAGCCTGCATGGCGGATGGCATGGGAGATTTCATAGCAGATTTCATATCGAGCAGCGCCATGAGGAACGACAGAGTGGACTCCGCGCCTTGATTTTCATTGACGCGATCCGGATGTAACCCGTCCCGGCATCCGCCAGTCGTGGCATCGTACAGCGGAACCTGCAAATCGTTCTTGCCCAGGAACCAGGCGAAGACGCGCTGCGCCTCATCGTACCATTTCCGGTCGTGTGTGAGCCGATAGGCTTCCATGCAGGCTGAGATCGTAGCGCACGCCTCTACCGGCTGCTGGTCGAACCGCGCCTTCTTCTCGCCTACGGAATAAAAGCCGCTCGAACCGATGGGAACAAAAATCTCGCTCTCGCCGCGATGTTGCTCTCCTACGATCCATTCCAGCGCTTCGATGCCGGCCTCCATCATCCTTTTGTTGCCGCTGCGATAGCCGGCGAGCAGCAAAGCCTGCGGCAAGCGCGCATTGGAATAAGAGAGGCTCTGCTCAAACCAATGCCAGCTCTCCGACTGGCTGCGCTCATAAACGTCCAGCAGCCTGTCGGCCAGCGTATTGCGAATGCCCTGAATGGCGCGATCGCCGGGGAACCAGTCCAGATAAGCCTGCATTCCCAGCACGCTGAAGGCCCATGCCCTGGGACTGCTGAAGCCCAGCGTGGCCGGCACCGCAGCCTCAAACAGCCTTCCCGCCGCGCCGCGCAAGCCGGCGTTTCGTGAGTGGCCTAGAACATACCCGATGGCCCACAACGCGCGCCCATGGCTGTCTTCCGAGCCCACGTTTTCCAGCCATTTTCGATCGTAGCCAAGGAAATTTCGAAACCGCCCCGAATCGCTGTGAAATGCCAACCACAGAAAGGCGAGATAACGGTGCGAGAGATTGGCAAATTGCGCCGTACCGAAATCCTCAGGCCCCTCATCCAGTTGCATGGCGGCAATCAGCGCACGCGCATTGTCGTCCGTAGTATAGCCCTCGCGCGTGTTGGGCACGGAAAAGATTGCATGCTGCAGAATTCCCGTATCGTCGGTCAATGTCACCAGGTGGCCGGTATTCATCATCGGTAGTGGATCCATGGGATCGCTGACGCCAACCACCAGATCGTCCGCATGAGCCGCTTTGGGGTGCAACGAGCGTTCAAACCGCGCCCGCTGAAAGCTTCCCATGTAAGCGCGAGCCGTCTTCGGCCACGTTGTCTCGCGCGAGTGCAGATAGGCCCTCTTGCGCATCGCATGGCGTTCCGCGTCGTTTTCAAGCAGCGAGAGAACCGCTTCGGCAATGGCATCGGGCCGTTCAAAGGGAACCATCACGCCGCGCTTGTTCGCAAGCAGTTCCTTGGCGTGCCAGTAGGGCGTGGAGATAATCGCCTTGCCAGCGCCCAGCGCAATCGCCAGCGTTCCAGAGACAACCTGCGCCTCCTGCTGGTACGGCGTAATGTAAATGTCCGCCGCGCCTACATACTCCACCAGATCTTCCGCGCTTACAAATCGGTTGTTCAAAATCAACTGCGAAGAAACACCAAGCCTCTCCGCGAGCGCCAGCAGGCCTTCGCGGTACCGCTCCCCCTCGCGCTTGCGAATGTGCGGATGGGTCACGCCGGAGACGATATACACCACGTTCGGATGCCGCTCTAGAATCGCCGGCAGCGCCTCAATCACGTTCTCAATGCCCTTGTTCGGTGACAGCAGGCCGAAGGTGAGGAGGACCGACTTGCCCTCCGTGCCGAACTTGTCCTTGAAATAGTTGGGGTCCATGAACTGCATATCGGGCACGCCGTGCGCAATCACGTCGATCTTTCCCTCGGGAACCCCGTACACCTCGCGCAGCATCTCGGCCGCCAACTCGCTCATCACCACCAGCCGGTCGGAAAGCTGCGCAATCTCTTCCAGCACAAGCCGCTGCTCCGGGCTCGGCTCGCGCAGAACCGTGTGCAGTGTCGTCACCAGCGGCATCTTCAATCTTCGCAGCAAAGACAGAATGTTCCGCCCCGCCGCCCCGCCGTAGATTCCGTACTCATGCTGCAGGCACACCAGATCGTTGCCATTGAAGTTCAAAAAATCCGCGGCCCGCTCATAGGAGGAGATATCTTCCTGCGTGATCTCGAGGCGCACCTTTTCCGGATAGTCGTAGCTCGAATCTGGATCGTTTACGGGAATCGCAAACAGACGCTCCCCGCCATATTCGGCTCCCAGCGCGGTGCACAAATCGGTGGTAAAGGTGGCAATGCCGCACTCCCGCGGCAGATAGTTGCCGATAAAGGCAATCCGCGTAGGCAAGGGCAAGCTCGCATGCTGAAGCGCATTGTGCGACGAAGCCGATCGGGCCGCGGACTCGGCAGACGCTCCGGAATGGTTAACCTCGAATAGCGACATTCATTCCTGCTTTCGCTTGCCATTGTGGTTCGGTTACGCGCTCTGCAAAAAATTAGGAATTATCCTGCTGCATGTGGAACTCTTGCGCACAAGCCATAGCTTCATCAACCGGGAACGTCCCTGCGGGCAGCCTCGCCTATAAGTACACGCTCAATACAGGACAGAGTCTGTTCGATTCTGTACAGGTTTGTAAGTTAGCCGCGTTGTGCGGAAACCGGCATGACGGGGTCGCTTCCAGCTCCGGCCTGCTGTAATGGACACTAGCGCTCGCTTCCTACGCTGGGCGCGATGCAGGTGCATGGCCAGGCACTCCGCAATGCCGCGCACCGCGACCCTTGTATGGCGGGGCGTATCCCAGTCGAAATCGTTCGGTTGCGTGCTTGAAGGTTGCTCGTCAGGAGCGGAGCCAGAACTGCAAAAAGCGAGACGAGAGGAATCTACAACTGCTCCGAGCATACTCTCATTGGAGTCTTTGCGCTGGAACGAGAATTGCAATCACAATGACGGCTCGAATTCTGATGGCTAAATCACGAGGGCCGGAGCATTGCGCCCCGGCCCTCAGGAATCCTTGTCCAGCCTGACCCGCTCCAGGAGTGCGATGACTGCATGATTCTGCAGAGACTGGAAAGTAGCGCCGGTCTCCAGACCGGCTGTTGTGCGGGCGTCTGCGCCCGCACTTGTCTGGAGCAATCGCCGAGTTACGCGGTCAAGATACTAGACCAGCTTTGCGTCCAGCGTGATCTCGGTGTTGTTGGCAAACAGCTTGGAGATCGGGCAGCCGGCCTTGGCGTTGGCTGCGGCGGTGTCAAAGGCCTCCTGCGTTGCGCCGGGAACCTTGGCCGTCGTGGTTAGCGCGATCGATGTGATTGCAAATCCGCCGTCCACCTTGGCCAGCGTTACGGCTGCCTGGGTCTCGATCGTGTCCGGCGTAAATCCCGCGCCGCCCAATTGCGCGCCCAGCGCCATGGAGAAGCAGCTCGCGTGAGCCGCTGCAATCAGCTCTTCGGGAGTAGTCCCCGAGTCCGCGCCTTCAAACCGCGTGGCGAACGAGTAGTTCGCATTCTTCAGCACGCCCGTCGCCGTGGAAATGGTGCCTTTGCCTTCCTTCAGTGAACCGGTCCAAACCGCACTTGCCTTGCTTGCCATAATTTCCTCCTTGGGGATGATTGCTTGCGTTGTTGGGGATTGCCGCAGCGCCGCTCGACTTGGAAAGATTCGTGCCGCGGCCAGTTCTTGTTGGAGTGTTGATCCTGTGGACGCCTGCGCGCAAACGCTGTCCGCAAACTGCCCTATTAGCATGTTAATCTGTCGAGCATGTTGCCGCATCGGCCCACGGCCCTCGATCCCGCATTCGTGCCGGAATTTAACCCGGATATCTCACCAAGTGGTGCGGCCCGGCCCGCCCCCGAGGCCCGACCCGCTCGAGCGGTCGATCATCACTGCCAGATCTGCCCCAATTGTTCACATCAACTCGCCGGCCACCACTGCAAGCTGGTTTGCAACCAGTGCGGGTACTACCTGAGTTGTGCGGATTATTACTGATGGTTTACGTGCGGTCGCGGTCTTCGGGCGGCGCTGCGAAGTTCATGAGAAAGGCTTGTGGGGAGAGAATGCGAATTCCCTGGAAGGGATCGAGCGATAGCAGATCCTCGTCGCCGCTCACGATCATGTCGGCATGGCCGTCGACAGCAAGTTCAAGAAATTTGTCGTCGCGGGGATCGCGGCAGGCGGATATATGCGAAACGACCTGGACCATCTGAGTGACTCTTTGGTAATTCCCGCGAAATGATTTGACGGATTCGTCGGAAGCCAGCCTTGCAAACTTTCGCCTTTGCAGCACCTCGCTCAACTCGAAGAACGTCGCATCGGAAACTAGCAACGTGCCCGCGCGCATTGCCGATTGCACCGTCAAGCCGGGTATTGAATTGAACGCCAGCACTCCGCTAATAAAGACGTTCGTGTCCAGCACAATTCTGGGTCGCGAGGCCATCAGTCCCTAAGCAGTTCCGGCAACATTTCTTCGGTGAATCCGTTGGCGCGGGCTTCGTCAGAGATTCGCTTCATACTGTCGAGAAGGGCCTTCACTCTCTCTTTGCGCAGCAACTCCTGCGCCTCTTCGAACTCTGCGGCAGAGATGAGGACCATATCCTTACCCGCCTCTTGAATGCACACCGGCTGCTCGGCAGCCGCATGGAATACGGCTCCGAAGTCGCGCTCTGCTTCGGCTTTTGTCACAGTCCGCATACAGCTATTCTACGGCAATTCCGATTTTGCGGCACACGTTCTGTTACCTGCCTGCCTCGCTCGCCTTGCGTGCTCGCTCAAACTCATCGCCCGGCAGCCATTCGACTGGCTTTGGTTGCTCGCTCGCCAACCATCCCAGCACAAAACCGAACCGCGCCAGCTTCGCATTCCCGCGAAAATCCCAATCCGCGTGGTACTCATCGGAGGGCTGGTGGTAGTGGTTGTTTTCATAGTCCTGTGCCTGTGCGTGGCCCCAGGCCTCGTCGTGCCCTTCGAACAGCTCACCCTGATCCACCGAAAAGGCTGGAACGCCTACGCGAGCGAGCGAGAAATGATCGGAGCGGTAGTAGGACCCAGCCATCGGACGCGGGTCGGGCAAGGTTTCGAGATCGAAGGCCTTGGCGACTTTCTGCACCGTCGGCCAGAAGTCGATGCGCTCAGCGCCGCCCAGGCTTACCGAACGCGGAATCCCCACCGGCAGCAGCATGTCGTAGTTCAGGTCGAGCGCGATTTGCCCAGCGGGCACGGGCGGATGCATGCCAAGATACTGCGAGCCCAGCAGGCCCTGCTCCTCGGCCGTTACAGCGGCAAAGTACATTGCGTGCGGCGGTTTTATGCTCGATTGGGAAAACGCTCGCGCCATCTCCAGCAGAATCCCGCATCCGGTGCCGTTATCCGCCGCGCCGTTGTAGATGTTGTCGCCCTTGGCATCGGGATCGATGCCCAGATGATCGTAGTGGGCCGTATACAAAACGGCCTGATTCACTGTGCTCGCGCCCGCTACGCGCCCCACCACATTCGAACTTACATAGCGCCGCACGCGGCTCTCTACATGAGCGCGCAGCTTCACCGGCAATTCGACGGCATGGAACGCCCCCGGCTTGCCTGCATTTTCAATGACTTTATCCAACTCGCCCAGCCCGGCGAGATTGAGAAGCTTCTGCGCCACATCATGCTGGATCCACGAAGCCGCCCGCAGCGTCGCATCCGGATCGCCTTCGAGATAACTCTTTTCGACGGCCTGCGAGTTACGCACTACCTCCCAGCCATAACTTGCGAGATCCGTCCGGTGAATCACCAGCACGCCTATGGCGCCGCGCCGCGCAGCCTCTTCGTACTTGTATGTCCATCGACCGTAGTAGGTCAGCGCGTTGCCCTTGAAAAACTTTTCGTCAGTAGAGGGTGGCTCGTTCACAATCACCAGCGCGATCTTGCCCTTGAGGTCGACTTCCTTGCCGTCCGCGCCGAGGTAGTCGTTCCATTTGTACTCCGGCGCATCGATTCCATAGCCAACAAAAACGATCGGCGCGTTGAAATCCACACTTGCCTGGCCGGTCTGATCCTTGGTCACGATATCTGAGCCATATGCCAGCTCAACGGGAGCGCCCTTCGCCGGCACAAAGGCGAACTTCGTCTTGTCCTCCACGGTGTGCACAGCATAGAGCGGTACGCGCTGAAAGTAGGTGCCCTTGTCTCCGGCAGGCTCGAGGCCGGCAAGCGCGAATTGCGTGGCAATATACTCAGCGGCAAGCTCCGCTCCGCGCGTTCCTGGCCCACGGCCCTCAAGCAGGTCGAGTGACAGGAACCGCACATGGGCGCGAATCTTCTCCGGATCGATGGAAGCAGCTGCGGCGCGGGCCGCGGGCGGAAGTCCGGCAACTACAGGAACGGAGCTGGACGGAGGCTGTTGCGCGCCGACTTGAGCGAACGCAAATGAACCAACAATCAATAGAGAACAAAATAAATTTCGAACCATGAAAGCTCCCTCCCATGAAAAGCCGATCCGGACCTATTCGGTGCCCCCGGTCCCGCTTTTGCGGCCGGGGAGAGCATGAACCAATGCGGTCAAGGTACTACGGCGCAATCTTCGCGCCGAGAAGCAATTGAGCCCGCCTCAATATTTTGCGCGCCAATCCAGTCAGCGCCATTGCCTGCGCTTCTTTCACAGTAACCCAGCGCCGTTCTCCTCCGGTAGCCGTCAACTTCTTTACATGGCGTTCGGCAACATCGCGAACTCTCACTCGATAGTTCACCTGCATGATGGCGTGACGGACTGTGATGCGTAGCTGCTCCTCGGGAAAAGTCAACTCGCGCAGCGCAGGCAGCTCCCACATACCGGGCATCACTGTGGCGTGATCGGGCCGCCGCTCCAGCAGCACTTCGCGCCTGTTGCGCCTGCAAAGAGCCACTCCGATCTCGCGGCTCACCATCGCAGCGCGCTTTGCGGTCTTGTGTTCGCCACGCGTCTCGCAGTCGCCAAAAAGCGGGCAATACTTGCACTGCGGATTGCGCGGCGTGCAAACCATCGCGCCCAGCTCCATCATCGCCTGGTTAGAGTCGCCGGGATGCCTTTTGTCGAGCAACCGCGCCGCCAACGCCTCGATCTTGCGCCGTTGCAGAGCGCTGCCGTCTGCCGGCCAACCCTCCAGGCGGCAGAGCACGCGCTCCACGTTGCCATCCACGACGGCTACGGGCTCACCATGCGCAATGCTGGCAATTGCCGCGGCCGTATACGGGCCGATACCCGGCAGTTCCCGCAACTCCTCGGCCGTCTCCGGCTGCTTGCCCGCGTACGCTTCCACAACCACGCGAGCCGCCTTGTGCAGCATTCGCGCACGACGGTAGTAGCCCAGGCCGCTCCACTGCGCCAGCACGGCTTCTTCCGCTGCTGTTGCCAGCGATTCAACCGTTGGAAAGCGCTCCATAAATGAGTTGTAGCGCTCGATCACCGCAGCCACACGCGTCTGCTGGAGCATGATCTCTGAAACCCAAATCGCATAGGGATCGCGGCTCTTCCGCCACGGCAGGTTGCGCTGGTTGCGCGTGTACCAGTCAAGCAGCCCGCGCCTGAGCGAGGCAACTTTACCCGGACTCTGTTCCCGAACACTCATGGGCTCAGCTTAAGGCATTCCATGCCGCTTTAGGTCTGGTTAACAGTTCTCCGATAAGCTGAAGACATGGACATCTTCGACGAGAAGCTACCGGTCACTCCATTCCGACGAGACTTCCGTTCCGGGCACCTCACCCTTGACCCGCCCATAGATCTGGATGCCCGATCCTTGGCCCTTTACAGCCAAGGGTAGGAGACCGCGATCCCGGATAGCGGAATCGGAAGTAAAATTCTACTTTCATGGCAAAGGGGCTTGACAGTTACCAGGCAGGCTGGAGGCAATCACTCCGAATCGATCAATTTCAACTTCTTTGCCCACTCTACAGGGAGCTTGACGACCAGCCGCGGGTTGCCGTTGTCCAACGTGATGTCGGGCAATGAAGAAGCTTCAAAATGGAATCCGTTCATTTCAAGAAAGACATTTTCGTCATCGAAGACTTCCGTGTAGAGGTGGTAGCCCACGCGGGTTACATCGTCGACTTCGTAGCGGATGGAACACTTTGTGCTCATTTCCTCTCTCCGATCAGCCTGTATATATGGCTGCTGGGCCCGGTGTCAGTGAACGTTTCCAATCACGATAAGGGTGGCTTGATCCTCTACAGCGCCCCGGCTCCCCGGTCCCCAAAGGGAGGGACCGGGGGCTCCGTCAATTCCGTAAGATTCCACGGAGACACAGGGCGGAGACATGGTGCGCAGACAAGGGGCAGACACGAGAAAGCCAGTGGTTAGAAGCTAACAGGCACGGGCTGTTTTCAACCCTTCGCCACAGCAAAGCGCCGATTTACTTCTTCCCAATTGACGACGTTCCACCACGCAGCCAGATAATCCGGGCGGCGGTTCTGATACTTGAGATAGTAGGCGTGCTCCCAGACGTCGTTGCCCAGGATTGGATAGAGCCCCTGTGAGAGCGGCGAGTCCTGGTTGGGCGTCGATGTCACCTTCAGCTTGCCTTCCGAAAAGACGAGCCACGCCCAGCCAGAGCCGAACTGCTTGACGCCTGCTTCATTGAAGGTCTTCTTCAGATCGTCAAAACTTGTAAAGTCCTTGGTAATATGGCTTGCAATTGCGCCCGTCGGTTCGCCGCCGATGCCGGCCGTGTTCGCCGGGCCCATCAGTTTCCAGAAGGCGCTGTGGTTGGAGTGCCCACCGCCGTTGTTGCGCACCACGCCGCGAATCGCCTCAGGAATCGCGGCCAGATCGCGGATCAGGTCGTCGACCGGCTTGTCAGCCAGGTCGGGATAGTCGGCCAGCGCTTTGTTGACGTTGGTGATGTATGCCTGGTGGTGCTTGTCGTGATGCAACTTCATCGTCTCGGTGTCGATGTAGGGCTCCAGCGCGGAATAGTCGTAGGGAAGGGGTGCGAGTTCGTATGCCATGGGTGAATTTCCTCCGTTTCGATTGTAACTGCCCCGGATTCGGGATCCGCTGAGCGGAATTGGACAACTCCGCGGCAAATTACCTGCCGCAATTGCCTGCCTTCAAGGAGTGATGCGTTTGAGAAGAAGAAGGTGCTCAAAAATTCAAAATTCACACATCTGTGATATTTAGAGATTCAGAGATGGACTAGATTCGCCTTATTCCCCGGAACGGGCGCTGCTACAAGCGCTCCCTCGGTGTTCGCCGTCCAATCCAGGGGAGGTGGTAGACTGCACCAGTCTCCGTCCGAAAGCGGAGACTGGAAGCGGTATTTGAATTCTATGAGCAATCAGTCTTTGTATAGATGGTTAGACCAGCAGGGTGAGGCCTTTGGCTCTCCCGGCGTGGAACCGCGCTGGACCTCCAGCCGTAAAGATACGGTCGGTATGGCCTACGCAGCCTCGAGCCGCATCTGGTTCACCTGCTCGCACGGCGTGCTGAACGAGATCTACCACCCGACGATCGATCGCGCGCAGGTCCGCGACATGGGCTTCCTCATCACCGATGGAGAGACCTTTGTCCACGAAGAGAAGCGCGATCTGATTCCGACCTTCTCTTACATTGACCCGGAGGCTCTTGGCGTCCGCTATGTGAACCGCGAACCGGAGGGCCGCTACACGCTGATCAAGGAAATTATCTGCGATCCGCATCATTCTGTCGTGTTGCAGCGCGTGCGCCTTGAGGCTCTTCCGGACCTGTTGCCGCGTCTCAAGGTGTATGCCTTGCTTGCGCCGCATCTGAACGGCGGCGGCGCAGCCAACAGCGCGCGCGCTGTAGACATCGCCGGTCAAAAGTGCCTGCTGGCATGGAAAGACGAGTGGTCGCTGGTGATGGGCGCAAGTTGCGGCTTTGCGCGCGTAAGCTGCGGCTTTGTCGGAGTGAGCGACGGCTGGCGCGACCTCACGGACAACTTCCACATGGACTGGGAGTTCGGTTTGGCCAGCGGCGGCAATATCGCCGTGATGGGCCAGATCAACCTGGCGGATGCATGCCACCGGAAAGAAGATCACGCAATCGACGCAATGGCCAGCGATGCCCCGGCGCTCGAATTCACCGTCTCCATCGGCATTGGTCAGGGACACCACACCGCAGCGCAAAAAACCATGAATGCGCTGGCCACGCCCTTCGCCGATCAGCGCAAACGCTTCATTGTGCAATGGATGCGTGCAGCCAATCCGGAACAACTGGCGCCCCATGCGCAGGATGGCGGCAAACTGATGCGGGCCAGCCACAACGTGCTGTTGACCCATGAAGACAAGACCTATTCCGGAGCCTTTGTTGCCTCCGCCTCCATTCCCTGGGGCCAGTCCAAGAGCGACGACGATATGGGCGGCTATCATCTTGTCTGGACGCGCGACATGGTCCAGACAGCTACGGCGATGCTTGCCTGCGGACGCTCCGACACCGCGCGTCGCGCCCTCGTTTACCTGGCCTGCACGCAGCATCCCGACGGCGGATTCGCGCAGAACTTCTGGATCGACGGTACGCCCTACTGGAGTGGGAGGCAGCTGGATGAAGTTGCCTTTCCCATCATTCTGGCCTGGCGTCTATGGAAGGCCAATGGCCTGGGCGAAATGAATATCTTTCCATTCGTAGAGCGTGGGGCGGGCTACCTGGTCCGACACTCTCCAATCACCCAGCAGGAGCGCTGGGAAGAAAACCCCGGCTACTCGCCCTCCACGCTTGCAGCGGCGATCGCGGGACTTATTTGCGCGGCAGAGATCTGTCGCGCTCACGAGTCGTTTGAGCTGGCCACGTTCCTGGAGGAGTATGCCGACTGGATCGAGGGCCATCTGGAAGACTGGACGGTCACCAACAATGGCGTCCTGCTTCCCGAGGTCAAGCGCCACTACATGCGGGTTCGCCCGCCGGAGTGCGGCGAGGCCTACGCGCACGAGGAGTGCGGCAAGGAGATGGTCCGGCTCTCCAACCGCCCTCCCGGCACGCGGACTGAATTTGAAGCGCGCGAGATTATCGATGCGGGCTTTCTGGAGCTTGTGCGCTACGGCGTGCGCCGGGCAGACGATCCGTTAATGGTCGACTCGCTGAAAGTGGTGGACGCAGTGCTCAAGCGCGAGCTGCCTCAAGGCCCCGGCTGGCTGCGCTACAACTACGACGGCTACGGCCAGCGGCCCGATGGCGGGCCCTTCGTGGGTTGGGGCCAGGGCCGCGTGTGGCCTCTGCTGGGCGGCGAACGCGCCCACTACGAGCTGGCCGCGGGGCGCGATATCGCCAGCTTCATCAAGTCGTACGAAGCCTTTGCCGGAGTTGGCCAGATGCTGCCGGAGCAAGTGTGGGATGAGCCCGACATGCCCGAGCACAGGATGGTCTTTGGCTCCTCCGCTGGATCGGCAGTCCCGCTTGTCTGGGCGCACGCGGAGTATTTGAAGCTGCTTCGCTCCGCACTCGATGGCAAGGTCTTTGACCGCATTGACCCCGTATACGAGCGCTACTCGGAGCCGGAGGGCAGAAAGCGTGTACGGCGGGGGCTCGAAATCTACAGCCGCCGCAGGCCCATTCATTCCATGGGCGCAGGCAGCGCACTGCGTATAATCGACGGCGAGGATTTTGATGTCGTGTGGACCTGCGACAGCTGGCAGACACAGCAAACCGCGCGCAGCCGCGCGTTGGGCTCGGCCGGTTACAGTCTGGATATTGTTCCCGCGGCCAATTGCAACGTGGTGGAGTGGACACTGCGCTGGGTGATGCGGGATGCCTGGCTTGGATACAATGTGAAGGTCGGTATCGAGACGGTTTAACTGGTTTTGTGAAGACGCTGAGGCTTCCCCGCACACTTGCCTCATGCGACGCTTCTTCGGAAAGGATCATCTTCAACTTCATGACCCCCAACCCTACCACTGAAAATTCTGCCGCAGCGAATCCCGCGACCAATATCGACCAGTTGTCCATCGATACCCTGCGCCTTCTCGCCGTGGACACCGTTGAGAAGGCCAAGAGCGGACATCCCGGCGCGCCGCTGGGCTGCGCGCCCATGGCCTATCTACTGTTTCACAAGTTGATGAAGCACAACCCGGCCAACTTCGGCTGGGCAGACCGGGATCGATTTGTACTCTCCAACGGCCATGCATCGGCGATGCTGTACGGTTCGCTGTTTCTCTCCGGCTACAAACTTACACTGGACGACTTGAAGAGCTTTCGCCAGTGGGGTTCGAAGACTCCCGGCCACCCGGAGCGCGGCGAGGCAGACGGCGTGGAGGTGACGACCGGCCCGCTCGGTCAGGGCTTTGGAATGGCTGTGGGCATGGCCATGGCAGAAAAGCATCTGGCCGCCGTCTACAACCGCCCCGGCTTCGATGTGGTCGATCACCATACTTATGTGATCTGCGGTGACGGCGATTTGATGGAGGGTGTCTCGCATGAGGCGGGCGCGCTAGCTGGTTTTCTGGGCCTTGGCAAGCTGATCGTGCTTTACGATGACAACCTGATCTCTCTCGACGGGCCCACATCGCTCAGTTACAGCGACAAGTATCTGGAGCGCTTCGATTCGTATCACTGGCATGTGCAGCAGGTTGAGGACGGAAATGACCTTGCGGCCATCGAAGCCGCCATTGTGGCCGCCAAAGCCGAAACCAGCAAGCCATCGTTCATCGCCGTGCGCACTGTTATCGGCTACGGCAGCCCCAAGGCGGGGACGAACAAGGTCCATGGCGAAGCGCTGGGCGCGGCAGATACGGCAGCAACTAAAAAATTCTTCGGCTTTCCCCAAGACAAGAGCTTTTACGTTCCCGACGAAGCGCTGGCCAACTGGCGCAAGGCCGTGGACAAAGGCACAGCAGCCGAATCGGCCTGGGAAAAACTCTTTGCCGATTATTCGGCCAAGTTTCCCGACCTTGCCGCACAGTTCACGCGCACACAAGAGGGCAAGCTCGCAGACGGATGGGAGAAGTCAATTCCCAGCTTCCCGGTTGACAAGGCTGTAGCCACACGCAACGCCGGCGGCGCGATTCTGAATGCGCTTGGCGGGCCGGTGCCGGAACTCTTCGGCGGCGCGGCAGACCTTACCGCTTCCACCAAAACCATCTTCAAGCCGGGCGCAAACTTCCATGAAGACCCGGCTGGGCGCAACGTATTCTTTGGCGTACGCGAGTTTGGCATGTCTGCGGCGGTCAACGGAATCGCTGCGCACGGCGGCTTGATCCCGTTCGGCTCGACCTTCTTCACATTTTCCGACTACTGCAAGCCGGCCATGCGTCTCGCGGCGTTGATGAAGGTGCATTCACTCTTCATATTCACCCACGACTCCGTGGGACTGGGCGAGGACGGCCCCACCCACCAGCCCATCGAGCACCTGATGGCGCTGCGCGCTCTGCCCAACATGACGGACTTTCGGCCCGCGGATGCCAACGAGACCGCCGCCTGCTGGCGTCTTGCCCTCGAGCGCAAGAGCCCAAGCTTCTTTGCTCTGAGCCGCCAGGACCTGCCAATCATCGACATAGCGAAGCACGACATCTACGACGGCGTAAGCAAGGGCGCGTACATCCTCGAAGATCCTGCCAGCCCACGCGTCATTCTTATGGCCACCGGATCGGAGATCTGGCCGGTGGTGGATGCGGCAAAGCTTCTGGCCGCTGATGGAATCGCGGCTCGCGTCGTCAGCTTTCCGAGTTGGAAGATATTTGAAGAGCAACCGGCTGCCTACAAGGCCAGCGTTCTGCCCGCGGGTGTGCCCAAGCTTGCTGTCGAAGCCGGCGCAACGCTCGGATGGTGGAAGTATGTCGGCACGGACGGCGATGTCATCGGCCTTGATCGCTTCGGCGCATCTGCTCCCGGCCCGATTGTGATGAAGGAGTTAGGATTCGCCGCGGACAATATTGCGGCCCATGCGAAAAAACTAGTGAAGTAGGCGTTGGACAGGAAATCACATCGCAGATTTCGAAGCTGCCATCGGGATCGTTGAAACTGACAGCGATTCAATCTCATGCCTGGAGGGCTTATGCCTCAAATCGCGAATGGGACTGGAGTCAATGCTACCGCCCCGGCGACGGTGGAGCTAACGCCCGCCAGTCCCAGCACAACAACCACTGCGCCCAATTCCAGCGTATCCATAACCGTGCCGAATACATCAGGACAAGTGACATTTTCTCTTGTGGTCACAGACAACCTGGGCGTGAAAAGCCCGCCTGCCACGGCGACAGTCAATATTCAAGCTGCTCCGACCGCCAGGCTCACCGCGACCCCGAACACAGTAACTCCGGGCGGCGCAATTGAGCTTTCGGGTAGCGGCTCCAGCTCCTCCGGCAGCATCGCGAGTTACACATTCACCGTGGAAAACCCCGCTTAGCATAGGCCTGCTCGCCGCACGGGAAATCGATGAGGTAGTTAGAACTCTATGAAACTTGTTATCGCATCTGATCATGCCGGCTTTCCGCTCAAAGAAGAGCTGCGCGCATTCCTGGCGCAGGCCGGCCACGAAGTCACCGACCTCGGTGCGTTCACTGTTGATCCGCTGGATGACTATCCCGATTTTGCCGAGAAGGTGAGTAAAGCCATTCTCCAGGGCGTTGCTCCGCGCGGCATTCTCATCTGCGGCTCCGGCGTGGGTGTGTGTGTAGCCGCCAACAAGGTTCCCGGCATCCGCGCCGGCATCTGCCACGATACGTACTCGGCTCACCAGGGCGTCGAGCACGACGACATGAACGTGCTGGTGCTGGGCGCACGCATCATCGGCGGCGAGGCAGCCAAGGAGTCGGTACACGCGTTTGTCGGAGCCGTCTTCGAACTCAAAGAGGAGCGCTTCGTACGCCGCTTCAACAAAGTGCGGGCCATCGAGGCCAAGTACATGTGCGGAGACGGGTCAACTAGTCCGGCCTGAGTAGTCCGGCCTGAGCAGTCCCGCCTGGGCGACTTAACTCATACAGCCAACTCCTACTGAGGCAAAATGCTCCCATACGACGCGATCCTCTTTGACGTGGGCGGTGTTCTGCTCAACAACGGTTGGGATCACCTTGAGCGCGCAGCCGCGGTTGCTGCCTTCCATCTCGACAACGACGAGTTCGAGCGCCGCCATGCCGAGCTCGATGACACCTGGGAGCGCGGCAAGATCACGATGGCCGATTACCTCAGCTATACCGTCTTCCACCAGCCGCGCAGCTTTTCGCTGGAAGATTTTACGGCCTTCGTTTTCGACCAGTCCCACCTGCTGCCCAACGGCGCCATTCACATACTGGCCGAATTTGCCGCGAGCGGAAATTATCTGTTGGGCGCGCTCAACAACGAGGCTCGCGAGACAAACGAGTACCGCTTCAGCCACTTTGGCCTGCACGACTATTTCGATCTGGCCCTGAGTTCCTGTTACATCGGCCTGCGCAAGCCGGAACCGGCAATTTACCGCTGCGCCATCGACATTGTTGGCCGCAAGCCGGAGCGCATTCTGTTTATCGACGATCGGGAAGGGAACACCGATGCCGCAAAGGCCATCGGCATGTGCGCGATTCTCTTCAAGGGAGACGCCGATCTGCGCAGGGAACTTGCCCAATTGGGCGCACTATAAATCTTCTCTGGATGGCGAGCAATCACTGCGGTTGGCTAAAAGAGGCCATAGCTCCCGCCGCCAGTGCACAGAATCACAAAGTTCATGATCAGCAGCATCAAGTCGTAGTGCCATCCTATCGAATCTTCTCCCCAGAAACCGGTGTTCCATTTGCTCACTTTCAAGACGATCGTGACGATGAGGATGATGATCAGAAGAATGGCAACCATTGGCGTTAAGAGGCCCAGCACCATTCCGATGGATGCGGCAAATTCCACTACACCGAGAAAAATGGCGAAACCTGGGTACTTCCCAAGCCCCCCCACCTTGCTTTGAGGAGTCCGAACAAGGTGATATGCGTTCGTGCCAAAGATGATGGCAATCATAACCCGCAGCAGAAACAGACTTAGGTCTGTGTAGTGAGCCATTTCGCCCAAACGTGCCATGATGTGCATAAGTACCCCTTGGTGCCGCATACCAAGCTTACCAGTTTTGCACAAGATGCCAGTTTAGGACGTAAATTGACGAAGTCTCGGCCGTCCGGATTTTCGCCTGCAACGCTGTCCATCCCAAAATGAATATCAGGCTCTACGGCAGGCTGGAATAAGCGATGCGGCCTTCACTGATGGTCCAGCGGACCTTGCCCAGCATCTCCCAGCCATCGAATGGCGTGTTCTTGGCCCTGGACTTGGATTCCGTGGCACGATAAGTCCATTCCGCTTTGGGATCGAAAATTACCACATCGGCAAAGCTGCCTGCAGTTAGTGTGCCTCGGCCCTTGAAGCCGAGCAGCGCTGCAGGCTGCGCGCTCAGCAGGCTCAACACCCGCCCGAGCGGCATCTTCCACTGCTTGTGCAGCCAGCGCAGCGAAAGTCCCAGCGCGGTTTCAAGTCCGGTGATGCCGTTGGGCGCAAACTCAAACTCGACTTCTTTCTCGTGCTGCGCGTGCGGCGCATGATCGGTGGCAATCGCGTCGACTACGCCGTCGAGAATGCCTTGAATCATCGCATCGCGGTCAGCAGCGGATCTGAGCGGAGGATTCATCTTGGCATGCGTGTTGTAAACGCCCACATGCTCGTCTGTGAGTAGAAAATGATGCGGAGCCACTTCGCAGGTGACACGCAGCCCGCTGCGCCGCGCCTGTCGTACGGCTGCCAGAGCCGCGGCCGTCGAGGTGTGCGCCACATGCAGATGCGCGTGCGTGTCCTTGAGCTCGCTGACGAGGCGAATGTCGCGCTCGACGAGACTCGACTCGGATTCGTTGGACATTCCGCGCAGGCCTAAACGGAAAGACGCCGGCCCCAGGTTCATGCTGCACCCCTGCGTCATGCGCGTGTCTTCCGCGTGCTGGATCACCGTCAAACCCTGCCGCGCTGCCGCAGCCAGCACCTCGCGCATGATGCCGTCTTTCAAGATCGGGTGACCGTCGTCGGTGACTGCAACCGCGCCGGCGGACTTCAGCGCCGCATAGTCGTTGATCGTTTCGCCTTTCGACCCGCGCGTGGCCGCGCCGATGGGAAAGACTCTCGCGCTTGCGCCGCGCTCGGGCGCCTGCATCCAGCGCGTGATCTCCGCCGTATCGTTCACCGGGATCGTGTTTGGCATCGCTGCCACGGCTGTAAATCCGCCCGCTGCCGCAGCTGCCGTTCCTGTGGCTATTGTTTCTTTGTGCGTCTGGCCGGGCTCGCGCAGATGCACGTGAATGTCGATCAGACCGGGGGCAACAATCAAACCCTTCGCATTCAGAGTCTCCGCTCCTGCCGCGTCCTTCAGTTTGCCCGGCGCGGCGATCTCGGCCACGCGGCCATCTTTGAGCAGGATGTCTTTGAGTTCGTCAATGCCTGCGGCGTGATCCATCAGACGGCCGCCCTTAATCGCTATTGCAGTATTGCCTGCGATTGCCATCATGCACGGCCTCCCTTGGCAGTCAGCGCCCGCTCCATTACCGCCATGCGAATGGCCAATCCGTGCGTCACCTGCTCGAGAATCGCCGATTGCGGCCCATCGGCCACGCCCGCCGTAATTTCCATGCCGCGAATGATCGGCCCCGGATGCATGACCAGAGCGGTTGGCGCAAGCGCTGCCAGCCTTTGGCCGGTAAGCTGATAAGCCGCCATGTACTCTTCTAGGTCGATCTGCAAACCCGCCAGCCGCTCGGCCTGGATGCGCAGCATCATGATGGCTTGAGACTGCTGCATTGCCGCCTCAAAGTCGCGTTCGATTTCGATTCCGGGGCCAGATTGCGCCGCCATCTCAGGTAATAACTGTTTCGGCCCGCAGAGCAACACGCGCGCGCCCAGCCGCGGTAGCAGCAGCATATTTGAACGCGCCACGCGACTGTGCAGAATGTCGCCTGCAATGGTCACTGTGACGCCGGCCAGAGTGTCGGCCTTGACTCCTGCCGTCAATCCTGACTTCTGGGGTCGCAAATGCTTGAGCAGCGTTCTCAAATCGAGCAGCGCCTGGGTCGGGTGTTCGTGCATCCCATCGCCGGCGTTAATTACCGGCAGCCGCGTCGACTCTTCCAGCAGCCACGCGGAGCCTGACGAGGGATGGCGCAGAATAATCGCCTCCGCACCCAGCGCGCGCAGAGTCAGGCCGGTGTCCTTGAGCGATTCGCCCTTTTCTATGCTTGAACTGAGGCTTGAAACCAGCGTCGTATCCACTCCCAGCGCTTTGGCGGCCAACTCGAAGCTTGTGCGCGTCCGCGTGGACGACTCGTAAAACAGCAGCGCAATGCGGCGCTTGGACAAAATTCGATCGCGCTCCAGAGGATTCTGCTTCTCAAGCTCGGTGGCACGCTTCAGCAGGTGGCTTACTACTTCCACGCTCAGATCCATCACGGAAAGCATGGAGCCTGGATGATGCGGAAAAGAAGATGCGGGCACTGGAGGCGTGGAAAACCGGCGGGGCGCGGGGGGTGGGACAGTCATCATTTTCAGCTTTCAGCCTTCAGCTCTCAGCTAAAGGTGTGCAGCGTCAGATATGCCGTTGTTCGCATTCAACGTCAGCTTTGAATACATGACTCAGGGTGCCTTGTGACTGTACTTTGCCTCCGAGCCCAGGAGCTGAAAGCTGAGAGCTGAAGGCTGAAAGCTGCTCTTAAGTTCTTTCCACCAGCAACACCTGCTCCGAATCGTCCACCTCACGGAACTTCACTTCAATAATCTCCCGGCTGCTGGTGGGCACATGCTTGCCCACATAGGTTGCCTCAATGGGCAGCTCGCGATGGCCTCGGTCGATCAAAACGGCAAGCTGCACGCGTCGAGGGCGTCCGTGGTCGAAGAGCGCGTCCAATGCGGCGCGGATGGTGCGGCCAGTGTAGAGCACGTCGTCGCAGAGAATTACGTCGCGGCCTTCGACGTTGAATCCGATCGAGCCCGGTGTAACGACAGGTCGAGGGCCAGCCGTGGACAGATCGTCGCGATAAAACTGGATGTCGAGAACGCCTGTATCGACAGGGCGCTTTTCAATGGTGGCAATGAGTTTACCCAGCCGCTCGGCCAGCGGAACGCCGCGGCGTTTGATGCCCACCAGCGCCAGGTTCTCGCTGCCATTGCTCTTTCCACGATCTCGTGGGCCAGGCGCACCAGCGTGCGTTCAATCTCAGAGCCAGACATCAGCCGGCCCTTTACGCGCAAATTCGTTGGAGTTTTCTCTTCGCTCATGGTTTCTTGCTCTTGCCGGATGATACGAGGGGCGGGTGCCGGGGGGCAAGCTGTGGAGAAACCGTTCGAAAACTCAATCTCTGAGATCAAACAACCTTCCGCCGCGACCGTGCCTGGAATCGCGCGCCCAGAGCGCCGCCGGCAACGGCAAACAGCAACAGCAGGACCGCAAAACAACCCATTGCGCAGAGAACCCATGCGGCACGCCCTTCCGGAGAGAGCAGCCAGCTCTTGCCCTGCGCAATGGCCTGTGCGTCCATGCCCATGCCGGACCACTGCTGGGTCAACTGATCGCCCACAACCGACTGCCAGAAGTTGTCGAAGATCGCACCCTGATGCAGCCAGAAGCGCATGGCAAACAGTGCCAGGGCGGCGGTTGCAGTGGAGGTCCAGCAGCCGACGATGCCGGTGACAAAGCCCAGCCGGGCTCCCGCTCCGATCGTAATCCACGGCGCCTGCTGGTTGCGCGTGTAGAGTGAAACCACCCAAATGCCGGCAACTCCCATTGCCATCAGCCCCAGAATTCCCGCAGGCGCTAGTAGCGCAGACAGGATTCCCGCGGGAACGGCCAGCATGAGCGAGCATTGCAGCGCCGGCCGCCAGGCAATGCTGCCTGCATCGCGCACCGCATCACTCCAACGCGCCGGCTCATCGCTCTCCGATGTTGGCTCCGGATTGTAGACCAGTTGCGGCAGCCCGCACGTCGCGCAGTAACAGGCGTTCGGTTCGACGGTCTGGCGGCAGCGGCTGCAAAGCATCTCCATAGGGAAAGCCTATAGCATTCACCTCGGCGCGAGCGAATCCGGTTATTATCGATCCGGCCCGTAATTCCAAGATGCCCGGTGCCCCATATTTGCGACAAGGCCGACGCATCTTAAACGCTTTCTATGACTGGACGCGAATAAGTACCGAAGGATGCTGGATTCATGCGCTTTATAACAAGGGCAGAGCTTCAGCCGGGCCATAGAATGGCGGAGAGGGTCAATGGGCTTTCAAAGTTACCCATTACCACCCGTTCCCATCCCACCCAATTCGCGGTAAAATTTATGCGGTGCTGATGCGTAGACTTATCGCCATCCCGGACGCTCTCTTCCCCAAGCGATTCCGCCGCGGTCGGCATGACCGTGGTCGCTGAACCTTCCAATGCCCCGCAAATTTCTGTCCCGAGAAAGGTTCCGGTCCTCCCCAATATCAACTGGACCGAGGATACGCGCGAATCAAGTTTTGTGCTTTCCCAGGTCTCAGAATCGAGACCTGGGGCACCCAGGCACCGAAGGACGAAGCTCTGAGGCCGCGCTCCGAAAACTGACAACCGATCCGCCTGTGTGCGGATAGAAAGGCTACACTCCGATGAACAGTTTCAAAAGCCGCGCCGTGCTCAAATCCGGCAGCAGCTCTTACACCATCTACCGCCTGCCGGCGCTTGCCGAGCGCGGGCTCAATCTGGCCAAGCTCCCTTTCAGCCTGAAGATACTGCTTGAAAATCTCCTCCGCCGCGAAGACGGCGTCAACGTGACCGCATCGGATATCGAGTTCCTGGCCAACTGGGATGCGAAGGCTGAGCCCAGCCGCGAGATCGCCTACATGCCGGCGCGAGTACTGATGCAGGACTTTACCGGAGTTCCCGCCATTGTCGATCTGGCTGCCATGCGCGACGGCATCAAGGCTCTGGGCGGCGATCCGGAGCGCGTGAACCCGCTCATTCCGGCTGAACTCGTTATCGACCACTCCGTACAGATTGACGAGTACGGCGCCGTGGGCGCTCTTGCGACGAATACCTTGTTGGAGTATCAGCGCAACCGCGAGCGCTACGCCTTTCTCAAGTGGGGCCAGACGGGCTTCCGCAACTTCTCTGCCGTGCCGCCGGGGATGGGCATCTGCCATCAGGTGAATCTGGAGTACCTGGCGCGGGTGGTCTTTACGGCCGAGGTGAACGGGGAGGCGGTGGCTTACCCTGACACCGTCGTCGGCACCGACTCGCACACGACGATGATCAACGGGCTGGGAGTGCTCGGCTGGGGCGTGGGCGGCATTGAGGCCGAGGCGGCGATGCTGGGCCAGGCTGTTTCCATGCTGGTGCCGCAGGTGGTGGGCTACAAGCTCACCGGCAAGCTGCGCGAAGGCACCACGGCTACCGATCTTGTGCTGACTGTGACGCAGGCGCTGCGCAAGCTGGGCGTTGTTGGAAAATTTGTCGAGTTCTATGGCCCTGGCATCGCCGAACTTCCACTCGCTGACCGCGCTACGATTGGCAATATGGCTCCCGAGTACGGCGCGACTTGCGGCATCTTCCCGGTGGACGCGGAGACGCTGCGCTATCTGCGCCTCACCGGCCGCAGCGAAGAACAGATTGCTCTGGTCGAGGCTTACTACAAGGAGCAAGGGCTGTTCCACACGGCGAGCTCTCCGGAGGCTGTCTACACGGCTACGCTGGAACTCGATCTGGCAATGGTTGAGCCCAGCGTCTCCGGCCCCAAGCGTCCGCAGGATCGCGTGCTGCTGAAGGATGCGGCGGCCAGCTTTGAACAGCAACTGCCGGCGCTGTTGCCGCCGAATGCCAAACAGCCCGGCTCGCGGACTACGGTCGCATGGCAGCGGACTACTGTGGCCGATACAGGGCTCGCGGATGAGACGCCGCTGCACGTTACGACGACTGTGAAGGAGCGGTTCAACGTCGATCCCGATCAGTATCTGGATCACGGGTCGGTGGTGATTGCGGCTATTACGAGCTGCACCAACACTTCCAATCCGTCAGTCATGATGGCCGCCGGAATTCTGGCCAAGAAGGCGGTCGAGAAGGGGCTCACTGTTCCGCCATGGGTGAAGACGTCGCTCGCTCCCGGCTCGCGCGTGGTTACGGACTACTACAGCAAAGCCGGCTTGCTGCCGTATCTGGACAAGCTGCGCTTCAATGTGGCGGGTTACGGGTGCACGACGTGCATCGGCAACTCGGGCCCGCTGCCGGCCGATGTTTCGAAGAGCATCGAGGACAATGGGTTGGTAGCTGTCAGCGTACTCAGCGGCAATCGCAACTTTGAGGGACGCGTCAACGTGGATGTGCGCGCCAACTACCTGATGAGCCCGCCGCTGGTCGTGGCTTACGCGCTGGCCGGGAAGATCGGGCACAACTTCGACACGGACTCGCTTGGCAACGACAAGGACGGCAAGCCGGTTTACCTCAAGGACATCTGGCCCACGCAGAAGGAGGTTGCCGACGCCATCGACAAGAGCGTCAGCAGCGAGGCCTACCGCCGCGAGTACGCAACCGTGACTCAGGGCGACCAGAACTGGCAG
>Ga0182012_10000815_pt1 | contig 34068 bp, 35 predicted proteins | sample 612S2SmetaG_FD_120486 | JGI IMG/M metagenome (GOLD analysis project Ga0182012, IMG submission 120486) | Permafrost microbial communities from Stordalen Mire, Sweden - 612S2S metaG | ecosystem: Environmental > Terrestrial > Soil > Wetlands > Permafrost | place: Sweden: Stordalen | collected...
TCACACCCTATCTCGGGGTGAAACTATTGCCCGATTTCGGCAAATTACATCCGCATCACGACCCCGATGAAATCTATCGCTCGCCCTTATACGCAAGACTACGGCGGGTGATCGCCTGGAGCGTCGACCATCGCGGCGCGGTGGTCGCGACGACGGTGGGCGTCTTCGTGCTGGCGGCGCTCGGCTTCACCCATGTGCAAAAGCAGTTTTTCCCGCTTTCGGAACGGCCGGAACTATTCTTCCAGTTGCGCCTGCCGGAGGGCTCCGCCATCGGCGCTTCGCTGGAGGCGGCGAAACAGGCCGAGGCTGCGCTGAAGGGCGACAGCGATGCGGCCTATTACACGAGTTATATTGGCCGTGGGCCGCCGCGTTTCTGGCTTGGAATGAACCCGACCCTGCCCGATGAGGCCTATTCGGAAATCGTAATCGTCGCCAAGGATATAGAAGCGCGCGAGCGGCTGAAGAAAAAGCTGGACGGCGCGCTCGCGGCGGGCGCTCTCGCGCAAGCGCGGGCGCGCGTCGACCGCTTCAATTTCGGGCCGCTCGTGGGCTTTCCCGTGCAGTTCCGGGTGATCGGCGACGATCCGATGAAGGTGCGCGAAATCGCCTATAAGGTGCGCGACGTGATGCGCGCGGACGACGCCGTCATCGACCCCAATCTCGACTGGAACGAGCAGGTTCCCGGCGTGAAACTGGTCATAGACCAAGATCGCGCGCGATTGCTCGATCTCACGCCGCAAGATGTCGCGACGCGGCTGCGCATGCTGATTTCGGGCGTCACGGTGACCACCTTGCGCGATGGCGTCGACCAGGTCGATGTCGTCGCGCGCGCCGTCGCAAGCGAACGCGGCGACCTCGGCCGCCTCGGCGACATGGTGATCTATTCGAATGGCGGGCCGCCCATTCAAGTCTCGCAGATCGCCAGAATCCAATATGAGCACGAGGAGCCAATTTTCCGTCGGCGCAACCGCGACATGACCATTACCGTGCGCGCCGATGTCAAGGACGGCGTGCAGGCGCCGGACGTGACCACCCGCCTCGCGCCCAGGCTCGACGAGATCAAGGCTGGACTGCCGATCGGTTATCGGCTGGAAGTCGGGGGCGCCATCGAGGAATCGGCGAAGGCCAACGCCTCCATCGCGGCGGTGTTTCCGGTCGTCGGCCTGTTGATGCTGACCATAGTGATGTTCCAGCTGCAGAACTTCGCCCGGCTCGGTCTTGTGATGATGAGCGCGCCGCTCGGCCTCATCGGCGCCTCGCTGGCGCTCAACCTCTCCGGCGCGCCGTTTGGCTTCGTCGCGCTGCTCGGGCTGATCGCGCTCTCCGGCATGGATATGCGCAACTCGATCATTCTGGTCGATCAGGTGCGCCAGGATCTCGAAGCCGGCGCCAATTATCGCGAGGCGATCATCGGCGCGACCGTGCGCCGCGCGCGACCGGTGGCGCTGACCGCCATGGCGGCGATATTCGCGATGATACCGCTGACCCGCTCGGCCTTCTGGGGCCCGATGGCGCTCACCATCATGGGCGGGCTGTTCGTCGCGACCTTCCTGACCGTGCTGTTTTTGCCGGCGCTTTACGCGCTGTGGTTCCGCCGCTCGCTAGACAAGGGCCTCGCTGGCGTGCACACGCATGGTCCGGGGCCAAAGCCGTATGAGGGTGGCCATCATGTTGGAGAGGCGTTGGAATGATCCGCGTTACAATTCCGTCGTCGGAGCGCGAGGGCGCGCAACGCTGCAAGATCATCGCCACGGCGGAAAAATTGTTCCGCGAAATCGGTTATCAGAAAACCACCGTCGCCGACATCGCTCGCGCGCTTGGCATGTCGCCGGCCAATATCTATCGCTTCTTCACCGCCAAGTCGGAGATCAATCAGGCGGTCGCGCGCCAGATGATGAGCGAGGTCGAGGAGGCGGCGCGCGAAATCGCGCTCGGCTCCGGCAGCGCCGCGGAGCGGCTGCGCGCCCTGGTGATGACGATTGAAACGATGAACGCGGCTCGCTATCTGAGCGATCGCAAGCTGCACGATATGGTTGAGGCGGCGCTGAACGAGAATTGGCCGATTATCGCCGAGCATATCGACCATATCGACCTGACGATCGAAATCGTCATCGCTTCCGGCATGAAATCGGGAGAGTTCGCGGCCGGCGACGCCAAGCTCGCCGCCCGGCTGGCGCACACGGCCTGCGTCCGCTACTGCCACCCGCGGCTGATGGTGGAATGCGCCGAGCGGCCCGAGCCAAGCAGCGCGCAAATGGTCGATTTTTGCCTGAGGGCGCTGCGCAAACCGGCATAGGCCCATTAATTCACGGATGGCGCCACGCTTATTTTTTGAAAGACCCGCGATGTCCCAAAAGTTCAGCCTCACTGAAAGGCCGCATGGCGCATTTGGCGTCTTGGCGATACTCAAATTTTCGGGTCAACCGGCCCGGGCGTTCACGAGGCAGGAGGCTATCATTGTCTCGCGCGCGCTGAAAGCGGTCGCGCAAGGAACAAGCGCGGAGCGTCAGGTTTACATGAGTCCCATCGCCAGCGACCATGATTTCGAAGCGCGCGTGGCGGAGACGGGCATTGTCGTAATGCTCGATGGATGCGCCGACGTTCAGTTGGATTGGAACGACGTCGACGCTCTTTCGCTGCGGCTCGCGTCTTTTGGCTCCTAGACGATCCCGTCCAAGATACTCAAAGAGAATCGCTCGCTTTCCGCGCCTTCTCGAGCAACTCATCAAGGGTTAGCAACCTGTCCCCCTCCGGCTCGTGCACGATCGCGCCGAATTTGTCGGCCAGCGCGGCGCAGACTGCCAGCGCCGCGAGCTGCTCTCGCGGATCTCCCGCCCAGCGGAACTTCATGGCCGTGTCGCGGCCGCCAATGGCGGATGCGAGATTGGACGAAACCCCTTCCTCCACATGCTGAAAGCGCAAATCAAACCCCGCGTCCTCGCCGTCCAGCGTGCAAGGCAAATAGCCCTTGGTCTCGAACGGCTCGTAAGAGTCGTCGAGAGCGAGCTTGAAGCCGAGTTGACGGATCGCCGCCTGAAGCAAATCGCGCGCGGGAACGTCCTTGCGGTTCAGATATGCTGTTTGCGCGCGAGCCATGTTTCTCCTCTTTTGTTAATTTGCTTTCCAACTCGGTCCGGCGCCCGAAATAGCGCGATGAACGCGGTCCCGGCCGATATTGCTTTACAAATGGACGTAGACAAATTTCGTCGCCTTGAGGGCGGGATAATTCTCGCGCAGCGCCGCGGCGATTTTGCCGACGAGGCCCTTGTCGCCCGCCGCCGAGGGGCCGACAAAGTCGGTTCCCTGCATCCAGGTTTCGAGGAAGCAATGCAACGTCTCGTCGTAATCGGCGCCGGTGGGATTCGCCGACTTGTCCGAGAGATTCGCGACGCCGTTCGCATCGACCTCCAAACGCCAATCGCGATCGTCGATCACGGATCCAATCAGCTTGGCGATGTCGGCATCCGTCCAGTTTCCCTTCAGATCCACTGACATGAGCGTCATTCTCCGGACAATGTTGGCTATGTTCAGAACTGGCGAAAACGCATGCGCGAAGATTTCGCGGCAAGGACTTGAGTCGGGAGGGGTGGAAGCATGTAATGGGCCAATGCGTCGGCGCGGCGACGCGCGATAATCTCGCGGGATTCGCCGCGCGAAGCGATTGTTGGTTTTGTCGGGTTCCGCGCCGCGGCCGGCATGAGTCTTGCGGGAAAATAGCCTCACGCCGCGAGGGGAAATTGCAATGCCTATGGCCGAGACCGACATACAGCCGGGAAAGTGCTACGCCACCGGGGGCAGCGAGAACTACAAAGTGCTGCATATCAACAGAGGCATCGTCTCCTATCAAACCTGGACGAAGGGCGCGAAGCTGCAACCGCTGCGCACCAATGCGGGCGTCAAGGCTTTCGCCGCGGCCGTCATCAAGGAAATAGCGTGTCCGGCCGAAGGTTAGATTTCACCAGCGTTTCAGGCGTCGGCGGTCGCCGGCGCCTCGCGCTTGTCGAGCAGAAGCCGGTTCGCGGACAGCGAAAATTCCCGCCAGGCGGCGCCTATGTCGCGTAGCGTCGTTGAAATGTAATCCTTCGCCAGGCGGTGCTCCTCCGGGAAGTTCGAAAGAGCGCAGGATGTCCGGTTGAAGTCTATGATCGCGTCCAGCAACGCCTGAATGAAGCCATCGAAGGCCGCTTGGACTTTGGGCGTCAGATCGGAGCGACCGCGCTCGACGGCCACGCCGTCATGGTTGAACGGCAGTTCCTCGAGAACGGCCAACGCGTCGGCGAACACCGCCTCCATGGCGCCAAGCATCGCGCGCTGAGTCAACTGCTCCCTCTGGCCATGGGAGAGCGCGTAGTTGAGCCTTTGGCGATAGCTGGCGAAGGTCGGCGCTTGTCTCGAGGCCACCCATTCGCCGAAGCGTTCGAGAGATCTCTGGTTGTCGAAATCGGGCGACGCCGGAGCCAGCGCTGTCATGGAATCCTCTTGCGGCTTGAACAATTGGTCACGGATGCGAATGGCGGCGTTGATCGCTCCTTCGATATAGCCGCCGCCTTCGCGCGCTGTTTCCGACGCGCCGAAATAAAGCTTGCCGTCCCATCGGGATTTGCGCAGCGCGTTCGCGCCATAGTCGGGATGCTCGCCCGACGAATCGAGGTCGGCCTGGGCGCAGGTGAATTTTTCTTTCGCCCAGTCCTGCATTTGTGGTTCGCCGGATTCGAGCGCCTTGCCGAACAGCTGGACGAATTGGCTCTCCACAAGCATCGGCAGACCGTCGCGGAAGGCTTCGCGCATCTGCGCCGAGAGAGCGAAGAATCCGCCAAGCGCCGCCGTCGCGCCGGAAGCGTCGCAAGCGTCGAAGATTTCTCCGAGCACGGCCTGTTCGTGAACCACGAAGGCGTTGCCGGAATGTCCCGCTTCGCGCCAGGCGGGAGGCCCGGAAAAGCCGACCACGGCCTTGGCCTGAGCGGCCATCCACGTCGGCGTCGCGCTCATCGCCGCCAGATCGGCGCCGGGCAGCGCCGGCGTAAATTGCGCCTGTTCGGCGAGCAGGCGAGGCGGAACCGCGAGAACGACGCGGCGAGCGGCGACCGTAACCATCTCGCCCCCCGCGTCGAACAGCAGTTCGATATGGTCGCCGCGATCTCTGATTTCTCGGAGGACGTTGCCGAGGCAAAGCGCTTCCTGGGGAATCGCGGCGGCGAGGCTTTCCACCAACGACGCCATGCCGCCCTTCAACCGCTGGGCGCCCGCGTGGAGGCGGGGCGTCGCCCGGGTCGCCGGCGGCTCCTCGGGATCGGACAGCAGCAACGCCGAACCCGGATCATATTGGTCGAAGCGTTCAAGCCCAAGCTCCTCCAGTAGCTGGGAGACAGCGGGCTGCGTATCGGGCCAGAACCAGGTCGGACCAAGATCGAGGCGCTCTCCGTTCGTCGGGTTTCGAACAGACAGGACACGCCCGCCCAGCCTTTCGCGCGCCTCGAAGAGAGCGAAGGACACGCCTCGCGCCGCGAGTTCGCGCCCCAGCGTCAGCCCACAAATCCCGGCGCCGACAATGGCGATTTCCAACATGGAGCACTCCTTCGACAAGACCATCGAAGCGCACACGCAAGCGCCGTGCCGGCAGGCGGCCGAGGGCGCGGCAAGGCGTTTGCTAGGCGTCATGCAACATCCGATGGTCCCTCACGTCATGGCTCCCAAATTGTCTCCGCCGCCGTCCGATTTCGGGCAGACCAACCCCGCGCTCGGCATCCCGCGCATGGCGTCGCTGCTCGCCGAGATGGAGGCCGAGCCGGACGAGGAAGCGCTGGACCTCATGTCGCGGCAGGTGGAGGCCGGCTTTCTGACCGACGCGGCTCCGTCTGAAATATGGCCCGAGCTGGTGCGCGGCCTGATGGGATCCTCGCCCTCCAAAATGCTCCGGATTTTGCGCGAATGCGGCGCGCTGCCGCGAATATTGCCCGAGGTGGCGGCTCTGTTCGGCGTTCCGCAAATCTGCGACGAAGCGACCGACGCGGATCTCGGCGAACACGTGCTGAATGCGCTGGCCGAGGCGGCGTCATGCGACGCGCCGTTGGCGGCGCGCTTCGCCTTGCTTGTGATGAATGTCGGCAAGGCGGATTCGCCGCCCGAACATCTTCCGGTCCATTACAAACATATGGATCGCGGGCGTCCGCGCATCGAAGCGCTATGCGAGCGATTCGGCGCGCCGGCGGAATGCCGGGAATTGGCCCTTCTGTCGCTGGCCGAATGCGAGCGCGTGCATCGCGTTTCGAAAGCGCGCGCCGGGCCTGTCGCCTTGATGCTCGAACGGCTGGGAGCCTTCGACGCCTCCGGGCTGTTTACGCAGTTGATGACCGTGTGCGCGTGCGACTACCGCGCTTATGCGGGCCGTTCGGGACAGGTCTATCCCAAGGCGGCCTTGCTGGAGATCGCGCTCGAGGCCTGCGCCGAAGTCGAAGCGATTGGGTTTAGCGCCGACGCCAGCGCCGTCGATGCGAGACAAAGCGCGCGCGCCGAGGCGATCGCGCTGGCCTTTCGCTCGCGACGTTGGTCCGATGAACTGACTTAGGGGCGAAGGTTGGCCTCGACAAGGGCGACCTAACAAAACGAGGACTGGTCATGGGGCAGGCGGAAGGTTTTCGCGGGATAAATGTCGCCGCCGCGCGGGACATTATGAGTCGCGGCGACGCGCTTGTTCTCGACGTGCGCGACGCGGATTCCTATCGGCGCGGACATATCGAAGGATCGCGACTCGCGACGAAAGAAAATCTTTCCACCTATCTTTCGGATGCGCCGAAAAACAAGCCGGTCATCATCTGCTGTTATCACGGCGTTTCCAGTCGAGCCTTTGCGAAGGCGTTCGCCGAGCGGGGCTTTTCCGACGTGTCCAGTCTCGATGGCGGCTATGAGGCTTGGGCCGCGGCGGAGCAATCCGCGCCGAAAGCGCCCGCCGCGTTCGTGCAGCTCAGCGCGGAGCTGCGGGCCTTTCTCGCCGAGCATGGCTTCGCGCCGAACGACATTAACACCCACGACAAGGAACATGCGACGCCACTGATGCTGGCCGCGCGGCTGGCGCCGCCCGCGCTGGTGAAAGAGCTGCTGCGGGCCGGAGCCGACATTCATGCCGTCAACGCCGACGGCAATCAGGCGCTATGGCTCGCCTGCGTCGGCGAGATTTCCGAGAACATCCAACTTTTGATCGACGCCGGCATCGATATTCAGCATGTGAACGTCAATGCCGCGACGCCTTTGATGTTCGCCGCGTCATCCGGGCGCGCCAAGGCCGTCGCGCTGTTGCTGGCGGCGGGCGCCGATCCGCTCCTTGAGACCGATCTCGGATTGACGGCGCTCGACATGGCGTCCTCGGTGGAGTGCCTCGATCTGATGCGCGCCGCGATCCGGCGCAAGAAAGCCTTGCAACTCTAGCCATCCATTCGTCGAATCGGAACGGCGCGATGAGGGGCGCAGCCCCGACGCGAAAGCACGCCGACCCGTCGGGCGCGGCGCGCTTTCGCATCGCTTTACCGGCAAACTTGCTTGCCGTTTTCCATCTCGCAATGCGGCTTCTTCGGCGCCGCCGGGGCGGTCGGAGCATGCGCGGGAGGAGGCGCGGGGCGCGCCGCCGGGGCGGTCGGAGCGCGCGCGGGTGGAGGCGCGGGGCGGTGCTCCGCCGGAGCGGACGGAGCATGCGCGGCTGGGGCCGCCGGCCCAGGCGCGGGCGGCTTTGGCGGCGGCGATCCATGACTGACCGGCGCCGGGGGCGCCGCCGGGGCGTTCGGCGCGGGAGGCGCGCCGCGACCATGCTCTTGCGTGCGTTCATGCGACGGGGCCGCGGTCCCCGGCGCCGGAGCTTTTCTCGCGGGTTGAGCCTGCGGCGCGGGGGCAGGGGCAGTCGGCGTCGGGCCCGAAGGCGTCGGCTTCGCTTGATGAGCCGCCGGGCCCGCTGGCGTCGGCTTCGTTTCATGAGGCGCCGGGCCCGAAGGCGTCGGCTGCGCTTCATGAGCCGCCGGGGGCGCATTCGAGGCGGGAGGCTGCCTTACGGGCGCGACCGGCGCGGAAGCGCCCGTCGGCGGCGGCAAGGGTTTGGGCGGAACGGCGGCAGGCTTCTTGGCGATAAAATGCGGCAGCGTCGCGCCGATCGCCGCGCCCGCCGCGCCCGCGCCGACCGCCGTCAGCGCGCTCGACGACAGCACTCGGCCCTCCGGATTCTTGATCACCAGATTATTGCTCGCGCGATCGACCATCACGCTGTTATGCAGATTCTCGAAGATCACATTGTTGGGCGGCGGCGCGATATAGGCGGGCGTCTGGATGTAGACCGGCACGGGAATATAGACCGGCACGGGCAGAACATAGGGGTCGTAGACCACATAGGGCGGCGGCAGCACGACGAAATCCGGCGGCGGCGGCGGCAGGAAATAGTCGGGCGGCGGGGGCGGCGGCGGAAAGCCGTACGCCGGATTGTCGAAGTAGAGTTCCGGCCCGTCGACATAGACCATTTCTTCGGGCGGCGGCGGCGGATAGCCCATGTCGACCGGTTGGAAAGCCGGCGGCGGCTCCAGCGCGCTAGCGCGCATGGCGAGCAGACGCCGTGCGTCCGCGACATGCGGCCCGCGCGGATAGCGGCGCAGATAGGACCAGTAGGCATCGGGCGTGTCCAGCATGCGCGCGCGGCGCCAAATCAGCGCCTCGCGCCGCGCCGCGAGAATGGCGCGCACGCGCTTGGCCAGCGGATCGCCGGGATAGGCGGCGAGATATTCCTGATAACCTTGGAACGTATCGCGCTCGATGCAGGCGGCGTAAGCGTCTCGCGCCCCAAACCGCGCGATCGGCTTCGCGCGCAATGCGGCGTCGTCACTGGGGCGCGCCGGCGCTTGCGCCGTGCGATCGAAAAACACGAAGGAACTATTGATCGGCGCCGAATTCCATGGGATTTGCGCGCCCTTCGTCATTTCCGAGACGCGCAGCCTGGTTTCGTCGAAAACCTGCATCAGCGGCATTCCGCCGGCGCGGATCGTCTCGGCCAGCCCATGCGCATAGGCACCGTAGGGGCCGGCCCCCGCCGGGGCGATCGTGCCCGGCGCGGCGTTATAGGCGAGCAGCAGATTGGGGCCGGGTTCGAACAGCGCAAGCCCGCCGGCGATCGGCTGGTCCGCCAGCGCGAAAGGATTTTCGCGCGCCGCGTCGAGGACGACAACGGCGGTTTTCAAGGCGAGCGCCGCCAAGGGTTTCAGATAGTCCGACAGGCGCGCGGCGCGTAGGCTAATGTCTGCGTCGCGGGTGATGGCCGCATCCACGGGAATGAGATAATTCTCGCCGTCAAGCTGGAGTCCCAGTCCCGCGAAATAGACGAAAGCCACGGTTTCCGGTCCCGAAGCGCCGGCCTTGTCCAAAAAATCGCGCAAGGCGCGGCGCAGCCCGTCTTCGTCGAGGTCGCGCGCGCCGGTCACGTCGAAGCCCGCCGCTTGCAAGGTCTGCGCGATCAGCCCGGCGTCATTGGCGGCGGTCGCGAGCGGATGCTCTTTATAGGAGGCCTCGCCGATCACCAGCGCGATGCGTTTTTCCGCAGCGAAAGCGGCTTCGCCGCCGAACCAGCCAAACACCCCGGTGAGCAGCAGGGTGAGGAATATTATTCTTTTCATGCCGCCTCCGCGCGATGACGAAACATCCATTTTGCAATAAGGTCCAGCGGCGATGAATGCAAACTGAACGGATATGCTTCCGCTAACCCCGCCGTCGCTTCCGTCATCCGGTTTCGCGGCAAAATACATTTTGAGCTATCGAGGCCGAGCCATCGCCCGGCGCCCTAAAAGCGTGGGCCGCGGCTGCCATTCGTAAGCAACTTGAACCCTCGCGTTGACGCGCCTTACAGCGCCTTGCGGCAAACCGAGCGGATCACCTGGCCGCTCACGCCATATCCCTCGTCGATTTCGACAATCACCTGTCGGCATTCCGGCTTGGCGGAGTCGTCCCGCCCCAAAGTAGCCTGCTCGGCGCCGCCGGCGGTGGAGGCGGCGGCGTTGACGACGACAGCCGGTTGTTGGCTCTTGATCAGCAGAACGTCGGCGGCGGCGAGGCTCGCGTCGGCTGCGAGGAAGCAAAGGGTGATTTTCAACACCAGGGCGAAGCGGAAAGGGCGCGACGGGAATTTCATCGGATTGAAGGACATGACAGGCTCCCCAATTATCTGGGCGCCGTCTCGCGCCCTTCGGTCGTTCGCTCGTTTGCGAATGTCACGAAGCTAGGGCTTTCCTTTCGAAAAGTTTGTGTGCTGGCGCACGGGACGCTCTTCGCCGCGCGAAGCTTGCCGCCATCACGCATCCTGTCGGCGCCAGACGCTCGCGAACCAGCGCTGCTCCTCGCGCGGAAGTCCGGCCGGGCGATAATAATGCTCGATCTCGACAAAGCCCGCTTCGCACACATGGCGCCGCCAGCTTTCGGGAGCGTGAAATACGCCATAGCGCCCATCGCTCCAGCCTTCTTCGTCATCGCCGCGCGGTATCGAACTGAAGAGAACGCCGCCCGGCTTGAGAGAAGCGCGCAGTTCCCGCAGCACGCGCGGCAACTCGCCGCTGGGCACGTGAAACAGCGTCGCATTCGCGAAAATTGCGTCAAAATGATCGTCGGGTAAATCGAGCTTGAGAAAATCCTGTAGCCACACCTCGCAACCGCTGTGCTCGCGCGCCATCTCGACGAAGCGCGGCGCGCCCTCGAGGCCGATCGCGAGGTGACCGGAGTCGGCGAAGACTTTCAGATCGCGCCCCGGCCCACAGCCGAAGTCGAGCAATGTGAAGGTTGGTTCGCCCTGAATGTGCCGCAGCATCGCCGCCATGTTTTGGCTGACGTCGTGATCGCGCGTTCCCTCCCAGAACGCTTCGGCGCGCTGGTTGTAATGGCGCAGGGTGAGCTCCGTGATCGAGCTCGAATCGTGCGGCTTTCGGTCCATTTCGGCGCGCCTTTTTCAAGAGCCCGCGCGTGTTTGTCGCGCGCGACTTGCTGTTTGACGGTGGAGGCGAAATTGCATGGCGATCCGCGTCCCGAGCGTCCCTCTTTCGTGATAGAAGGCAAGAACGCTCGCGCTTTCCTTCGTCCCGGTCGCCATGTCCGCCGCCAGTTTCAACATACGCGTCGCCCCGTCTCTCGCTCTCGTCGACGCGAAGGCTTGGGACGCATGCGCCAATCCCGCCGGACTCGGCGAGCCGGAAGCCGCCGGCGAACGATACAATCCTTTTGTGTCTAGCGCATTCCTGCTCGCGCTGGAACGATCGAAATCGGTCGGCCCCGGCACGGGGTGGACGCCGGCGCATGCGCTCGTCGAGGACGCGGATGGGCGGTTGGTCGCAGCGGCGCCCGCCTATCTCAAAACGCATAGCCTCGGCGAATATGTGTTCGATCAGAACTGGGCGCGGGCCTACGAGCAAATGGGCGGCCGCTATTATCCCAAGGTTCAGGTCGCCGTGCCCTTCACGCCCGTGACGGGCCGGCGGTTGCTCGTGGCGAAGGACGCTCCTCCGGGCGCGCGCGAGGCGCTCGTCGCGGCGCTGCGCGCGCTGCGCGAGGCGAGCGGCGCCTCTTCCGTGCATGTCACCTTCGCCACGCAAGCCGAGGAGCGCGCGCTGCGAGAAGCCGGCTTCGCGCCGCGCATCGGCGAGCAATTTCATTTCCTCAACGAAGGCTATGGCGATTTCGACGATTTTCTCGCCGCTCTTTCATCGCGCAAGCGCAAGACGATCAAGCGCGAGCGACGAGAAGCGCTGGGCGACGATCTGACGGTGGATTTGCTGACCGGCGCGGACATAAAACCCGCGCATTGGGACGCGTTCTACGCCTTCTACATGGACACCGGCTCGCGCAAATGGGGCCGCCCCTACCTGACGCGAGCGTTTTTCGACCATATCGGCGGGGCGATGGCGGGCCGCATATTGCTGATCATGGCGCGACGCGGCGAGCGGCATATCGCCGGCGCGATCAACTTTCTCGGCGACGACGCGATCTATGGCCGCAATTGGGGAGCGGTCGAGGAGCGGCCGTTCCTCCATTTCGAGCTTTGCTATTATCAGGCGATCCAATTCGCCATTCGTCACGGCTACAAGCGCGTCGAGGCCGGAGCGCAAGGCGAGCACAAGCTCGCGCGCGGCTATCGGCCCGTCGCCACCTATTCGGCGCATGAATTCGCCGATCCGCGTTTTGGCGCCGCTGTCGCCGAGTTCCTGACGAGGGAGCGCGCGGCGGTTGACGAGCTGCTCGCCGACTATGAAGCGGGCCTCCCGTTTCGAAGCGAAGCGTGAAGATCCGGGCGAGCGTTCCGCGCGCCGAAACGCCTTCCCTATGTCGAGCGCGAGTCGGCGCGCTCCAAGGCGAAACTCGGCGTGCTGGAAGCTGTCGCGGGAACCTCCGGAGCGAGCGGCTTGGCGGTTTTGATCGGCCGCTTCGCGGCGCCCGCGCCAAAGGTCCGGCGCAAACGCCGCCATCCCAGCACCACGGCGCTGGCGCTGAGCGTCAGGCCAAAGGCGATCCAAACCGCCATCCAGAAGTTCCAAAGCCAACGCTGTTGGAACACGCCGAAATCCCAGTGGTGAACGGCGGTGTAAAGCCATCGATAGGCGCGGCGGCTCGTGTCGAACTTCGCCAGCAATCGCCCGTCCACGGGATCGACATAGACTGACGTATGTCCCGCGTCGGCGAGATCGACCCGCAGAACCGGAAGCGGCTTCTCCGCCGCCGTTTGCCGACGGTTCGGATAATAATAATCATCGTAATCGCGCAAAAGCTCATGTGTCGCGATTTGAGTTTGCCCGGCGAGGCGCCGGACCGCGGCGAGCGCCGCGTCCTCGCCGAAGCCGGAGCTTGCTCCCGCGGCGGTCAAGGCCCGCCTCGCGCCGTCGCGCGCATAGGCGACGAATAGCACGTCGTCGCCTAGCGGGTTCAGGCCAAGCTCGACGACCTCGGGTCCGACCCCGAGTGAAGCGTCGGGCCGCCAATTGGTCAGGGCTTGCGGCGTTTCGCCGCCGCGATAGCGGGCGAGTTCCTCGCGGCTCGCCGTCGCCTCCGAAAACACGCGCCATGGATTGGTCGAGAGATAGCCGCTCGTCGCCCAAAGCAAGGCGAAGATCCCTCCAAGAAGGCCGGCCCAAAAATGATATTTGAACCAGAACTCGCGATAAGGCTGGGTCCGGCCCTGGCCGTAGGTCGGCCTGCCGAAAAAGCCCGGTCGCCAGCGCAGCCAGCCCAGGATCACGCCGGTCAGCGCCCCCGAGGCCGCGAAGAATCCCGCCCAGGTCAAGGCGTCGCGGCGGTATTCGCCGGCGCTGAGCGGTTCGAGCCAATGGAACAGATGGAGCCAGTTGCCCGCGTACGAAAGAACGCGCTCGGTTCCCGTCGAGATCTGCACGACTTCACCGGTGCGCGCGGAAACCAGCAGGCGCCGGTCCCCGTCGCCCGCGAGCGCGAAACGATGGAAGGGCTTGAGCGTTTCGGCGTTGCGCACGCCAATTGGCGCCTCGATCGTGTCGACATAGGCGACGGCGGGCGGCGAAATCGGCGCGTCCTGTTCGAGCCAGCCGCGGGCGATGCGCTCGGCGCTTTCGACCGAGAATTCCTGCAACTCGCCGGTCCGCGCCGAGATGGACAAGCGCTGCCCGCGATCCCCTTCGACCAGCCAGATCGGAGCGCCGTCGATTCGTGTGAGCCGCGCGTCGACGATGTTGGCGTCGCCGCGCGGTTTGCCCGAATGTTCCTCGCCATGTCCGCCCATGGGGGCCGTCGCGAGCACCGCGCCACGCGAGACCTTCGCGCGCGCGCTGGCGCTGGCGTGGAGCGCGTCGCCAAGCGACAGCCAACCGTCCTCCAGCGCGAGAGGCGCCTCGTGACCGAGTTGCTGCGCGCGGGTTATGGGCGGGACGCCGAAAAAGGCGATGACCAGCCCCGACGAAAACCAAACAAGCATGAACAACGCGAGCGCGACGCCAATCCAGCGGTGCGTAAAGGTGAGAAATCCATTCATGGCGGGCTCCGAAGGACTGCGCGGCGCTGTTAAACAAGGCTCGACGCCCACAATAATAGACTATTAAGTCGATCTATCAACTAGCGATATGGCGCCGCGGCCCGAATTTCATGCCCGCCGCGGATTTTCTCGCAAGATTTAGAATCTCTTAATCGAAACGCTTGCCAAAAGGTTAGCAAAACATGGCAAAAGGTGTCGTTCGCCTTTAGTTTGTAATGTTCGTCATTTTTTCTGATCGCGGCGCTCTAAAATGCGATCGCCGCTGTCTGTCTGGCAATGCAGCGGATGTTAAAACTTCCATTCCCTTTGTCCTAATGCCGATAGTTGCTTGAAATGTGCGCGAACGCACAGCGCCAGGACCCATTTTCTATTTTGATGGCCCGCATGCCGCCTTGGCAAGCGCGAAGGAAGTTCCCGTGTTTCTCCTTATTCCCCGGACCGCCGCCACCATCCGCCGAGGGCTAATGCTCGTCATCGCCGCCGTCATCATTCTGCTGAAGGACGAGATTGTGAAAATCATCGTCACCGGGCAGTTTTGAAGATGCCGGATCGCGACTCTCGCCTATCGCCGGTTTGAGCGGCCGGGGCTCGCCATGTGCGCCAGAGCACAACGTCGGGAGGCCGCTCTTGCTTTTATGTCCGCATGCCGCTTCGGCAAGCGTTAGGGAGTTTTCCATGTTCAATGGCGCCCTCATTCCCCTGTGCCCCGCCGCCATACGCTGCGCGGTGATGCTCGCCTGCGCCGTCTCCATAATTCTCTTTAGCGGAGACCTCGTGCAATTCGCCGTCGCCGGAACGTTCTGAAGGCGCCGGCCCAGGTCTTCGCGCGCCGCGGCGGCGGCTGGTGAAAAGGCGTTGTAAAGCTTGAGGGGCCATGGTCCTCCGCGCGGACGCCTTGCGTCTTGCGTCTGATGGAGGAGGCGCGCCGGCGCTTGGCGCGCGAGCAGCGTTCTATCCGGCCGTCGAACGGGTATCGGGCGGAGGCGAAAGGCCCCCGCCGCCAGGCGGTCTTACGAGTCCGCCTCGCCCATCTGCTTTTGCGAATAGAGTTCGACGCCGAGTTGCTTGATCAACTCGTTCTGGGTCTCCAGAAAGTCGATGTGGCGCTCTTCGCTCGCGACGATCTCCTCGAACAAGTTCTGGGAGACGCGATCGTTGATCGACAGGCAATAGGCCGCCGCCTCGAGGTAAAGCGCGCGCGCCTCGATCTCGGTCACGAGGTCGGCGTCGATGATTTCCTTGACGCTCTCGCCGATGCGCAGCGGATTCAGCGTCTGCATGTTGGGAAAGCCTTCGAGAAACAAAATGCGCTTGGTGAACTTATCCGCGTGCTGCATCTCCTCGATGGATTCCTCGCGCCACTTCTTGGCCAGGTGCGTAAAGCCCCAATTGTCGAAAATCCGGTAATGGAGCCAATATTGGTTGACCGCGGTCAGTTCGCTACGCAAACCCTGATTGAGATATTCGATAACTTTCACGTCGCCGCGCATTATAAATTCCTTTTCCACATTCCGCTCGCGCGGGATCACGCCGCCATTTCGTCGACTCGGCAATCCTTGCAGCCGCCGCCCCCGCATTCGCTCGTCGCCGCGTGGTGCTCGTCCACGACCGCGACAATACTGCGTGCGCAGCGTCCGCATTTGGCCTCGCAGCCCAATTGGCGAAACAGCGCGCCGACGCTCGGACGGGCGCCGCCGCCGAGGCGTTCGCGAATGTCGCGATCGGAGACGACGTTGCAGGAGCATACTATCATGACGTTTCCTAGTTTGGAAAGGTTGCAAACTGCGCGCGGTTACAAGATGTTACCCGCTTTTACCGGCTCACGCTAGCACTCTTCCCTTGTCGGTTTCCCGACAGGCCCCTCTAAAATATAGTCACACGCAAGAGCCGCGCCATGCGCGGTCGCGGCGAAAATGGAAATGCGCCATGAAAAAGACGATGGCCCGGTCGGCGGCCATGGATCGGCGCGTGTCTTTCGCGGTGCTCACGGCGTCCTGCGCGGCGACGGCGACCTGCTGGGGCGTCGCGCGCAAGCGACAATTGCTGGCGCGCGAAACAGTGGCGTGACGAGCGAACTGGCGTCCTGTCACCAACGGCCGTCTTCGTCGTCCGGGGCATAGCCGGGCGGCAGCGGTTGCGGATTCAGCGCCAGCCGAAAGTCAGGGCGGGCGGACGGGGATTTTTGCGCGTCGAGCGCGCCGATCCGTTTCGTGGCGCCCTCGTCGCTCGGGCGAGCCGAGGCCGCGGTCGCGGCGCCAAGGGTCATCAGGGCGGCGGCGCAAGCGAATGCAACTAATTTGGAAGTTTTCATTTCGTCATCCTCATTTTGCGTGAGGGCTTGTTGCGCGCCTCACAAATGCAAAAATGGAGGATGATCGCCAAAAGCGCCGTGCGTTCGCGCACATGACTCGAAAGCGCGTCGCGAAAACTTCGCGCGGCGCCTCAGCCGCGCGCCTTTGCCGACAAGACCCGTTCGCCCAGCGTGTTCAGCGCCGCCCGCAGCGCGTCGTTCTCGACGCCTTGCGTCGTCTCCTCGGCCCGCGCCCGCGCGGCCGGGTCGCTCGGCGGCGCCCGCAATGGTTTCGGCGCGGCGCGGTGGAGCGGCTCCTGGCGGATCGCCAGTTTCGCCACGCAGCGCCAGCCCAGATGCGTATTGACGCGCTCGATGATCGCGCCGCTCATATGCTGAATGTCGAGCCCAAATCCCGGCTCGACGCGCAGCGCCAGCGTGGCCGGCTGTTGAGCGGCGTCCGGCGCGCCGTTCTTGGGCCGCGGCGGCCAGTTGAGGCGCATGGGCTGGCACAGCGCGCCGACGCGCGCGCCGACGATTGTGTCCCATTGGGTGAGCAGCGTGGCCTCGCCAAATCCCCGCCGCGCGATCAATGGATCTAGCGCACGGTTGACCAACTCCGCCAGCGGCCTGGAAACGACCCGTCTCGCCCGTGACGCGACTTGTTGCGACATCGACATCCGTCCAAACATATTTTGTCGCGCCGGTCGACGCGCGCGTTTCATGCTATCACGAACTCGAGTTTCTCCAACCGCCCGGACCCATGGCGCGCGCGTCAGCCAAGCCCCGAAAGCCCGTCGCCGCCGACGATCTCGGCGGCGCGTTGCTGGCGTGGTGGGACCGCCATCGCCGCGTTCTGCCCTGGCGCGCGCCGCCGGGACGGACGGCGGACCCTTACGCGGTCTGGCTGTCGGAAATCATGCTGCAACAGACGACGGTGGCGAGCGTCACGGGATATTTCAGCAAATTCATGACGCGCTGGCCGAGCGTCGAGGCGCTGGCCAAGGCGCCGCTCGAAGATGTCCTCGTCGCCTGGGCGGGCCTTGGCTATTACGCCCGCGCCCGCAATCTGCACGCCTGCGCCAAGATCGTCGCCGAGAAACATGGCGGGCGTTTTCCCTCCAGTGAAGCGCAATTGCTGGGCTTGCCGGGCGTTGGGCCGTATACGGCGGCGGCGGTCGCCGCCATCGCCTTCAATCAGCCTTGCGTCGCGCGGGACGGCAATGTCGAGCGCGTCGTCGCGCGGTTGTTCGCCGTGGCCGAGCCGCTGCCGGGCGCCAGGGCGGCGATCTCGGCGCATGCGGCGAGTTTTCTGCCCCGCGAGCGGCCCGGCGATTTCGCCCAGGCGCTGATGGACCTTGGCGCCACGATCTGCGCGCCGCGCGCGCCTGAGTGCGGGCGCTGTCCGCTGGAGCCAAGCTGCGCCGCGCGGCGGGCCGGGACGCAACTCTCCTTTCCGGTCAAACCGCCAAAAGCGGCGCGTCCGCACCGGCGCGGCGCGGTTTTTGTATTGCGGCGGGGCGACCGGGTTTTGCTGCGCGGGCGTCCCCCCGAGGGGCTGCTTGGCGGCATGAGCGAATTTCCGTCGACGCCGTTGACGCTTGATGTCGAGCCCGGCGCGGCGCGCGCTTATGCGCCGATCGAGGCGCGATGGCGGGAAATCGAGGGCGGCGTGCGCCACGTGTTCACGCATTTTTCGCTGGATCTGACGGTTTTCGTCGCCGAGGCGGCCGCGGCCGATCCCGCGCTGGAGGGCCGTTGGACCAAAGCGGCTGATCTCGGCGTTGAAGCCCTGCCGACGCTAATGCGCAAGGTTGCGGTTCACGCCGGACTGATCCTTGCGTAAGATCGGCGGGCGATGGGGGAGACAATAATGGCGCGGCGCGGCTCTACAATCGACGTCGAGATCACCGAGGGCGCCATTCGCGTTCGCAGTCACGAGCGCGTGCTGACGATCGTCGTCGCGCCGCCGCCCGCCGACCTCGAGGAAGACGCCGATTTCTATATAGAATTGGACGAAATCGAATTTTGGGACCCGCCGCATGACGAAACGGCGATCGAGATCGACGAATTGCAGAAGATTCTGGAGGCCATCGAGGAGCAGGTGGAAAAACACGGGTTGAGCGTGGTGTTCGATTAAGGGGAAAGCTGTTTTTTAACGCCCAGAGCGTTCATTGCGGGCGCCCATCCCCCAAGGATCGCCCATGACCACATCCGCTGCGCCCCTGACCGTGGTGATCTGCGCCGACCATGCCTCGATCACCGGCGGGCAGGCCAAGGTCGCGATAGACAGCGCGCTGGGGCTTCATCGCGGCGGCGTCAGGACGATCTTCTTCGCGGCCGCCGCGCCGGTCGATCAGCGGCTTTATGACGCCGGCGTCGAGGTCGTCTGCCTCGGCCAGACCGATCTCCTGGGCGCCGCCTCGCGCGCGAAGGCGATGCTGCAGGGGACATGGAACGGGCTCGCGAGCAGGGCGCTTGGCGAATTGCTGGCGCGATTGCCACGGCAAAACACAATCGTGCATGTGCATGGCTGGGCGCGCGCGCTCTCGCCCTCCATCGCGCGGCCGATCAGGGCCAGCGGACTGCCGGCGGTCTATACGGTGCACGAATATTTCCTGTTTTGTCCGACGGGCGGCTTTTACAATTACCGGGAGAACCACATCTGCGCGCTGACCCCGCTGTCGCCAGCGTGCTTCGCGACGAATTGCGATCAGCGCAATTACGCGCGCAAGGTCTGGCGCGGCGCGCGGCTGCTGCTGGCGAAGAATTTCGCGAGGCTGCCGCAAGTGTTTTCGGACTATATTTGCATCTCGAATTTTCAGCGCGACATCGTGGCGCCCTATCTGCCGCGCGGCGCGCGGATGACGCAAATCTCCAATCCCGTCGACACGCCCGACCTTGGCCCCAAGGCAAACTCGCCCGACGGCGATTTTGTGTTTGTCGGGCGCCTCTCGCCGGAAAAGGGTGTTTTTCTGTTCGCCGAGGCGGCGGAGCGGCTGGGCGTGACGGCGGTTTTCGTCGGCGACGGCCCGCTCGCCGAGGAACTGCGCCAGCGTTTCCCGAGCGCGCGTCTGCTCGGCTGGCGCGACGGCGCCGGAGTGTGCGACGCCATGCGCGCGGCGAAGGCGCTGGTGTTTCCCTCGCTATGGTACGAGGGTCAGCCGCTCGCCGTGCTGGAGGCCAAGGCCCTGGGGATGCCGGTCATCGTCGCCGACCGCTGCGCCGGGCGCGACGAAATCGAGCACGAGGCGAGCGGCCTTTGGTTTACCGCGGGCGACGCCGGCGCGCTCCAGGCCGCGATGGCGCGGCTGGACGATCCCGCCTTGGCCGCGCGGCTGTCGCGGGGCGCCTATGAGAGCTATTGGCGCGATCCGCCGACGCTGGCGCGCCATGTGGAGCGGCTGACCGCGCTTTATCGCGACATGCTGGCGCGAGCCGGGCAGGGGAGGCGGGGCGGCCATCCGGGAAATGTCGGTTAAACTCAGAACAATACAATCCCAGTATACCTCAAAGCCTCGAGGAGGATGAGGGGAATAGATAAAGCAAAAATCACAACGAAAATGATAAAAATCACCCAGGGCCAAGGGTTTTCCTTTTCTCTTTTTCTGAACGGGCAGTCAGGTTCCCCGCAGGCGCCGGAACGGCCGTGAGCGGGCATTTCGGCAAAGCAGATTGGGCAAATGTTATTTTCCATATCGAACCCCGAAAGTCCCGTTGTCGAAATTGTCGCTCCTCGGCGCCGGACCAAGGCTCTCGAAGCGTATAGAGTGAGAGAGGCGGGTTCAACCGACATTCCGACGGCCCGCGCTCCAAACCGCGCCGACGCTGGCGCGCCATGTGGAGCAGCTGACCGCGCTTTATCGCGACATGCTGGCGCGAGCCGGGCGGGGGAGGCGGGCCGGGGGGCTTTATGCCGCTGCGAAAGCAGTGGACGCGGCGCCGTCTAACGACTAAGCAGCCGATCAGACGCCGTTCCCTCTCCGCTCGCAAGGCGGGAGGGGGGGTCGCCAGGATTCGTCAAGGACGCTCAAAAACCCATGCCCACCCGCATCGACGCCCGCTTCAAAGATCTTCGCGCGCAAAATCGCGCCGCGCTCATCACCTTCGTGATGGCCGGCGATCCCGATCTTTCGACCTCGCTGGAGATTCTCAAGGGTCTGCCGGCGGCGGGCGCCGACATTATCGAAGTCGGCATGCCCTTCACCGACCCGATGGCCGACGGCCCCGCGATCCAGGCCGCCGGGCTGCGCGCGCTGAAGGCCGGAACGACACTGAAGAAAACGCTCAAGCTCGTCGCGGATTTTCGCGCAAGCGATCGAACGACGCCGATCGTGCTGATGGGCTATTACAACCCGATCTATGTGTTTGGCGTCGACGCGTTCCTCGCCGCGGCCACGCAAGCCGGCGTCGACGGGCTGATCGTCGTCGATCTGCCGCCCGAGGAAGACGCGGAGCTGTGCCTGCCGGCGCGGGCGGCGGGTCTGAACTTCATTCGCCTCGCGGCCCCGACCACCGACGACAAGCGCCTGCCCAAGGTGCTCGAAAACACCAGCGGTTTCCTCTATTATGTGTCGCTTACGGGGATCACCGGCGCGGCGCTCGCGGATTATTCCGGCGTCGCCGAGGCGGTGGCGCGGATCAAGCGGCATACCGGCCTGCCCATTGCCGTTGGTTTTGGCGTCAAGAACGCCGACAACGCCGAGGCCATCGCCAAAACCGCCGATGGCGTCGTCGTCGGCACGGCTCTGGTCGCCGCCCTCAAGAATTCGCTGGGCGCCGATGATCGCGCCAGGCCGGGGACGGTCAGCGCCGTGACGGAGCTTGTCGCCGAAATCGCGGGGGGCGTCGCCCGGGCCCGCGCCCGCAAGCCGGACAGCGCCGGATCGCCGCTGGGCAAGTTTCTTGGGACGCTCGCGAAGGTGTGGTCATGAACTGGTATTCCAACGTCGTCCCGCCGAAAATCAAAGCCATCCTTAAGCGCGAGGCGCCAGAGAATCTTTGGGTCAAATGCCCCGAGAGCGGCCAGCTCGTGTTCCACAAGGACATCGAGGCCAATCTCTATGTCGTGCCGGCTTCCGGCTATCACATGCGCTGCCCCGTCGAGGCGCGGCTGGAGAATTTGTTCGACGACGGCCAATACGAATTGATGACGACGCCCGAGGCGCCGACCGACCCGCTCAAATTTCGCGACATCAAGCGCTACATCGACAAGCTGAAGGAATATCGCGCCAAGACCGGCCGCCCCGACGCGGTGACGGTCGCGGTCGGCAATCTGAAGGATCTGCCGGTCACCGTCGCGGTGCAGGACTTCGAATTCATGGGCGGATCGCTCGGCATGGCGGCTGGCGAGGCGATCGTCGCCGGCGCCACCCACGCGCTCGAGAAGCGCACGCCCTTCATCATCTTCACGGCCTCCGGCGGCGCCCGCATGCAGGAGGGCATGTTCTCGCTGATGCAGATGCCGCGCACGACGATCGCGGTGCAGCGGCTGCGCAAGGCGCGAATCCCCTATATCGTCGTGCTGACCAATCCGACCACCGGCGGCGTGACCGCCTCCTATGCGATGCTGGGCGATGTTCAGATCGCCGAGCCGGGCGCGATCATCGGCTTCGCCGGCGCCCGCGTGATCGAGCAAACGATCCGCGAAAAACTTCCCGAGGCGTTCCAGCGCGCCGAATATCTCAAGGACCACGGCATGATCGACATGGTCGTGCCGCGCCAGGAGATGCGGGACACGCTGGCGCGGTTGTGCGGCATGCTGACCAAGTCGCCGGCGCCTCGTCAACCCGCCGTCGCGGCCTGAGCGGAGCAAGGCGCGGCATGGATCAGCACGACGCGATTCTGTCGCGATTGCTCGATCTTCACCCCAAGAAGATCGACCTTTCGCTGGGGCGCATAGAGCGGCTGCTGGACGCGATGGGCCGGCCCGATCTGGCCTTGCCGCCGACCATTCACGTCGCCGGAACCAACGGCAAGGGCTCGACGCTGGCCTTCCTGCGCGCCGCGCTGGAGGCCTCCGCCGCCCGCGTCCACGTGTACACCTCGCCGCATTTGCTGCGCTTCAACGAGCGCATCCGCCTCGCCGCGCCAGGCGGCGGCAAGCTCGTCGACGATGACGCGCTGAAGGACGCGCTGGAATTGTGCGAGCGCGCGAATGGCGCCCGGCCGATCACCTTCTTCGAGGTCACCACGGCGGCGGCGTTCCATCTGTTCGCCAACACGCCCGCCGACTGGCTGCTGCTGGAGACCGGACTCGGCGGACGCTTCGACGCGACCAATGTGATCGCGGCGCCAAAGGCCGCGATCGTCACTTCGGTTTCGCTCGACCATCAAGAGTTCCTCGGCGACACCATCGAAAAAATCGCATACGAGAAGGCCGGGATTTTTAAACGAGGCGTTCCCGCGATCATCGGCTTCCAACCGGACGGCGCGCGCGATGTCCTGTCGCGCGAGGCGCGCCGCGTCGGCGCTCCCGCCGTTGTCGCGGACCGGGATTTTCACATCCACGAGGAAAACGGCCGGCTGGTGTTCGAGGACGAGCGCGGTCTGCTCGATCTGCCGGCGCCGCGCCTCCCGGGCCGTCATCAGCATCAGAACGCGGCCGCCGCCATCGCCGCCTTGCGCGCGGTGGCGCCGGAGGTCCCGACCAGCGCCATCGACGCCGGCCTGCTCAATGCCGACTGGCCGGCGCGGCTGCAACGGATTACCCGCGGCCATGTGGTGGATCTCGCCCCCCCGGGCGCCGAAATCTGGATCGACGGCGGCCATAACGAGGATGGCGGCCGCGTGCTGGCCGAGGCGATGGCCGAGTTCGAGGAAAAAGCCCCGCGCGCGCTCATGCTAATCTGCGGCGCGCAGACCACGAAGGATGTAAGTGCGTTGTTGCGGCACTTCGCCGGCCTCGCGCGCGAGGTGATCGCCGTTCCGGTCGAGGGCGAGCATAAGAGCTGGCCGCCCGAGGAGGTCGCCGCCGCCTCGCGCGCTCAGGGCGTTCCGGCGCGAGCCGCCGGGAGCGTCGAGCAGGCGTTGGAACTCGTCCGCGCCACCAGCTTCGCGCGGCCGCCCCGCATCTTGATCGCCGGCTCGCTCTATCTCGCCGCGAGCGTGTTGGCGCTGAACGGTTCGAGGATCGAATAGGCTAGGCGCGGGCGACAATAAACACGGACTTTTTTTCCGCTTCCAGGAGCGCAAGCGATGACTTCGATGTTGACCAGCGTCCTATCCCGCGCCGAGGCGGAAATCGCCGTCGAGCGGGGCGCCGACATCGTGGACTGCAAGGATTCCACGCGCGGGGCGCTGGGCGCCTTGCCGCTCCGCGATGTCGCCGGCATCGTCGCCGCCGTCAACGGCCGGCGTCCCGTCAGCACGGTTGTCGAGCTGCCGCACGACGTCTCCCATGCGCGCGCGGCGATAGAGGCCGCCGCCGCGACCGGGGTCGAATTCGTCAAATTCGCGCTGCCGTTGACGCCCGACGCGCAAGAGATCATCGACGAACTGGCCCCGCTGGCGGCGCGCATTCGCCTCGTCGCCGTGCTGTTCGCCGATCTCGACCCGGACTTTGACGTTTTGCCCAGCCTCGCCGGCGCGGGCTTTCACGGCGCGATGCTGGACACCGCCCATAAGGGCAAGGGGCGGCTGCTCGATTGCATGAGCGTCGGCGTTCTCGGCGATTTTGTCGGCCAGTGCCGCGCGCTTGGCCTCAAGGCGGGGCTCGCGGGCTCGCTTGAGGCGCCGGACGCGCCGCGCCTGCTGGTGTTGCGGCCAGACGTGCTGGGCTTTCGCGGCGCGCTGTGCGAGGCCGGCGATCGCCGCAACACGCTAGCGCCGGACGCCGTGACGCTAATCCGCGATTTGATCCCGCGCGAACAGGCGCCGAGCGCGCCCGCTTCCAGAGGACGCGAGGTCGATCACGTCTTCGTGCGCGATCTCGTGATGCCGGTGGAGATCGGCGCCTATGGCTTCGAGCGCGGCCACGCGCAGCGCGTGCGCTTCAACGTCGATGTCGAGGTCTATCGAGTCGCCGGTCCGGACGACATGCGCATGGCCTTCTCGTACGACGTGATCATGGACGCGATAAAAATCATTCTCGCGTCGGGACATATCGAGCTTGTCGAGACCATCGCCGAGCGTCTCGCCGAGCGCGTGTTGTCGCATGAACGCGTGCACGCCGTCGGCGTCGAGGTCGAGAAGCTCGATGTCGTCGCGCCGGGCGCGGTGGGCGTGCGCATTCGCCGCGAGCGCGCCGCTCCTTTGAGCGCGCCCGCATGAGCGCGCTCGTCGTCAAGATCGGCGGCAGCCTGTGGCGTTCGCCGCTTCTTGCGCGATGGATCGCCGCGCTGCGGGCGTTTCCGGGGCCTCTGACCATCGTTCCCGGCGGCGGACCTTTCGCCGACGCGGTGCGCGCGGCGCAGCCGACGATGGGTTTCTCGGATCGGGCCGCGCACGAGATGGCCGTCCTGGCGATGGAGCAATACGGCCTGGCGCTGGTCGACAAGTTCGCCCGGCTCGAAAGCGCGGCGACGCCGGAAGAGGCGGGCGCCGCCCACGCCAGCGGAAACATCGCCGTCTGGCGGCCGAGCGCGATGGCGCCGCGATTGAACGTCGCCGCGAGTTGGGATGTGACCTCCGACAGTCTTTCCGCCATCTACGCGCATGAGAGCGGCGCGGCGCGGCTTTTGCTGATCAAGAGCGTCGATTTCGATGCGGCGCCGGGCTCGCGCGGGCTCTTCGATCCCTGCTTCGCCTCCCACGCCGCCGGGCTCGATGTCTTTATCGCCGGCCCCGCCGCGCTGGACGGGGCGCCTGAAATCCTCGCGCGGGGCGGCGTCGCCGGCTCTCGCGTTTTCCTCGCCAGTTCGTCACGAAAGATCGCTTCATGAAAAAAGTTCCAACGCCGCGCTGGGGCTGGGCGCTGACCGGCTCCGGCCATTTCTTCACCGAGTGCCTCGACATGATCCGCACGCTCGATCATGTCGATCTGTTCGTCAGCAAGGCCGCCGCCGAGGTCGTGCGGATGTACAAACACGACCTCGCGCTGCCCACCAATGTGCGCGTGTTCAGGGACACGACGGCGAGCGCGGCGCCGGTCGGCAATTTCTATTACGGCGTCTATCATACGCTGATCGTCGCGCCGGCGACGTCGAACACCGTCGCCAAATGCGTGTTCGGCATTTCCGACAATCTCGCGACCAATGTGTTCGCGCAGGCCGGCAAATGCCGCGTGCCGAGCATCGTCTTCGCCTGCGACACCGCCCCCGAACTCGAGACGCGCGCGCCAAAGGGCATGGTCAAGGTCTATCCGCGCCGCATCGATCTCGAAAACACCGACCGTTTGAAGGAGTTCGAGGCGACGCAGGTGGTCGAGAGTCTCGCCGCGCTTGGCGAGGCGGTCGAGCGGCGCCGGCGGGAACTCGTCGGCAAAGAGTAAAGAGCATGTCCTCGCGCCTGCTGTTTGTCACCGGGCATCTCGCCTATCCGCGCCTCGCGCGGATGATCGCGGGCTTTGGCGAAACGGCGCGGGACTGGCGGATTTGCAATATCGGCGTCAAGGTCGCGGCGCTGATGACGCAGGAAATCATCCTGCGCCGGCTGCCGCGGCCGGTCGAGGCGGATCGCGTCATTCTGCCGGGCCGCTGCCGCGCCGATCTCGGCACGCTGAGCCGCGAATTCGGCGTTCCGTTCGAGCGCGGGCCGGAGGAGATCGCCGATCTGCCCGTGTATCTCGGGCGCGGCGGCGCGGCGCCGGATCTCTCGCGCTTCGATATGCGCATCTTCGCGGAGATTGTCGACGCCTCGACGATGAGCGTGACTGATGTTGTCTCGCGCGCGCGAAAACTGGCGAAGGCCGGCGCCGATGTGATCGACCTCGGCTGTCTGCCCGACACGCCCTTCGCGCATATGGAAGAAACCATCGCCGCGCTGCATGCCGCCGGGCTGAAGGTCAGCGTCGACTCCGCCGATGTCGCGGAACTCACGCGCGCGGTCCGCGCCGGCGCCGATCACGTGCTTAGTCTCGACGAGCACAGCCTCGATATTTTGCCTCAGGACACGAAGCTCGTTCCCATTCTCGTCGCCGCGCCGCATGGCGATCTCGCGTCATTGCAACGCGCCGCCGCGAAGGCGCGCGCGCGAAAAATCGACTTTATCCTCGATCCCATTCTCGATCCGATTCACTTCGGCTTCGCTGACTCGCTGGCGCGCTATGTCGAGCTTCGCCGGCTCGAGCCAATGGCCGAAATCATGATGGGCACCGGCAATCTCACCGAACTCACCGACGCGGATTCCTCTGGCGTCACCGCCATGCTGCTGGGTCTGTGCTCCGAGCTGAACATTCGTCATCTCCTCACCGTGCAGGTGAGCCCGCACACCCGCCGCACGGTCGAGGAACATGACGCCGCGCGGCGCATGATGTTCGCGGCGCGCGCCGATCATGCGCTGCCCAAGGGCTATTCCGATGCGCTGCTGCAAATTCACGACAAGCGCCCTTACGCCGCGACGCCTGATGAAATCGCCGAACTCGCGCGCGAACTGCGCGACGGCAATTTCCGCATCGAGGTCGCTGATGACGGCGTGCATATTTTCGCGCGCGATTTTCACCGCGTCGCCAAGGACGCCATGTCGCTGTTTTCGTCGCTCGGCGTCGAGAAGGACGGCGCGCACGCCTTTTATCTCGGGACCGAATTGATGAAGGCGGAGACGGCCTTTCGGCTGGGCAAGCGCTATCGACAGGATGAGCCGCTGGATTTTGGCGCCGCTTGCGACAAAATTGTCGAGGACGAAGCGCGCTTCAAGGAAATCGGTCACACCATGCGCAAAAAGGGCTCCGATGCCGCTGATCCGTGAGTGCGTCGTCACGACGCTGAACGCCGCCGGCGAGCCGCATCTCGCGCCGCTCGGGCTGATCGAGGACGGCGATCATTGGATCATCGCGCCGTTCCGTCCGTCGACGACGCTTAAGCATTTGGAGGCGCGCGGACAGGCGACCGCGAGCTTTATCGACGACGCGGAAGTCTTCGCGGGCTTCGTCACTGGCCGGCGCGACTGGCCGCTCGCGGCGATCGACGGCTGGCCGGCGCCGCGTCTTGAATGCGCGCTCGCGCACGCCGAGCTTGAGGTCGCGCGCGTCGCCGCCGACGAACAGCGCCCGCGGTTTTTTTGCGCGGTGCGACGCATTGAATCGCATCGCCCCTTCCTGGGGATGAACCGCGCCAGAGCGGCGGTGCTGGAGGCGGCGATTCTGTCGACGCGGTTGCACATGCTGCCGCGCGAAAAAATCGACAGCGAGATCGCCTATCTCAAGATCGCGATAGATAAAACCGCGGGCGCGGGAGAGCGCGCGGCTTGGGAGCGGGTGATGGCGAAGTTAGCGGCGCATTTTGGCGAGGGTGGGTGAGGGGGGCGGGCGTTGCTCCCTCTCCCCGCCCGCGGGGAGAGGGCTGGGGTGAGGGGCATAAGGACGCGATGTTCCACGCCGCCCAGGATTCGCTGGCCTAATCAACTTTCGTGATACGGACCCCGGCCCCTCACCCTAACCCTCTCCCTGCGGGCGGGGAGAGGGAATTACGCCACGCCGCCGTCTCCCGCGACCTTGCCAAAGTCCGCGACGCCGAGCATCACGACGCGCAGTTCGTTGAGCAGGCGCAGGCGGTTGAGGCGCAGGTCCTTGTTGTCGGCGTTGACCGTCACATGATCGAAGAAGGCGTCGACCGGCTCGCGCAGCTTGGCCAAACCGTGCATGGCGCCTTCAAAATCTTCCTTGTGCAGCTTCTCGGCCGTCTCCTCGCGCGCCCGCGCGATCGCCGCGGCGAGCTTGTGCTCTTGCGGCTCGATGCGCAGGTTCGGCGCGTGGTGATCGTCATAGGCGCCGGCGCCGTCCTTTTTTTCCTCGATCTTCAGGATATTGACCGCGCGGCGATAGCCCGCGAGCAGATTCTTGCCGTCGTCGGTGTCGAGGAATTTGGAGAGGGCTTCGACCTTGGTGGTGATCATGACGAGATCGTCCTGTATCTGGGGCGTCCCCTCGGCGGCCGACGTCGCCCCCAAGGCCGCGTCAATTAGATCGTATCGCGCCCCCCGGTCGCGCAAGTAGACTTTTAGCCGGTCGATGAAAAAAGACAGGAGGTCGAACAATTGGGAGGTTTTCGCGAGAAGCTCCTCCTTCGAGATTGGTGAACGCATCTCACTGCCGTATTTTTCCCAAGCGTCGAACAGAACCTCATCGTCGTTGAGGAGTCTCTGCGCGTCAGCCAGGGATTCAAACGTAGGACGGATAGCGTGTCTCGCGTTGTCGCGATGGACAAAAATGAAGGGCAAGAGAAACGCATCACTGACCAATTTCAACCGTAGCCCGTTTTCCAAAATCAGCCGGATCACCCCCAACGCCGCGCGTCTTAGCGCATAAGGGTCCTTGCTCCCGGTAGGCTTCTCGTCGATCGCCCAAAAGCCCACCAGCGTGTCGATCTTATCGGCCAGCGCCACCGCGATCGACACCGGATCGCTCGGAACCCGGTCGCTTGGCCCCTGCGGCTTGTAATGCTCCTCGCAGGCTGCCGCGACGGAAAGATATTCGCCCTGCGCGGTCGCGTAATAGCGGCCCATCAGCCCCTGCAATTCCGGAAACTCGCCGACCATTTCTGTAACGAGATCGGCCTTGGCCAAATTCGCGGCGCGCTCGGCCATGCCCTCGTCGGCGCCGACCAATGGCGCAAGCTCTTTGGCCAGCGCGGCGATGCGCTGCACGCGCTCGCCCTGCGTGCCGAGCTTTTCGTGAAACACGATTTTATCCAGCTTCGGCAGGCGGTCTTCTAGCTTCGTCTTCAGATCGGTCTCGTAAAAAAACTTGGCGTCCGACAGCCGCGCGGCGATAACCCGCTGATTGCCGCCGATGATGGTCTTGCCGTGGTCGCTCGCCTCGATGTTGGCGACAAGGATAAAGCGGTTCGAAAGCGTGCCGTCGTGGCGCTTCAAGACGAAACATTTTTGATTGACGCGGATCGTCGCGCGGATCACCTCGGGCGGGATCGACAAAAAGGCCTCATTGAACGAGCCCATCAGCGCGACCGGCCATTCGACGAGCCCGCCGACTTCCTCGAGCAGTCCGGCGTCCTCGACCAGTTCCAGCCCTTGGGCCATCGCGAGGTTTTTGGCGTCGTGCAAAATAATGTCGCGTCGCCGCGCGGCGTCGAGCACGACGTAAGCGCGCTCCAGCGCCGGGACGTAATCGTCGAACCGCCGCACCTCGATTTTCGCCGGCGCCATGAATCGGTGGCCGAAGGTGGTCGAGCCCGATTCGATTCCGTCCACACTGAATCGCACGACCTCCGTCGCCTCGGTCTCCGGGCCGAAGGTCGCGAGAATGGAATGCAGCGGGCGCACCCAGCGCAGCGCGTCGGGGCGGATCGAGGCCTCGCCCCAGCGCATGGATTTGGGCCAGGGGAAGCTTTTGATGACAGCGGGGATGATCTCGGCGAGGAGATCGATGGTCGCTGCGCCGGGGCGCTCGATCACCGCGACATAGAACTCGCCCTTCTTGGCGTCCTTCTGGATCGTCGCCTGATCCAGCGAGGCGAGGCCGGCGCTTTTGAGAAAGCCCTGGACCGCCGCCTCTGGCGCGCCGACGCGCGGGCCTTTTTTTTCCTCGCGCGTGTCGGGCTGGCGGGCGGGCAGGCCGGCGATGTGCAGCGCGAGCCGGCGGGGCGTCGCGAAACTCGCCGCGCCCTCATAGAGGAGCCCGCGCGCGACCAGCGCGTCAGTGACGAGCCGACGCAAATCCGCCGCCGCCTGCGTCTGCATGCGGGCGGGGATTTCCTCGGAGAAAAGTTCAAGCAGAAGATCGGGCATGGGCTCGTGGTGTTTAAGTGTGAAGGGCGCCGCGTCTCGTCACAAACTCTTATGCGAGCCGTCGCACAGCGGCTCGTTTTTCGTCGCCTTGCAGCCGCAGAAGAACGCCTTGCCGGTCGCCTCCGCCTTATAGGGGACCGGGCCGATCCCCGTATCCTTATGCGCGCCGTCACAAAAAGGCTGCGTCGCGCTGCGGCCGCAGGCGCACCAATAGTATATCTTGCCCGCCTCGACTTCGACCGGCATGGATTTCTTCTGGAACACGGCGCGTTCGGTCATTGCTTGTTCTTTCCGTTATTTAAGCGCTGGTCGGCGCGTCCATCAGATATTTTTCGACTTCCAGCGCCGCCATGCAGCCAAGACCCGCCGCCGTCACCGCCTGGCGATAGATTTCGTCGGCGACATCGCCCGCCGCGAAGACGCCGGGGATGTTGGTGCGGGTGGTTCCGGGCTCGACGGCGATGTAGCCGGAGGGTTTTAGCGTGAGCTGGTCCCTGAAGAGTTCGGAGGCCGGGCTGTGGCCGATGGCGACGAAGACGCCGTCCGCCGGGATGCGCGAAAACGCGCCCGTGCGCGTGTTTCTTGCGCGAATATGCGTGACGCCGCGCGGATCGACGTCGCCTAAAATCTCGTCGATGGCGTGGTCGAACAATATTTCGACATTGGGCCGCTGGCGCAATCGCTCTTGCAGAACCCGCTCCGAACGGAGTGTATCACGCCGATGCACCAGCGTCACATGGGCGGCGATGTTGGAGAGATAAATCGCCTCCTCGACCGCCGTATTGCCGCCGCCGACGACGATAACCCTCTTGTTGCGAAAGAAGAATCCGTCGCAGGTGGCGCAGGCGGAGACGCCAAAGCCCTTAAACTCCTCCTCGCTCGGCAGACCCAGCCATCTGGCCTTCGCACCCGTAGCGATAATGAGCGCGTCGCAGGTATAAAGCTGGCCCGAGTCGCCCAGAAGCTCGAACGGATGGCGGCCGAGCCGCGCTTCAACGATATGATCCGAAACGAGTTTCGCGCCGACATGCTCGGCCTGGGCGCGCATCTGGTCCATCAGCCAGGGGCCCTGGATCGGCTCGGCGAAGCCGGGGTAGTTCTCGACGTCGGTGGTGATCATCAACTGTCCGCCCTGCTCGAAGCCGGCGATCAGCACCGGCTCCAGCATCGCGCGGGCGGCATAGATCGCCGCCGTATAGCCGGCGGGGCCGGAGCCCAGGACAATGACGCGGGAGTGGCGCGGGGCGGCGGCTGGCGGCATGGGATCTCGTTTTCTCGAGGGCGGGCGAGGCGTGGGCGCAATCTAGTTATTATTCGCTGGGCCGCAATCGTTTCGTTACAGGCCGCGGCGGATCAAATCGTCACCCGCGCTCCAAGCTCGACCACGCGGTCGGAGGGGATCGAGAAGAAGTCCGTCGCATTGGCGGATTGCTTGGTTAGCGCGACATAGAGCTTGTCCTGCCAGGCCGGCATTTCGGATGTGGCGCTTTCCTTGATCGAGCGCCTTCCCAGGAAGAACGAGGTGGTCATGATGTCGTATTTCAGGCCGACCTTGCGCATCGCGGCGAGCGCGGCCGGCACGCGCGGGCTTTCCATGAAGCCATAGCGCAACGTGATGCGGGTGAAATCGTCGGACAGCTTTTCGATCTCGAAGCGCCTTTCCGGGGCGATGCGCGGCAAATCCTCGCTGTTGACGCAGATCACCAGCACCCGCTCGTGCAACACCTTGTTGTGCTTGAGATTGTGCATCAAGGCGGTCGGCGCGACATTGGGGTCGCTGGTCAGGAAGATCGCCGTGCCAGGGACTCGCGTCGGCTTCGACTTCGCGAGCATCGCGATCAATTCGCGAATGGGGATGGAGTCGCGATGTGTCTTTTCCGCTAGCAGGTGCGTGCCGCGAACCCAGGTCCACATCACGATCATCGAGCATCCCGCGAGCAGCAGCGGCACCCAGCCGCCATCCTTGACCTTCATGAGATTGGCCGCGAGGAAGGATAGATCGATCGCGAGGAAGCCGGAGATCAGCAGAATCGAGGCCCATAGCGGCCAGCGCCATCGCTTCCACACGACGACGAAAGCCAGCGCCGTCGTCATCACCATCGTGCCGGTCACCGCGATGCCATAGGCCGAGGCCAGCGCCGAGGAGCTCTTGAACACAAGGACGAGAATCAGCACGCCGATCAGCAGCAGCCGATTGACGCGGCCGATGTAAATCTGGCCCTCCTGCGTCTCCGACGTATGGGTGACCTCGAGACGCGGCAGCAGGCCGAGCTGGATCGCCGAACGCGCCAGCGAAAAGGCGCCGGTGACGACCGCCTGGCTGGCGATCACCGTGGCCACCGTCGACAGAATGACCAGCGGCAGCAGCAGCCAGTCGGGGGCCAGCAGGAAGAACGGGTTTTCGATGGCCTCGGGCTTCGAAAGGATCAGCGCGCCCTGGCCGAGATAGTTCAGCAGCAGAGCCGGCAATACGAAAAAGGTCCAGGCGACCTGAATCGGGAAACGGCCGAAATGCCCCATGTCGGCGTAAAGCGCCTCGGCGCCGGTCACGCCCAGAAACACCGAGCCGAGCACGGCGAAGCCGATCCAGCCATGGTGGAGGAGAAAGCCGACGCCCGCGCGCGGATCGAAAGCGTGCAGCACTTGCGGCGCTTCGGGAATGTGCATCGCGCCGAGCGCGCCGATCGTCAGGAAAAACACGATCATGATCGGGCCGAAAAACGCCGCGACCCGCGCCGTGCCCTGGCTCTGCACCCAGAACAGCGTCACCAGGATCACGATCGTGATCGGAATGACATATTCGGTGAGCCTGCTGGTGACGAGATCGAGGCCCTCGACCGCCGAAAGCACGGAAATCGCGGGCGTGATGATGGCGTCGCCCGAGAACAACGCGGCGCCGGCGACGCCGAGCAGAAACACCATATTCGCGCGGCGTCCCACGCGGCGCCCAAGCGCCGACTGCGCCAGCGCCATCAGCGACAGAATGCCGCCCTCGCCGCGATTGTCCGCGCGCATCAGGAACACGACATATTTGGCCGTCACCGTGAAAATAAGGGCGTAGAGCAGCAGCGAAATCGCGCCGATCACCGCTTCTTCGGTCAGAATGTCGGCCTTGGCGGCGTGCGACAGCGATTCGCGCAACGCGTAAAGCGGGCTGGTGCCGATGTCGCCATAGACGACGCCGATCGAGCCGACGATCATCGCGGGAAGAGCGCCGCGGTGCGAAGCCGCCGGCGTCTCGGGCGCGCCGCCTTGAACGGCGGGGGAGGTGGTGACGGCCTTGTCGGGACGTCCGTTCGCCGGCCCGGAGGTCTCGCTCATCAGGCGGTCCTCTTCTGAGCGCGCGGCGTCGAATGAGCGGCGCGCGCGATGCGGCGCGCGGCGAAGGCGTCTTGGGCGGTCATCGAAGCTCCGTATCGCGGTCTCGTCGGAAACTGGCGGATCTGCTTAGGAAATCCCATGACGCCTTTCCAGGAGCCCGCATGGCGTATCCATGAAGTCGAGCCCGCGTCCCGGCTCCGGAATTATAAAAAGCGCTGGCGCGCCGCGCCGGCTTGGGCTGCGCCCTCGCGTCTCGGCGGCGGTCGCATATACGCTTCTTTTGCCGGCTTGAGAAGCGTCCCGCCTCGGCGCATCTGGCCAGGGCGCCAAGAGCGGATCGACGAGCGGATCGGCGAACATCGCCAAAAGCGCCGCCAAGCATTTGCAGGTTGCGCCCGCCTCATGTAAAAAGCCCCGCGCCTCGGCGCGACGCGCACCCGTAGCTCAGCTGGATAGAGCGCTGCCCTCCGAAGGCAGAGGCCAGGGGTTCGAATCCCTTCGGGTGCGCCAGTTAAACCAAACGAAATCAGTGAGTTGGCAGTTCTACAGAAACTGACTGTGGTTATTTGTTCACTCTTTGTTCTATGTACAAAAGTTACACAAAAATTGTGTCCAA